>Ga0307507_10001846_pt1 | contig 46296 bp, 17 predicted proteins | sample 7_EM_MG_FD_207223 | JGI IMG/M metagenome (GOLD analysis project Ga0307507, IMG submission 207223) | Populus trichocarpa ectomycorrhiza microbial communities from riparian zone in the Pacific Northwest, United States - 7_EM | ecosystem: Host-associated > Plants > Roots > Unclassified | place... | reverse complement strand
CCTTCTTACGGTCGGCCCCTAATTGCCATTACCTTACGGTAGGGAGATTATAAGGACTTGTCTTAGAAGGGGTTTAGAGACATATTAGGGAGATGTCGGTATACCGCTATATATTATCTATCTATCTAACCCCTGCTTTAAACTCCTGAAAAACTTTAATAAGGAAAAAATATAACTGGAGAAAAGTTATAAGGATTACTAGGAGACCTATTAAAGGCCTACTGGAAGCATGCTAATAACTACCTAGGCTAATATAAAGATTTTTATGCAACTCTATTTCTAAGCCTTTATACCAGTCTATAATCAATCACAAATATTATAGGCAATTTAGTGTCCTAGTATAGTTCCGTAGAACCTTTTGGTATAGGATTTAACATATAGAGCCTTGGCTTGCCATTATCTGACTATTAAGATATTAATCTATAATCCTTTCTCATTCTTATAGTCCTATGCTATATTTTAGCGTAGCTTTATTACCTAGTAAACAGGAGGGATACTTTACAATAGCGCCTCTAGCTATTATACGATTGTTAAGAACGTTTATAACATTATTCTTTTAATACCGTAGTATTATTTAGGTATAATTTAACCTATATACGTCTTTAATTGACGTCTTAATTGCCTTCCCTAGCTATATAATCAGTTTTTCTTATAAGGAAGTAATGGCTAAATAGCATATACGCGTGTTTCCTTTCTTCTAAATTGCGCTATTATACCAGAGTTATATTGGTAAGGTTGCGGCTATATACCAAAAGGGTATTAGAAGGTAAAGTATAGAGACACTTTGCTTATCGAGCTTAGTTCTTTTCCTTAATACCTTACTTCCCATTATTAACCTTCATCCAATTTTAGACGTATCTTTAATATATTATTAAGATTTTCTTCTTTTTCATTATTAATTTAATATGCCTCTTTGTTCTCCTACTAACTGCTCTTCTAAGCTAATTCTATAGTATATTCTGGCCCTACCGCTATATATAGAACCCTAACCTCCGCTAACCCATAACTGGTACTAGTCCTACCTAAATGACTTTATATACATATCCTTAAAAGACCAGAAATCTAATAAGAAGATTCTAGATGCTTGCAATAAGACTTACTATATAAAGTCTAACACCTTTAGTCCTTATAGTTAATGCATACATACTAAGAGCGGCAGTTATATTAAGGTAAGCTTTCCTATCCTTAATAGGTTTCTATTGCTAACTTTAGGCTTCAATATAGCCTAGGCCTAAGTGGCGACAATCCTTTAATATCCTTAACTACTACATCGCCTAGGCTCTCTCTTATTCTAGCGCCAATGCTAAATATCTGGGTTGAATTTAAGACTATACCACAGCCATCTATACCGCCTATAATTCCCAGCAAGCTAGCCAGTGTAACGGAACCTTATAGCAAGAACTACGGTGGGCTCGTTAATGGGCTGGGTATGTAGGTATAAACAACAAGTCAATAACGTAATAACAACTGGTGGAGTGGTTGCCTAACAAATTAACTCCAATTGTATTCTAAGGTTTACTACGAAGAGAGAACTATCTGGGTAGGGACTGTGGTCCTTTAAATACACAACTATACGCCTAAGAAATCCCTTCGCTACGTAAGATACGTGTTATACGTGTTATACGTAAACGTACACTACGTACACCGCGTACACCGCGTATAATATTATGTGACTCGCTTACTATTCCTCGTTATATGGTTCCACTAGCTCCATCCTAGACCGTGCCTATATTAACCAACTAGCTTCTTTTAACTCCTCTCTAAGTAGTTATAATATTGTACTTAAGCTGTCCGTCCCCCTTCTCTTTATCTTTATCCTTAAAGATTCCTAACATCTCTAAGTCGTCCACTAGAGGTATAATGTCCGTTTAATTAATTTGGTTAATATCTTTACTTATTATACCTAAAGCCTCTTCCTCTTTATAAGCGCAATGTTATGCTTGTACTGTTGCTGCCATCCTATTACTTGGTAAGATTATGCTATCTCCGTGTTCTTATTGTGCGAAAGAGGGATTAGTTTGCGTTGCGTTAGCAAGTCCTTTATCTTAGCAACCCTTCTCTTGCTTAAAGTGCACTAAAGCAAATATTTAATTATCCTGTAATGTTCGCTCTATTTCTAACGCTAAGTATACGCGTCCTATGACTCTTAATAGTCTTCTAGTTTCTTAAGTAACTTGTTATAGGGTCTTATATTTAATCTACTGCTGCAAAGCTTAAGTTAGAGTTGGCCGCCGCTCGCGCCGAACTCTACCGTTCTTTAGAGGAGACTACTCTAGCCCTTAAGGCCCAGCGTTGTTTCTTTAAAGCTTAGCAGGCTGCTTTTGCTTAGTTAACCTATCTTAAAAAGGTTTATAAGAAGGTTTATTCTAAAGAGTAGAAGCTTATTTAATAGGGTTTATCTAAGCTAGGTAATAAGAGAGTAGCGTCTCCAGAGAAGAAAACAACTCTAAGTAATGTAGTAGTTACTTTTCCTGGGTCCCCCTTAGGTGACTCATCCTTTAGTAATCCTTTTTTAATGCTCCCTAATCTACTTTTTTCTAATACTCCTATACCTTTCCTATAGCGTTCTCTAGGTTGTTTAGTAGCTTCTAGGTAGTCTTACTATAGCCTATCTACTTTACTTTATACTATATTTTATTATCTACATCCTTATAACTAATAATCTTTAAAACTTACTATTTATCTTCTTCTTACCCTTTATACATGTCTGCCTTATAGACTAGTGGCTTAATATTCCTATATACTAGTTCTAGCATTATAATATGCTATATGTCACAGTACGTGCGGAGGGTCAAGGTACGAGGTGACTGTATAACATTGACAAACGATGTCGTGTGAGGATCTATGTACAGGAGACGAGGCAGGTATATATACGTGTTGCTCAGGGGTTAGGTCCGTGCTCATGCATACGCGTAGCCATAACAACGCGTCAGGTCAGTGCCGTGACACTATATAGGGTAGATCTTCATTTTAGCTAGTAGGTTTAACTTATACGTAACCAATAAAATTCTTTACTTAATTTTAAAAGGTCCTAGTCTAACGTGGTCTAACTTCTTACTTAGTCGTTAACTCTTGAAATTTTTATATAGTAGCTATACTTTATCTCCCTTCTTAAGATCTAGTCCCTTAGATCTCTTAGCATTATAGTACCTTTTTATTCGTTCTTATACTAGTTTAGCTGTTTCTTTAAGGTCTGTATAAAGATTCATTAACGTCTCTATTTTTTCTTTAGCTATGCTACTCGTCTTCTTTACTTAATATAGCAATAACAATATTCTTGGCTTGTACCTATAATTCGCCTTAAATAGTGATGTTCCTATTCCTTTCTATAGTGTTATATTATATACAAACTATATAACTGGTAACAATAATACCTAATTATTCTGTACGTAATTGATATAGTGCCTTAGATACTATTCTAGTGTCTAGTTTAATCTTTCTATTTATCCGTCTATCTACGGATAATATGCTATTAAGGTTGCTACGCAAACTCCTTATTCCGCCAAGAATACCTCCTAAAATGCTGCTATAAATCTTGGATCTCTATCCGACACGATTTTATCTAGTGCTCTATGTCTTGTAAATACTTCCTTAATATAGATTCTAGCGACATCTTCTACTAATATCTCTTCTGTGTATACTATAAAGTATCCCCACTTTATAAGCTTATCCACTATTACTAAAATCGCGTTATAATCTTGTCCACTAATAGGGTCTTTTAACTTTAGTAACTTAATAATAAAGTCCTATAATATAACTTCCCACGGTTTTTCTAGTGTTTTAATAGGTTATAGCCCTCTATATAGCTTATATCTTGCTAGTTTGTTTCTCTAGCAGTCTAGACATTCCTTTATAACTTATCTCGCTAGTCCCCAGATTCCTTAAACAATATATTCTTTTTAAAGTCTTAACACTAAGCCTATAGCTCCGTTGTGTCCTTAAGTTAGTCCCTTATAAAACAACTTAATAAACTCTTTTATAATAGACCTTAGAATATAAGTCGCTTCTCTATTTTTATACTGTTCCATATCTAGATCCTCTACCTATATATCTTAGATCTTTTGTGTCCAATTACTCTTAGGTAATTTATGGATTTAACTCTCTCTAGTTGCTGCAACCTTTAAATAATTATACCTAATTAACCCGTCTTAATCCTTTCGCAGCAAAGCCCCTAATGGCTTTTCACCACTTTACAGTTCTGTCTTTCTGCTAAGTGCGTCTACTCTTGCATTTTTAGTACCCTTAATATACTAAATTTTGAAATAATACTCTGTAAGTATTTCTACCCATCTAACCTATCTTTAGTTAAGTTCCTTTGTTATTAGGAATCCTATAAAGTTCTTATAGTCTGTTTTAACTATAAACGGTTTCTCTATGCCTTATAAGAATGCTCTCTATTCCTTAAGTGCTGCAACTATACCTAATAACTCCTTGTTGTAAATGTTATAGTTTAACTCTAGTGGTGTTATCTTTTAACTATAGTACGCTACTAGATGCCATGCTTCCTAATGCTTCTATAGCAAATATGCTCCTAGTGTAAAGTCTAATATATCTATCTTAACAACCGTTTCTAACTTTGGTTGGTAGATTTTAAGGATTAGTTCCTAGGTAAACAACTCCTTTAGCTCTTTAAACAGTTTCTTTTACTCTTTTACCTAAACCTACGGTTCCTCCTTCTTTGTTAGCCTTATAAACAGCTTAATGCTTTTTAACTACTATGCTATAAACCTCCTGTAGTAATTATAAAACCCTAGAAATAATCTTAACTGCGTAATATTCTCTGGTTCTTGCTAATTTACTATAGCTTTAACTTTCTTTAGGTCTATACTAATCCTTCCTAGTTTAATAATAAATCCTATAAAATTGGTCTTTTTTATAAAGAACTTGCATTTTTTAATTGCTACTGGCATCTGTTCTTCTTATAGTCTCTTTAAGACCTATTTGATATATTCTCTATGTTCTTTCTTACTTACTAAGTAGATAATAATATCGTCAAGGTATACTATAACAAACTTATTAAGGTGTTCTCCTAATACACTGTTAATTCGCTTTTAGAACATTACTAGTATATTTATAAGCCTAAACTATATAACTAATGGTTTATATAGTCCTTCCTTTAACCTAAAGGCTGCCTTCTATTTATCACCTTCCTTAATCCTAATCTAATAGTACGCCTATCTCAGATCTATCTTTATAAAGATTTTTACGTTACCTGTCCAATCTTAGATTTTGCTAATTAAGGGTAAAGAATACCTATCCTTCCTAGTAATGCTATTTAACTATCTATAGTTAATGCATATCCTAAGTTTTCCGTTTTTTTTTAGGATAAACAACACTGGATATCCTGCTGATAACTACAATGGTCTAATATATCCCTTTTATAAGTTCTCCTAGATAAACTCCTTAAGCGCTACTAACTTGGTTTTAGTAAGCTTATAGACTGGAAAGAACTTTAGACTTGTTCCTAGTTCTAGTTCTATCTTATAATAGTCCTATACTATATACTCTAACAGCTTTTCACTTTCTAATAACCACAACTTTTTACTATACTTGTGGTATCTCTTTAGTATATAACTTAAGCCTCGCTTAGTCTCTTCGTATGTTACTCCAACTTAGTACCATACTAACTTGGTTTGTTATTACGTCTTGCGTTATTAGTATCTTTAATACTAACCTAACCTGTAACCCAATTAATCCTTAAATTGTATTTCTATAACCAAGGTATTCCTAGTATCGCCTTATCCTTTCCTAATAGTAGAATATTAAAGGACATCTTAACCTATTTTCCTTTAATAGTTAGCTAAATAGGTCCTATTTTAAGATTAATAATGCCTTCTCTATAGGCTATCTAATCTTCTAAAATCGTTATAAGTGGATATAGGTATTCCTTTTGTCTATATGGTAACCCTATCCTTTCCACTACTACTAGTAATACGTGGTTTCTTATTGCTCCACTATCTACCAGTGCTTCAAACTGCTGATCCTGCCACTTAACTTATAAATTTAGGTGTCAACCTTAAATTCCTTTAAGGGCCTAAGGCTCTACCACTGGTTCCCTCTGGTTCTATAGGCCTCCCCTTTTCCCAACTATTGGCTACTAGATCCTGTTTATACTTGGTCCTCCCTAAGCTAATACTTAGTTTGTTTCTTTTCCTCTATATGCTATAGACAAGTGTTCTTTAGATAATTCCACTACTATCTTCCATCTAGGTATTCTTCTGTAAGGAATCTTCCTGGTTAAAGCATTAGGTCCCCTTAACTCTATACTTTTACTAGGTGCTATCCATATATATACTTGGCATCTCTAAACCACCTTTCTTTAGGTGCCCAATATATTCTTTTTAGGTACTTTCGGTTCTTATCCTTAGGTGCTCTATATATATTACATATGTTATCTACACAGGCTATCCATAATAGTGTATAATGCGCTAGGTGCTTTAGGTCAACTCTTGGCTTATCTTTACTTTTAAGTTTAAACCTATACCATATTAACCTAACTACTGGTATTTCTTCTGCAGGTACTAAGATTTGTTACTCGCTTCTCTAGTCCCTAAATCCTTCTTCTAGGTTCCTTAACATTATGATTAATACTCCTTTAATATAACTTATACGTTTCTCTATAATAGGTTGGTCTTAAATAACTTTTTTGTCTAGCCATATATAAAAATCTGCCTATTTATTATTGTGTTATTGCCTATACCACTTTCTATATAACTGGTTTAGTGTATATAGTCTATCTGTTAAAAAGTACCTTATTATCGCTGCGTTATAATATCCTTTAGTGTGTCTTTCTTTAAACCTAGTTAGAATCCCTAGATCCTCTTCTTGTTCTAGTTTATTTAACCACTTTACTCTAGGCGTCCCTGCCTTAGGCCTATTAGTAACTCTTTATATGGGTGCTCTGTCCCTTATACGTCCTTATGCGCTAGATCTCTAGTCTAGTTTTTGTTCTTACTATATAATGATTTTTGCTCTAAACTTATCTATAGTTTCTTGCTTTCTATGTCTTGCAGCTAGATCCTTAAAGTTATCTTGCTTCTTAATCTTGGTATTGACTTTTTAATCTTTAGGTTGAATACTGCGTTTACCTAGAACTAATGTTCTTATTTATTCTCTAAACTTATAGTTCTTAAACTTGCGTCCTATACTTATTTATTTGTTTTTGAACTGAGCTATTGCTCTTTCCCATTAGTTTTCGTCTATTGTAGGTGCTTAAGCCTTTCTTATTACACTTTGTGAATCTTAGGTGTGTCTTATCGCGTCTTATAAGTCTTAAGCGTCTCTTGTCTCTTTATAAGAATCTTAAGCCTATAGCCTTTTGCCTTTTATAAGTGGTAAGCTAGTACTAGTAATTGTCTACTTACTTAATCATTTTTAGATATTGCTCCTTCCGTCTTATAAAGTAATAAATATTATATCTAACAGTGTTATAATACCCGTTACTAATCCGCGTTCTATAGTGGTTTCAGTCTCTGCTTCTATTGCGTTATTAAGGTTTAAGTGCTCCCAGTTAGCCTCCTTTTCTTCCTTATTACTGTTAATTAATAAGTACTCCAACTCTATTGTTATTGTTGCTAATCTTTATCTGTATATTGCTGTGATATCTTAATCTAGCTTGTAGAGTCGATCTTATTCTTTGTCTAACTCTTTAGTTCCTTTAAGTCCTCTTAACTCTAGCTCTTGTGGCTAATAGCTTGCGCCGTACTTAGCATCCTTATAAATTTAGCATACGTTATTATAACAAAACGTAAAGTGTTTAATTAAACACTCCTTGGTCCTACGTAACATCCCTATATCCGCGTTATTATACTCTAATAACCTGGTACCCTTTACCGCATAGTTACTCTAACTACCTCTATAGTCTCTAGCAAAATAACCCTATTTTCCGCAATTTATGTAAGCTTCTGACTTAAACCACTATTCTTATTATAGAGTCCGCCTAAACGTCTTCTACTGCTAAAATTCCTGGTTTAGCCTCTGCTCCTTAGTCCTGTAGTTACTTAACCCTTAACCTCTAGGTTTCTATAGTTTCTTTATCCATCTCTTAGATTCTTTAGTACTACTTAGGTCCATTAGCTCTGCGCCATTCCATGGTTTTTAACTCTATATCTGTTGTTGCATGCTCTACGCCTTATATAACTGTAGAACTCTATCTTGCCCTTTCTTAGCTTATTCCCTTTAGTAGATCCTATTATTAATCTTTATTAATTAATCTATTAACTCCCTTAGAGTATCCGCATCTTCTATTAAAATAATTGCGTCCTAGACCTTAGCCTTAAGTCCCTGTTTATACTATGCCATAAGCGCCTTATTATTTCACTTAACCTGCATTATAAGTGTCTGAAACTGTGTTATATACTTAATTACTAAAGTGTATTGTACTAGGTTCTAAAGTTTCCTTTTTACTATAGTTAACGCTTCTAGATCGCCAAATATCTATATTAGCCTTTCTGCAAACCCATTCTAACTGGTAAATATATACCACACGTCTTAGTTAGCAGTTATTATTCTATTTACTTATATCTCGGTAAGGTAAGGTTTAAACCACTTAAGTGCCTTTCCTGTCAAGAATAACCCCACGTACGCCACTTAGTCTATAGGTGTTGCCAACTTTGCTCCTTCCTATATGACTTTAAAGTGCATTTGCGTAAGAAACCCCTTAAGTTTTAACCTTTCCCCTAAGAATTGTTTAATTAATAGTAACTTAACCTTTGCTGCTCCAATTCCATTAAGTCGTTCTTTAAATATTTAATTATTGTCTATTATTTAATCAACCATTTCCTATAACTAACCTACCGTAACTAGCTGCGAATTAGTATCTTCCATACTAGTGTCTCCTCCTGTACCTAAGGTTGTAGCTGCTATGGACTAGGTCGTGACTGGTGCCTTCAACAGCGTGACCTGCGCTTTAAGTGGCATATTACTTAACTCCTTTCTATTTTAATACCGTAACCTTAGTAGTAAATATGTAACGGAACCTTATAGCAAGAACTACAGTAGGCTCGTTAATAGGCTAGGTATGTAGGTATAAATAACAAGTTAACAACGTAATAATAACTGGTAGAGTAGTTGCCCAATAGATTAACTCTAATTATATTCTAAGATTCACTACGAAGAGAGAACTATCTGGGTAGGGACTGTGGTCCTTTAAATACACAACCGTACGCCTAAGAAATCCCTTCGCTACGTAAGATACGTGTTATACGTATTATATATAAACGTATACTGCGTACACCGCGTATACCACGTATAACATTATATAACTCGCTTACCATTCCTCATTATATGGTTCCACCGGCTCTATTCTGGACCGTGCCTGTATTAACTAACTAGCTTCTTCCGACTCCTCTCTAAGTAGTCGTAACATCGTACTTAAGCTGTCTGTAACAGCCAGCAACGCCTAATAAGGGAGTAAGGTTGGTATACTAAGGATAGGATAAAGGATAGGGGTGATAAGAAGAAGGTTATTATCTACTACAAAAAGGAGTTCGTATATGCGTATTAAGTTTTAAAAGAGCATAATATAATACGGTATTAGGTAGGTTACCCTTTAGGTACCTAGCGGATAGGTAACTAACAATTGCTGTAGCAAGGTCTCGGTAGTTCTGGTCTTTACCAGCCAGCTAACGTCTCTATTTATTCTGGGCTTAAGCATGTCTTTATTAACTACAAGCTTACGCCTTAAGAACTTTATTAGTACTGGTTTGGGCCTAATATTAGTCTTAAGCGTTTAAGGATCTCTGCTCTATCTACATCTTATTAGCCTACCCCCGTTTTTATACCTACCTATACTCCTACCAAGGGATCTAGTTTTAGATCTTATTCCCGCCAGCCATTACTTGGTGGGCTAATAGATACTAATTCTGCACCTAGGGATAAGGCATAGTAGCTTTCAATTTAGGCATTTTGGGATTAATTCTTATATATAGTAGTAATTGGGAAGGCCTTATAAGGCGTTTAGGAAGGTATAGGAATACTATTCCTAATATAGACTAATAAATGGGAATGCACTTTTAGTAAAATACCCTATTAATTCTATACTATATACGTAAAAAGGCTAAGGACCTGTCCTGCCTTAGGCCATAGCCCTAATTAATCCTTACGGTTTCCAGAGCTTGTTTATTCTATATCTAATTTGACCTATTTACTCTTTAGGGCCTCTCTTGGCCTACTGCGAGCTTTCTTTATAGGTTGCAATAACACTATAGTATTAGAGCGCTTTCTGTGATTTATAGATTGTGGACCTTGGTCCTAATATTCTTTTAGAATATCTTTGCAATAATTAAGGTAATCCTCTGGTTCCTATATAGAGTCCTTAATAGCCTAGCCTAGCCATTTAACTTTATATTAAAGCTTGTTCTTAACAGACTTATAGCGTAGGATTTGCTTTTTATAGCACCTAAACCTTGCCATATCTATGCAGTAGGCCTATTGGGTCTAGTTCCTAATAGTGGCGCCTAGCAGCTTCCTTTCCGTTACGTTTCCAGTCTACTTCCGCATTAAAGATAGCATAGGAGGTATCCCTCCGTTGCACCTTACAGATGAGATCTATTAACCTTTTAGATAGTTCCCAGGTAAAAGCTGTTTTATCTTATACTGCTCTAAGTACACAACTAGATAGTACTATAGATCTTGCAACTCTCTAGTGCGTATATGTTAGAAAGGCCGCTATAAGGTTAAAGTCCTTTAGTCTTTATAGGGCTCTAGGTTCTAATTACTCTATAGCTTTACTTTTAGTTTAAGGGAATAGCTTAGCAATTAGAGGTAATGTATTACTAGGTTCCAAGAGTATATTGGGGACGTCCTATCTAGGTATATTTAGACCCTTATTGGCAACGGCCTAGGTACCAGCTAGAACGTCAGTGGAAGCCAATAGGGTTTATACCGCCTAAGACTCGGTACTTAGAGCTGTAGGTACTTAAGTATTCTATACCTAGAGCTTATTCTGCAATATAGGGAGTAAGATATCTATTATCTGCTTTCCTTCTCCCATTTTAAAGCCTTTGGCATAGTCTGGCCGTTGTGACGGTCCATTAGCAGGGTTGTTTTCCCCTAGCTTATATTTAATCTTAAAGTTAAATCGCATAAGCTCCTCTGCCTATCTAGCCTGTTAAGGTATAAACTCCTTTATAGTTATAAAGTAGCGTAGATTATAATAATCTAAGAGTACGTAAGTAGTATGGCTTATATGCTTAAGGTAGTATTGCTACTATTTAAAGCAGTTAACTATAGCCAGCAATTCCTTATTATAGGTGTAATACCTAACTTTAAGTCTTTGGGATTTTCTGCTATAGAATGCTACTGGTCTCTAGTGGAGCTAGGTAGCGTCTAGATATCTATTAGGTTGCAGTAAAATACCAATAAGGGCAAAGTTTGATATATTAGTAACTATTATTAGTGGCTAATCTAGGTTAAAATGCTATAGCAGTAGAGCTTCTATAAACTTTACGTGTAGTTCCTAAAAGGCTTCCTATACCTTTCCAGGCCATGTCTATAGTTTATACCATTTAGTTAGTCCCTTCTTAGTTTTCTTCCTTCCCACCTTTAAGCTTTTTGCTCCCTAGGTTAGGTCTTAGGAAGTTTTAGTAACGTGGTTAAATAGGTGTTAGGCAACGTCTAAGTAGTTATAGATAAAGCGCCTATAGAAATTGGCAAAGCCTAAGAACACTTAAATATCCCAGTAGCTCTCTGGCTCTGGCTACTCTTAGATTGTCTATACCTATACTAGGTCTATAACTATGCCTATAGGCGTTATAATGTAACCTAGGAACTCAACCTGCTTGGTGTTAAAGATATACTTTAACGCCTTAGCATAGAGGCCCTAATTATCTAAATATTCTAGCACTTTGCGGACGTGTTGCTTATACTAATCCTTATCTTCTAAGTAGATTAAAATGTTATCTAAATAGACAATATATATGCGGTCAACTAGTCCCCCTAAGGCTCTATAAATATACAATTAGAATATTGTAGGCGTATTGGCTAGCCCAAAAGGTATTACCAGGTACTTAAAGTAGCTATATTAGGTTTTAAAAGCGGTCTTCTACTTATCCCCTTTTTTAGTACGGAGCCTATAATAGGCGTCTTATAGATCCAGCTTTATAAAGATCTTAGCCCTAGATAGTCAATCTAGCATTTTACTAACCAATAGTAGTGGGTAACAGTTCTTAATTGTTGTTACGGGACCACCCTATAACACCTCACATACGTCCACCTGTTTCCACCGTCTCGACCTCCATGTTAACGACTCAGTTAATTAAGGCACGTGATGGCAATCTAAGGCAATTTGCTATCACGTGACAGCAATCTATAGCAATCTGCCGTCCTCTACCATATTCCGCCGAATTCTGCCAAGTTCTGCTAGGACTATAACCCGAAGCCTATTCTGCCCTATGCACGTGTTAACCAAGCAACCAAGTTAACAATATATACCCTTTTCTTCCCACTTCCTTACTTTTTTTCCTTACGCAACGTCTTAACCTTATTATATAGTTTATATATATAGCTTAATAATATCTACCTTGCTATATATTATCACCACTTATACTCGCTCTGTAACACTACGTTGTGTTAACCCTATATACCACCCTTCGAAATGCAGAACGACCCTAAAGCCCCTATAACAGCTGCTAGCATTATGTCCGCACTTTAAAAACAATTGGCAGAGATATAGAAGTCCTTTATAGACGCCCTTGTACAGAACTAAGCCACTTTAACTTAACAACAAGCTAAACAAGAGGCATAACACCTGTAAATAATTAAGGACCTCCAAGAAGAAGTCTGCACCCTTAAGATGCCTATACTAGGGCCCTAAGACTAAACGCTTTCTCTAGAGACGAACACGTGGGATAAGAGTCCCGAACCTACAGTAACTATTTACCCTAAACCAACTACCGCACTATAACAATCTAAACAACTACTAGACCCTCTAATATTCACTAGTAAATAATAAGAACTCCAATTATTTCTAAGCTAGCTTAAAAATAAGCTAACTGGTAATGCTAACTGCTACCTAACTAAAGCTAACTAACTCTGCTACGCCCTAAGTTAACTAGGAGGAGACGTAGCTAACCTTATTAAACCCCTTTAACCAAACTTAGTACAAAGTCTAGTTATACTACTTAAAGCTATATATAGTAACCCGAACCGCCAAGCTACCGCTTAGAGGAAGATAAACTATATAACTTAAGGAACGAAAAGCTTCCTGGTATACTTCTCTAAATTTAACCGTTACATAAAGGAAACAGGCTGGAATAACTCCGTACTAGTTAACAGCCTTATTAAGTCCCTAAGCCCTAAACTAAAGACCTCCCTAATAGGTGTAGACCTACTAGGAGCTCTTAACGCCTGCGCAAATGTTATTAATAAATAGTACAATAATATACTACGCCTAACACCAAAGTCCACTCCTTAATATAATATGACAGCTCCGCGAATATCTACTAAGTTATCGTCTCAGCCTAAGCACTCTAATGCCATGGATATCGACATAGGGACCCTAGGATACGCTCTACTAAGGTCCCCTAAATAAGAACAACGCATTAAGCTAGGCCTTTACTTTAAATACGGAAGCAAGGAATATATTTTAAGATACTACTCTATTCCTATACCCCAACACGACTTATAAACGGCCAATACTAACAACCGTTTACTACATTGATCCTCCAGTTACCGTCCCCAATCTTTACCTGGTCCTAGCCCCGTATCTAGTAAGCACCACTTATAAGGATAAAGTTACAACCGATATTCTATAGGAACCCCTTCCCGCTCGCCACTAAAAGTTATATTCTAGAGTTAAGTTGCTCTCTAGGACAGCTATATTATAGGATCTCGTTAAACGTATTAGATATTGCAAAACCTAACTCTTAGGATTATAGTATAACCGTTAACTGTTATCTTTAGCAGAAAGATTAATAGGCTAATGCTTAAGTCCTAATTAATACAGGAGCTAGCGGTATAGGATTTATTAATAAGATCTTTGTATAAGATAATAGGTTTACCCTAATACCCCTTAACCGGCATATTAACATATTTGGATTTAATGGTAAACGTACTATCTTGGGCCGTATTACTTATATAGTAGCCCTAAGACTCCAATACCTAAACCATAAAGAATTAGTTAAGCTCTTTATAACTACCCTAGGTTACCTAGTAATCCTTAAACAACCCTAGATAAAGCTATATAAGGTAACCATTAATTAGGACAACCTTAAGCTTCTATTTACCGCCTCCCGTTACAAGCAGAAGTGCCTTATAACTCGCTGCTTAGACCCTAAACCGAAATCCAAAAAATCCACTAGGATCCACTAGTTTAAAATTTCTACCAACGTCTACCCTATACCTAAAAAGTCCACCTAATTCTACTGACCTGAGAATTTCACCAGATTCCATTAATATAAGAATTCCACTGACGTCCACCAAGAACCTAAAAATTGTACTAAATTATATAAACTGACCCTAATTGCTACACTGCCCCAAACCAAGTAGAAGTCCAAGCTTAATATACAAAGGTACTAGAAAAACTGGTATTCTACTATAAAAAGGATACTTAAAGAACCCGAACCTAAATCTAACACTAACTCCGTATTTAATACCAAATCTAATACCAAATCCGAAACTAAATAGGAAACCGTATAAGAAACTAAGGACGATCTAAGCTCGCTTAACACCTTAGATATCCACATAATTAGAGCTACTTTGTTAGCACAACTTGCCAGGAAACCAGAACACACGATCTTTACTGTTATAATAGCCGATATTAAGAAAGCCCTAGCACCAAAGAAGCATACTAACCCCGCTATGAAGGTACTAGTAGAGTACTATAAATACCTAGATGTATTCTTACGAAAGGAAGCTAACAAGCTACCGGAACGCCGTCCGTATAATTATAAAATTGTAATTAAAGAAGGAAAACACCCCAGATTTGGACCGCTATATAGAATATCCTAGAACGAACTTTAGGTACTATAGAAGTACTTAAACAAATATCTAAACAAAGGATTTATTAGAGCAAGTTCTTTACCTATAGCCGTACTAGTAATCTTTATTAAGAAACCTAGCAGTAGTCTACGCTTCTGCGTAGACTACCGGGCTCTTAACGCTGTTACTATTAAAAACTAATACCCAATCCCGTTAATCTAAGAGACACTAAACTAATTAAGTAAGGCTCGCTTCTATACAAAGCTTAATATTATCTATATATTTAACCGCCTCTGTATCGCGAAAGGAGACAAATGGCTTACTACATTTCGTACTCAATACGGGTTATTTAAGTACTTAGTAATACCATTTGGCCTCATAAACGCCCCAAGTTCATTTCAACACTTTATAAATAATACCCTACACCCATACCTAGACGTCTTTTATACTGCTTATATTAACGACATCTTAATATATAGCAATAATCTGGCTAAATACCAAAAACATGTTAAACTGGTCCTGTAAGCCTTGCGCGGAGCCAGCCTATAATTAGATATAGATAAATACAAGTTCTATAAAACAGAAGTCCTATACCTTAGACTTATTATTTTTATAGATAGCATACAAATGGACCCTAAGAAAGTTAAAGTAATTGTAAACTAGTAAGAACCTAAGAATGTTAAGAACGTGCAAGCCTTTATAGAATTTGCCAACTTCTACTAATGGTTTATTAATAACTTCTCCGCCTTGGTTTTACCTTTTATGGCCTTAACCTAAAAGAACAAAGCCTTTATCTTTAACAAAGAATATAAGAAAGCTTTTACTTACCTAAAAGTTATATTTACTACCGCACCTATACTCTAATACTTCGATTTAAACTAAATAAGTATTATAGAAGCTAACTTATCCAACTACATTACTAGAGGCATTCTGTCTTAATATAATAAGGAAGGAGTATTATACCCCATAGTATACTTTTTAAAACAACTAAGCCCAGCCAAATGTAATTACAAGATCTACGATAAGGAACTATTAGCTATTATTAGATGTTTTAAACAATGGCAACCTAAACTAGAAGGCTCTGAATTCCTAATTAAGGTTCTTAGCAACCATAAGAACCTATAATACTTTATAACCACAAAACAGCTAAGCCACTATTAAGCCCACTAGTTAAAATATCTATCCCATTTCCAATTCTCTATTATATACCGCCTAGGCGTTTAAGGCTAGAAGCCTAATGCCCTAACCCAACATTTATAAGACATGCCAGCATAAGAAGAAGTGCATGCCTACTGCAATTAAACCCTACTTCGCCCCGAGCTATTTAACCCTCCCGTTAAAGACGTTACAATACACGTCCTTAAAATAACTAATTAATTAATTAAATAGATAATAGTTAATAAGTACCTAAATAACGAGTTTATCCAAGAAACGCTTAAGCTAATTTAAGACGGCATTAGATGCTTAAAAAGGATTTCTCTAAGTAAATGCGAAGCTCGTGGAGACCACTTATACTACTAGAACTATCTAATTGTACCTAACCACAACAAACTTAAGCTCAAGCTCCTTAAATATGCATATAACTTACCAGTAGCCGGCTATCTAGGCTAAGGAAAAACCCTAGAACTACTCTAATAAGAATACTACTAGCCAAATATATATAATACGATATTAAGGTACATCTCTAGCTACTATACCTGCCGACGAGCTAAAGCTTTATATAAGATGTACAACGGCTTCCTAAAGCCCCTACCTGTTCCGGACCGAAGATGGAAGGATATCTTAATTAACTTTGTTGTTAATCTCCCTAAAAGTAAAGGCTGCATAAATATTATAGTAGTTATAGACCGACTATCTAAGATAAAACACTTAATTGCCTACCCTAATATATTAGCGCCTACCATTGCCCAACTGTTCCTAGATCACATATAGAAACTCTACAGACTTCCTAAAACAATTATCTCCAATAGAGGCAGACAGTTTATCTCTGTATTTTAGAAAGAACTAACTACCCAACTCCATATTAAAGTACTATTGTCTATAGCATACTACCTAGAAACGGATGGTTAAATAAAATATGTAAATGCTATAATAGAACAATATATTCGGATATATACATCGTATTTGCAGGATAACTGGATAAACTGGCTTATATTTACTAAGTTTACCGCAAATAACTCTGTCTTAGAAACCACAAAGGTCTCCCTATTCCTGGCTAACTACAGCTAGCACCCACAAATGGGTTTTAAACCCTTTAGTAATATTCCTTACCTAGCTTACTAGGCCTTATAAGTTGCAGAAGTAAATAAATTTATAAAGAAGATGGAAGAACTATAAGAGTTCCTTACTAATAAAATAACATAGGCCCAATCTGTTTATAAAGCCGTAGTAAATAAGAACCGGACCCCAGCACTGGTCTATTAAATTGGTAACTTTGTCTAGCTAGATATAAGAAATCTAAACACAAAACGACCTATTAAGAAACTTAATTAGAAGAACGCCGGCCCTTATAAGGTTAAAAAGGTTGTCTCTCCTTATGCTTATTAACTGAAGCTCCCTAATACGGTTAAAGTCCACTCTATATTCTATACGTCAGTTCTCCACCCTGCTGCCCCTGTATTGGACGCCCTGTCTAGACAGATCCAGGACCCTCCTCCACCAGTTAAGGTAGATAGTGAGGATAAGTACTTCATTAAAAGAGTTAATGACATTAAGTACAACAAACGAAAACGCCAGTATATGTACCTTATAAAGTGGAGAGGCTTTACTAAACCCTTATAGGAACCTATTGACTCTATAGGACTTATATAAGCCGCAGAAGACTTTTACGAACTCTACCCAGAACTACTACAGCCCTATCTCGCAGAAGCTTAAGTTTAAAGGGGGGGTACTGTTATGGGACTACCCTATGACACCTCGCATATATCTACCTGTTTCCACCGTCTTGACCTCCATATTAACAACTCAGTTAATTAAGGCACGTAATGGCAATCTAAGGCAATTTGCCATTACGTGACGGCAATTTACGGTAATCTGCTATCCTCCACTATATTCCGCCGAATTCTGCTAAGTTCCGCTAAGACTATAACCTGAAGCCTATTCTGCCCCGTGCACGTGTTAACTAAGCAACTAAGTTAATAATATATACCCTTTTCTTCCCGTTTCCTCGCTTTCTTTCCTTACGCAACGTCTTGACCTTATTACACAGTTTATGTACATAGCTTAATAATATCTACCTTGCTATATATTATCACCGCTTATACTCGCTCCGTGACAATTATAATCTTATTAAGACCGTAATAGTCTATATATAGCCTTATAGTCCTATCTGGTTTTAGGATAAAGAGGATTGGCGCGCCTACTAGCAACTTACTAGGCTATATCTATCCCTTTTTTAGTAAGCTATTAAGGTATTCCCATAGAATCTTAAGCTCTTTATAAGAGAGGTTATAGATAGGAAGGTTTAGTGGCTGCTTGCCTTCTTCTAGATTAATTATATAATTGTATTCTAAGTTCTGTAAAAGGACTTTAACTCGCCTACCTAAAAATACCCTTAGTAAGTCCCTTAGGTTTATTAGAATATTTAATAAATTAGGGTCGCATTTGTCCTCTATATTATCGTTAGGTAGGTCCTAGAGCTCTCTTAGGACGCTTATAGGCAGCATTACACGCTATAGTAACTGTTTATATATAGTTGCCACTATATATTAAACAGTTTTATGCGGTAGCTAGTAAAGGGTAGGGAATTCCTTAATATAGCGCTTGAGGTGTCGTAGCATACTCTCCGCGTATTGCCTGAGCCAGAGTAACCCATAACGATGGAAGTATCTTATAAGATCTTTAAGATCGCCGCCTCCCTACAATTTTTCCACAACCTATCTGGTAGTTCCCTATAAGGTCTCCATTACAGAAGGGTTATTACCTATACTAGGATCTATACCTATCTTGCTATAAAATAGGGGTTAGATCTAATACTCCTTTAGGTGTAGAGCGTATACTATTTTGCCTAGGGCTACATTCTCTAGGATATCTTTTAAGCTTATTAGTAATATACGCCCTTTTAATTCTTTATCGTTCCACTATTTAAAGGCTCCTGTCTTAAAGTGTATTTTAAGATCTACTTCTATAAGCTAAGGATATTTAAGGATAAGGTTATAACCTACAAAGTTAGCCGCCTAGAAGGGTTGTGGGCTAACCACCTTAGTGCGGTTATACATATTAGCTACTAATACTATAAGCTTATGGGCGCTGTGTAGTTTAATCCAATACTTATTTAGGAAGCCTATAATAGGTTTCTACCACCCTAGCAACAGGATAAGTTTATGCTCTTTTACTAAGTTATATTGTATAAGATTAATTTCAGCGCCGCTATTATACAGTGCTTAAAACTAACGCATCTCGCTTATAGGAAGTATTATTTCCAGCTTAACAGCAATACAGAGAGTCTTCCCTTTTATATCTTGTCCTAGTTATAGCCAAAAGACATCTACAACTAGGGCTTCTCTTTTTTTGGTTTATTAGTATATTTGTCGCCCTGCTTATTTTTCTAATAAGAATGTTCTTTTAGCTTCTTGGAGTGTTCCATAAGGGTGTCGGCTAGGTATTAGGTTAACCCTAGGAGTCTTTCCCGCTATTTAAGGTTCCTAGCTTTAACCATTCTAAAGTTCTCTTTAAGAACGGCTTCTTTAAAGACTAGGTCTATCCTGTGTTACTATTAGAGTGCCTACACTTTTAGCTACCCCCTAGCTTCTTGCTAGAAGAGGTCTGGTTCCTTACCACATCCTTAATGTTTAGAACCACTCGTTTAAAATCCGCATATATAGTAATCCGCGGTAGGGCTCCTACACGCTTTATTTTGTCATAAATTGCTGGCTTAATTCTAGCCTAGATAAATTCAATCTTCTCCTTCTTACGGACGCTGCCGTCTTTATTTTTAAAGGGCTCTAGATCCATCTATTAAGCACAAGTTTTTATAAAGTTTATAAACTGGCGGAAGTCTTAATGGTCCAGCTATATACTATTCTAGAAATATTCTGCATTATTGTATTATATAATATACAGATCTTAGGTCTAACCCTTTAGGAAGGTCTGTAGCTGTGGCCATATAGTAATTTGCTCTTTATTAAGTTAATTAAGCGCAATCTAGTTTTGCAATTGGTCTTTAATCTTGCTGATAATCTACTATATACGTTCTTTGGTATTATCTTATATTATTAGCATCTTAAAGAAGTTATCTACCTCGCGAACCCAATTGTCTAAATATTAGGCGCTAGGTCTATAACGGAGTTCTAGACTACTAGAGGCCTTAGCCAATTAGTTTATATCTTTCTTCCGTTTATTGCGTAGATATCTCTTTAAGTCTTCCATACTTCCTTAGGTGGGTACTAGGTAGCCCCTAGGAAGCCCTTAGCCCTAGCCAGGTTATAAAAGAACTTATCTGGCTTAGATTAAACCCTACTAAATCTGGATTTGCCCTTAGAGGGTTCTAATATATTTATTAATAACTTCCTCCCGCATAGCTTTTAAGAGCCTTACAACAGCTTCCCAATATCTGTCTTAAAGGATATTGGTATAGGGCTCTTAACTTTCCAAACTTGGGCCTAGGGAAGCTCTGGCTATAGAGGTAGTATTAGCACCAGTGGCTAGTGCGGATTTCCCAATAAGCCTTAGGTCTTGAGTTAGTGTTTGGGTTAGATTACCCAAAGAGGTAGGCCTACTTAGCTTATGAGCAGTCTATATACCGCTACTATACTAATTATAGGCTAGTAGTCTTCTAGGAGGGTTCCGGTTGGGTCCCTAGTTAAATACATTAGTATATTCCTCTGGCATTTCTGGCTTAGGGGAAGATCTTAGTGTCGCCTCTAGCGCTTAGTCTTTTAATTGGCCTAGGTAGGGCCGGAGGGGTTCTGGTTGCTTTCTAGTAGCGCTGCGTCCATTATAGAGGGTGTCTACGTTTTCCTTAGCGGTAATTATAGGTATGCAAAAGTCTTTAAGCTCCTGGCGCATCTAGGTATTAAGGCTTATTTAGCCATCTTGCCCAGAGGTTTATATTATCGCAATCTCTTACTATTAGAGGGACCTTCCTGCCTTAATGCGACAGCTTTCTATAAGGTATTTATAGAGTTTCCGTTTAGGTCGTCGCGAGATTTTAAGGGAGGATAGTGGATATAAACAAAAGATATAAATAAACAATTTAGTCCTTAAAGCCAGCTGCCCTTCTAAATAGAGTAGGAAGGATTTAAATATAAGGGGACTTTATAGACAAGGGGCTATAAGGACACGATTGTGGAATAGGATAGATTGGTAAAAAAGACAAATCCTTAAGAAGGTAAGGCCTCTAGGATTGTAGAGACTATATACTACGGGTACGTGCCTTTGGCACGTAACCGGCGACCATCTAAGGGGCGTCCGGAGGTTGTCCTAAGGGCAACCTGAGGTGACCGCAATAATATCCCTTACAGTCCATCTTAATCTAGTAAAAGGCCTAATAGATATTAAGCTTAGTAAAGATCTTAGCTCTACTTATTTAGGTTAAAGTCTTATTAAGTAAGGGCAGTAGGTAGCGGTCCTTGCAGGTTATATTATTAAGTTTATAGTAGTCTATACAGAAACAAAGTCCTCTATTTAGCTTTTTAGTAAAGAAAATAAGTAAGTTAAAAGGGGCTTAACTAGGCTTAACAAAGCCCTTATTTAGGTTATTAATAAGGTACTACTTTATAGCCTATAACTTGGTAATAAACTGCTAGTAAAGGGGGCTATAGCTAAGTATGTTTTCTTTATCTGGCTTAATCTCGATCTTGTGGTTATATAGTTAGTAAGGCGGAAGTATATTAGACACTGCCTTAGATAATATATCCTTAAATTTCTAGTGTTAATAGGGTAGTTTCTATTCTACTAGCTCCTTATCTATAAGCTTACTTTTTTATCTACTAAGCTCGCTTTCCTTTTCCTTAATTATTTAATTAATTTTATATAAGCTAGTGGTAAAGGTAATGGTATTAAGTTGGACTAAGTTTTGGTAAAATCCTATAACGCTAATATAGCAGATATTAACTAGTGGGATGTCTATAGGTTTCTTTATAGACTTTTATTAGGCCGTATTTTGCGGTTTAGAGTTTATAATCTTTCTTAGCTCCTATTCTATCTTCCGCAAATTATCTCTCCGGTCTATTAGTTTAGTATAACATCTAATGTTCCTTACTATTCTTTATAGCTGTATAGGGCTTAGGTTCCCCATGGGGAGCTTAACTAGCGTATTACTAATTTCTTTGGTTTTTAATACGGGTGGTATAACATAGGTAGTCTAGGGGCGGCGTAGTATGCGGATTTGTTGCGGGTTAAACTATATATCTTTCTTAAAGGCCCAGTCCCTTTATATAGCATTAGCCTAGTAAACGGCGTCTATCTATAGCTATATAAGGTTTTCTATTATAACGCTGATTTTATTTATAAAGGAAGGTATTAGGGGTAGTGTTTTAGGCTAGATAAGCCGTCTATTTTAAATATTAAGCTATAGACCTAAGTAGGCTAGCTATTTTCTTCCTAAGATTATATTATAGCTTCCTAGGTCCGTAATAAGAAAGGGGATATTATACTACCTTTATTTATTTACGCGAAGGTAAATCCGTATAATAGTTATAATAGGTAGCCCTATTTGTCTATTATATCCGCAAATAGGAATTGGTTTAGGTAGTTCTTTAAAGGGTATATTTAAAGGGTTAGCCAGCTTTATAGTATACTAGGTGTCTACTAAGGCAAAGGTATTTGCTCTAGAGTTAGCTAAAGCAGAGGTTAAAACTTAATATCTATTATAGAATAAAGTATAAAGGATAGTATAGCTTCTTCTACTAACTAGCTAACCTAGATTAATATATAATATATTAATTCCTTTTAACCCTAAAGAGAAGTTTTGCTCTAGGGTTCCTCTTTTTCTAACTTTATGCTATTTTTTTGGATTAACAAAACCTTATCCGTTTTTGTTTTTATTAGGTAGTTCTTAATAAAGTGGTTCTTTTAGCCGTATAAGAAGCAGGCTCCTTAATTGCTAAGGGCCTATCTATAGGGGTCGCTGTATATAGGTTAAGTATACGCTGGACCCGCAGTAGGGCTAGCTATATAGCTAGCCGCTAGGTTAACAGTAGGTGGTATAGTTGGTGCTATAGGGGTTGTAGATCTTACTAGGGCGTTATGGCCCGTTTTTATAGTACTTATATTCTAGTTAGTAGAGCTTCTAGTCTTATACCGCTTAGTATATACCTTAATTTAATAGAGGCCCTAGTTAATAGCTAGGCACTAATCTATAAGTTTCTTTAGCGTCTATATAGTAGTATAAACCAGTAGTATGGCGTAATATAGGTCTAGGGTAAGCTTATTAAAAAGGTTTAGTATTAGATCTTCCTAGAGAATTTAAGCCTATTTAGCTAGGTATAGAAAGCGGGTCTAGAAGACTAAGAAGGTCTCTATCGTTTTTATATTAAGGGCTTTATAATTAAAGCGGGCGTTTTATATCTTAAAGGGGTCCTTATAAATAGAAGATAGGTAGTTAATTATCTCTTCTCTAAAGAGGGAGGGGTCTGCTAAGTCCTAGGTATATTGCGGACGTAGATACGTCTATGCGTCCCCGCTAGTACGGCCAAAACATAGGCTATTTTAGCTTAGGTAGTAGGGAAGTAGTCTATATTAACTTTAAGCTTATTTTATAGGGTTAGTTCTGTTTATAAGTAATAAGGGGTCTGCAACCTTCGCGGACCGCAATAATACTAATACTATATATTGGGCTAGGGCCTTAAGGACCATAGCAAGTCTCTAGGTATCTAATAACTCTTTGCTAAATATAGGGGTGTCTCTAGTTTTAAGCAGCTCTTAAAGCTGTTTAATTTTAGTATTAGCTACTGTAAGCTCTTCCTAGGGGGTTAAGACGGCGACTGTTTTACTATTAGAGGTATTTGCAGGTCCTACAGTGGCTTTGCCAGCTACTATATTTCTTAGCATGGTAGTAGGGATATTAGGTAATTTCTGGTATTTGTTTATTTCCTAGGGATTCTAGTCCGTGCGTGTTCTGTTCTTAGGTTTCGCGTTCTATTTGTGTTTCTTATATTCTTAGGGTTCTGTCCTTTATCCTTATGGTCCTAGTAATATCCTTAGGATTCTATTCTTTATCCTTGTTCTATTCTTGGTCTTATAGATATATTTAAGTTCCTTTTTAGGAAGAAAGAGTAGTTTAAGCTTTAAATAATATTAGCGACTTAGTCAATCAAGGCACAAGCACGGTAAGAAGGACGCGCAAGCCTATACGATTAGATTGTCTATAAACGAGGATCTAAAGCTAGAGAAAGGAAAGGAGAAGAAAAGCGGCGCCGGTCGAAGTAGAGTTCTTTTATGCGGTCCTCTAGTCACGTAACTGCAAGTTCTGCCAAGTTCTGCCAGACAAGTTCTGCCGTTTTCTGCCAGAACCGTAACAGCTCTAATAGTACTCCTTATGACTTACTATTATTAAGGAGATTAAGCGGGTTATATAGGCCTAAAAGGTTAGCGAGGAAGTGGCTATATAGTAGGAGTAGATATAGTGCTTACTAGATTAGCTTCATAAATGGCTTTAAACGGGCAGAAAGGCTTTGAGTTAGTATATATCTAACTCCTAATAAGATACTAAGTCCTTTATTAAAGCCTTTATCTATAGCCCCTTAGGGGCTTATTTGGTATAGTATAAGTTTAGTAGGGTACTTATATAATAGCGACGCCTAACTTAAAACGTAAATATATTTATTAACCTATAGCTAATTCTTACTATCCTAGTACGAGTGGAGAGCTCTTAGCTAGCTCTATATATACCGCTCGATGGGTGTTAAAAGCACGGCATTACTAGGGCGTTACTAGCGATTGAAGATCGACCGTGATATACTATTAGTGTTACCTAGGACGTAAATTCGATCTTCCAAACATATTAGCAGCGTATTCTGGCGACCTAAAGAGTTCAAACTAGCAGGCAGCTTAGATTTTGTTGGTAAAGCAGCATGTGACTATTATACACGGATTCAGACGTCTAAACCAGGTCGCATTTTAAGCAAATTCGTGACAATCTTATAGCACTTGACATCTCAAGATCTGTGGCGGCTGAGACACCGATGTCCAATGTCTCTACCCTCTATCTAGTTAACGTTAGGGAGGGAGACGAAGCACGGGGATGATTGACACCTAAGGTTGGGGTTCGTAGCTACAAGTCGCCGCGTGGCAGCAGCAACCTCTTGAATATTGTTGAACGGACTTGTGTGTTGATTGATCTATGAAATAAAAGAGACTATATATACATGATGTAGGTGCAGTAGACTAAGTCGGTGGCCGAGTCGGTGACCGAGTCAAGGGTAGGTAAGCAAATCCGATCCAGGTCGACAAATATCGTAAAGATATGGGAAGCCTGCCCTGTAACTTCGGCGGCATCCTCCTTTCCCGATCCAATTACTATCGTTAAGAGAGTTTTATCAGTCGACATCTGCATTGAACGAACGATCACCTCCATCCAGATTGTCACAACGCCAGAGGTCGGAAACACAAGTGTCCTCATTATGCATGATGCGGTGATGAGCTCTCTGATAGCGGATATCCTGCAGTCTCCGATCCCCGAACTCTGATCCAGAACGTGCAAGGGCACACCAGGTGCAAGTGCTTTCACTATTCCTTTGGAAAGAAGCAGCGCCTCCCCTAGTGATGCATGGTAATTCTAAGAAGTCTGTAGGAATATCCTCATAAACGGCCCAGCCATGTTCATCCCACCCTTGCGGGGCGAGTTTGACAATAAACGCGTCTCCTGCTGCCAAGCCATTTACCCGACAGAAGCAACCTGGGACTGATCTATTTTCTGGTAGATCATCTAAGGAAAATGAGAAGAACTTTATATAAACACCATTGCAGATTTTGTTTGGTTGATTCTCAAGTGTCGTCTGGTCCAAGTCCCTCCATTCCCATGCCCGCCGTGTCTTCCAGAACGTATGCAGGTCGGGGATATGAAACAAGAAGCAGTCAGGTCCGTTATGCACGCCAGCGGTGGTAGTTGTGAGAGGTAGCAAGTAAGGCGTGGAGCCGTCTGCTGGAAACCTGGCGCCTATAATTGTGACTGGCTGTGGTGTTGGCTCGAAGAAGGATCGGAAAAACGACCACATAGTTGATAAGAGGATTTAGAGCTAGAGTAAGAGAATCAGTAGGTGTGGGCCGTTGAAGCGGGGTGGCATCTTTAAGGGGCAGGTGTCTCACTATATACTCTTTAATCCGTTATCTATAGGTTAGGGGTATATTCTTACAGTGTGTTTCCTTAGAGTGTAGGTGTTGGTGTTCTAAGAAAGGGCGAATGCTCTTCTCCGCGGCTCTAGCGCTTATGTAAGAAGTGGCTGCCGAAGATGTTAAGGCATCAAGATTATATACCGTAAAATTAGATAAATAACACGCTTTAAAGAGTTCTGCTATCGAGACGGTGCAAGGGCTACCCTGGTCAGGGCTAAGCGGGAATAAAGTTAAGTTACGCGGGAAGTCGATTGTGCAAGCGGCTGTACTGTACTTTTTAGTTGGTGGCCTTTATGCACATAGCTGTATAGTTAGGTTTTATATTAAATATAATATATAAAGTAAGAGATAAGCTTTTAAATAAAGGTATTAGCAAGCTAAGTATTGCTATACTAGGGTGTAATATATGGTATTAAAGGCGAAATAGCAGTTATCTACTAATAAGAGTGGCATGCTCTTATAAAACGCACCTATAATCACTTAGACCCTTAGGGGAAAATCTACCTCGATGCTTTATAATTAGCTGCCAAAGCTAGTATAAGCGCTAGCTACTAATTAGTTTAGAAGTTTATATGACTTAGTAGCAGTTAGCTTTATAAGGTAAATTCCTTATTTAGGGTTTAGAGTTAACTAAGATAAGGTATTTAAAGCTTGGCTAATTATTGGTCAGCTAGAAAGTTATATATTTAGCTAGCCACCTAGTATATAATTAAGTATATCTATAGCACTACTAGTGCCAGGGTATAAATATATTTGTATTAAGGGCCGCCTACTAATTAAGCCGCTAATTAATGCTGTCTATAGAGTATTAAGGCCTTAAGTATATATAAAAAAGTTATCCTTATCTAATCCTTAATTATAGTAGCGTGTATAGTCGCCTCCCTTTCGTCTATAGTAAGCAAAATACCAGAATGAAAAACACCAATAGCGCTAGAGCTCCCCTAGCACTTTAAAAACGGGCTAGAGTATCCACTTAGCTACTAGTACATATTAAGCTGCCTAAAAAGGATTCATGTATATAGAACTATAGCGCTATAGCCTAGAGACTACATGCGCAGTATTGTACATAGTATAATACAACGGATATAAAAAAATAAAAAAAAATAAAAAAAAGTAGCGTGTATACTATTTATTATAGAACATCCCTATAATACCTTATATACATCCATCTATTTCTACTAACTTAGTAATTAGAGACTGATTACAAGACTATAAATTACCGCAATTTACGGCAATCTACTATATTCTACTATATTTTATTAAGTTTACTAAATCCTATTAAGTTCTACTAGAATTACTGCCTAAATCGTATTCTGCCCTATATATATATATTAATTAAGTAATTAAGATAATAATATATACCCTTTCTTTCTATTTCCTTACCTTTTTTTTAATATAATGTTTTAACTTTATTATATAGTTTTTATATATAGCTTAATAATATCTACTTCGCTGTATATTATTATTACTTATACTTACTCTGTAATACTATATGGCGTTGACTACCTATACTATTATTAAAATATAGAACGTACCTAAAGCTCCTATAATAGTAGCTAATATACTTACCATACTTAAAGAGTAGATAGTATGTTTATAAACGTCCTTTATCGACGCCATTTAAGAATTCCGTAACCTTAAGATGCTTATATAAGGGCCCTAAGACTAAAGGCTATTTCTAAAGGCTAATATACGGAACGTAAGTCCTAAATTAGTAGTAGTTATTTACCCTAAACCGACTACTGTACTATAATAATCCGAAAAACTACTGGACCCTTTAGTATTTACTAGTAAGTAATAAAAGCTTTAGTTATTTTTAAGCCGGCTTAAGAATAAGCTAACTAGTAACACTAATTACTACTTAACTAAAGCTAACCGACTTTACTACACCCTAAGTTAACTAGGAGGAAAGGTAGCTAACCTTATTAAATCTTTTAGCTAAACTAGTATAAAGCCTAGTTAGACTTCTTAAAGCTATATACAGTAACCTAAACCGCTAAGCTATCGCTTAAAGGAATATAAACTATATAGCCTAAAAAAAGAAAAGTTTCTTAGTATACTTCTCTAAATTTAACCGCTACGTAAAGGAAATACGCTAAAATAACTCTATATTAATTAACAGCCTTATTAAATCCCTAAGCCCCAAACTAAAAACCTCTTTAATATTTGTAGACTTACTAGGAGCCCTTAACGCCTATATAAACATTATTAATAAACGGTATAATAATATACTATATCTAATACCAAAGTCCGCTCCTTAATATAATATAATAATCTTATAAGTCTCTATTAAGTTGTAACGGGCGCTCCTAAAAGGTATATATTAGATAAGATAGATAAAGGTTTCACTAATATCCCACTAATATCCTAGAGGAGATATAGTCAGACAGATAAGGGGTAAAGGGTTTTACTAGTGTCTTAGAAGGATTATATAGGGAGCTGGTTCTCCTCTAAAAAAGAACTAGTAATTAGTCTCTAAATAGAAGAAGTTAGAAAGCATTTGTTCTTTAATATATAAAGCTTATTCTACCTTTAACTTACCTTTTACTTACCTATAACTCTCATTCTATACTATTAATTAGATAACCATACGTTCCGGTTAGACTGGCCTTTTATATAAGTTATCTTTTTAGCCTAAGTACCTTAACGCTATGGGTATTAACTCTAGGACCCTAAAGTATGCCTATTAGCAAAATATTATCCCCTATCAATGGCCTTAATGGTTAATAGTTAACGTAATTAGCGCGTAGTTAAGGGCATTTAGCAACTTGACCAACTAGCCTATATTGTGTTTTTTTAATACACAGCCTGCGCGCAGCCTACACGCAATTTACATAATTGGCGATTTCGTTAATTTACCTTTTTACTTATAAAATATTAAAGTCTTTTAAGTTCTATCTATTTATAATATTATATTATATAATACGCGTATTATAAAGCCCATTCTAGATAAACTTTTTATAAAAAAATTATTACGTAAATTTTTTTATAGCGTCGCTAGGGGGTTTATTAGAGTTTAAGCGAAAATAAACGAAAATATGGGGGGGAATTTATCAAGTTGGGTGTTAAGTCAGTTATTAAGTGCGCTAATTGCGTAGGTTGTGTAGGCTTTGCGCAGGCTACGCGCAGGTTATATCCTAAAAACGTTAAATGCGTTAACTACGTTAACGACGTTAACTGTAGCTATTTGGCAACCAATTGACCTAATTGGCAGTATTTGATTTTTACTTAACGAGTAGTTTAAATATCAGTCTGCGAATATTTTCCCAATATAAGTATGTTGTTAGGTAGAGGAGAAAGAAGTTACTTTAGGTATAATAAGTAACTAAAAGAATTGAATTAAATAAGGGGATATTATGCCTCTAATAAACGACTTATAGATATTAGAGATCTTTAAAGACAAAAATAAAGAGGAGGGGGATAGTATTACAAACCCTATAAGTATAATATTATAACTATTTAGGGAGAGGTTAGAATTGGCTAGGTAGTTAATAGAAGTATAGTCTAAAATAAAACTCGTAGATATTACGAACCTTATATCGGCAGTAGTGTAACTACTAAAAGAAGATATAAATGGGTTGGTTAAGATAGTATAGGAGGCGCTAAAACCGATTAAGCTATAGGATAAGGGGTAGCTAAGTTATATAGCTAGTTACGTTATAAGTTTAGAACGTAGGAATATAGGAACGTGGGAATATAAGAGATGTACTAATATACTAATATACTAACTTACTCAGTTATTATTATACAAAGAAGTTATATATTTAAAGGACTATAGTCCCTACCTAGATAGTTCCTTTTTTTATAGTAAATCTTATATTACGGCACTGACCTATCTTATACCGTTTCCTACTATCGGCTAGCCCACTACTAGCGCCTTGGTGGCCGGCCCTACATTTATATACAATACCTCTTTTAACCCTCTTCTCTTCTTTATACCACAATATAGTTATTTAATCAACCTATATTATAGCACTATAATAGTTAATAGTATCTCTAATTACGCTCCGTCGCGATCTTATTTTCCTAGTTTACTATCTCTATCTTTCCTAGTATAATCGCGACCCGGCGCGACTAACAACACCATGCTATAGTCTTAAACAATCTTAGTATAATTATAGACAACCTTAGTATAATCCTAAATAATCTTAGTATTATAACTAGCCTTATAGATTTTAACTACCTTACCTAGATCCTTTAAAATAGGCGACTATAATATAGATAATACCCTATTGACGAATACACGCGAAGCGCTCGCCTACCTCTTTAATACCCCCTATACCTATATTGCCTAAGTAATTAGAAATAGTCTGGAGTACCCTAAGGACCTTAATATGGCAGGAACCTTCTAGCACCTCTCTATATATATAACCTTTTTAACTAGCGTTAAGAGCGGTCTCCAAGCCGTATATAATAAAGGTTAAACTGTAAAGTCCTAACTTAAAGAAGCTTAGCATAGAATTAACTCCCTTATAACGCTTAAATTATATATATAACAATACGAACAGCAAGCTTTTATATATACTAAAACTATATAAAGCCTAGGCTCTTAGATTACTACACTTACCTAAACCATTGCTAATAAGAATATAGCCCCTAGCTCCCATTTTCTAACTAAGCCCTATAGAAAAAAGCGTAAAGCAAAAGATTTGACCCCGTTTAATGGCAAGGGATCACTAACTAAAAAGTAAGAAATTTTTAAAATATAGGAAATAAAGTGCTTTAAAACCCTAATAGATAAAGTTCTCTATATATCAGACATGCTAACAGATAAGGCTTATAACTATATAAAGTATAGCCTTAATATGCTATATATATACCCAAACGACTTAAGTAAATATATCTTCTCTAACTAAGAGTTTATGCTTATATATATATAAGGAAGCACTATAAAACCATAGATATAACCTAAGTAGCTAAAAATAAGTTAGATACCTTAGGCTAGGGCAAATATAACTACTAGTCCTAAAAAGCAGAGCTTAATAAGTTAATAATTAAAGCAAATAAGACTAAGGAACAAAAAGTGGATTTACTTAAAAAGAATATTTCCTCTAAAATAAAGGACCTAGCCCTTACCCTTAGCTATAAAATCGGCGATACTGACTATAAAGGCTAGAGTAAGTAAATAGATATATTTGTATAGAACCTATAGAACCACGCATACTATACTAAGCTAAACACCACTAAGCTAAGCACTGCTAGCAGCTATTAACCTATATTACTATAGAATAACCCAATAAACCTTAACGCTATTAAATTCGCTAGCGGTAGCGGTAGTCTCCCTAATAACGTCTAAAGATATTATATAGATAATAGACTCTGCCTAGAATATAGCTAATCTAGCTACTAAAAAGATGCTTATAATCCTAATAAGAACCTAAATCCCCTTCTAATAATACAGCGCTAACCCCCTTTTAGCTACGGCAAATTCTTTAGTAGAGGGGATAGTAACTAATGCGGTAACTATAAATAGGGATATAGGTCCGGACATAGAGACTTACCTCTATCATTTCCTTTCCTAATATAGCCCTAGCTAATAGTCCCGTATATAAACTACGGATAAATACTCTATGCTACTACTAATTAAGAGACCGGTTATATTTTTAATAAAATACTCTTTAGCATATATATATACTATTAGAGACCAATATATTAAGATATACTAGCTAAAACTATAGCTATTAGCTAAGCCCTACAATCTAGTTATTAAAAGGCCAACCCTTAAACTAAATTGCCTTTAATGGTTGGAACTATACAGAGAGAAGGATAAAAAGACTAAATCTATACTACTAAATTAGTTAGACCTTATTCTAATCTAGCTACTACTTAACCTTAGAATAGTAAATAATAATAGAAATGCCATTCTTATTTAGACCTACCTCTCCTTACTACGCAACCTACCCTAGAAGTTTTTATTAAAATAGTAAGCCTTACTAATAGTAGTAGTATAGCATCGGCGTTTATAGACGAAGACTCGCTTATAAAAAAGTATAATGTTATAATAAAAAGACTCTTAGTCCTAAAACCACTCCGCCTTACTCCAAGACTCCTATCTAGCTTTATTACCTATTACTTTACAGCAAAAATAACAATCGGCCACTATACAGAATCTATGCTTTTCTACATTATAAAGTTATTACCCTTAATACTAGTAATTCTTAAAATGCCCTAGCTTAAAATGTATAACCTAAAACTAGACTTCCCCATTTTAGAGCTTAAGTTTAACTCTAATTACTATGCCTATAACTGTCTTCTATAGTATATCTCTAACTATAACTAAGTAGCACTATACGGATATATTACATAGCTAATGCTTAAATACCGTTAGCTAATAATAGAAGAGGTGCCTAATACTAGTAAGCTAATATACGCAGTAAATAAAGCGGAGATTCTAGAAGACTAGACTACCGCCCTATCCCTAAAAAAATTAATACCGCTAGAACTATAAGTCCCCTATATATACCCACTTAACCTAAAATAGCTAATAAGATACCCAACTTTAAATTATTTACTATACGTATATATAATCACACGTATAATAGCCAAGGGCGTTATAGCTAAGAATAAAACCAGAGCAATTAAGACCTTCCCCCTATAATCCCCAACCTTATATCTATCCCCCATACATACCATATAGGGCTACCGCCTTATCTCCGCCCCCCCTAGGCTAACCAAGCTGTACTAGCCTAGCCGCAGTACTGGAGAACTAGATACGCCCTAACCTAGACAATATTAGATATACTTATACCACTAATTTTACCTAATTTTATAAATAAAAAGATGTAAAGGTAATAAGGATCTATATAGCGGAGCTAATAGAATTAGTTAAATAAGAAAAACACTAACAGCTGCTTAAAGAACTGCCTATAGGCCTAATAGAAGTACCAAACCTATTAGAAAGGTCTTTCTACTAGCTAGTAGAAGGCGACTATATAATAGAGGAAGCCTATAAAGCGCTACCCCCTTATTTTTATAACTTCCTTAAAATAAACCTAAAAACTAAGTCTGAGTTCCTATGCTAAAAGATAGTTAATACTAATATTAAAAAAATTCTAAAAGGTAAACTAGGATTAACCTATAAAGACATTTTATAACGCCTACTAAAAGAGTTTCGCAAATATATTAAATACTTCCTCCCTAAAAACGCAGATAAGCTACCCCCTTACCAACTATAGGACTATAAATTTAAGATTATGCCTAGAAAGCAGGTCCTATATTATAAAAATAGACCACTTTTACCCGCTAAACTTAGTTATATAAAGAAGTAGATTAATAAGATACTAGATAAGGGTTTTATCTATAAATTAACCTTCCTAGCCACCGTACTACTTCTCCTAGCAGTAAAACCTAGTGGCGGTATATAAATCTACTATAACTACTAAGGCCTAAACATAGTTACTATTAAAAATTGGTACCTATTGCTACTAGTCCGTAAGACACTTAACGTACTCTATAGTGCTAAGTACTTTACTAAGCTTAATATAATTACAGCGTTTAACTGGATCTGGATTACGGAAGGCCATAAGTGGCTTATAGCATTTATTACCCGGTTTAGACTCTATAAGATATTAGTTATACTATTTGGTCTTTATAACGCGCCCACTATATTTTATATAACGCCCTTAGCAACTACTACACTGCGTATCTTAATAATATCCTTATCTTTTTAAAAAAAAAATATGCGCCATGTACCCAAATATATAAATAAAATCATCTAGAGACTTGGTAATACTAAACTCTAAATTAATATTAATAAGTCTAAGTTCTATAGTATAAAAATAAAATACCTTAGCTTAATTATCTTAACTAATAGTGTAACTATAGACCCTAAGAAGGTGCAGGTCTTATAGAAATAAAAGGACCCAATATTAGTTAAGGTACTATAGCAATTTCTTAGCTTCGCGAACTTCTACTAATAATTTATCTAAGGCTACTCTAAGGTGGTTAAGCCTATAACTAGGCTACTAAAGAAGAGTACTAGCTGGTTATGGGGCCATTATTAAGCACAGGCATTCCAGACCCTAAAAATAGTGTTTACTATAGTACTAGTCTTAGTATACTATAACTATATAAAGAAGACTGTAGTAGAGATAAACGCCTTAAACTAGGCTTTAGGAGGAGTGCTTTACTAAGCTGGCAAAGATAGTAAACTTAAGCCAGTTATATTCTTCTCTGCTAAGCACTCCGCCTTTAAATATAACTATAAAATATATAATAAGGAGCTCCTAGTAATTATAAAAGCACTAAAAGAATAGCGCCCTAAACTATAAGGAACTAAGTAACCGTTTAAAATTATTACGGACCATAAGAACCTTTAGACCTTTATAATAATAAAACAACTAAACTAGCGCTAAGTCCGTTAGGCTAAGTTCCCCTCTTAGTTTAACTTTGTTATTACCTATAGGCCTAGTACTAAAGCTATAATCCCAGACACTCTTAGCCGCCTCCTAAGCATAGTACCTACTAATACTAATAATAAACGCCTATAATACTAAGACCGCGTTATCTTACTATCAAAAAAAGTTAACCCCGCTATTATAGATAAGCTATTAAATAAATCCCAAGACTAGAGCATTAAAGACTTTATCATAGTAATAAACCCAAAGCCTAAGAAAAAAAACCTTAAAGAGCTTATTAAGAATGTCTATAAATATAAAGGCTTAGTTAAAAGAACAGAATCTATTAGTAGCCAGTAAATAAGAATTCTAAGATAAGGACTAGAAGAAGGTTGAGGAAAGGACACGTCTATATATATGGCGCCAAGGCTTGGCCGAGCCCCTGACTAGGGTCTGTAACAGTGCCGTAACAATAAAGAAAATAAACTAGCTAAAAATATATTGGCCGCGCTATAAGAACAGAAAGGCCATAAGGTATACCGCTAACCCAAATAGATTAAGAAGTCGCTCCGCTGTAATAAATCTAAATACTTAATTATTAACGGCCTAATCTACTATAGAAACTAAGTATTCGTCCTCAATTTACCTAAACTCTAACTAGAAGTTGTATACTATATATATAGTTTAGGTCCTATAAGCAACCTAGGTTGCGTTAAAACCCTAAACCTCCTTAGTTAAACCTATTAGTAGCTAGGTATTTTACTGTTTACGGCTACCTTTATAAAAGACTACGCTCTTTACTTCTGTATAATGACCCTATACTTAGCACTGCCTAGTTTTCTAAACCTACTAAAACTACTATCTCTATTAACCACGTTATTAACTTACCTAAGTGTCTTTATAACGGCAAAACATATAAATATATCTTTATTGTTATTAACTGCCTAATAAAGATAAGACACTTTATTCTAATTACTAGCCTAAATACTAAGGAGCTTATTAAAGCATTTACTTATACTATCTATAAGTTATACGGCGCCCTAAGTACTATTGTTTCTAATAAAGAGTCTTTATTTATCTCCAACTTCTAATATTGCCTAAACTAGCGCCTAAAGGTAACCCTAAACCCCAGTTCTGGATAGTACCCTAAAATAGATAGTTAGATCAAAATTATTAATATAGTGATAAATAAGTACCTACGCGCTTTTGTAAGCTTTACCTAAGACAACTAAGTAGATTAGCTCCCCCTTACTAAGTTCGCTATAAATAACTAAGTTAATAAGACTATGGGAATCTTACTATTCTTTACTAACTACGGCTATAACCTATATTTAGGTATTAAACTAGCGGGCTCCTAGCTATTAGCCCTATCTATATATATAAAGGAAAATAAAGGTATAATATTTAAAAGGGATAATATAGTTATGGTTAGCCTTAAAAATATAAAGACTAATCGGCCTAAGAGGAAATGGGATAATAACTAGGATAAACCCTAGCCTATCTTAGCTGCCTATAAAGGGTTAGTTATAGTAGACCTCCCAGACCATATTTATGTTAATAATTCTTTTTATACTTTAAAAGTCCGCCTCTAGTTCCCTAAAGAGATCCCTAGCTAAGTATATATTAATAAAAAGGAACGTTATAATATTATAGGTAGGATAGCTAAAAGGGATAATAACGGCAATATTACGGATAAGTAGGAATTTAAGAAAATTCTTAATGTATATAATAAACAAATAGACGAGCATGGCTTAATATATTATATTAAGTAGAAGTATTATAATAAGAAAACCTAGGAACTCAAGAAGTCCCTAAAAGGGTGCGAACGCATACTACTAAAGTTCTTTAAATAACACCCTAAAAAGCCCGGGCCCCTAAACTAGGTATAAAATAAGAGAGACTTACTACGCTAAGGCCATAGACAGCGACCATAATAATTTAGAGAAGTTAAAATCTTATAGAACTTTAACCGCCAGTTAAAGTTATCTAATTAGCTAAATTCTTGCTAAGAGCGCCGCGCCTAATAAATTTAGGTAGTGGTGTAGAGTTCTATTAACGCTATTTATTAAACTAGCTAATTAGGATTTTCTATCCCCGGGATAAAAAATCGTTATTAACTTGGCTAAGAGCGGTAAGCGGAACTAATATCTTTACACGAACCCGTATACCTACTACAATCCACCGTTTTCTACCAACACTATAGCCACTAGTTATATAACCGCAATTTGCCATTATATAATGGTAATTTAACGGCAATCTAATGGCAACTTGCTAGTATCGTAATATTCTATTTTGGAGCTACTTGTTTAGTTTATAGACCAAGCCTTCTAGGGAAGGGGATTACTGTCACGGCACTAACCTATCTTATACTATTTCCTACTATTAGCTAGCCCACCACTAGCGCCTTGACGGCTAACCCTATATTTATATACAATACCCCTTTCGACCCTCTTCTCTTCTCTATACCATAACATAGTCATTTAATCTACCTATATTATAGCACTATAATATCTTAGAATATAATTAGAGTTAATTTATTAGGCAACTACTCTACCAGTTGTTATTATATTATTAACTTCTTATTTACCTATATATTAGCAAGTCCGCCGTAGTATTTCCTATAAGGCTTTGTTATAGTAGAGCTATATAATAAGAAATAGTAACTAATGTTATATAATAAGCTCTATAAGCTTTATAAGGTCTATAAGGTCTATTATATACCTTATATACTATAAGGTAAGAATATAGATAGGAAGCTTAATAATAGAATAATCGGGTATATTATATAGATAGACAAATTCCTAAGGGAAAGGAGAAGTCTATATATAAGGTAAGAAAGGGTTTTCCTTAAGTATGTATAGCGTATATACCTTATAGGCGAGTCGCATACAAGTTACCCATGCCTTGTAGCTATATAACTATCCGCTTAGGTTTTACCTAATAACGCTCCCTCTTTAAAAAGGGTCGTCCCCAATTCTTTATATACTTAGGCCTTGATAAAACCTTATTAAAAACCTTAATAAGGGAAAAATTAGAAGGGAAAGAGCGTCCTAATTTTGCATATAAAAAGATAGGTATATGTATATAGACATATAAATCCTTAAGGGAAAGGAGGAATCTATATACAAGGTAAGAAAAGGTTTTCCCTAGGTATATATAGCGTACATACCTTATAGGCGAGTTATATATAAGTCGCCTATAAGTTGCCGGCGAGTCGCCGGGTTGCGTTAGAGTGTGGCTTATATAGAATATTAATAAATTAAGCTTTACTCTATATACATACCGCAACTCTTACTATAAGCATTAGCTTAATCTTTAATCCCTTAGGACGTCCTCTACTTTTCTTTAGTTATAGTTAGCGTCATTAACCTTAAATTGGTTTTTAACTACGGCGATCCACTAGTTAAACCTCTATTAAGTAGTACTACTAATATTAGGTAGTAACTTCTTAACTAGGGTACTAAGATTTATTTGGCGTATATATTTAATATATAATTATACTCTTTACTAGAGAGGCAACGGGAGGGCTTTATTAAATGAATAATACTCTATAAGTTGCTATTTTCTTAACCAGTTCGTCTAGCTCTTTTATATTAGTAGTATTTAGTAAAACGCTAGTAACCTTACTAAGCTCCCATTAAGCCTACGTATATAAATTGAACTAGTCTCTAGTGTTCGTAGATATCTAATCATTTTAAGGTTTAGAAGGTGGCTTAAATTCTACTAGTGTAGCGGGTTTGTCTACACTAGATCCTAAGGCACTTTACAGTTGTGTCGCTAGCGTATTACCGTTAAGTATAGGCGTCGATCTTGTCTTTAGAGGTATTGTAAATCGTAGAAAAATTAAACTGGCTATCCTTCTATAGGGATTAATAAGGATTTAAATATAAGGTAAGAATGTAGAAGGGAGTTTAATAATAGAATAATAGGGTATATTATATAGATAGACAAATCTTTAAAGGAAAGGAGGAGTTTGTATATAAGGTAAAGAAGGGTTTTCCTTAGGTATATATAGCGCATATACCTTATAGGCGAGTTGTATACAAGTTACCTATACCTCGCAGCTATATAACTATCTACTTAGGTTTTACCTAATATATACCTTATATATAAAGGGTATTTCTTAGAAGTACGATTATATATTTAATGGACTACGGTCTCTACCTTAGATAGTTCTTTCTTTATAGTAAATCTCATAATATAATTAGAGTTAATCTATTAAACACTTACTCTACAGTTGAATCTTATTATTATATTAACTTGTATACCTAGCCTATTAATAAGTCTATAGTAGTATCTACTATAAGGCTTTTTATAGCGAGTATAGTGGTAAAAGTTAAATAATGTAATCTACTCCTTAAATAGCCTTAATAATCTACTAATTAATATATATGGAATTATTATTTAGAATAATAACTATTAGATAACCGCTGTATATTACTATTATCTCTAGTAATAGTATATTAATTAACTAATTAATAATAATAATGATTCTTTAATTAACGTCTAATACGGATCCTATCTTAGCCTACGCAGACTATTCCATTACAGAGGGAAAACTTATAGTTTATATAAATAAAACCCTGCAGTTGGATTAGGGGAGGAAAAACTCTATAAGCTACCTTAGTAGGATAAAAAACCCTAATTTGCCATGTCCGTCCGTAGTAGTGGCCCTATAGGTCTACGGCTACGTCCTATCCTCCTTAGATATTCAAACTCCTTAGGAACTACTGCTTCCTTTCTTAGCTTATCTAAAGCTAGGGTTTACTACGTCCCAGCTAGGCCTTACTAGTCAATTGCTATGTCTTACTGTTATCTCCTATATCTTAACCACCCCCTATATGCTATCTCTTGTAAACTATTACTATATACCCCTTTCTCCCCCTCTAGAGCTCTTAAAGGCGTAAGGGGGATTTATTTATTATAACTGCTTAATACCAAAAGGCGAGTGGGATATGTGTATGTATTTAGGTATCTTTTATACCTAGGCCCTTGTGACGGGCTTGTACAAATGCTTCTAAACCAAACCTTGTAGATTGCTACTATACAAGAATACTAAGCTAAGGAGAAGAAGGAGAAGAAGACTGTTGGAGACTAATGAGATACAAGGGGTTGCTAAGGCGCTAGTAGCAAGCGAGCTAATGGCGATTTTCCATACTGGGCATAGAAAATCCTAATTGGCTAGCTTTACGAGTAGCGCTAGTAGATTGCCTAGAAATGCGGCAAATTGCCCTAGAAACGGCAATATAGCAGGTAACACGCTCTAGCACCATCACATCACCCCCCCTCCTAAAAAAGCCTGCCCTTAGGCTTTATCCGAGTTCTTTATTGTTATTTAGATTATTATAGTTACTAACCCCTTTTCCTAGCATTTAATCTAGCTGTCTAATTTACGTAGTGGTCTAGGGAGGTCTAGGTTAGCTAGGTGGAAATCTTATAGCTTATGGGGAGAGTACTTAAAATTGGATACAGGGTACTATTTTAGATCTTTATTATGACCTACCCAGCTTACACGGTATTTTAAGGCACTACATCCTTCTTAACTGCTAAGATCTCTTTAACTTCTTATTCTTTATCCTCTATAATCTAAATTAGTAGTAGGGGGTTGTTGTACTGTCTAGGTAATGGGTCGTCCATGGCCTTCTACAGTTAGTTTAGAAAGAAGATAGGGTAGATCTTTATTAACTCTAGTAGCTTAACCTTAAAAGAGTGCCCTACCTTCTTAGGGATCTTATAGGGGCTAGCTATTTAGTGGTCTAGCTTGCGGCTCAGCCTCTAGGTCTTCTAGTTCTTTATTAACACCTATACTTTATCTCTTATATAGAAGTCTACCTTATAATAATGTTGGTTTATATTAGACTCTTTTTTCTCTTATGCTTTTTTTATAATTACTTAGGCAGTCTCCTAGGCTCTATATATTCTCTTAGTGAATATCTAGGCCTCTTTATAGCTAAGGCGTTCGCGGGCCGTTATAGGTCCTATAGGTCTATCCCAATCAAAGGATGTTTATAGCTTATATCTATAGAGTAACTTAAATAGCAACATTCCTATACTATTATAAGGGAGTGTAAGCTGTGCGTAGTCTATTATAGGCAGTAGTAATTAATAAAGGGACGAAGTCGCTGGTTAAGGTATTGGTTTATAATCTCAGTTTGGCTATTAGTCTAAGGGTAGAATGCGGTAGAGAGCTTAATCTTAATCCTAAGGATCCGGCAGAATTCGTCCTAGAAGTTTAATATAAACTAGGGTCTATAATTAGAGACAATTAACTTAGGAGCGCCATGGATCCAGTAAATATTGTTAATATATATATGGGCCATATCTTTTGCAGTTATAGTCTTAAAGTAGGGGAGGGAAATAGCTTGCTTACTTAGTTGGTTAACTACCACAAAGGCTATATCATGGCCATGTTTGTCCTTTAGGAATAATTTAAAGTCTATTATAATATGCTGTCAAGGGCGTTTGGGAACTAGTAGTGGTTATAACCACCTAGGGGTTTAATCCCTAGGGGTATCTGCCCATTTGCAAGCATAACAATTCCTAATAAATCATTCTATATTAGATAGGAGTCCTCACTAGTAATAGCAAGGCACTAGTAGTTAGTGGGTCTTATCTTAACTAGGGTGCGCCATAGAGACTTAATAGTGGGCTTTATGGATTAGTTCCATTTGTAGGTTATTAACATCTAGAACTATAAGCCGTTCTTAGTATAGAAGTAGTCCATCTTCTATTTCTAAATTAGGGTTGTCTTCCATAGCTTAGTCGCGGAGGGCTTTTAAAGATTTGGCTATGCGGTTTGTAATTAGAATGCGGTCAATTAGTCCTATTAGTTTATTTAGGATTTCTCCTTCTATAGGCGCTAGCTTATTCCGTTCAGAGCTTAGTTTCTTAAGAATATATAGGTTAAGCTATTTGGGATAGAGGAGGGCACATGTCCGGTGCTAAGCCTTTAGTTTATTCTATGGTTCCACGTCCTATTCCCTCTAGGTAAGGGTATTAGCTTTAGAATTTTACCTACTAGGGCAGTATATAATTATAAAGAAGAATTAGGAGAGTATTTTAGCCTACCTAGCCTATTAACTAGTAAGCTGCTTTATTATTATAAAATACTTAAGGGCTTTATAATTAGTATAGACTTTAATCCAAAAGTCTATACTTCTAAGCTCTGCATACCACTAGGACAATAATTATATAATAGCCAGCATTTCCTTATCGTGTACCTTATAGTTATACTTAACTGGGGCTATTGTCTTTAAGAAAAACATAATAGGGTACTATTTGCCATCTAGGTGTAACTATAAGAGAACCCCCGCTACTACTCTATTAGAGGCGTCTGTTTTTAGTATTAATTTAAGATCTAGGTTATAGTGACGGAGAACTAAGGAGGAGGTAAGTCGGTCCTTTAACTCCTTAAAGGCTTCTATACAATTATTATTAAAAATAAAAGGCGTGTTATTTTTAGTTAGTTATATAAGAGGCTTAGCTATAACCCTATAGTTATGGATAAACTAATAGTAGAAGTTACAGAAGCTAAGAAAGAACTAGATACCTTTTACTATATAAGGGGGTTTCCAATTATATATCGCCTTAACCTTTTTAGGGTTAACTTTAATTCCTTTTATACTAATAATAAACCTAAGGTACTTTATTCGCTTTACTCCAAATTTATATTTCTTAATATTAACTTATAGGCCTACATTCCGCAGCCTCTCTAGGACCTTTTTAACGTGAACTTAATGCTTAAGTTTATTGTTTAAGTATATAAGAATGTCATCTAGGTATGCCGTGTAGAATTCATTAAGGTAGTTAAAAAGAACATTATTTATATACCGTTGGTACGTAGCTGGCCTATTTATTAGTCTAAAAGGAAGGACTTTATATTTATAAGAACCGTAGCGGGTATAGAACGTCGTTAGATCCTCTAATATAAGGTCCATCCTAATTTAGTAAAAAGCTTGGCGGATATTAAGCTTTATAAAGATTTTGGCTTGGCTTAGACATATAAGGGTCTTGTTAATTAGTGGGAGAGGGTAACAATCTTTCTAAGTAATAGCATTTAGTTTCTAATAGTCAATGTAGAAGCGGAGGCCTTTATTAGGTTTCTTTATAAATAGAATAAAGGAAGTAAAAGGAGCCTAACTTAGTTTAATAAACCCTTTATAGAGGTTGTCAATTAAGTACTATTTTATAGCTTTTAATTCTTCTATAGTTTGCTAGTAAAGGGGGCTATAGCCTAGAGAGTTATTAGCCCCTAGCTAAATCTTATAATTATAGGTTTAGTAGGGGGGTAGTATATCTAAAGCTGCTTTTAAGAACGCGTCTCTATGGTTTAAGAGGTAAGTGGGGAGAAGGTGTTAGATAATCTATATTCTCTAAGGCGTGGGACACGTGCACAAGTCACGTGCACGGGGCACGTGCATTGTAAATCTCTTCAGAGCCCCAGGGGCCCTAGGTCAAGACATCAACATCAATTAACGATTAAGTTAAGATCATCAATCAATTAACCTATTGTATTAATGAACCCCTCTATCTGAATTTCGTGATAGTTATAAGCCTGGTCCGCCGACTTAAGAAGCTATTCAGCTATTACTTAATTGTTTAAAGAAATTCTACCTTATTGTTAGACTCTGACACCTTATTATTAAGACGCAGACTCTAACAGAAATCCTACCTTAATTGTTACAAGATGAGTCTTTGACGAGATTCTATAAGATTTTATAAGATTCCACCTTAATCTAACAACAAGGACAATCCTAATAATAGGACAATCCTGACGACAAAATACTATCTTAATCCCTCCTTTGCCTATTAGTTAAATGACTCCACCGACGTCAAGCTTGTTAACGACGATCATCCTTAATAAGTTAGAAGACTGGGAGCAATGGCTATAGCAACTTCGAGCCCTTATAGATTAGCGAATTTGGGCCCATGTTGACCCAGATAGTGCAGCACCTTAATAAGGTCTACTACAAGAACCAGCCTATCCAGAAGTTATAGATTTCAATAAGAATGCAACCTTATATGCGTAGCTCTCGACAAATTAACAGAAAGCGTACGAGAACAGTAGATGATACTATAACTAGGACATAAAGTATTTCCTAAAACAGGAAGATTATCTTTAATAGATCCGCACCTAGATTACATCTATAGTATTAATTTAGAAGAAGCTACTGCTTAACCCTTCCTTAATAGTTAAAGAATGGCTATCTTGGCTGAAGGAGAACACAGAACCTACCTCGTCGTTCATTAGGAAGAAGGTATAATACTAGTACACGGAAGCCCTTAAGGGGTTTAAACAGTTGTTAAAATTGAACCAATGGCTAGATTAATGGGAACACGTAATATCCCTAGGAGAGAAGTATAAGATCCCTTAAATATCTAATAGTATCTGGCTTTAAGATTTGGCAGAAGTTATTCAACCTTTTAGCGACGCCTACTGTATAAAGTACACTACCGAGTTAAATAACCCTTAGAAGTCGAGATCTTCCAAATACTGCAGAGTAGTAAAGGAGCTGCAAGAAGGACTTAGAACACCCTTAAAGAAAGCCAATACTACTACAAAAGGCAGTACCTTCAATACAGACTTCGCAGAGTAAGCCACTAAGGATCACTCTGATACTGCTAAAGGTTCATAAAGAGGAAAGGCCTTAGCATGCAATAGACGCTTAAAGAGAGCCGGGACACTGGTGGATAAGGAGACGTTCTATAAGAAGCTAACGCCTAAGTGCTTAGTGTGTGGAATACGAGGACACTCCCTATGGGACTATTGGTGTTTATTTAAAGACAAGAGACCTGCAGGAGTCATAATAGGAGATGCGCGCATTAATAGGGCACTAAAGAAGGTAGAAAAGAATAAGAATCTTGCTAACCAAGTTATAAAGATTAGACTTAAAGAACAAGAAGACAAGGCCTAATAACAACAGGACGAGAGCCAGGAAGTTAAGATTAAGGGAGAAGCTAATATAATATTCCTAGAATTGTATTACACCGGTTAAACCTATCTACTAAAGCTATTAACTATTCTTAACTTAGGAACCACTCTCTATATCTTTAATAACCTCTCTTATTTTTATAATTTTAGGAAAGCTCCAAGACACAAATATATCACCGCCGGCAGCTTAGAAGTGCCTATACTAGGCTACAGCGATTTCACTGTCTAAATTATAAAACTAGACAAGAGCAAGGGAACCCTACGTCTTAAGGACGTTGCCTTTTATACGGACTTTAATACGAATCTAGTGTCGTTCCGTCTGCTTCGAAAATGAGGGTTCTACTAGGATAATAAAGGAGACAACAATCTTCTAGTTCAGAAGGATGACACAATCCTATATTAAATAGAAGAACGTTATAGACAATAGACTATTAAATACGTCTAACTAGGAAGTTAATTAGCGTTTAATACAAGCTAACTGCTACGCCGCCAATAGAAGCGCAGAGTATTGTTAAAAGACGCTTGTCTAGATTTAAAAAGTAATGTGTATCTATAGTATCTATATCTAGGTTATCCAGGACCTATAAGCCTTTATTATTTAGGTCTTAACGCCCTAGGAGTTAAGCTTTAAGGCCTAAAGACGACGGAATGTTAACATTGCAGTCTTGCCAAAATTAAGCGTTAGGTCTTAAGAAGGTTCTTAAAACAGAATATTAATAAACCTTATCTTAACCTCAAGGAAGCGCATACTGGATTTATACGAGTTATATTTATCTATAATACCTTCTTAGGGAGAACCTTCCCGTATTTTATAACAACGTATGGCGAAGAGAAGGAGACACTATAAGTGCTTAAAGATTTTATCCAATGGATTCGTCTGAGGCATAACCTTAAGGTTAACACTATTAGATTAGACAACGAGCTAGGGAGAAGGAGAACCCTTAAATAGCTACAGACCTAAGGGATTATATTTAAGCCTTCGGCGCCTTATACCTAAGCTTAAAATAGTACCGCTGAACGCTTAGGGGGTGTGATTATTAAGAGAGCACGTATAATAAGAATTGCTGCCAATCTACCACACAATCTATGGAAAGAGATAGTTGACTATATAGTCTACCTTCGAGATCGAACGCCACGGGAAAGCAATAGTTAGAAATTGCCCTATAAGAGGTTCTATACCTTCCTAGTCAATGGGTTAAGAAAGCCGCAACTAGCGCACCTAAAAGCCTACGGCTGTAGGGCGTACGCGATAACGTCAGACGCCCAACTAAAGAAGAAAAGGCTAAGCAAGCTAGATCCGCGAGCCTATATCGGCTACCTCGTTGGCTATAACTCTACCAATATCTACAGGATCTGGATCCCATACAAAGGTATAGTTATCTCTACTAGGGACGTCATCTTTGACAAGAAGACGTTCTTTGACGGCAAGTAAACAGACATCTTAAAGGACCTATACGCTAAGTTAGATACGCTAATTGAGAAGATTTAACTCCCTAATACCCTAACCGAGAATGAGGTCCTTCTGGAAGACGATAAAGAAGTATTTAAACCGTCAATTTAAGAGGAAGACGACGACGTTGATAAGCCAGTTTAAACCTTTAATAAGTTAGCAGATCTTAAGCTTGCAAGAGCTCTTAAAGATGCGTATTATACGCCACCTCTAATAGAAGAAGACGAAGAATCTCTATATGCCTTTTATATCGAGTATCCTACAGTGCCAAGACATTAGTTTCCCGACACGAACGCAAAATCGCGATCGTCAAAATTCCAACACCAAGATCGCGACCTTACTGCACCACAATGCAACGCTCGTTTGGCACCGAAATTAGTGGAAAT
>Ga0307507_10001845_pt1 | contig 46326 bp, 50 predicted proteins | sample 7_EM_MG_FD_207223 | JGI IMG/M metagenome (GOLD analysis project Ga0307507, IMG submission 207223) | Populus trichocarpa ectomycorrhiza microbial communities from riparian zone in the Pacific Northwest, United States - 7_EM | ecosystem: Host-associated > Plants > Roots > Unclassified | place... | reverse complement strand
AAACATACTGAGTATCAAACGATACTCGAAACCAAACACAAAACATCATGAGTATCAAACTCAATCATAAAACATACTGAGTATCAAACGATACTCGAAACCAAACATAAACCTGTACCGGTTACATCTCTGGTGAAGTTACACAATGGCAGGCAAAGTCAATGCGCAACCTCGGCCGCTGTACTTTAGCTGTGTTGGCCTCCGCATTGAGGAATCTGGACATTTCTCAGTATCAAGATTTCAAGAGTGTTTTGGATAGTGTTAGCGCACTGGTTGACTTCTCTCTCATGGTCCAATATCGCAGTCATACACAAGATACACTTGTCTAGATGGAAAGCTCTCTGCAGACATTTCACCTGACGAAGGACATTTTTCTAGAGTTTTCCGTATCTCGAAGGCTACGCGTGCAGAAGCAAATCATTAGGATCGGGATCTATGGGAACTCATGGCGAATCAAGGTGCGAATGACGTCCGGTACAACACTGCCGCCTAGCGCCATCGGCAGGTGGATTAAGAGAGACTTGAAAGGGCCAATCACCGGCCGGATTTGTTACAGCATAAGAATCACTTCAACTTGATCAAGATGCACTACCTGAGTCATTTTGCCTTGCATATACAGCGTTTTGGGTCCATAGCGAGGTATTCTACCGAGATCGGCGAACTAGCATATAAGGAGCAGATTAAAGACACTTACCAGAGGTCAAACAAGAATGAAGCTGCCCAACAGATCTTGTCGCAATATGGCCGCCAGTACACTCTAGGAATGCGCTTGCAGACTATAGAAGCACTTTTGAAAACAGGTGTGATCATGGTAGGAAATAGCAAGATGGAAATGCCGACTTCTTCAGGCTACAGTGCACCTCTGGGAATGCTCAAAGGCGGCACGAACATTGGCACGCTCTCTGAGTTATGCCAAGGCCATGAGATCCAGTATTGCGACATGATAGAGAAGATGCTATGTGTTTTCAAGCCGACTACAGTGGATGACCCACGGCTGCGTGCTGACCCCACCCAACTGGGATTTCTTCCGGTAGAATAAATTCCCCAGCTTGAAGTTCTGGTTTCTGAGTTTCAGGAAGGTGACTTTTTCCAGACCCGCTGGGCCTGCTGCACTGGAACAAAGGCTTTCCGCAACAGCGGTGCTAGAAATTATTGGGTATGGGTCCAGACTTGTGTGGGGTAGAGTTATGAAGATTTGTGAGGACGGGCAGTGGTGCAATGTTTAACAATTTTCAAGAACAGAAATGTTCTAAGCGAAGCCGCAAGAGTCGATTGACTGGCATTGGTTCACATAGACGATCTGATCAATGGTGGTAGATTTCACCTGGCCAACGGACATATACGAGTCGGCAAGAGGTCCACTGGTAGAGACATGCGAATATTCAGTAGAGGGGCAGTAATTGGACAGGCGCATGTAATTCCTAGTGGGGAGAGGCAATGGATAGTGAATCATAGGATTGATCAGCAGATGTTTAATAATATATATTAATTATATTAAATTATTCTACAGGATTATGTACAGTATTTATGTGGCCTCAACTAGGCCGTGTAAGTACTACAAGATAAATCTGGTGACTTTTAATGAAATATAGATCCAGCCGAGCTGAGGCCGGACACTTAAGGTGGCAATGCCAACCTAAAGTGTCCGGCTTCAACTCGGCTGCTTGAGTACTAGAGAATTAAGTTGCGGACACTGAATGAGAATATGAAACTACGGCATCCTACGGAGCCTACAGGTGAGGAGCATGTTTTATAAGAACAAATCTAGATGACCTAGGTTTAGCCTCAGCAGATCGTGACAACAAGACTATTCTTCATACTACAGTACGCATGCCTATTGAATGGCGGTGTGGGGCAAACTACGAATGAAGCATTCTGGGATGCCAGCTGACAGATCCAGGCCTCTAGAGGTGGGCGACGGGCGAGGGCGGTACCCAATGTGGACAATTTGGTAGGGGTACACGGGACGCCGGGGACGAAAAGATAAGATGACGTACAGTGGTGCGACAGAATGGGCCGCGACAAGCGTGCCTGGCGCTTGGGGAAGGAGAAAGGGCCGCTGGGATGCATCAGACACAAGACATGATACGCAAAGAACGCCCAGACTGCTACGGGGCAGGGGATGCATGAGGCGGACGCGGCTCATCCGGACCCAGGCATTATGCGTCCGGAGTGAAAGTTGTTTTTGCTGATTTTTTAATATGGCGGCAGGTCACATGGCAAAAGTTTTCCACAAGTAACATACGAGCTGATCCTCAGGATTTTGCAGAAGAGAATCACGGTCAAAGTTCAGAAAGAATATCAGGTTTCAAAAGAGTCGTCTGAATAGTTTGGCGACAATCATGAGGCATTTCTCGCCGGAACTAGGGCATCAGCTTGCTAGCCAGATCGCTGGAAAAGCTGTGGCGCGAGATCTGATACTCATTTACACAAGCACCAGGGTCCTAGTAAGACACCAGGAGAGTCTACTGGAGCATCAGCTCTCCAGCCTTAATTCTACACAAGAGGCTTGGCGAGAACACACACCGATTGGGTATCACCCTAGAGGCTTTGAGGAATACCTAGTTAGTCAAGAAGCATCGCAGCAGATGGCTGAGAGGTTTGACTATATTCAGACAGCCTTTGCCCAGGCGCTTGAGCTGCTAGATGATGGTCTGAGGAGTCCAGCTGACTCAGAGGAGTGGATGAGCAGCCTGGCCCTAGAGAGGACTCTGTGTCCAGCATCAGCAAAATGTAAAACCCACTCCTTGTCCACCAAGGGGGATTATGGTTCCCCTGATCCTCCTGGTCCACCCAGATCCACCCTGGTCCACATATTGGTAAAATTTATAAAACTATGGATCATTACGGATCGGAGTGGACCAGGTGGACCATGGTGACCACAACCCCCCTGCATGGACCAGGAGCGTTCAGGCCCATCGTGGCTCTTTCTCCAACATTTTCCTGATGAGGTCTAGTTAATTGCCTCTCTCTGACCTTGTATGAATCTCAAGAAGGTCAGGCAACGGTAGGGGAGAATATTCTCCAGCACAATAATGAAGGTAAGAATGATGAGAATAGCAAGAATTGTGTTTAGGCAATAAAGAATGTAAACTAAATCAATTTCATAGGCCAAACTGTGCTGCCAGAGTCTACCTCATGAAGGTCAGAAAGTAATTATGTTAGTTAGATATAAAGCGAACATGTGAGTAATCTATTTATATTACCAAGATGGAGACATTTAGCAATTACCATGACGCGGACATTATTGCAATCACACAATACCCAGTAGTAAATAAAATAAAATATCCAAATCAAAACCAGAAGAGTAGAAATATGGGGCACTGAGTGGTGAAGCCGTCTCAAATACGTAGCAATCACGAAGGTGTCCAGAGTATGCGCTACCTATCACCACTGTGTTGAGAGCATCTATATGACCAATCCTGATAGTGTCCAGAGTATGCCATAGGTATCTCCACGGTGTTGAGAGCGTATAGGTGAGCTATCACAAAAGCTTGTAGAAAATGAAATAGCCACCCGACGGCGTCATGATAGCTATAACGAGGCTGTCTAAAAAACATCTGGTAACCTCCGAAAGATATGGAGACTAGAGGTTACAATGCGGAGATAACAGCTAATGTATGCTAAATCATGATGAGAGACATAAAGCCGTGAGATCATCAACAGACGAGAGCCTAGGAGCAAAAGAGATCAGGATAAGAGAGGATTGAATCAGAGTGTATCAGGATGAAACAGCGCTGAATCAGATAGCGTCAGAATGAGAGAGCCTAGGATCAAAGCGTGTTAGGATGCAGGGGGTTAGCATTGGGCAGCATCAGGACATTGAGAATGCAGGAGATGGACCTTACGATGGCGCCAGGACCGAGATGCCAGCGTCAGGACGTAACGCCCTACTGATCTCACCTCCTGAGTCACGGTTAACACCTGCAGTATCCCAAGCACCCGACACACAGGACTCCTCGGACGCAAAGAATAATTTTTGCTAATTGTAACTGGTACGGATTCCTAGTATGGTTTCGAGTATCGTTTGATACTCAGTATGTTTTATGATTGAGTTTGATACTCATCATCTTTTATATTTGGTTTCGTTTGGTTTCGAGTATCGTTTGATACTCAGTATTTTTTGGGATTGAGTTTAATACTCATGATGTTTTATGTTTAGTTTCATTTGGTTTCGAGTATTATTTGATACTCAGGATATTTTATTTATTATGTCAAGATATCTTTCAATACTTGACATGTTTTATGTAACGTTTCAAGGCTACCATTTTGGAGTCCTTCTCGTTATTGTTTACAAAGGCTCCGGTTAGCCTGATAAGTGTATTTAAGACCTGCTATTTTCCGGACTTAGAGAAAGCAGACTTTGACAGACAGAGTTTTCAATATCCTTGGTTGAACAGTTCCTTCTTCAGTTCGCTTCGAGAATCCAATAAGACCAAACATACCTAGCTATTAAGAACTACTTGGTAGTTGCGACATAGTAAGAAGTTTGTTACAACAACCTAGTCTAAGCCTTCGGTACTTAGTCTCGTTAGATACTCCATTTTGGTATAGAGATAGTATTGTTACCCTATCAATTCCCGCCACTACCCAGGAGGCAGTTACACTAATGTTCTTTATAGTCATAATCACCCTCTTCTACATGATTGTAAATAGAAGGATCTCTATCCATACTAGAACAGGTTTCCGCCTCTCAGTCCTCTAACTCATACCTAAGTTTATGACAAGTTACGACCAAAATAATTTTATGCATACTCAAGCCTAATATGTTGAATGCTCGGAAGAGTGTATCATGACCTTTATGTCTACTTAGCCTAGAACACACAGTACGCTCAGAGTAACTCAAATCAGGGTAGACTTCTTCAGGTTCTTTGGAGGATGTGGCAGTTATACCACTCTGCAATTTTAGTACAGATCTTAGGATTGAGGACTTTTTCACAAATTACTCAAATGTACTAGTATCAGGGTCCTTAGACTCCGGTGCTAGAAGGCAGGGTCTATAAGGATTCTGAGAAATCAGTTATTTCTTTATTGCCATGTATTATACCATCCTCCCATTCTAAAAAATAAAAATAAAAATAATAAAAATAAAAAAGGTTAATAATATTGAAGAAGAAAAATAAAAAAGAGAGAAGTAAAAAGAAGAGAGCATTAAGAAAAGAGAAAAAAGAAAAAAGAAGCCAGAAAGAAAAAAGCAAAAAGAAGCAAAAAGAAGAAAGCATTAAGAAAAAGCAAGAAGCAAGAAGCAAGAAGAAAAACGTATTAAGAAAAAAGAAAAACAAGAAAAAAGAAGCAAAAAGAAAAATGTATTAAGAAAAAAGAAAAAAGAAAAAAGCAAGCAAAGACCAAAGGTTTAAGGAGGAGCAATTGAGTGCTTTGCACCATTGCTAAGAGCGACGTTCAGACAATCAATTAGAATTGAGTAGTCTGACATCCAGCGTCCCTTGTCCTTTGCCATCGAATCAAAAAGCAATTCAATTTTCTCGGAAATTGTAAAATTCCCATCAAAAGATATCATTCGCCATGAGTCGCCCATAGTGACGAAACCATAGACCATCCCCCCGCCATTCCTATCTCTCATATTCCGCAACGCCAAAAAGCATTGCTTCTGGGCTTCTCCTAGAAAAACCTTTTTTGCTTCGACAATTGTGACGTACTTTTTCTCCCCAACAGAAATCCAATCCATCACCACGAACTCTTCTACCCCACTAGTCGCAGAATCGATCGAAGCAATTTCTTTTTCTCTTGTGAGGTATAGTGCTCTTGTGGTTTCATCCTTAATAGTGGCAAGAATAGGATATATGGTAAACGCGACGAGATCGTTTATATTGGCCTCATTATAGTCGGAGTTTGCTTCAGTTGGATATCCGGACACGTTGAGATAATCCTTTAAAGCATCATAAACTTTTTCTTTAACCTCTAGAATAGATTTCCTCCCTAATAGAACGGGCTTTCCATGAATCATGTTTGTAATAGGTTTACCAACCAGCCTCAACGAAACACCTAATCGTATTTCCGCTTCCTCAATACTCATCCTCGAATAGGACTTGACCCATTTAATTTTTTTCTTCTCTGATGCGGTGTTCCCCTCCTTGAATGGGTTTTTACTCATGCGTAGCTTCCGGCCCTCATGAGTGTTCGCACTCGTATTATTTTCCACCGAAGACCTATCCAATTAGTATCTCATTAGCCTCAGTGCAAAACCAACACATAAACATTTCCTTCCCACCTACCCATTGATCTCACACCTTCCAATTCCGGCACCCAAAACTCCGACCACTGACTTGGAGTCCTCCGTTCCGACATTTGCCCCCAGACTTCCGACCGCCCATCAGTGTTCCCAACGGGCCAGGCCGGCCAGGCTTCGGTAAAGCCGGGCCTGGCCTATGAAAATTCTCTGGGGCCCGGCCTGGCCGGAGCCTGTAGGCTTGGTAACGCCTGAGCCTGGCCTGGCCGGGCCCGCCTATAGGCCGTATAGGCCTAGTTTAGTCCGCTCCTGGCGAGCGGCTGTGCGGTCACCTCGGCAAAAATTCAAAATAAATGTCCCTCATTACTAAATAACGTTAAAATGCAAAAACAATTTGGATTATTAGGAAAAAATACTGGAGAGAGTAGGTCAATTAATTAAATTAATTGTAGAAAAACAACATCGGAGGGAAAAATGGTAATATTTGACTGTGGTGGTAACTTTGGAGGTAAATTGTCAAGATATTCTTAAGATGTTGGCTTATCGCTGGTTGTGTGATTCCTTAAAGAGCGATAGCCGAAAGATAAAAACGAATCAGATAAAAGATGGGGAACGTGAAAAAGGCGGGGGAGCCAAGATACCTTTAAAGCGATCTGTTCTCAATGCTAATCACAGGGCCTATAGGCGCCTATCAGGCCTGATAGGCTTTGGCAGGCCAGCCGAATTCGGCCTATATCGGCCTAGGCTACTTCCACCGCGGCCTGCCTTGGCCTGGCCCGTTGGGAACACTGCCGCCCATAGACCTCCTGCCGAACAACCAATTAGCATGTACTGAAAATAAAATAGAACTTATAGTTAGCTTTCAACTTACTAGTGAATTGTTCAGCTATTCTGTGTGGTCCCTTCCTTGAGGGCGCATACCTCCACATACTTGTTGCAATCATTGCCGGTCTCGACTGGCTAACCGGCCAAAGCCGGTATTTGGCCACTGTGCCAAGGATGCTCATCTGGTTTGTGAACGTTGTTGAAGGGTGTCCTTGAGGAGGGGGCGGGGTTTTGGCGGGGGAATTGGTGAAGGCTGATTCGGAAGTGGGTGACGTGTTAATGGATGATAGTCAAAAATCAGCGGTTGCAGGTATGAGCTTCTGAACGTTGAGAAGTTGAGAATGAGAGACTTCTCAGGTCAATTATAACTTCGAGAAGAATGTTATACACTGAAGTTTATCGTGGGGAGTGTCAGCCGGGGAATGGGTAAGGCCTGATTCGAGAGTGGGTGAGGTGTTAAGAGATGATAGTCAAAAATCTGTGGTTGCAGGTATGAGCTTCTGAACGTCGAGAAGTTGAGGATGAGAGACTTCTCAGGTCAATTATAACTTCCAAAAGAATGTTATACTCTGAAGTTTATCGTGCGGAGTGTCGGCGGGGGAATGGATGAAGGCTGATTCGAGAGTGGGTGAGGTGTTACGGGTTGAGAGTCGGAAGTGATCCGTAGCGGCTATAAGCCTTGGTGAGAGGTTATGATTAGCGTTGTTGGCACTAAGTCGCCAAAGTTTGTGCCATGGCACAACCCTTAAAATCGATTTGCCTGGCATGGCACTATGTAGTGCCCAGGCAATACATGTACAAATAAAACGAAGAAAAAACAAAGAAACTATCTACAAGCCCAATTCATATCGAATACCCCCCCATTTCCCATCCTTCTAAGTTCCCACTATGCTGAAGAACATGAACATTTGCTTGCTCAATAACAGAAACCAGCCCACAACAATTGAATTGTACCAGGTAGTGCCATCCGGCGAACACGAACACGACTTACGACGGGTATTGATTTGTTTTTCTTTCTTTGCTCTTTCTTATTTGTGCGACCCTGTGTGAACCTGGGGCTTGTACCTAAGTACCGTTCTTCTGAAATCAACGGCTGGGTGAAATTGAATTTTTACAAAAAGGTATCCATACTATTGGCTTCGCAATGATAATAATAATATTATTAGACAATACCCACACACCGCCGCTCGCCCCTCTGTTGCGCCTCGTGAAATTCCTCAACGAGCGCAACAACAACCCCCCTCCTCACCTGCGTATCGAAAACCTGCGCGTGGTCCAGCCCTTCGCACCAAATCACGATCAAATCCCCCCCCTCATCGGCCCAAACCAAATCCCCACTCCCATTTTTCGCCCTCTCCTGGCCCGTGAGGTACCTCCAGCACTCAGGCGCATCAACAATTAGGTCGTTCTCGCTGATTACGATGCCAACCTTCTTCCCAGCGAGCTCTTCCTTCCAGAGGATATTCTCAGCCCAGAAGAAGTGCCGCGAGAGTAAATTCGCTACATCTGGGTCTCTGGAAGCGAAGTATTGTAGTTGCCATTCGTTCGCTGTGGTTGGAGCGCGATAGATGAATTTGTATGCTACGGAGGGGTGGTGTAGTAAGATAGTCACCGGGTCTATAAGTATCAGAGATGAGATTCTTGAGGCTAAGTGCTCAGAATGCAGTAACCAGGTCGATAACACGGTCCCATAAGAATGCGAGACCAACATGAAGTTTTGGATATCATGCTGCGCTAGTATGGCCGTGAACTCCTCCGTGAAGGCAGACTTGGATAGCGGGGTGTGCGAGAAGCGGAAACTTAACGGCATGAATTCCAAGACTAGAACACCAACTGTGGGATCTAGGGCTGCGAGGTCGTGGAGGAAGGATGTGTACGGGTATAGTCCTATGCCGATACCATGGAGGAAGATGATGGGGTGCTTGGTAGGGTGTGTATGTGGACGGTGCCAGTACGAGATGTGTCTTGCGGGCGAGCGGGAGGATAAGGTTGTGTGTGGGCGTGGCGGGAGGATGCGGAACCAAGCTCCTGGGGCGAAGTGGTTGAAAGAATGCCGGGAGAAGCGTATGCAAGTTGTTAAATCCACGACGTAAACGATCTATCATGTCCAACCCAGCCACTCATCCGTCAGCAGCCACCACCACTTCCCCAACCCCGCGCAATAGATAAGAGTACTTACAAAATACCAGAGTAAACTCCTGTACTCCATGACCACCCTATCAAGGGTCAACCTGATACACTTCACCTTTTTGTCGTACCCCTTCTCGAACCTCCTTCCGAGCCTACTCTCAAGCAGAGAGACATACTCCTCCAACTCTGCGAACTCTTCGGGCCCCCCATCCCGCGACCCGTTTAAATAGGCCCAGGAGAGAAACTCCCTCACGTTCTCCCGCTTAATCGTCTCCACGGCGGCACCGTGGAACCAGCCAGAAAGATACGCGCCCACATCTGGCGTCTCGTCGATACATTTCTTGAATAGAGCCTGTCGGTTGGAGAGCGGGGAAAGCGGGGGATGTTGTGCTGGCTGTCATAATATCATTTCGCATTAGCTCCTTCTCCTCCGTTCCTTCCTTTTTTCCTTCCTTCGAAGGGGGGTTACTTTTTGTAAGATTAGCTTTCGAGGAAGGTAAACTGCGTTGAAGGATAGCGCTTCTGCATACAGGTATAGCTCCAGCGCTAATGGTAAACGGAAAGCAGATGGTAGAATGGTGAATCGAGAGAGGGTATAGAGGGTGCTAAGCGGGGGGATAGATCGCAGGGACGCTATGCAAGCTCTTATGAAGAAGAGCTCTGGTAGGGTACGGTTTAGCATGTTTTTCGTGGTACTCGCGAGGGGGTTTTGGTGGTGGGAGTCGTAGGATCGGGATAAGAGTAGCTAGGCTAACTAGTCACAGAGGTTGTGGTAGAGATGGGGATGAAGAGAGGGAACGAGCCCTGAGTTAATTAATTCATCTTATCCCACTTCAAGCTTTGAGCCGCGTCATTGACAAGGGTGCTAGGTTCATTATTAGATTTACACCTTTTGTGCTGTTTCATCAGCCTGTGTGGATGATATTGTGAGAGGCCTCTGAGCAACGAGTAGAATGGGCGGACATCCGTTTCGGCTTGTACCGGTATCATAGTACGCTAATTTTCCGAGAGTAGCCTCGTCACTCATTCTTGCCTGGCGTTTGTAAAACGGATTCCTATTGCATACAGGCCAGAAGTCAGCCAGTGCCTCAATATAATTTATCCTAGCCAGAGCCCCAAACCCCCGGTTGTATCCAATAGCAGCCCGTTTTACAAACGTTTCCAGCCACTACTCCGATGACAATGATGCTCTATTAGATGATAGAACAGATGACCCTCTACTAGTACACGTTAATAGAGAACGGATAACGATATCTCAAGCTTTTGTGGAGATTGGGGTTTAACACTGGAATGAAGTTTTGGAACGAGCGGTGTAATACAGCAACTACAAACCTGAACGCCCCTCGCGGAGGACCTGGTTGGAATGCTCTTCCAAGCACAGCCCCTAGTCACAAATTCTGATCCCGTTACCGCAGTCCTGACACCGCAAACTGACTATTAAGATAAAGTGCGATACCAAAAGCACTAACACTTTTTGTCGGAGATTATTTTATTTTTATTCAGAGACCGTTTAACCATTAAAACTACAGGGCCCGGACGGAACGCACCGTGATGGCCTAATGGAATGTAATTGACAGTTGAGCCAGAACACCTAAGCGCGAAGTGAGCTAGCAGAACAAGTCCCTTCTCCGTAAAGTAATCGTAGATTTGGGTCTGCTGGTGGAAGATACAGGGGTGGGTATTTAAGTTGGGGCATGAATACAGGTGGCGAGTAGTTTCGTCTGGCGGGTCGGGAGTTTAGTGCAGACTCTGCAGAGCGAGTGACCGGCTGTGAGGCTGTGGTAGGGGGGGAGTATTTAGACGAGGAGTATCAGTAATGGGATCCTAATTATGTTCTAACCAGATTCTGGTACTGCCGGGATTCCAGCCGATTGACGCTCAATACACCGAGTAGCTTCTTTATATCTCCACTCAATAGCGCTCTGCGCTGCCTTTTAACTTCCCTTCATGGAATATAGTAGTACATAGTTCGAATCTTATGAGGTTTCCATATTTATTAAAGAGCCCTCCTGGGTGCCGCACCGGAGCTATAATATCATACCAAAACTGTGAAGTTTTTCACGAGATTTCAAAACTAGGGTTCGCCCTGGTTTCCGCTTGGTAAACATTCTCACTCCCCCCATCAAGCATTCATCTCAGCGCCAGAATCAATGCTTGCAAGGGCCAAATATCTTGTTGTAAGGAGAGTCAAATGAGGATGGTGCAAAATAAACTCTCTCAAGTAACAAGAGATACAGTGCTTCACAAAGAGACTCGGCTTTTTATACAATTGATTACCCAATCAATGGCATTAGTACATATTTCTCGAGCTCAAGCGAGTCATCATGAATACTCTCCCTTTTAAAAAACTGAGTGAGGTAAGAGTATTATAGAAGCTCTACCGCGAGTGTCCGGAGATTCTATCCCAGATAAGAAAAGATAACTATGCCCTCGGAACCTTCTCCAAAATTAAAATTACATCCAGTGTACACCTAACTCCCCCATCGGGCCTTGTTTGCTATTTTGCTGTAGAGGAATGAGATTTTTGTCTGCTCAGCTTTCGCTATTGCACACCCCCAATTACGAGGATTTGTATCTTAGAACCCAACTATACCTGTAACGTTCTTGCAATATTTCACATTTCGAGTGATCATTCGTGAACATCCGTGTTTAACGTTCATTCGTTTCCGGAAAAGTGACTTTTATTTCACAGACCGTGCGAGAGGACGTCAGCTAGTAGCCCCCTTCACCTCCGCTTCACCACTACTTCCTAGGAAAAAAAAAAAACATGACATATGAAACCGAAAAACGAATAAACATACACCAGACCCCAAGAAACGGAGCAAAAAACCGGAATCTCCAAGCAAAGTAATTGGTACAGCTAAAAGAATGCCGTCCGTGAATCGTAACGCTTAGTAGAAGGGAAAAAATAAGGGAGGAAAAGCCCTCGAGAAAGAAGGGAGCAATTTCTTTAGCATGCTATAGAATCGCCTGGCCCGATGACTGCAAGGGAATAAGACGAGAAGAAAAATCCAATTCTAAACAACATGCTTGGCCTTGGCCCTGCTCTGTCCAGAATGAGCGCTCTCGGTATGGCCAGAAAATTCAACAACCTCCTTGTCGCCAAGTTTCAGGACCTCCTTGAAGTTCTTGCCAATCTCCATCAATGCCGCTTCCTTTGGAGTACCTTTCCCACCACCGGTAGTCTTGGTCCAGAGACCGATTCTATAGAAGGCCTTGCGGACATTAACAACGACACCCATGATCTCCTTATCCTTATCGGACTCTAAGGTCTCGCCGATGGCAGCAAGCATGACGTGAAGCCAGAGATCATCGATCGGAACACCACGCTTATCCTTGAATTGATATGCCCATTTACCACCGTGCTTGTTCTGGGTGTCTTCCCATTCGGGGCGAACACCGGTCTTGAAGAGGTGGTAATCGGATTTTAAACTGAGTTCAGATGTTTTGGCTATGTTATTCTACAAAGAAGAGTTATTAGTTGGCACTGCAAGCGTCAAGCGGAAGCAGGAGAAACGTGCGTAAATCCCCCAGAACTCTTCAACAGAGTCGAATGTGACAACCTCCTTGAGCAAATCATTCCAATTGTTTTCTCCCTAGAATAAACAAAGTTAATTGCAAACCCAAAAAATCCGCTAAAATTTCACACAAGCAAGACAAGGTGCAGTGCTGACCTTATTGCTCGGAGGCTTGGTATACCAAAGAGTCCACTTATTCATGAGGGGGTGTTTGACATTAAAGTTATCAGCAGAGTGGAAGACGGTAAGCTGCTCCTTATAGCCAGGAAGTCCAAGACCATCCTCTCCAGTCTCCTCCTCAACCTCGCCATTAGGAGGGGAGATGGGAATCTGATCAAGAGGACGCTGCTCGTCGGGAACAACAATAGTTGAAGCTTCAGTCTCGGGCATGGTGAAAGTAGACGTAAGTGCGATGTCTTTTCAAAAGACAAGATGGATTGGTAGGGTAGAGGTTGTTTGTGAGGAGAAATAGAGGAGCGGTTGTGAGCGGTTGGCTGGTTTGATTGGGAAAAATCAAAGCTTCAGAGAGAGAGAAGCGTCGAAATCTCAGGCAGTCGGTAGGGGAACAGAGCAGACCGGAGGTGGGGCTGAAGCCTCCAGCAACGCCAAGGAGAAAAAAAAAGACTAAATGCGCCAAGACAATGCTTTGTTCCAGCCGCAGCACCCTGGCAAAACGTCCCAACCCACCCCCATCTCTGTCCCGATACAGATCTTGAAGGAAGGAAAATAACGTAAACCATGCCCCTCCTGTCGACCTTCTCACGGACCGTGGGATTCGCTCTCCGACCAAACTATTGTTCGCCTGTTCAGATACTTTCTAGGGCTCAATTACAACAATGCCGGTTTGTCTCTATCCTTGGAGATTTACGGGATGTGAAGGCCTCCTTCAAAAAGCGGATTCGCAGGGGTCGTGGCCCTTCGTCGGGGAAGGGGAAGACATCAGGAAGAGGTCATAAGGGTCAGAAGCAGCATGGAAAAGTCCCCGCTGGATTCCAAGGGGGTCAAACACCACTACATATTACACACCCAGAGAAGGGTGAAGTCAATCTGTATGCTCCATTTCACTTTATATTATAGAGCCGTATTAAACCGATTGGCGGACCAATAGTTCCGCTCTAGACATGTCTCCACTGAATCTCGACAAGCTACAAAGCTGGATTGACCAAGGCCGAATAGACCCTGCCAAGCCCATCACCCTCAAGGAACTCGTGGATACTAGATGCCTACACGGTATCAAAGACGGCGTGAAGCTGCTAGCACGGGTACGCCATATAAGCTCTCTCCAAATACTCAATCCCTAATATACATGCTAATATCATTACAGGGCAAACAAGTCTTCAAAACCCCCATAGAAATCACCGTCTCCCGTGCTTCCCACGAAGCTATAAAGGCCGTCGAAGCTGCTGGCGGCAAGGTTGTGACCCGCTTCTTCAACAAGAATGGCATCAGAGCCGTCGTGCACCCAGAACGCTACCCACCGAACGTACGACTTGCCAACCCGACAGCGCGTAAGGACATTGAGTACTACAGAGATCCGGAGCATAGGGGGTATTTGGCGCATACCCTGGATGAAGGGGAATCGCCTAGTCTTTTCTGGCAGGCCCCTGGGAAGGCGAAGAACGTGCTTTCTAAGGAGCAGCTACAGAAGAAGAAAGGCAAGCAAGCTAATAGGCTGTTTTAGTTTGGAGTTTCTTGCTTTGTTTGTTTAAGGGAACTGTATTTATCTAGAGATGGGTTCGATGCAATGGGGGTGTATTTAGTGCCTGAATTCTGTATAGATGAAGCGAGTGAATGGTCAATTCTAGGCTTCAACAAGCCAGCACTTGATGTATATCCGCGCTCTGAGTTCTGCATCCACAAGACACTTTTTGCTGGCACACCAGTCTTGCGCGGCTGCCGACGATTTAATATTAATTTTGTACTATATTAATATTATACTCGAGTATATCCAATTCTGTTTACCTACACTCCAACCTATTGTTAATCTCAGGCAGCAATCCAACCAGACAGCAGTGGAAACCATGCACTGTACGGTATGCTCGAGCACTCCTCATAGAACCGTCTCCGAACGAACCTCTATTACACCTAGCACGCCATTATCTAGCAAGATTCACCTACCCACAGTTCGTCGATTTGAGTTCTCCCGTAATCCAGCTTAAGTTCGCAGCAGAGCGCCTTCACTTGACCCTTCACAGCCAAAAGCTAAGCCCATCTTGGATTCTTTCCGGATGTTTTACTTCAGCCCCTTCTGCAGTAGTAGTATGATACTTTATCTCAACGTGCCAGCGGCAGGCGAATTTTGCTATTTTAGATAATGAGGTTTGGTGCTCAGTTGTCTCCTCCGCATGCGCTATTAACGGTGGCCGGCTAACAAGACCCCTAGCTAACTCGCACAAACCTATCGATAAGCCCTAAGCGCACGGTCCTTCGCTAACATACCTCTTGTAAGGAGGGGTAGCTAAACCGCCTCGTGTTGTGAATGGTTATCCCGCCTACTAAGACTTTCCAGTCCGGTTTGCAATTCTGGAACACTACTTGTAGCTTGCTCAAGCAATCGTGACCACATCTGCTCCAGTTGTCCTACTTCAAATCATTTCCGTCACCCTCATGATGAGCAAGCACTCGAATAGATTTCGCAGTGTTCTAAACACTACCACCGTACAAGTACTATTACTAAGTCCAGAGCTTTCTTTTATCTCGATTGCTACAATAGGCTAGTGTTCTGGATTGCAGGCTAGACTGGAAAGTCTTAACAGTTAATGGGATAATAATTCAATCTCTAGCCATGGTAGATAGTTACAATTAGGCTGCCGGTACAAGGACAAGCACCCTGCGATTAAGTTGTAGGAGGTAGGGGGTGCTGATTATGGTATTCTCGCCCGGGCGAATTAGATGCTAACTTAACCCCTCTCTACTGGCCATGGCAGAGTACTCGAGTACTGGTATGGTAGTCTTGGTACGAGATCTGCGCGTGTAGGGTTTCGTGAGCACTGGGTTTTTGGCGGACAGTGTGATGGGATACAGTGCCAGTAGGTACGGTATCTGGCTGTGAGCGGGGTTAGTCTACTCGAGTACCGGTTTGTGCAGGACTACTCAGACCGCGGAGTTTATTGCAGATTTTGGTAGATGGTACTGTACCGGTATTGACCCTCCAAATTCGACCATCCGCCAGAATGCACTATCCCTTCAACTGCTGAGACTTTCTAGCCCAATTTGCAATCCGGGACCGACCGACCCTATTCGAGTAATCGTGACTAGATCTGCCTCAGCAATCCTACTTCAGGTCATTTCTGTCGCGGCCATGATGAGCCGTACTGGCTTTACGGTGTCCTGAGCACTAGCAAGCACCATCCGAACCCTAAAGCTTTTTCTATCCTAATCACTATTAGCTAGGTCCCCGGATTGCAAACTTTCTAGGAAAGTCTCAGCAGTTTAAGGGATAGCTGAAAAGGTGCTAGTTAGTGCAAGTGATTAAAACTAAGAACAGAGTGTATGGTTGAACTCACCACGGCCAAGTACCGTACCGCTATCACTGTGAAGATTTAGGAAAACGAGGAAAGCTAAAGAGAGAAGGGTAGCAGCAAGAAAAGTGAAGTGACCGGCAATTAGTTAACTCAAATATGCTCGCAATCAGATCGGAGAGGCCCGAAGAAGTAATTATCTGTTCAAAGGCACAGTTTCCTGTGATAGCTAACTAACACTTAATAGGCAATGCTAATCCGTTTGTAGGTCTATTATCGCATCCAAGCGGCAGGCCGGATCTGGAGAGTCAATACGAGAATGGGGCGGCGGGTTGTATGCACCACCCGAATATGGAATGGGCAAGCCGCTGATAATGCAGTTCAGTTGGCACACAAGTAGTTTTTCCTCTCGCCATATCTGTTTTTTTTCCAGATATCGGTTTTACAAGCACAAGTACGAGGTTTTCCTACACTACCGATACCAGTACCTCGCGGGGGGTTTCCGGATTCGGAAAGGTTTTCTCTACCACAGTTATTCACTATGATTGCGGAGACATCAAGAAATGTGAAGATGGATTAGTTGTGGAAGACCTCTGGTAGGGAACCCAAGATTTAAATACCACCTCCAATCCCTTCCTTCGTCTCTATTCGTCACTTTTTTAGCTCCATAGGATACTCCGCGGTTGGGGATGCCTGTAGTTTATTTAAGTGTGGGTATTTTTTTTCTACTGGTCACCTCACAGCAAGAGCTCCACGGCCATACGGTACTACAATAAGGTACCTTTGGTAAAGATCCAGGCTAACCCAAGGTTCATTAACCGCGCTAAAACCCGCAAAACCCGCACATGCTAGGGATGGTCTGTACTTTGCTTATAAGTTAACCTGCCCAGCACCAGCCTGGATCCTTTGTAAATTAGCGGGCCAATCGGCTCCACAGGGCTACGGGAAGTGAAGGTGCCGGTACCCATTAGGCTGCCCGATTCCGCTCTTTTCTGATTGAAGTTTTGAACGGTGTATGATACCATAAGTTAGTACCAGTAGCTATGATACTTGGATGTACTGTACCCAGCTTCAAAATACAAGCTCGACACCACCGGCTTCCGCTTGTAAAAGTCTCGTTTGTCGCACCTCTCCCCATTTCACCCCAGCGCTTATCTCGATCCCGATCCAGGGTCCTAAGAACTGGTCGCTGGGCCGGATCATCTCGTCGTACAGTAGGATGGGCTGCGGTATTTAAAGCACTATTGTGGTTGAACGAGAAGGCTCAGTTAGGGTATCAATTTTATGTACTGTATCGTGCGTACCGGACCCTTATCAGTGCTTGTACAGCATGTAGTGGCCCTTACCTTAATGATGGGATATCCCCCAGCCCGAGGAGAATATGGCACTCAGTACTATCGAGACGTGGTGTGACGCGCTTGTATTTTGGTACTGTATCGAGGCACCAGCACTCAAAAGTAAGGGCTGATCCCGATCGTGAGCGTCATGAGGTCTGGTGTTGCATCGTGCAGACAGTCATCCAAGACAGGACCCCCCGGTGGAAGCGGTCATTCACATTATGATTCGGGGGCTGAGTGCTGGGGTTGAGTCGGGCGAGTGGGTGATTGGCTGGTCAAGACGTCACGCAGGTTACGGCGGGATTGAGTCCATAATACTGTAATGCGAGGCTGTTAACCTAGTCTCGCTGTGGTGGGAGGGTAAGTTAATAAACTGCTTTTGTTCTCTTCTGTCATGAGGCTGGCAAGATAGATAGGAACTATGTTTACTTTACTCGCTTGCACTTGGAGGAGAGGAAGGTAAATACCTTGTAGCTCTTGAGAGCTTCGGACCACCCACTCCGCCAGATTCATAACCTTCCCCCCTCTCCTTTGCCTTGGTTCCTTTTACTATTTTCCTGGTTCTCTATTCCTCCTCTCTCTTCCTCTTCCCAACTCCTTCCCGCTCCTCCCGCCTCTCCACACCGTTTACTCCTCCAGATTCCCCCCCCTTCCAAACAGTCCAATTCTGAAGCCAATACCAAGACTCATCCCTTTGAGCTCATCAACACTTTCTGCCTATCAAACCAATCATATCATAACCACTCATACAATAGTGTAATCTCGTGACGACACCTTCTAAAGTCAACGGGCTTTGGGTGTTTTTGTTGGGGTGCCGCTGCAGCAAGCCTCCTCCCTTCTCTCTTGCTCCATCTTATCATTCAGCCAGTTATTCGCCCTGCGTGACCTTATTGTATCATATCACACCCGCACCATACCTCCGTTCCGGTACTCTTACGTCCTGTCCAGTCTGATTTGATGAGGTGCTAGTTCGACCCGCTGTGTTCTTTCTACTCTACCTGAACAGACCTTCTTCCCCTTTCTCACTCGCTGTCCTTTTCCTTTCCTTTTCCTCCTTCTCCACTACTCCGTGCACTTGTTAGTGCCCTGTACTGGTATTGTACTCGAGTACTCGTAGCTCACGGGGGAATTGAATCTCCTCTCTACGATACTTTACGTCTACCCACCTACCAACCAACGCTACAGTACCAGTACCACTCGCTGGGAACGGTAATATAATCGGTGCTATCTGTTCTAATCAATCTGATTCACGAGGTTTCAGGTCGAGCAAGTGAAGAAAAGGGGTTCATCGTTTCGGTAACTTTATTGCACCTCGCATCCAATAAGACGAACGGAAACGAGATGCATCCATCACCTTTCCCGCAGGCGTCCGAGTCGAGCAGTTCCCGACCGGCCAGGAATCAGATAGCCACGGCTGGTGGTGCCCATACGGGAGGTTTGTCATCATTTCCTTTGAATCTTTAAAACTCTTGTTAGAGAATTTCTGGCTTGTGCAGAAGGAGTGATTACAATATTGAAAATGCTTGGAAAAGGGGTGTTGGGATGGAGAGAAAGATACCGGCTGGTAGACACGTGCGCTAACACTTTCTGGAAGCAGATTCCTGGATCGAGGTAGCTTCTCACCCGAGCGATAGCGCGTACACATCCTCATCAGACGAACATATTATAACCGCTGGGCTTCAAGTCTCCGCTGCCCGTCGAAGACGCAGATCCGCGCTCCGCGATGTCAAAACCCCCCTTCCACAAAACGCCATAGCCCAAGAATCCGGGGATGGCGAGGTGGAAGAGGAAGAAGAAGAAGGCGAAGACATGGGATCCATGATCAACGAAATGCCCATGAGTTCAGACGGGTACTCTTCTCTGGATGATGACGGTGAAGATGATAGTGATGATGAAGCGAGTGCTTCGGATGATGCACCTGCTCCGAGGACAGTGTTTTCGGCCTCCTCTCAGCAACGCCCATTTCAAGGTAGGAATCAGATGGCACCTGCTACTCGCCGTCACGGACCCAGCGGACTTAATGTGTTCGCCCCAAATCATGCGACGGATCACGATGAGGCGTTGCGGGCGTCGTTGTCTACACTCTTGAGCTGCGCAGCTGCGGCGAGAGGATTGACCAAGTCCCCACCGCAATCGCAGGCTCCCGGCCAGGTACAGACCGCACCCCAACAGAGTGGAAGGGTAGCCGTAGAAGGCATTCGCGTAGTCAGAGAAGGCAACCTCCCGAGCGAAGCCAGCGGTTCAGTAAACGGAAGCAGACGTGGGTCTATGGTTTCCACAGAAGACTCTACATCCTCCCCCCCTCCATCCCCGACAAATCAACTCTCTTCCGGAAACACTGAGAAAACAAGGAAGAAGACCCGACGCTCTGACAAGAAATGTAAATCAAAACCCCGTTCCAGGTCTTCCCGTCCGCAGGAAACGGAAAGCAGCGACTTCACATCGGCCCTTGGCATCTCCTACGCTACACTGGCAATCTCAGCCGGCGCTATCGTCCTCCTCAGCGCAATCACCTTCTCAGCCGGGTATGCCATGGGCCGAGAAGTCGGAAAATCGGAGGGTGGGCTATGGGGCCGGATCACGGGCGGTGGGTCAGAAAAGGGCAAGGCGGTTGTTAGAGGTTTAAGTAGAGCTAGTGGAGGAGGATTACGTGGTGCTACTACTGGGAGGGGGATTTTGATGGGTGGTGGAATTGGGAGCGTTACTGCTTGAGTAGGGTGTGAATGACCTCTTCTCGAGGACTTTCAGAGTGCAACGAATGATACGAAATTGGTGTTTTGGTTCTCTTTCTTTCTTCTTTTCAATTTTTAATGGTGTGTTTTGGGTTGGGTTGGGTTGGTTTAGTTGGTTAGTGGATAGGGTAGCTTCGTTCCTTCCCCACTTTCTTTTATTATTCGTGGTCGTCATTTACCTTTTGCTCTTCTTTCTTTTGTGCCTTTTATTTTCACAATTAGCACAAATATTTGTACTCCATAGGTGTAGCGTACAACCCCCTTCATGACAGTCTAGCTAGTTAAAGTGTCGTAATAACAGTACCCTCGCACCCTCACCCTTATTCGTTCATTCGTCTATTCATCCGTTCGTCCTCAACCCCTCCATCCCATCCTCAAAACCTCGCAATACTGCCTGCCTGTATCAAGCACAGACCACTCCTCCCCCTCAACCCTCTTCCCCCCGCCCTTCCCTGAAAACGTGAATCGGCCAGTCGGCCACCCGAGCCCCTCCACGAACCCACGAATCACCCCCTCCGCAGCCGCGAGCATGCTGCAAGGGGCGTACTCCACCTCCACCAACACACCCTTCCACACCTCGCCCTGCAGAATGTTCGCGATGCGCACCTTGAAGTCATCCACTTCGTACGCTAACCCCTCCCCACGCAGCGTTTGTCGGTGGCTCCATAGCGCGGATAGCTTCGAACGCACCAGCAACTCGAATTCGCGGTCCAGTGTTACGATAGCTGACGGTGTCGACACGATGAGTTTCCCCGGGTGATGGGTGAGTTCGAGGTATTGCATGTAGTTTCCTCCTGCGGGGATTTGCTGGTGGGGTTGGGGAGATTGAGAGGTTGGGTTGTTGTTGGACGGGGGTGGGGTTGTGGTTGTGGTGGTTGTGCCGGAGGAGGATGGGACGGTTTCGCGGAGGAGGCGGTGCTCGAGGCTCCATTTTCCGATATAGAGGGGTTGGTGGCGCTTTCCTAGGTGGTCTGCTAGTAGGGGGACCATATTCTGTGGGGGAGTGGTTAGGGGTGTGTTTATCCAGTAGATGCTAGGGGGGGATGTTAGTTGAGGATTGAGCGACGGGGGTTGGGAGGGTGGGAGTACAGTACCCTGTTACTGGCATTGTTGCGAAATGAGGTGGATAGCCAATATAGTATTAGCGGGACTCTTACGAGTTATTAGTGATGAGGTGGGGACTGGTGGTGGTGGGTGGAAATGCGGTGGTAGCGGCAGGATCGTTGTTTTCCCTTTGGCGAGTTTTGGTGTTTGCGGCTTGTGGATCTGGACATGAGCTTTGGCGCCAAGACAAAGCTTGGACGTTTAATCAGGTAGACCACACTTGAGGCTCAACCCACGAGTTTTTGGAACAATCGACGAGGCTCCAGTGCATTTAGTATGATATGATATCACAACCCCCCTCTTTCCACTCACAAATCGCACACCAAGCCACAGCAAGCCCCTCCGCAAAAAGTGTTGGGAAATGGCTTTTTACACCAAAACCTGCCATACCGATATTCGCCAACGCCGTGGAACCGGGATACTCAATTAATCTCACATTTATCATACCCGAATCTTCACCAGAAACCACTCAGAAAGTTTTATCTACCATTGGTTGACTGTTAAATCACCCGCCTTCAAAGTTGACAATGCCCTGTCATACCAATCCTGTAGATAAAATTGGGACTTTTGAAATCATTTCAGGACTTTTTTGCAGCTAACTTATCATACATAAGAAATCTGGTCTTTGGCCGGGGAGTGAATCGGATCTAGACAATATCGGAGTCTAGCGGGGCCATTGAGTTTAATCAAAACCTAGAGGTCCTAGTAACTCAGCACGGTATTAACTTTGTTGAATGAGGGGGCGTTTTACATACATATAACACCAGTACTTTATACGATTCAATTCGAATCTTATCACGTATGATACAAAGGGGTTCTATCCTCACAGGAGAGGTGCTATAGCTGTTCGCTATATGCGGTATTCTTGCACAGTACATTGGAACAACGAGACGATAATTGAAGGAAAAAAGTATATCCTCATAAGAGAGAGAATATACCGTGAGGAGGGTTATATTCCTCGAGAGGTGGAATTCAGCATCCAGTCTGTTTGGCGCAGCTCAGACAACCGCGCTATATTAAGCAGAGCGCTGTATTTTATAGCAATGTGCTCGAGAAATTTGTTCTTCGTAAGCTATTCTCGCGGAGTGGTAACTTTATAATACTGTATCATCGACTTGATAGAAGATGCCCTGCCCAGACAACCGCTCTCGCGTGGATAGAAACTTATTAGCGATAGCCCAAAAAGTATATTATTATAGCTTGCATCCGTAGTCAATCCTGGAACCCCATTTGGACCTCATCCCGCTCGTCTCACTCATTAACTTGATCCCAAATGTGGACCCGAAGTGGACGTGGTCATACATTCTGATTAATCCCAAGAACCTATATATACAAATACTGAGAGTAGGATACAGTAGTAATCCTATTCTGCCTCTATAGCAGGCAACGATTGAGAAGAGCGCCGTTAAGGATAGCCAAGCGCAAGTAGACGTATAGCCATTGTAAGAAGCTCCAGAATAAGAAAATAAAAGGCAAAACTTTTGAACCTGGTGTAGCAGGCAACACGATGGAGAAAGCAAAGGGCCGATAGCCCCACATTATGACAGATAAAAGCCCACGGAATTAATCCCCCACAAGATGGCACGAAACCCACAAGCCCTCAAATTACCCACAACATACTCTAGAACCCACAAACCATTTTGAGTTGCAATGAAATCCAAGCATATGGTATCAGTTCCTAGAAGTTACTCAAACCTTTTCTTCTTGCCTTGGAAGTCTCCGAAACCACCGCGGTTTTGGGATTGGAATCCTCCTCTCCCACCACCACGACCGCCGCGGCCACGGCCGCCACCACGGCCACCGCGGTCACCACGATCACCAAACCCACCACGATCACCAAACCCGCCGCGACCGCCACGGCCCCCACCACGGCCTCCACCACGGCCGCCACCACGGCCGCCACCACTGCTCGGATCGCGAGGAGTAGAGAAATCAGTGCGAATGGCTCTGCCAGCAACAAGAGCACCATTCATTCCTTCAACAGCTTTACGTGCAGAATCAACTCTGTCATACTGGATATAGCAGAAACCCTTAGGTTGGCCGGATTCGCTACAAAATCTAGCATTAGCATTTGTAAAAACCCATATCAATACCCAAACTCACATCTCGGTTGGGATTCTCAATCCAATAATGTTTCCAAATCCTTCAAACTCAGTCTGAACGGTTTGCTCGTCTGCCTCAAAACTCAGGTTGGCAACAAACACGGTGTCAGACTCGGGGCTCCTTTGGTCGCCATATGACTTAGAACGGTCTTGGCGAGGATTCTGAAGACGGGGGGTAGAGAAGTCGACATTGATAGTGCGACCATCCAAGTCCTTGCCCTTCATCTCCTCGAGCGCCTTCTTAGCAGCTTCATGAGTAGTATATTCAACGTAACCAAACCTATGAAGGGTTAGAATGGGATTGCGTAGTATATAAATGAATTGTTCAAAACGCACCCTTTAGAGCGGCCACTCTCACGATCAGTGACAATGCGCACGGTAGTGATCTCGCCAAATTGCTCGAATTCACTCCTCAACCAGTCCTCATCAACGTTCCATGACAATGCCCCAACAAAAAGATTCTTGCCACCCTCTTCAGTAGAGGACCCAGTCTTGACCTTCTTCGGAGCGACCTCGGCCTCGGCCGTGGCTTTGCGCTTCTTGGAGTCGGGTTCCGCCTGGTCGGAATCTGAGTCGGAAGAATCTGAATCGGACTCAGAATCTGAATCATCGCTAGCCTTCTTGGTAGACTTGAGCTTAGCATCCGACTCGGAATCAGAGGAGTCAGATGATGATTCTGAATCAGAGGCAGCCTTCTTGGTAAGCCTGACTTTGGCGCCGGAATCGGAATCGGACGAAGAGTCGGTGTCACTATCCGATTCAGACGAGGATTCGGCCGCCTGTCTTAAGTTAGTCGCATGTCATCATATTGATATCGTAGAATTCCATACCTTTGTGGCCTTCTTGGTGCCATTGACAGCCTCAATAGGAGTTGTCTTCTTGGCAACAGGTGCTTCCTCTTCATCAGAGTCGGAATCGGAGGAAGAATCGGAATCGCTATCGGAACTAGAAACTGATTTGGCCTTTTTCACTACAGCTTTAGCCTTTGGCGCCTCCTTGCCAGAATCGCTATTGCTATCGCTATCGCTATCGCCATCACTATCGCTACCAGCTGCATCAGACTCGGAATCAGAAGAAGAGTCGTTTGTGACGGCCTCCTTTGGTTCAGGTTTCTTGACTTCAGGCTTCTTGGCTTCAGGCTTCTTGGCCACAATCTTTTTGGTCTCAGGCTTCTTGACTTCTGCCTTCTTTACCTCAACCTTCTTGACTTCAGTCTTTTTGATCTCAACCTCGGATTCGGATCCGGACTCGGATTCACCATCATCAGATCCAGAGCCAGATCCGGACTCAGAACCATCTTCTCCCTCAGAACCATCCTCAGACTCAGAGGACTCAGAAGACGGTGGGGTAGGAGCCTTGGCCTTCTTCTTAGGTTCGGTAACCTTCTTAGATTGAGCGGACTTACTCAATTCAATCGCCTTCTTGTGACCTGAAACGGCGGTGGCAGCTTTTAGGGCCAATTCCTTCGGGTTGGTGGGTTTGGTAGACTTTTTAGTGATAGCGGCTGACCTGATCGACTTCAAAACATCTTTCTTGTTTGCCTTACCATTGGAGGCAGGCTTTGCAGAGGGTTTTTCCTTGGCCATCGTAGATGCGATTGTTGTGTGAAAAAAGGAGAATTGATGCACAAAATAGAAAGTACAAGAACCGGAGATTCTAGGAGGTTAACCTTCGAAGTCTCTGAAGAAAAGGGGGGGTGGGTGGGAGGGAGAAAATGAAAAAAAAAAAAAAAAAATGGGGAGAGGGGATAAAGTAAGAAGATGGGGGCCGGGAGGGGGTATGGAAAATTTTCCGCTTCCTTTTTTTTTTTTCCTCCGAAGAGAAAAAAGAGAAAAATAACCTAGAGAGAAAGCGGATCAGACGCAAAACGTCTCTAGTTCTCTAGTAACTTAGATATGCCCCTCAGTAGCCCTCAGAGTATATAAAGCCCTCGGATTGAACCAAAAGTGACGGTAGCACCCTTTTTTTCCCTGTTTCTTATTGTGTAAAGTCACAAAGTAGCCCTCGGAAGCCCTCAGCGCTCACAAATCAACTAGTTGGAAATACCAACAGTATAGATAAGATCAAAGCCCTCAGAAATGGAACAGCCAAATGCCAACTGAATTGAATGCCTCAGATTTGCAAAGTGTCAACACAACTTCTGCCTCGAGAGATAGGGACGTGGATGTGTGTGGCGAAGAAGAGAGGAGGAGTTGCAACAAGCGAATAAGATGATACCCGCCGTCTTCGCTGAGTGTGTGTGCGAGGGCGGAGTGCCAAGAAAAAAGACTGTGAAAAAGCTGCACCCACAGGCCCCTCTTCCCCAATATCCGAATGCGGGCCCAATCTGTGAACTTTGTGCTGTGCTGAAACATTCGCTGCCCCACGGAATTTGCTGGGCTGATCCTCCCTCCTCCCCAACTAGTTTTCACCAACATCAGATCCGTGGAAAAGAAAGATATATGGGTCCCTCCCTCCACACCAATGGTATTCAAAATGCTCTGCACTAAATGTGTACGATCGCCCTCCCGTCTACTACTCATTTCTCCCACCTCCCGGTCGTTTGCCACTACCCAATTGCTACGAGATGATGCGCCTCGCCCACCCGCTCTACCCGTATCATTAGAACCTGCTCCTCATAGATCCTCTGTTGCAGCCGACGGAAAACCTCGAGTCAGGAGTGGGACCCCCGCCGGAACGGTTCTCAAAAACATCAACTTTATAAAAAATAGATCGGATCCTATTGCGAAGGAAGACTCGGAATACCCGGAATGGCTATGGTCAATGCTAGAGAATAAGACTAGCGCCGGGGGTGATTCGGCTGCGGTGGGTGATGCTTACTGTAAGGATCTCTACCGTTTACAGCTTTATCTTGTTTAACAGTTACTAATTTTCTCTTAGCTAAATCGAAGAAACAACGGGATCTTGCAAGGAAACGGGCCGAGAGTGTTGCCCGTATGGAGGCTAGAAACAAGGACGTCCGCATACCTCCTCATCAACAATCTATCGATCTTCCCTTTGCGACAGTGCCAGATCCGACGGCCCCAAGCGCCATTATTCGACCAACCGGTGAGCCATTCGTTAGGGTTGTATCCCCTATCGGAGGCCTTAGCGATAAAATTCCGGCCGCCCCGGGTGCAAGAGGATTGAAGCCGGCGATGGTAGAGATTGGGAAGGACCTTCATGTTACACCGCTAGAAGCTCAGGCAGCGCGGCTGGAAGTTCGGACATGTTTGAGGAAGGCACAGAGGAAGGGCATTCGAGAGAAGAACTTCCTGAGCACTCTAAAGGCTTAAAATGTCTCTTTCAGTCTGTATGAAATCCGGGGCTGCGTGTGCTTGATATTATACTGTACAGTAGCATTGTGAAGGAGAGAGAGAGTATTCCCAAATCATTTATTATCACTCGGAAAGCAATCTTAGCACCCCCACCATTTAATCATCAAGCATTCCCTTGGTTTGTGACCTTCCGGTCACCACCTAGTTCGGCGGCCTCCTTATCCAAAGTGAAGTAAAAGCTATTTAGCTCCTGTGCTTACGTCACCATAGGTCTCCTCAGGCCGTTGATGGAGCTTAGCATGTGTCTCTTGGAAACGGAGCGTCTGCCTTATTTTATCCATCCCTTGGGCTTGCGATGGCTATGAACTGGACGGGGGGCACCCGGAATCGTGCTACTAAAACCTCTACAACGTCACGTCTCCAAAAACGCTATTTTGCCAAGGTCCGCGCCGCTGCCCAAACTTTTGCTATCCCTTCCTCGCAAGGAAATCTTCCCCCCAATGTCTTCAAGCGAAGGAGACAAACGACACCTGAGTTTGATATCGTAGTTAAGAAGGCAAGGTCAGATCATGAGGAGGCTGCTCGAGAGGTTGCCTCTCCACTCTTGCACATCGACAAGGATAGAGGGAAGAAGGGTGGAAGGGGGGTGGAAGAGGATATTAGGAAGGCAAGGAGAATGATGCTACTGGAGAGGGAGGACTGGGTGTGCACGACCTTATCAAAGCCGTTAGTTTTGAAAAGCAAAGAAGAAATGAGGAAGCTCAAAGCAAATTTTCATAGGGAAGTCATTGAGACGAGCTCGTCTGGTGCTACCAGTTCCGAAGATGAGAGTGATGACGATGATAGAAATGACGATAGCAGTATTTTACGAAACTACGGCGAACAAGGGGCAGCATCTATCCCGCACGAGAGTAGGCGAAGAATGGTTCAACACGAGGACACCCCAGAACTGCCAGAATATCCAGAAAACGATGGGGATATTTACATACGCATCGGAGGTTCGACCCAAAGATCAGCGACTTCTGCAATTGATTCCACAAGGGCCACGGAATCCGCAAGCCGATCTACGGAGGTTAACCCTACCGCAATTCGAGGTTCCTCAGCGGATACAATGTTGCTAGATTTCGATAAGCATAAACCAATGTTCCAATTCCGGCACATTACCCCGACGGTTTCTGATATGGTTGAGCGGAAACGTCGGGAGCTTCGACAAAGCGGTTATTCTTCATCGCCTCTGGCACGCTATTCGCGTCAGAGGGGTAGTCGGGTCCCTATGCCATTGGATGGGGGCTCGGGGGAGGTCTGCGAGGACGATCGCCTGATCAAAGAGGTTGAGCAAGTATCTTCTCCTATTCCTAGCAGTCCGACTTCTTCGACTATAATATTGCAAACCGGTCCCGATGCCCGTGGGGGAGAGTGCCTCTATCCAGAAACTAAAGGAACGATAAAGTACGATTTCCCCAGAATCGCAAGCATGGGGGGCCCAGTTGATGAGAAAATTCGCAAGGAAGAGACATTGGGGCATACCTGTGTGACAAGCGTTACGTTTGGGTCATCACAAGTCTCTTGGAGCACATCGCCTGCAGAACGTCGGCCTTACTCACACCAAGGGGAACAGGCATTTGACGGGATAGCTAGCAAGATAACTTCTAGTGAGAATTTACTAAATCTCAAACCTTTTGTGGGCAGTGCGAATGGAACTCAAACCCAAGTCGAAGTGACACCAGATACCGATAGAGACACGCACGAGGCCGACGAGGAGGATGAAGAGGGAACCCCAGGCAACAGTGGAGCAGAGGAAATAGCGGAGCCCGAGGTAGAGGGATCTGAAACGGAGAGGGATCAAGATGACGATTTACCCAGCACCAATCAAAACAGCAGTGACCCAATATCCCGGGGTTCCAACGAAGATAGCGTGAAAGATACCGAGGAAAGTACCGACTACGAATGGGACGAGGAAGACACTACCGCCACGCATGGAGACACGGAGGAGATCTTAAGCACTATCCACGTGGCTTCTACCGTTGCCTATGAAGGGACCTGGGCCGAGATTATTGGATTGATAGCTGACGATCCTACTACCCCCGCACAAGAGAACCCCATAGTCGCACATGATGACCCAAGCCAAGTAGAACCCAGCCAAACCGAGCACAACCTGGCTGAATATAATAACACCCAAGATTCTCTCGGCAGCGCCGTAGACGACCAGGGCAAGTTTCCACAAGCATTCACACTACCCACAAGAACATAAGTTAATAGCTAACCCAAGAGAAAATATTCACAGAAGTATTCACACACCTCGAATGGCTCGACAAGGTCCTAGCCACATCCTCAGACCTATTCAAATCCCCAGAAATTCACTCAACGGAACATGGAGAATACGAGAATCGAGAAACAAGTGCCGAACCTGTCCCTAACCCCCCCGAACCAGAAGCGTCAAAACCTCCACATCCCACTCCCACTAAAAAAAAACACGGAAAGCACAAAAGACCCGCCCGGAGATTCCTCATACCACCAGACGAGCAAAGCGAGGATAACTTGAGAAGAGTGGCACCATTCCGGGAGCGTGAAAGGGAACACGGGACCCACCAGCAGCAGCAGCGTAAAGGGCTACCGCATCCGCACCCGGGGGACATCACATCGCCTATTGCCAGTCCTGTCGCACTTGTATACTCAGGACCTTATCGTCTGGGGTTCGAGTTTCGAAAACGTTCCGTGAGTGCTAGTGATGGTGCGGGGGGAATCCGGAAGAATGTTGGAGGGAAGAGAGAGGGCGGTGGGAGGGGGTTTGTGCAGGGAGGGGATGGGGGAGAAGTGGAGGACTTTGAGGATTTTTGAATGGTGAGGGGTGGGATACACCTTTTTTTTTTTTTGCTTCATGTTTTGCTGCAGATACTGAGGTGATATTGGGGCTATGGTTTGTAGTAACAATCTCACTGCTCGGGGAGTAGTTACCGTTCAGGTGGGAAATTGGCCCTGGTATCATAAAACCGAACGCTTCTCTAGAATAATCTTACAATAAAGTACAGCGCCCAAATCAAGCTTGCTCTGAAATCAATAACATCCACCCCCCACTTCACACATTATCACTCACAGACATCCTTCACCCGTGAAGAAATAATCCCGGGGCAATACCGCTGCATGAGAACAGGCAGACGGAAAGTATTATGGGACCCCGATTTACGTCACTTTTTCGGTTGTGGCGGCATTTAGGCCCCATTGCCATAAAGCTCCTGTTCATCCCCTTCAGCTCCATCCTCCCACTCTTGCTCTTCAGGCACGATCTCCAGGCGACTTCTCAACTGCAGTCCTATGTCTTCGACTTCCACACCTGCGTCTCTATCCACCATTATGGCCTTTCCTTTTCCCTCTCTGTCTACTGGCACCTCTTCCTCTTCCTCCTCTTCCACCGCCGCCTGTTCGATAGCCTTCCCCTTCCCTTCCACCTTCTTCTCCTTCTCCTCCGCCATCTCAAATTGTTCTCTAACCCTCTGGTAGTGCTCCAACTCCTTGGCGCTAACACTACCCACCAATTCGCTCTTCGCCTGTAGAAAGTCCTCCTCGCCAACCACGACAAGAACGTCTTCGGGCGTAGCAATGCTGTCGAAGAAGTGTGCTGTTGAAACGGGCTCCTCGGAGGTGGCTGATAAGCGCTGAATTTTTTCGTCGACGAGGTTGGCTTGTCGTGTGATTGCTTTGAGCATTGCGTCGGAGCAGAGGGCATACAAGTCGGCTCCTGTGTAGGTGAAGGGGAGGGTCTCGGATATACTGCGGAGGGAGAGGGTTGGGGAGAGGGTGAATCTGTGTTGTTGGTTAGTGAAGGGGAAGGAAAGGGGAGAAGAGAGGCGACGTACTTTCTAGTGAGAGCCTCCATGATGGTCAATTGTTTATCGTGAGTGTCCGAAACACCCAAGTACAGCATTTTGTCAAACCTTCCGGGCCGTAGTAGTGCTGGGTCAAGTAAATCCGGTCGATTGGTCGCTCCAATAACGAACACGCCACCACTACCTTCCGCACCTTCACTCATGCCATCTAATTCTGCGAGCAGCTGAGAAACAATCCTGTCCATGACACCTCCGGAATCGCCTTGATTCCCTCGTTTCGGCGCCACAGAGTCCAATTCGTCGAAGAACACAACGCAAGGTCGTGCGTCCCTGGCGCGCTGGAACACTCTCCGGACATTCGCTTCCGACTCACCGATGTACATATTCAGCAGTTCAGGCCCCTTGATAGAAAAGAAATTGAGGGAGAATTCCGTAGCTATCGCCTTTGCCAGGAGCGTCTTTCCAGTTCCGGGAGGTCCGTAGAACAGTATCCCGGAGCGCTTCTTCATCCCCTTTGCGAAGAGTTCTGGACGCTCGAGCGGGAGTTGGATTGTCTCCATGACGGCGCTCTTTACATTTGCGAGTCCTCCTACATCGTCCCAGCCCACGTTCGGGATCTTTGGCGCACCAATCGAGTCGGAGAAGTTCCTACGTGCGGCTTCAACAGCTACTTCGAAGTCGCATTTTAAAATACTGGTGGTTTCGTCGCCGCCGGCTATTTCCAGGTCCTTGACTGAGACGGGACCCTCGGGGGAATTAGGATCTCTTTGGCGAGCGCGGCATTTCTTTGCAAGTTTTAAAATGCGGTCTTGGGATGCTGCGACCGCACGCTCGACCACATCGACAAGATCTCCGGCTACCAAAGCGGCTGTTTTAACAGCGATGTTTCTGAGATCAACTTCTTTGCCCAGGCGGACTCTTCGCTCGTCTACTATTCCTTCCAGGAGTCCCACCCTTTCATTTTCGTCTGGAGCTCCGACCTCCATCTCGTGGGTGAAGACGTTGCGGATGTTCTCCGATAATTTGTCAACTTCTGTCGTTGTCGCGATGACGATACGCATTTGGCCCACAATGTCTTTCAACACTTCTCCCATCCGTGCTGCTGTAAGGGCTTCAAGGTGAGAGAGCAGTAGGACGCAGCTTTCTTTACCGCAGGAGAGAGCCCTGTCAACTCTAGCTCGCAAGAAACCCTCTGTCTTTACATCCCCGGCGCCACCATCGGAGATGATATCGTAGGCGTCGATGTGGAAAACGTGGACTCCAACATCAGCTGCAGCTCTCATTGCAAGTGTTCGTTTACCAATAGATCTTTGAGTGCTTGTCAATAGAATAGCGATCGATTGCAATCCCAATTGAATAGCTCTCTGCGAGGTGGCCGCAGAAACCAGTTCTCTCAGGCGTCGCTGAGTCTGATTGACATAACGCCCTGGCACAATCAATGCCGGTGGAACTCCTTGAACGGCGGCCAATCGTAGAGGCGGCGGATGCAGTCCGAGATAGTACTCCCAAGTCGAACTGATGGTAGGCGGTATCTTCCGTTTCTCAGACCCAGCCTGAACCATGCGAGTGCTCGCTGGATCAACAAATACTACTCCATCCCAGAGGCTATCATCCTCTTTGTCTTTCTTATCTGGCATTCTCCTCCCAACGGGGCTCTTCTCGGGGGCTTCTTCTGATGGGCCAATGCTACCTACTTTGAACCACGCGACGCAAGTTCTTCTACTACCCTTCTCTTCCACTCCCCCAGTCAAAAGTTCCTCTGTTACACCGTCACCACCGTCACCGCCGTAAAGACTTCGTGCAAGGGCTTCGTCAATTCCCACAGCAATCACATCTCCCTTGCGGACCAGCCTTCTACAAGATTCGAAATATGATTTTAGCTGTAAAAGTAGTGAAGGCTGAAGAGCTCTGTCCGTGGAGATTGGTGATGCTATTCGTAATAAAGTGACTTCCTTCGCAGCAGGAGGGAACAGGGTGACCGGGCTTAACAGAGAAGTAGGAGCTGTGGGGAATGGTGAAAGAACCACATCAGAAACAGTTGTAGTTGGAGAGGATGACGCTAAGTTTGCGAGGAGGATGGGGGAAAGGTAGACAATTGGATTCAAATCCTTCTTGGAGCCACTATCGATGGCAAGTTCTTTGCCTTTCCCGTTTGCCCTTCGACGTTTGGCGAACAGGCCGGAAGTCTCCCAGCCCTCTGGAAGAGAATATATCTTGACTGGGCGCCCAGCCTCCAAATCGGACCCCCCATCACCTCTCATTGAAGAGAGGTCTCTGGAGGACCTAGAACCTGGCCTACTACCATTGACGGGCCGAGGGCTGATAGCAGCTCCATATCCGCGCCCCCGGGCTACGGCCTCCGCTGCCTTGGTAAGAGCCGGGGAAGACGTATCCGTCGGAGGGACAGGCAGAGATATCCGAACCCAGTCCCCAGAGAAACAACCCAACTTTGCTAAATCACCAACTTTGACAAATGCTCTAGCTTCATCATCGTCTTGTTCCTTTGGTTTTGGGTGCAATAGGCCAGATGGTATAGGCCGAGTTAAGGGCTGGGTAGTGAACTCCTTGCTTGTGCTGGTCGGAGCTGGCGAGGCAAGGGTATTTGGGGAATGGTAACCATTCCGTAAATGGGGGGTAGTAGAAATTGAAGGGAATGAAATACTGCCGGAAGTTAAAGGTGTAGACAGGAAGCCCGAGAATGCTAGCGGGTCATCCTCATCCTCATCACTGCCTGTAGCGCCGTCTTCCCCGGATAAGGATACTCCACCACCATCTTCACATTCGCCGTCTAAGATAATTCCGTCGACGTTATCAGGACCTCGTCTTCGTGTATTCGATAATTTCTCCTTAATAATCACAACCTTAGTTTCCCGTAAAAGTAACCCCTGGTCCACAGGCTCACAGAGCTCGATCCTGGCCTTTCCTCTCTCAATTCTTCCATGTGCATATCTTAGTGGGAGATCGTCACCCGTTCGAATCAGCTTTGCAGAGCCAAGGGCTTCCTTCACGCGATCTTCCAAATCCTGGTCGTCCTCTACTGGGGGCCCCACTGGGAATCGAACGCTAACAAACACTGTTTCAAGGCCAACCGGGACAACGTCTATCAGTAGCACCCCAAAGGGTTTCGAGCTCTTTTCGCCAGCGGCTGCGAGAGAAGGTGGAAGCGCGACGGTGCGTGGAAGCATCATAGTGGCCGGCGGGAGTCCGGGAAATTGAGAGCTCCCTGGAAGAAAGGTAACTGGAAAGATAGTCCATTTCTTTGTAGCGGTCTCCCGTGAAGATATTAAAGGAGTAACGGCAACGTGTAGTGTAGGAGGAATGGGTTCGTCGTCCTCATCTACCGCGTTCCAAAAGGTCAATTTCTATCCTTGCAAGTGGATGTAAAGCTTACCATCATCAACAATCACCATTGCAGGCCCACCCACTACCGGAATCCCATTAACGGTTTCCTGCTCAGGCTGTGGTTTGGGCTCCTGCTTTACAAACCCGAAAATATCGCGCCAAATATCCTCAGACACGTACGCTACCTCACCGCGAAGATCATCGACTATTAACCTGGAAATTACCGGAGTTCGGTTCTTTCTCTTGCGACGAGGAGGTTGAGCTGGAGGTGGTTTGGCTGGTGGTCCGGTTGATGCTGAAGTGGTTGTTGGAAGTGCTGGAGCCATTGTTTGTTCCAGGAGGTATGTAGTTGAGTTTAAACAAGGGGAATAAGAAGATGGGAAAGAAGGTTCGATGGAGCTCCCGGGTCTGGAGGAACTAGAGGCGATAGTAGATGTTTTTCTTTTGCGGGGGAAGAGCCTCAGCTTGTGATCGGTCCGAGGTTCACATAACCGGGCTGCTAATAAGTCCTCTTGTAGTTGCCAGGCAACCACTTTTGGCCCATTGAGTGAACACCCCTGTACTCGAGTACTAGTACAGTAGACCGGGTGAGCGCTCAGCGAGGCAGCACCCTCAGCGAGGCTCGGCATGGCTTGACACCAAGTTTCTCTTCTTGTCAACTAAAACCACACGCAAATATTCGCCAAGCCTCGCTGCTGAGCGCTCACCCCGGTCTATTCCCCTCTGGTGCCTGAAATCCTTACGTATATACAGAGTATAATACCCTTCCCTCCCTATTATCCTCGCTCAGAACTTACAATCCTACCTTCAAGTTAAACCTCAGACGATCCTATCTCAAACCCAAAAGTCAATTCTGTCTCAATCCTCTCCCTATCCTCCCAATTCTCTCGCTCCCCTTCTAGCTATTGAGTTTCGTTCGTACGTTCACACGTGACCTCAATTGCTATTTCTGTCTATCCAATTATGTGGTCGAATGGGCTGAACCTATCGGTGCTGGAGGTGGCCACGGTGGCAACTCTCGAAGTCTCCTCTACCATACCGGTAGTCATCATGATGCGAGTTCCTATCAATCACATGTGCCCAGGTTATCAAGACCGGTCAAACGGAAAAATAGGTACCCCTCCGTTGGCACCCGCTATAAAACCCCCGCCACCTCCCATCCTGTTTAAAGCCAGAGGCGCTCCCGTCCTACCAACCCTTGTCCCTTGCGATAAAGATCTCCTACCTCCCCAGTTCCAACAGAACCTCATTAGAGCGATGAAACCGACCATTGCTATCAGAGACCTGAACTTGAAGAACATAGCTGAGCTCCGGGAAATGTCAGAAAGTGATATACACTTTCAAAAGGTTTCGGATAAAGACCTACGGAATTGGATTGTTGAAAATGAAGAACTGGTTGGAGACAACGAAATCCGATACGAATATAACTTCCGCTCAGAACGATTCATTATAAAATGTATGGCCACACCTACCCACGACTCCCTCCAATCTTTTTTTACGCAAACTCTATTTGGATCCCTTGTCGAAAAAGTGGGATTGTCAAAAGCCCATGGGTTGGTAACTGTCGGCTCCGGAACTTGTAAGCAATACCGCATTAACTGGGAAAACTGGAAATGGCGCTAGAGCAGCTATGCAAAGTTGATCACAATATGGGAGCGAATTTGCAGGATATACTCGCCGCCGGGGCTATGTCGGTTCGTGTGTAATGTCGGGAAGAGACATACGCAGTGTGTGTAGGAACAAGAATTAACATTTGACACCACTAGGATATTCGAGTCTATCCCAAGTACCGGTACTGAAATACTTCCTCTACGTATCTAGGTTCCCGACATAACCCCCGAACCGGCATAGCCCTCGCTGCGAGTTTAGTTGCCTGCAAAGAGTAGATCCTGATGATCGGTTGCTAAGGGGCGTTGTTTCTACCAAAGTTTTTACTTTTTCAAGGGAAAGGGTTCCCTGTAAAGGTCTACGAGTACTCTCGCTCGCTTATTGAGCCACACTTTATTTGACTGCTCTAGCGCTATTTCCAGTCGATGAATTAATTTGGAATTTGAACTAATCGTGTTTAGCCTTTACCGGATTTGAAGGGGACTGGGCCGGCTCCTCGGAGAAACTTCCGGATGCTTACGTGCGATTAAGTGACACGGAGTTTCCGGTGGTGGTGTGCGAAGCCGGCTGGACCGAGACACTCGACGAATTGAAGGAAGATGCCAGATTATGGCTGCTGAACACTGGAGGTCAAACAAAAATCGTGATTGTTATGTGCTTTACCGAAACTCAAAAAAGGAGTGGGAAGGATTTAGGAAGTGAGGTGTCGGAAGATGAGATGGGGACTGAGGGGAGGCAGGCGGAGGAGCGAATACTAATAGAAAGCATAGACGAATCGACAAAGCTTCTCGATTTAGCCCACCAGTTACGCGCCCTGGATCAGCAGGACAAGCTCCAAGTCCCTTTAATCGGAGAGCTACACGCCACACTCCATGTTTATTGCGCCTCAGAGGACTCCAAAGACATCACCGAAATTTTTAACACAACCATTCTACCACCTCCCGCTAATTCCGCAGGACCCTGCAAATTTCAGATCACTATGAAGGACATCTTTGGAGACGATGTTCCTGCAGATATGAATCCGATGGATCCAATAATCTTCAGCTTGCCAGTCCTGGAGGCATTGGTTGCACAATCTATACCAAAAACTGCATGGTTTAGAGCGAATCGACGAGCAAAGAAACTGTTAAAAGAAGCGGGCGTATGGGAAGAAAGTGACACATTTACGCAGCATAAGCGCCGGAGGAGAGGTGGAGCTTGACGAGAAGGAAAGTAAACGAATTGATGTAGTGAAAGGATATGTTGGTAAAAGTGGTGATTTTTGTGGCCTCTTGTTCCGGAGGGATAGTGACTGGGAGAGTAATGTCTTTGGCCACCGCTCAGCCTATGAGTTAACCTTTGAACTAATGGAAGGGGAGCGTTTTAGGTCAATATTTTTTCACCTTCCCAATCGACTCCCCAGCCGGACCCGATATTCTCATCTTTGCAGACCCTTTACCCTTGACGTTCTTCCTCTCAGGCCACTTACCCAGTGCTGCTAACTTAAAATCCTGTACTTTCAGGTTGTTTGTATTTTATCTCTTACGACGAGGGGCTTACATGTATTCCTTTAGATTGTTTCTGCCCCCGCTGGACTGGGTAGACTTTGATAAGCTGTCCAAACAATTTTTTTTGCCGTTGTTTGGGCTAACGGATGGTATTGCGAATGGGTACGAGGTTTTTGTAGAATAAGATCTAGTACGGAGTCCTTGCGTACCGTGGTAGCCAAATGCGAATACAGGGTTTCCGACATTGTCGTTGAGAAGACTTCGGGATCGTTGCGCTTGCACTTTTTGGGAGGGCACGGGTTGGAGAAAAGGAGGGCGCCGGGCGGAGAGGTTGTCATCGGAGCCGGAGTCATTTCCGGAATTCGCGACACTGGTGGAGGATAGGGGCACTTGTCGGCCCCCGAATCTGATGCTTATGAGACTTCCTTTTACTATAAATCCACCCCACGATCACTGGTGGTGCATTCGCTGCAGGATGATGACGGCGATGATGGTGCGTGAGGACCTGCGGGCTCCTGCTTCTCGGTGGGGACGTTTTTTTCCCTAGAATCTACGATCGCCCAAGTCTTGTGTTTTTTTAGTGAAGTGCGATGGCGATGGGCTTGCTTGTTTTATCGGTTGGTCGGTTTGTTCTGTTCGTTTGCTCGTCCGGAATTGATGCCGTATGCTACGATGCCAATATGATAGCCCATTTTTAAAAAAATATTAAGTTACCTTCTTACCTCTCTCTACTTAACTTCACATTAAATGGCTAGGAGTAGTGGGGTCGTAGAGCCTCATCTTGGCATATAATATTATACTGGAGTCAATAGGCTACCGGGATCCTGTAAAAAAATCTTAAACCCCCTCCACTAATCATTGCCATCATGAAGACTTCATTATGGCAATTAGCTCAACGACGACTATCAACGAGAAATTGGACCGCTTATTCGCCCCGCGAAAACAAACGCTCAATACTGCCCCTGCCGGCGGTAGTGGGAATATAAGAAAGAGGAAGCGCACTTCGGATGCGGCGTCCGTCCCGTCCTGGGGAGGGGGCGGACGGGCTGGACGCTTGGGAACATTGATTGAGTACAAACAGGGGATTTCTTGCATTGGGTTGACGGCCGATCTGAATAGGGGATTTGATCAGATGAAGGAACTTGGGGAGGAGGAGGAGGAGGAGGAGGAGGAGGAGGAGGAAGTCATTGATATATAGCTATTAGTTTCCTAATCGGGGCTTTGTGCTGCCATTCCATATCACTGGCTTTGTGCAGACGTGCCATATCACGGGCTACTGATGCCCACACCAACATCTATGCCTGCCTCAACTACCGCGGTACCCCGACCGATGCAGATTTCGTTCCGGCGGATACTGGTCGCTTAGTTGTCACGATCGTCACCGCGCATCTAGTGTTCCTCATGCTTCGTTCTCCGGATTGGGACGTGGTTGTAGTCTATTTTATAGCTTCATTCAACTCTATGCTGGTGGGGGAACACGTCAATACATGATCCATGAGGGTAGTTTGTGCTTTCCGAATTAAATAACATTTTAAACCTTTGAGTGTGTATTCGGAAAATATATAAGTATCGAGATGGTACCGTATTATGCAATTAGAGATATCACACTGCCACCAATACCTTTGTTTAACCACCCCAATCCGCCTGTTCTACAGGAGCTTAATTTGTCATCACTTTCTACAACAGCGGAGGATTAGAATCGAGAGAATACACAAAGTACCCTCTAAACCCAAAGCCAACGGAGAAAAAAAACCACCCACCTGCGGCATTCGCACAAGTACTCATCAGAGGCTATTGCGGTTTCCTGGAAATTACCCATCAGCTACGAGACCATTGACAACTCCGATCCCGCGGGTATATCCTCTCCGCCATCATCAGAGATCCCTACGAATATTCCTCGACTTGAATTCAAACTTCGATCCTCTTGTCCCCAACAACTCCCTGATCCTTCTCCACTACTTCTATACCTATAGCATCACTGACCGTGACTTCGAGGTGGTCGTGACGCCTTCGTCAAGGTTGAAAAGCCCCCAATGGAGAAGACGGCACAATTCATTGAAAAACTAAATTCTACAGTTCTAGCAGAACTGCACAATGAGATTTGTCCCCCTTTCCATCTTCAGACTCCGGGCGGTACTAACGCTCAGAAGAGGGAATAATACCACCAAGTCTGGTAATTAACTGTGGTAGCCTTCGAATCACAAAACACGCACTCAGACCAGCAGATACAAATCCTGGCGACACAGCTAACCCTACTCACCGATGAACTCCTCTTTCAGCGGCGCATCTACCAACTACAATCCATCCTGCTACTACTGATAACCACAGCTGCGGGGGTCAGCATTGTTATATTGTTCTTTAATCGGGGATCTACCTTTTCAAACTTGGTCTCGCTTGGAGGAGTAAGAGGAGGCCGATGGTTTCTAACAAGACACCTACCTCTACCTCCCAGCAAGACGATCTGCAGACCCCCACCCCCGACACCGACGCCGCGATTACCATCCAGCGGGGGTTAACTAACTTCTCCGGCATCGAAGCCCTCACCCCCTCACCCCGCCACTTTTCCAGAGAGGAGGAGGAGGAACGGGGGATGGGGAAATCGAGGAAACAAGAAGCTCCCTGTAAGGCGCGGGGGGACGAGAGATATTTCTGCCTGTGGGTGCGCATAGGCACGGTTTGGGCCCAGACTTAAGACTGATAAAGACATCGGTGGCGCTGGTGGTGCGGGGGAGGTGCAGGGCAGTGGGGTTGTCTGCAGAGTCCGTTGGGAGTTATCCCGCCCGCAGCGGATACGCTAGTGGCAGCGGTAGCCGTAGCGAGCGCGAGTGCTAGCGAGACGGAAAGCGGGCGTCGCGCCACCATTGCAAGAGAAGCCTTCTGCTTCTCCCGGTCGAAGTGGGTGTATGATATCCCTACACTTCCCTTTCCTGCCTCGTTCCCCCCCGTCGCTGGTTAAGCACAGCTATTATATATATTTTTCTTCTTTTCTTTTCTTCCTTAGTCTCAGCATGAGAGACAAGTGCACAAGTACAACACAGTCCGACTATTCCAATTATGGCGCCCGTAAAATATGTGTGTCAAATTAGCCCCCGGCACTCGTTCTTTCTTCGACTCTTGCCACACCGAGTCACTGGCTGTGATTCCTTGTCTGAATCGGTTGCATTTTCAGTCCCCCCGCACTGATTGTTTAATTGAACTGTCATAGTATTTTAAGTATCAACAAGCATAAAGTGTACCTACTATAGCCTCTACCCAAATCCCACAAAATAACGCCAGTCACCGCGGCATTCACACACTCATCATAAGCCAAGAGGCCATTGACAACTCCGATCCCGCAGTTATATCCTCTCCGCCATCACCAGCTATCCCTATGGATATTTATCAACTTGAATTTAATCTTCAGTCCTCTTGTCCCCAACCACTCCCCAGGTCTCTCTCTCCTACTTCTATCTATTTGTCTAAAGTACTTTCTTCAAACAAACTCCAACGTTTTCTTGAATTTAAGCTTCGATCTTGTTGTCCGGTGAGGCGGGGGACGTGACAGGCCACCTTTCTCCTCCGCCTTCCACATTTGGGAATTGACAAAGTTCAGCTATCTTACGGATCATGCCTGGATCAGAACGCGAAAAGTCAGAACTGGTGTGTGCAACTAACACGCTCAAACAAACGCTCAAACAAACTATCGCTTCAACTCCTATATCTCGCAGCCCTTTCCAAACCGAAACTCACCTGATCCAAACATCCAGTGCCGGAGTAGGTGTCGTAGATATGGAGCCCTCGTGCCAATTTTCAACACTATACTCATGCGCGACCCTTCGGCCAAATTCACTAATAAAGTTGCCATGCACGAATCCATACTCTTAGCAAGCACTAGTGGTTTCTGTTTAGTCTTCGGAATTGTCACCGTGAAAATAACTTATTGCTCATTTGTTACATCTATCATAATCTATAAAAACCGGCAATATTTATGGCAAGACGTAGCCGCAATCATATTTGTCAGTAGTGAGATCAATTATGTAGCCCTAGTAGCTGAGATGGATAGTGAGATATACCCGTCGACAATGATGTTAGTTCCAGTGGTGTAAGTAGCTGCATCGCTGGCAAGGTAGAGGTAAGCACCCTTGAGTTCATTCGCCAATCCCTCACAATTACACTCCCTTAGCTCTGCACACCCTGGAACCTCACTGGGAGTTCGAAAAACTTACTGTAGAGGAATTTTCCCTTTCCAAATATCCTTGGTCTCCTTGGGCACGAAGTCGCTAATCTCGGTAGCAATGTAACTTGGACTGACCGAGTTGGCTCTTGCGAAACCAGCCCACTCAACAGCCAACCCCTTCACATAGTGGATAACCTCAGCCTTGGCTGCGTTGTAAGTAGTCTGCAACTGCGGAATGTTGGTGATGTGGCCACTCATACAAACGGTAGCAATGAACAAGTTGCTTGGCGGCGGAAGTGCCATCCGGCGGCATATGCAGAGAAATAAACACTATCGAGATCGGTAGCAATCATTTTAGCGTAGTGGTCAAATCCCTCCTCCAGAGAATTACAAGTAGGAGACTCCGGAGGTACAGCACCCAAATTTTGGATATTTTACTAGCAGGGGATGTTCGACTGATAGGGGGTGCGGAAGTGAATTAGGTTACCACCATACCAAATTCACTGTCCTTTCTCCAATACGCTGCCTTGGCCCGTGCGAGCGTAACACCCCTTGCTAGTAAAATATACAAGCTTAGGCGCTTTACCTCCGCACGATAGGGCGGATGATGGGGGCGGGTGGTAACGCTAGACCCAATCCAGGTAGTGGAGGCAACCACCTGGGCCTTGTGAAAGAGATTTCCCTGGGTTTAGCAGATATGGCCCCACCGGAGGAATTGGGATTTCAACCTAAGTCTTTGGTAATAGTGGTTTAATATACTCACCCAGCAGTCTCTCATCCACTACTCGAGTATAGGTTAGCGCTCTCCGCAGCTCCGCCCCCGAACGACCCTTCAATGACGGGAAAACAAAAGGACTCTGCGCGATACTTGTCGACAAATCCCCCAAATCCAGCAACTTCGCCGTCCAGGCTGGCGAAAACCTACCAGACATTGCACGGGAGCACAACCTAGGCATGGGAGGTCCCTGCTGCCGGTCTGGCGCCTACTCGACCTCTCATGCCATTATTGTTGACGATGCTATGTACAAGTACAAATACATACCCAAGCGGGAGGATGACGAGAATCATATGCTAGATTTGGCTTTTGGGCCTAGGGAGGCGTACATTTTTCCCCCGGGAAGAATTTCAAGTAAGATGTAGACTAGCTGACAGCAGAGGGTGTGTGTAGTTGGCCATGGTTGGGATGCAAAGTTAAAATGGGTGGGGAGATTAATGGGTTGGCTGTCAAGCCACCGTCCATGACAAGAAATTTTCCAATCGAGTGATCTTTCATGAAGGGGATGTTTTTGAGGGTCGATGTTAGCATTGGAGAGTTGTAGGGGTGAGTGGATAGATTAATAGATGGTCTGCTATGATATCTAATAGAAGGCGAAAATGTATCCTGAATCTATAATTTTTTTGTTGGTTTTTTTGCCCTCCAAAAGAGACAGAAGATATAAACCTCTTCATTACATTTTTGTAAAATTTAATATGGATGGGAAAAGCAATGGATTGCTCGTTTGTATGTAGCTGGAAGTAAACTTTCGGAAGTGGTCGTTTACCACCTGACTAGATGAGACTAAGAAAGCCCTGCGTCGACATATCTACCAATATAACATTCCTTTGGATTTGTCCCGATCCCAAAGCCCATATGCGGGGGACATATTATACCTCTCTCCTCACACTTCGCAATCTCCACAACCCCCTCGCTCTTCACAACCCTGCTCCTCTCCTCACCCCTAGTTTGTGCACCCTTGACCGAATTAAATAATTTAATCGCCCCCCTCTAGGCTATTACTCTAAGCCTCTTCTTAAGCTCCAACGCCTTCCTCGCTACCTCCTCATCATCCCTGAGCAAAACCTCCTTCACCCGCCCTTTCTCCAAATTCTTGCTTATCTCCTGATGCAGTACTCTATAGTACGAACCTTTGCCCCGATCTTGCACCAATTGATCTCCATCCGGATATACATAACCAGCCTCCAACCGAAAACATTTCTACCGGGACTGTTCGCCCTTGCTTTCGAGTAAGCTTCACCTCTCGTTACCCACGGTTCTTTAAGAAGAAGAAAAGCAATTGTTCTAATCATGTGCGTAGCATAGACGGTGTTCTCTTCCATGAGCCAGAACCTCATCTCGGCCAACAAAGCGCTCGCGAAATTGCAAGAAAACGACATTCCCTTCACCCTCCTTACCAACGGGGGTGGCCTTTCGGAAGCAGCCAGATGAGAGGACTTATCTTCAAAGGTGGATTCCCGGTCCCCCCCTCCTAGCTCGTCGAATTCGTCGAATCCCATACCCCAGCCAAGTTAGTCGCAGAAACATACGAACCAATTCTAGTCGTCGGCGGGGAAGGCGAGAATTCCTGCCATATAGCGGAGGGGTACGGCTTGAAGAAAGTCTTCATCTCAGACGACTTCTATGCTACGGACATGATTAGAACAATTGCTTTTCTTAATGAACCGTGGGTTGCGAAAGGTGAAACTCACTCGAAAGCAAAGGCGAACCGTCCGGGTAGAAACATTTTCGGTCCCCCTCCTTCCCAAACCCCGGCAGTGCATGTTTCTCTCACGTTGAAAATACCAGCTTCTAGAAGGACACCATGAATTAACTATAATCAACTGGCTAAACCCCACTAAAACTAACAGAAGGGTATCGGCTAAAAATGCGCTAGATCAAATCCACCATCCACAAACTATGAATGACCTCTCGCACTGGCTCGAAGACGATTCACACTCTATTATCCAGTTTTCCCCAAATCGCCCCACCCCTCCCCCATCATGCACTAATCCTCTACACTGCAACCTTGTTAATCCCAATCCTCCTATTAGTGCCGTGGCTAGGCATTAGTGTTCACGACGCAACAGCACAGGCGACCACAGCCTCGAATATCAAGCTCTTCCACATTTTGTCATTATCGCTCATATCCTTCAACGCATCCATAGTAATCAGGAACACTGCTCCGAGGCGCTGATCACCAACTCAAAGAGTGACGTTCGTCAGTTCCGGCGGTGCAGAGTGGGTTTGCTCAACCGCCCATTCCAGTACCAAGGATAGCAGTGAGAAACTGGTGGCAACTACACCTGTAAGTATCCCAGGGAGGTCCCTTGGCAGCATATCGTATGACCCGGTAGGGTATGATACATCTGCCCCTTCCTCGCCGCGCAGTCTTGGGGCTCGTACCATGCTTATTCTGGAATTGGGCTTCACGGCACACTCAACTATTGAAAGTTCTCAGCACCATTATGATATCTCAATCATTGCTTGCAACGACGATGATATGAGGAGTTGAAAATTTATAGAAAATTTGTGGCCAGGACCATCAGGTCAACACTATTACAGTCTCATATAACGCATAATTTTAGTTCAGCAAATAATTAATCGGCATCATAGGAACAATTGGGCACTCGGGAGCTATCTGAAATTGATTGTTTAAAGTAATATGAAAAAACTACCCGATAATGTCATCCCTTTAACTATAGATAAGTGACGGCTCCAAAAGTTTACCAACTGGATATCGTATGGAACTATAGTGCAAAGCCAATACTCCTACCGTAAGAACTCGAATAATCGGACCATGTGCTGTGTAGTCCGAAATTTCCTCCTCAGGTGAAGGGGTGAAAAAAACCGAAAATCTACCCCACAAGACAAAAGAAAAAAACACCGGATCTTACAAAGAGAAGCAAGCCCAACGTCCTAGCACATGGTCCGATTATTCGAGTTCTTGCGGTAGGTAAGCAAAATAATGATGGCAAAATAGCGCTCAACAGCCTTGCTCACGCTTTCGCTTCTCATACTCAATAATCCAGTTCTTCACCATCTTCGTCGAAAACTCAAGCAAATCAAGTTGCTCTCTGAAGCCACGCTTATCGCATCCATCTTTATCATTGTTTGCACCCGAACCTGCAGCCTGGTCAAAAATTCTTCTTAGCTTCGTATTCTCCCATTTCTCCCATCTCTCGACGCGGCACTCATCATTATCCCCAAAGTCCAAAGGTTCTGGTTGTTCCTCCATATCTTCTCCCCATAGCATTTGAGGATAGGTGTCTTCCCAGGCCGGTACGGTGGTAATACACTCCCAATCGATGATCCCGGTTATCTCCAGTGTTGTGTGGTCAATCATGATATTTGAACAATTAAGGTCGTGGTGACGCAGCACAAATTTCTCTGTTTGCATGTCTTCGGAGAAAATGGAAGGGATAATTTTCCGGAGTTGTTGGATGGTTTCCTCAATCTCTGGCACATCTTCGGCAAGATCATCTTCATCGCTCTGTGAATCTTGATCATTCGAATGCGCCTTTTGAGCGCCAGCCACACTTTTATCTAACACGTCGTTACTTCATTGCAGCCAATCCATTCAATTCATCATACTTACCAGAAGTCTGTTTTAGGAGAAGTTTCTTATCTTCCAGTTCCACTTTCATTAATGCAAGTAAGTATTCTCTGTCGCTTCGATAAGGCCCGCGATCCCTCTTTATCAGTTGCTTCCTCTTTCCAGCGAAAACAAAAGAGTTTACTATCTGCCCAATCACAAAATCGTTGTTATCAGTAGCCACAGAGACCTTCAAGTCTGCTGAGCTGAGCTCGGCGTACTGATACAAACTCCCGATGGCATCGAATCTGCACTTCCCACGGAGTTTCTTTGAGAATTGCCCCAAGCGCTCAACAACAATTGTCTTCCTCTCGAGGCTCAGATCGCGCCAGACCTCCCCCAAGCATACTCCTGGGATCTTCTCCATAATGATCCATTCGAAGCCCAACTCATTTTTGGTCGTGCAATCATAGGCGAATACCTCTGGAACTGGTAGTGAGGTACGTTGCCGCAACAGTCTGAGAGTGGCAATCTCGCTGGCAGTCTTGTAGAACGGTTCGACCGGGAGCGTTGCGCGGAAGATGTAGGACTTCTGGTCCTTGATTGTGTTCGAGACAGTTATTAAATAAACTTTGTTAAATGCCCCACCTGCGAGGAATTTTACAGAAAGGTCTTCCGCACTCAGATGTTGTCGTGACAGTGCCTCAATTGTGGCGATGTTCGGGGTTGCCGCCCAAGTGGGCACAGGACCAAAAAGGTTGGATTTCCAACGAAGGCCGAAGGCTGAGGAAGGCTGATGGGAGTGTTTTGGCGTCATTTGTTGCTGGTGACAGTGAGCTAATCCCTTCGTCTGTATTCAGGACCTCGCGCTAAGTACGGGCACAGCTGGTAGTGGAAGCGATCGGTGGTGAAGTAACTAAAGAGAGCAAAGTTAGGAATAATTGTGACAACTATGATGTAAGAAGCA
>Ga0307507_10001844_pt1 | contig 46351 bp, 9 predicted proteins | sample 7_EM_MG_FD_207223 | JGI IMG/M metagenome (GOLD analysis project Ga0307507, IMG submission 207223) | Populus trichocarpa ectomycorrhiza microbial communities from riparian zone in the Pacific Northwest, United States - 7_EM | ecosystem: Host-associated > Plants > Roots > Unclassified | place... | reverse complement strand
TCTTAAGAGTGTTGCTATTATATTTTCTGCCTTTGTTAGGCCCTCTTGGAGCCCTTAGGTATTTACCCCCTATAGTATTACCTATGCTATGGCTTGGGTTCCCCTTACCTAAGTCTACCTCTATACCATTAACTCCTATTTGTCTCTCCAGCGTCGGTCCAACCAGTATTGTGTTGCGGTAGATGGTTTTCCAGTACTCTTTTATACTCTACTTTGGCTCCTTTCTCTCCCTTACTATTGTCTTTGCTGGCTTTTTGCGTGTCTCCCTTTCTCCTCTATATAGGCCTGGGCCCTAGCGCCGCACTATTCTTCTTCTGCTTTCTTTATCTGTTTTCCTAATATATCTTCCCTACTTTGGGGTTGTTGGTTTCTTCTTCTATAGGGCACCCTAGGGTCCCTCTATAGTTTATTTAGGCGTGTCTTAATATACTTTATAATGTTAAAGTTGCGTTCCTTTTGCACCCTTTGCATTATATTGGCTTTAATATATAGTTATAGGGGGGAATATTAGCTTCCTTCTCGAGCAGTGCTGTGGCCGTTCGCTTATACCTGCCTGTTATACTCCTAAGGTAGGCTATTTGGACCTTTTAGAGTGGTTTAAGGAGTGATTTAGGGGGGCCTTTCTTGGTTTCTCTAGTGGCCTAAATGCTAGATCTATATGTTATGGTTAGCCGGACAACTGCTGTGTATAGTAGGCGTAACCTCTAGAAGCATGGACCCTATGTAGAATTAATAATCCTGGACATGGCGATATACTGTGCTTGGCCCTTATGGGCTGCTTGTGCCGTATATATACTCTACTGGAGCTTGCTGTCTACCTATACTCCTAATACCCTTAGGCCTTAAACCGGTTGACCCCTAAAGCCTTAGATATGGATTATATGCTAAAGATCTACAGATTGGTTACGTTTTCTTATAAAATGGATTAGCTGGTATTTCTCTGGTAAGAATTGGACTCTATATTATCTTGCCTATTCTATATAGGTGTTGTAGGCTTTTTCTAGTGTCCTGCAGTTCTCTGTGGCTATTGGCCTATATATAATTATGTTTGTGTTATTAATAAAGCCTATTCCCTAGGTCGCCCCTTTCTTAAAGGTATTAAGTAGGTTGCTTATAAAGAAGAGGAAGAGTATAGGTAATAGAGGTAATCCTTATGGTATTTTTGTTGTAACTGTAATAGGGGGGCTTTAGTATCCGCTAAAGACTAGTAACGTTTCTTTCTGGCCTATAAATTCTTAAATAAACTAAATAATCTATTTTAGGAAGCCCTTTGCCCTAAGGATGTATAGGAGACGCTTATAGGGTATATTATTATAGGCGCCGCTAATATCTAGGCTAAGTATTAATACTATAAAGTCCTTTCGCATAGCCCATGCAGTTTTAATGGTAGTAGTAAGTAGTGTAAGTGCTAATAGCGTTAAGCGATTCTTTCTTGCCCCTATTTGGCTTTATGGTAGTAGGGCATGTTCCTCTGCTGTATCTGCTATATAGTCCGCTATAACCTTTTCTAAGATCTTGCTTAGGGTGTTTTCTAAGGCAATAGGGCGGTAGCTTCCTGGGATTAAGTAGTCTGCTTTGCCTTCTTTTTGTAAGACGACCGTTATTATAGATCTTCTGAGTTGCGGGTAGTAGCCTATTATAAAGTATACTCTGGCTACGTCTGTAAGCTAAGGTGCTATAAGTGGTCTATAGGTCTTTAGGGCTTTGTTTAGGATCCTATCTAGTCCTAGTGCTGTATTGTTTAAAAGGCGGCTAATAGTTCTGGCCATTTCTTTAGTTGTTATGTCGCTATTAACCCTTAGGTAAGTTACTGGTGTTTTACTAGTAATGTTACTAAGGTCTGCTGGAGCCGGTTAAGGGAAAAATCTTTTTATAAGGATCTTTGCCTTCTTGTTATTATTGCTTATGGCCTATGGTTTGCCTGCTCTTTATAAGGGTGGTAGGTGTAGATCTTCTACTAGGCGTCCCGCCTTTTTTTTTGCCCATTTTGCTATGGTCTAAAGGCCCTTATTATAGGGGAGACTTGGGTTAGTAGTGTGTTTGTTTATAAACTATCTCTAGTTATTCCTTACTTCTTTTTTTAGGGTATTCTTTAGCTGGTTTCTTATGTCTTTATATTATCTCTTGTCCTTAGAATTGTGGCTGCTTATATATTTCCTTTTTGCTTATTATTGGCCGGCTATAAGGGCCGCGCACTGTACTGACTATATATGTCGCGTGTAGGGGCCCGGTTTTAAAACTGGGTAGTGCTCTTCTAGTCTACTTTTAATTGCTGCCTGGATCCTTTCTAGTCTTTAATTAATTTCCTTGGGGGTAGCCAATAAGCCTCGCTTGTTTGGTATTAGGTGGATTTCTTCTAGGTCTTAGAGTTGTTATTTAATTGTATTAAGGAAGCTATCTATATTAAGCTTCCTTATTGCGTATCTTTTGCTATTTGGTTGTACCTTAATGTCTAGATCTAGTTATATCTGGATAGGGATATGGTCTGAGGTAAGTGCCTATTCTTTTTTAGGGGAGCACCTTTTGAGTCTCTAGTATAGGTTTTCGTCCATAATTGTAAGGTTAATTATACTTTTGGCGGTGCCCTATTGCTATATAATTGCACCTAGGGGGGTAGCTAGCTTAAGGCCCCTATTATCTATAGCTCTTAGTAGGCACTCTGCCTGTTAATTAGCAGTAATATAGATGCCCCCCTATTGTGGGTGGTAGAGGTTTATATCTTCTAGTAAAATAGACTCCGCGTGTTTAGTTTCTAGCAAGCTTATTACAGATATAATATTCTCTGTTTATGCTACCCCTTTAACCCTAGGGTTATAGATATTAATAATTTGTACTAGTCCCTTATATGTCTGGATGGTTATAACTATAATATCTGGGTTAACTGCCTGCTATAACTATAAGATAAGGCTGATATTTTTACTAATTATAAAGTATACGCGTATAGCTGCTTTTGGTTTATATAGGAGCTGGAATCCTTAGGGGCAGTATGTTAATTATATATAGGTATTATAATACGGCTCTTATATAGCAAGAATATAGTGTTTCTCTAGGTCTAGACTATCTAGTAGGGGCCTTACTAGACGGTGGTTTATATTGCCGCAGTTATACTATATAATGGTTAAGTGGCGGACCCCTAGTAGGGGTCCTTTGCCTTTTCTTTACTCCTTACTTCTTCTATTTCTACTTTCTCTAAAATATTTAGAACTTCTGTCTCCTATATTTGCTCCCTAGCTACTACTTATTTTATATAGAGCTTTCTATTTCTATGTCTTGTATTCCTACTAGCCTTTCTAAATCTAAGTCTGTTATTGCCTCTAGTTCTTCCCCCATTCTTGCCGGTTGGCTATATGCCCCTTATAAGCTAGCTATATGTGTTATGTTTGCCGCGTTAAATCTAATTCTTAATTGTCCCGGCCTTGAACTTGCTGTAGCCGTCTATAGGGGTCTTTTTACTAGGTGTCCTCTTCCTTGTGTTCTATATGTCCCTTATGTCCCTATTTGGTCTGGTAATGTTGCGCAGTGTTGCTTTTGGCCCGTTAAGGCTTAGGATGGCTAGCTTAGCCCCCTAGTATTAAAGGTAGGAAATGCTAGGAAGACACCTGCGTCCCCCTAGCTTATTACCTATTGTTTCCATTTGTATAACCTGGCGTGCAGTTGTTCCCGTAGCTGTTAAGCCCTTTCCTTCCATCTCCTATATTTACTGCAGTCTTCTCTCTCCTACGCCTTATGTATGCTTTGGTGATAGTTCGCGTATTTTGTTTGGTCTTAATTTGTATATTGTCTTGTATTATGGGGGCCTGTATAGTGGCCGCAGCATATCTGTGCTGCGTATGTGGACTAGGTGTGTCCCTATTATGCGTAGCGATAATATTGTTCCAGGCGTAGTCTGTGGTTATAGAGCCTTGTATTGTATATAAGGCCATTTATAATTATTCCTTTTTGGATAAGGAGTTTTTATATTCCTGGTGTATGTACGCTAATGATAAGGGAGCTATGTGTTTGTCTATTGTCTCCCTAGCGAGTCTTTAGCGCCCCTTATGTTCTCTTATTATTCTTATTATATGCTTGGTTTGTATTTTCCTATTAAAGCTATTGGATCTGGGTAATTATGAGTTCTAGTATAAGGCGTTCCGTTTATTTTACTATCTCCTATATAGTTGCTGTATTGTCCGCCTAGTGTCCCCTTTCTACCCTAAGGCTTATGGGAACTGACAGGACTTTAACTGGGTAATCTTCACGAAGCACTTTTATGCCAATATGCTCTCCTAGCCTGTCCCCTACCCTTATAGCCCGTTCCTTTACCTGTTGGTCCTTTAAGGTAACTCTAATGTCTCCACTTCTAAGGTGTTGGACTGTAACGGCGTTATGGACCTCCTTATAAATCTCTGTAAGAACTTCTGTTTCTAATTGTCCCCTAAGTTCCTCTACCTTTTCTATATTTGGTTATATTGTGATTGTATACCCGGTTGTTGTTTTTAGGGGGGTAGGTTCCCTATACTATAGGAGCGCAGCTATGGTGGCCTAGGTGCGGTTTGCCTATAGGGGGGGTTTTTGTTTATCTTTGATTTTGTTTAGCTGTTAGAGGATTTAATTAAGGGTTTGCTGGAGGGGCGCCTAAGGTTTGCTAGACTGGAGCCATTCTACTAGCTGCATTAGTTTGTAATAGCTAATAGATGCTTCCCTATAGTTCTGGATACTAGACGCGTCTAATAGGCTTTATATTTTGTTAGATGCCTTTTTAATTAGGGTATTTCCGCTTTCTGGTGTGGTATTTGCCCGTCCTTATTGTTGTTGTGGGGGGCTATTGTTGGGTATGGGTCTGGCGGTTGCGCGTGACTGCGTACTACCGTTGTTCTACCTATGCCTCCCCTGTGATGCATGCATCTTAGGGGATTATTAGGGTGTTTTTTAGGGTTCTTTTGGTTGGTTTGGTCTTTTTGGGCCGGGTGCAGCAAGAGCTCTAAAAGTCGAACTTATCTTCTCTAAGAAAGAATATAAGGAACATATTAAATAGGTCTTAAAGAGACTATAAGAAGAATAAATACTAGTAGCAATTAAGAAATGCAAGTTCTTTATAAAAAAGACCAATTTTATAGAATTTATTATAAAACTAGAAAGAATTAGTATGGACCTAAAGAAAGTCAAAGCTATAGTAAGTTAGCAAGAACTAGAGAATATTATATAGTTAAGATCGTTCCTAGGGTTTTGCAATTACTATAGGAGGTTTATAGCACAATGGTTAAAGAGCATTAAACTATTCACAAGGTTAATAAAAAAGGAGGAACTATAGATTTAGGGTAGCAAGCAGAAAAAGCTATTCTAAGAACTTAGAGAGTTGTTTACCCAGAAACTAGTCCTTAAGATCTACCAACTAAAGTTAAAGACGGTTGTTAAGATAAATGCATCAGACTTCGCACTAGGAGTATATTTACTATAGAGGCATTAGGACGCATGGCATCTAGTAGCGTACTATAATTAGAAGATAACACTATTAGAACTAAACTATAATATCTATAACAAGGAGTTATTAGGTATAGTTACAGTGTTAAAGAAATAGAGAGCATTCTTATAAGGCATAGAGAAACCATTTATAGTTAAAACAGACTATAAAAACCTTATAGGATTTCTAATAATAAAGGAACTTAACCAAAGACAGGTTAAATAGGCGGAAATGCTTACAGAATACTATTTCGAAATTCAGTATACTAAGGATACAGATAATGCACGAGTAGATGCTCTAAGCAGGAAGGCTGAACTATAAAATGACAAAAAGCTATTAGGAGCTTTATTGCGAAAGAATTAAGACGGATTAATCAGGTATAACTATCTAAAGGTTATAGTAACTAGAGAAGGGCAGATCTACAAATTACTAGAGAGTAATTAGACATAAAAGATCTAAGAAGTATAGGTAGAGGATCTAGATACAGAACAGTACAAGAATAGAGAAGCAACCTATATTCCAAGGTCTGTTATAAAAGAGTTTGTTAGGTCATTCTATAAGGGACTAACTTAAGGACATAACGGAGCTATAGGCTTAGTGTTAAGACTTTAAAAGGAATATATTATTTAAGGAATCTAGGGACTAGCAAGACAAGTTATAAGAGAGTATCTAGATTGCTAAAGAAATAAACTAATAAGGTATAAGCCGTACAGAAGGCTACAACCTATTAAAATACTAGAAAGACTATAGGAAGTTATATTATAGGACTTTATTATTAAGTTACCAAAGTTAAAAGATCCTATTACAGGACAAGATCATAATGCGATTTTAGTAATAGTAGATAAGCTTATAAAGTGGGGATACTTTATAGCATGTACAGAAGAGATATTAGCAGAGGATATCGCTAGAATCTATATTAAGGAAGTATTTATAAGACACGGAGCACTAAGTAAGGTTATATTAGACAGGGATCTAAGATTTATAGCAGCATTTTAGAAGGTATTTTTAGCGGAACAAGGAGTTCGCGTAGCAACCTTAACAGTATATTATCCGCAGACGGACGGATAAATAGAAAGGTTAAACTAGACACTAGAATAGTATCTAAGGCATTATATTAATTATATATAGAATAATTAGGTATTGTTATTACCAGTTATACAGTTTATATATAATGCAACACCACAAAAAGGAATAGAAACGTCACCATTTAAAGCGAATTACAGATATAAGCCAAGATTATTATTATCGCCACGTTAAGTAAAGAAGATAAGTAGCACAGCTAAAGAAAGAATGGAGACTTTAATAAATCTTCATACAGACCTTAAAGAAACAGCTAAACTAGTACAAGAGCAAATAAAAAAGTACTATAATGCTAAGAGATCTAAGGGACCAGATCTTAAGGAGGGAGATAAAGTATAGCTACTACACAAAAATTTTAAGAGTTGATAACTAAGCAAGAAGTTAGACTATGTTAGACTAGGACCTTTTAAAATCACGTAAAGAATTTTATTAGTTACGTTTAAGTTAAACCTACCAGCTAAAATAAAAGTTTACCCTATACAGCACATTGCAATACTAGAGCTAGTATACAGAGATATTAAACCACTAGTCTACGAGGCAGACACGTACAAAGGGCAAGAAGAAGACAAATAGCAAGTTTTAAAGATTATTAGTCACGAGGACGTAGATAACAAAACATAGTATAAAGTAAAGTAGATAGGCTATAGTAAGACTACCTAAAAACCACTAAGCAATCTAGAGAACGCTATAGGAAAAGTATAGGAGTATCGGAAGAAAGTAGGTTAGGCAGCATTAATAAAGAAGGATTGCCAAAAAACAAGTCACCTAAGGGGGACTCAAGAGGAGCAATTGCTGAGCTACTTAGAGTTATTTCCCTCGCAGGAGGAAGGTCCGTTCTTTTATTACCCAGCTTAAACAGACCCTATTAAACAAGTTTCTACTCCTTAAAACAAACCTTTTTACAAACCTTCTCAAGACAAAGAAGACGCGCCGAGGCAGATAAGTACGCCTTGTAAGCGGCGCAAGTATGCTAAAGCTCCGCGAGGGAGGCAGAGAGCTTATTGTCAAGTTTTGCAGCGGTAGATTAAATATAAGACCCTATAATAAGTTACTTAGGGAACCTAAAGACTATTAAGAGTTATAGGATACGTATACTTAGCGTTAAAGATAGAGCAAACGTTATAGGACAATTAAACGTTTGCTTTAGTGCACTCTAAGCAAGAGGAAGGTTATTAAGATAAAGAACTTGCTAGTATAACATAAACCAACCCCTTTTTCGCACAATAAGAACATAGAGACGGCATTATCTTACCCAGAGACAGTATTATAGCAATAGTGCAAGACTAACGAGCTGTAGAAGAAGAAGAGGATGCTTTAGGTATAATAAGTAAGAATATTAACTAAATTAATTAAACAGACATTACACCTCTAGTAAACAACTTGGAGATATTAGGAATCTTTAAAGATAAAGATAAAAAGGAGGGAGATAGTGTTACAGACAGCTTAAGTACTATATTATAACTACTTAGAGAGGAGTCGGCGGAAGCTAGTTGGTTAATATAGGCACGGTCTAGAATAGATCTGGTGGAACCATATAACGAGGAATAGTAGCCAAGGTCACGTAATGTAATCTATATAATCTGTGTAATCTGTATAATCTATAATAGAGTAGACAGAGCACACGTACCTTATAGAGCGAAGGGATTTCTTAGGCATATAGTTGTGTATTTAAAGGACTATAGTCCCTACCTAGATAGTTCTCTCTTTATAGTAAATCTCAGAATATAGTTAGAGTTAATCTGTTAGGCAACCACTCTACTAGTTATTGTTACGTTGTTAACCTGTTTATATCTATATACCTAGCCCAATAATAGGACCCACCGTAGTTCTTGCTATAAGGTTCCGTTACAATAAACCTTTAGTTATTAAAAAGTATATTAATAAGCACCTTAATAAAGGGTTTATTCGCCCTAGTATTGTGGTGGTGTAGACTGGACGTCGCCTACTGTCTTGGCATTTTCCTATATTTATAGAGCTTCGGCTTTCCTCCCTCCTTACATATTATCACTAACCTACTAGTTATAGGAAATACATTCTTTTCTTTCTTTCTACTGACTGATACTGACTGATTACGACCAACCAACCAACCAATAGACTGATAGACAGTACCGTGACTTCCTATCGGAGAGACACCGTACCCTCCCACATATTATTTGGCATTCCACGTGGGGACGACGGCAAGCTCTTCAGATTAGAAGTCTGGCATTCTATACACAACTATATATACAGGAGACACGCAGGAATATACTACGACTACCAAAGGACCACCAGCTGTAGAAGAACTACCAGCTGCAAAAGAACGACCAGCTAGATAGATGAGAGGGCAGAACCAGAGAACCAGGCAGTATTAGACAGCGAGAGGAACCAGGCAGACCCTAAACAAAAAGGCTGCGGAAAAAGACAGAACAGCCAGGCTTAACGCACAGGCCAAAAGAGTGGCAATAAGAGGTAAAATAGTGTAGGTCAAAAGGTCTTAGGAGTTGGGTTTAGTGCCTATACTTAGAAATTTGGCGTTAAGCGAACCAGTGAGCTAATTAAATAACTACCGGCGGTCGAAGTTACCCAATATCTCGCCACCCGCGCGCGCACAAGCATGGCTAGAACGTTGTTAAAGATACAAAGACAATAAGCTAAGGGCTAATTAATTAGATGGAAACGAGATCTAAGACATCTAGCGGCAAAGAAAGTTAGCACTGCCCTTTAAGAACAAAGACAATACCAAGCAAGGCCATAAGCACACAAGATCGGATCTATCCTTAAAAGCTTCCTGTTCTGGCTTAGCTTTATCCTCTTTTGAGTTATCTAAATTATGTCAGCAGCGGCCCTAGAGGCACTCCGTAAGGACCTACCGCATAGAATGACAGCAGGCTAAAACAGATGGACGTATTAAGACCCGGTAGTGGTAGAAGATAAAGATTCCATACTCTCCTAGAAAGACCCCCCCTTAGGCGTTAAGAAGCAGGTGCCTTCCATTAGGGATATAGCTGTATAAGTAAATTAGCCGAAGCATGTACCTGTTAAGGTCCCGCCAGGATAGTTATCTGGAACACCCTCTGTTAAGACTACGGCCATACAAGCAGACCTACTGTAGCGTTTGCCCGTGACACCTAGGACCAATAACCCTCAGCAGACAAAAGATGAGAGCCGTAAGGATTACCTAAAAGCTCTTAAGGAAGCTCTAAATGCACCTAATAACCAGTAGTTAACGGCTCGAGATAAGGTCTATATTATAGTTCAGCCTATACCAGCCCTAGGAACTGTGGGAACTCCTTATTTTACAGGATAGAACGTGTTATAGTTTATTAAATGGTATAAGCGGCTATGCGCCCAACATTATATAATAAGTGAGAAGCACCAGGGCCTTCTGGAGTACTGCGATTACTGGATAGGGATGTGGATCCAAAGCTTGCCTAAATTTATAGCTGGCAATTGGATAGAGCTTATAAGAAAGCTTAAGGCAGAATACTAAGTAAACAACTACTACTAATGCATGGAGACAAGAGACTTTGTGGAAGCTTTTATTTAAAAATCTACGGAACAGCTAGGCAAGCTGCGTCACTATATATACAACTTTACTACTATCTTAGTAAGAGCGGTAGCCGCAGGAAACCTTACTAAGTAAGAGAAGGGGTAGTAGTTTATACAAGAACTCCCTATTGAATACCGCGGGTATGTAATAGAAAAGACAGGAGCTGTAGCAGACGAGCCTAGTACCCTTATATTTAAAAGACTGAAGAAGGCCGTAGAGTTAAGAATAATGGTAGTAGAGAATATTAAGCGAATGGCTATTCTTTTGAAGGAAGATGTCCTGAATGTCTAGCTTATATAAGAGCTACGGCAGCAAAGGAATAAGCTTAACCGCCAAAGGGAAGGAAGACTTCTGGACCTAAAAAAGCACGCGACGCTATTGAATCAGGCTGTAGTTTAAAGCCTAGTATAAGGATACAGCTTAGCACTAGGATATAAAGACTGGTAGAATAGTACCTGAGCTCCCTTTATTCCGCAAGACTGTTAATCTCTATAAGACTGTTAACCTCTGCCAGATTTTTGATATCCGCAGGATTCTACTGCCTTTAGACGGCCGTAATGGGACGCATAGGGTTAGTAAGGCACGCAAAGACAAGGCCAGCAGACCTATTTTGGATGCGGAGGAAGTTACCACTTTACTAAGCATAAATGCTAAGGGCTAAAGGATCTTATTTAGTAAGGATTTATACATCTATCTAATAAAGGAAGACTAGTAGCTGGGATGTGCGGTTAACCTAGACCAGTACTACTATGGCTCGGCAATAAAGGATGATTAAAGGGCATTAAGAACTGGCTCTGTATGTACTAAGGAACAGACCTAGGTAGGCCAAAGGAAGGATAACCATAGTAACAGGCCCCCCCTATAGTATAAACAGATTTGACTGCTTTCTATAATGGAGTAGTGCTAAAGAACAGTGACAAAACACATACAAACTGGGAGGACTACTATTGAGTACGGCCCATAGACTTAGTAGTAACGCCTAGCCAGTAATATCCGCAGACTTACCTAACTTTTAGAGATAGCTGTATAACCAGGACAACCGTTAAGCCATAGGCTCTGCCATAGGAGAAGAATATACGACCAGGAGATTATATTTAGATTAGGTTACGGCCTATGGATAAGATAGCTAAAGCTAAAAAGAAGAATAAATTATCTAATCCTTAGAGATAGTCTTAGAGACGGACGCTTAATTAGGTTAGCTATTAACTATAGGCTCCGCAGTAGGCTCTACAGTAGGTGTAGGATGTTTGACTAGGGGATAGTCAAGTTCTAAGGTAGGGGAGGGGACGTAGGTAACGGTATAAAAGATTTCTATTTTTTTTGTTTAATTATAGTATTTCCTAAAGCTCCTTTTCTTGTTTACTTTTTTGATTGTGATGCATTAAGACGCATTAATCTACTATAAAAGATATTAGTTTAGCTTACCGCCTATTAACAAGCTAATAGCGATTTTCTATTCTGGGGACGGAAAATCCTAATTAGTCTATTTAGTAATAGAGCTAGCAGAACTCTATACTACCCCTAAAATTTGATAATGCGCTAGCTGTATAATAAGAACGGTACAGAGAGCCTTAATTAATTGCACGGATATAGAGCTAATTATACAATACAGAGCTATACGCAGAACCTTAACTAAACAAGTATATGGAAGCCTTAATTAATTAAACAACTGCATAGAAGCTATAGTTAGTTAAAGAGTTAAATTAAGCCTAAGCCTTAATATCAGCACGTCACCGTTACTAAAGCAAGTTAATTAAATATTGTTAGATTAGAGCCTTTAACCAGGCCAACCTTATTTCTTATTTAAACAACAGCTAATCGCAGCTCCGCAACCACCATCTGAATTTAGCACTGCACTAGCTACATAACGAGAACAGACACTACGGTAAGGAAGGGACCTACATAAGGGCGGTAACATAACATTAGAAATCAAGTACTGCGGAAACAGTAAAACAGTATATAAAGAGGCACTGACAAAGATGCTCTGCAAGAGATTATATAGAGGGTATAGCTAACTACGTTAAGCCTAAACTATCTTTATATAACTAAAGACGGAACTAAGCCGTATCTAGCTAAGCCAATAAAGGACCTTGCTAAGGATTATAAGGGGAACAGGAATTAGATATATAGGAGCCGGCACTTCTTAGAGATCATCTTCACGAAAGAACTATATTATAGACATAAGGGCAAGGGATATATAACAAAGGTAGTTATAACAGCCAAGAAGCTGCCACTAGATAACCTTAAAGATATTAAGGATGACTTAGGCAAAGCACAGAACTAGTAGGATAATAATAAAGAGACTAAAAGTAGAAAACAATCCCAAGAAGGCTTTTAAGCTAAAAGAAGATCAAGGATATATAAGCGTACTACCAACAGCCTAGGTAAAGAAGCAGCCGTAAAAGCCTAAGGATGCACCAAAGAAGCCAAGAGCAAAGACGGTTCTAGAAGGGAAGAAAGTAGCTATAAAAGACATCCTAGAAAGGCACTAGGCCCGCGGAAATAGTCTTCTAGAAGCTACTGTTTACGCTTATAAGGAAGGAAGTCTTAAAACAGGTCTCTGGATTAGACGTCTGGTAGACACTGAGAGCCTTAATTGACTACATAGATATAAAGCTTTAACCAAAAAACTGCAAGCCGGACTCTTAATCGACTATCCATAGATGCAGAGCCTATAGGTGCAGAGCCTTAATTAAACGTCGACGGATTTAAAGCCTTGACTAAGCATACGACGATGCAGGATCCAAATTGTACGTATAGCAGAAAACGCCTTAAGTCAAGCCAGAGCCTTAGTTAAATCTTGATTAGTTAAACACCGCCTCTATAGTCAAGTCGGATTAACTAGAACTTTCAGTCAAGCCAACCTAATACCCTATTTAAACGTTAGTTAATCGTATATTGTTATAGTCAAATTAAATTAATTACCGTTACCATTAGACGTCTTTAATTAGCAGTTAAGGATCCTATAATAGCAGACAGACCAGCACTAGGCCTAATTAGGAAACCAGTACACAACTAGAAGATTATTAGAAGCGCCGCTAGTTAACGTTTTGGAGCCTCTATAGGAACCTCTCCCTTTAACCCTCCTTTATTAATTAATTGCCGCCCGTCTTAACGCCCACAGACTGGTTAACCAGAACGGTCTTTCCTATAGATATAGATATGGAGCTTTATACGGAGTCTTATACGGAGTTATACGCAGAGTCTATAGATATGGAGCATATAGGTACAGAGCCTTGATTGGACAACAGTACGGTAGCTTAACTGGACACCTATATATACAAAACCTTAATCGAACGGCAGATGCGGAGCCTTGACCGATTACACGTCTATATAGAAGTGTTAATCAGTTGTTTACAGATGCAAAGCCTTAGTTGTATATATAGTAGAAGATACCTTAAGTTAAGCCAAGGCCTTATTAAATCTTAATTAGTTAAACGCCGTCTCCGTATTTAAATTAGGACAGTCAAAGCCTTCAACCGGGCCAACTTTCTACCTTAATCGAATGACCGAACAATTAGTTACAGCACGTCGTCGCCGACCAATTAGACAGTCTTCGGCCAGCAGTTAAAGCAGGCATACAGGCACGCACGCAGACACGGACACAGAATATGCAATGCAAAGCTACTAATGCACAGCCAGATGCACAGCTAGACGCAGAGCCAGATGCAGAGTTTTGATATTAAACAACCAACTAAATGATTAAACCAAGCCAGAGCCTCTACTACCTTGGTTGACTACTCTACTGCCGCCACTACTACTGCCACTATTCCGTCCGGCTATTTTGTCCCTGCTGTCTTAACCAACTACTCTGTCTCTACTGTTATAGATCTGTACCGCTGCTAGGTCTATTTTACTGCTGGATCTGCTAAATCTATTTAGCCGTTTAGCCGTTCTAACCAATCTATTCTAGACCTAATGCTGCTTCAACTGTTTAATTTTGACTGCCGTTCCAACCAACCTATTCCGTTCTACTGTTTCTACCAACCGCTATTTAGACCGACTGTTCTACTATCATTACTGCTACGGCTACTGCTACTGCTGTTACTATTTTAACTGTTCTGTTTCTGCCATCTTAACCAACTGTTCTATTCTAACTGCTACTCCAACCGTTCCGTTCTACTATTCCAACTATTCTACCACTGCTGTTTCGACCGACTGCTATTAACCGACTGCTACTAACCAACTGCTATCGACCATTTGTCGCTACCAAGATTTCTACTACCAAAAGTTCTGCTACTGGATGTCCTACTGCTTACTAACTGTTACTGAGTTCTTCTACCAAGTATTCTACTAAGTATTCTACCGCCGACTGTTCTGTTTTATTTTACCGCACTAACTGTCTGCTTTTATTACTATTTTTATTACTATTACTGTTACTGCTGTTATTACTATTTCTACTACCGCTACTATTACTACTGTTACTGCTGTTACTGCTGCTACTGCTATTACTTCTGTTACTGCTGCCGTTATTATTTCTGGTTTACTGTTCTAGTTACTAGTAGGAAGATCGGATCTTAGCTATGGATAACAGAAGGATATCATAGAATAGTTTTACAAGGCTGTAAAGACGGCTGCAGAATTACGCTTTTGACTAGTACCGCTAGTAGGTATAGTACATAGGCGATTAGGGCGGCTAGTGCATACATTTATACTTTCAACCAGTGACGCTGGTGGGTATAGTATATAGGCAACTAGTACGGCTAATGGGTATATTTATTCAGCACGAGTCTGATAGGTATCTTACCAGGAGAAAAAGGTTTCCTATATTCTATTTTATGCTTTCCTTTTTCTATTCTGTTTTTACTTTACTTTCGTTTGGCTATTCTTCTATAGTATAGAACGTTAGGGGACAACGTTCTTAGTGGGGGAGGTATGTGGTAGTGTAGACTAGACGTCGCCTACTGTCTTGGCATTTTCCTATATTTATAGAGCTTCGGCTTTCCTCCCTCCTTACATATCATCACCAACCTACCAGTTATAGGAAATACATTCTTTTCTTTCTTTCTACTAACTGATACTGACTGATTACGACCAACCAACCAACCGACAGACTGACAGACAGTACCGTGACTTCCCATCGGAGAGACACCGTACCCTCCCACAGTATGTCCCTAGCAGCTGCCCTTATCCTCCTTACTAAGAAGCTAAGAGGAGGTATCTAATTTTATATTAACTATAGAGGACTTAACACTATTACAATCAAAAACTAATACCCCATACCGCTTATATATAAGACTCTTAAACGGCTTAACTAAGCTAAAATCTATACTAAGCTTAATATCATCGCCGCCTTTAACCGCCTTTAAGTATAGGAAGGTAATACATAGAAAACTATATTTATATTGCGCTTTGGCCAATTTAAATATACCATTATACTCTTTAGCGTATATAACGGCCCAAGCAGCTTTTAAAGCTATATTAATAACGCCTTACAGGACTACCTTAACGACTTCTACTCTGTGTACCTTAACAATATACTTATTTACAGTAATAATCCTTCTAAGCATACTAAGTATATTTAGAAGGTTTTATAGCGCCTTAGAGATATAGGACTTTATATTAATTTAAAGAAGTATAAATTATTAGTTACAGAAGTAAAATACCTTAAACTAATTATTACTATTTAAGGGTGTCCATATAGACCCTAAAAAGGTATAAACAATTACTAAATAGCAAACTTTTAACTGCATTAAGGATGTATAAGCCTTCCTTAGTCTTGCTAACTTCTATTAAAAATTTATATATAACTTCTTAGGCATTATAGCACTACTTATAGCAATAATACGAATAAAGGGTCTTCCTATAAAAGGAAGAAAAACACACCTATATTTTACCTAAACGCCTAAATATAAGAAGGCGTTTTAAAACCTTAAAGATGCCTTTACTAAAGCACCTATCCTAGCTCACTTTATACTAGGATGGCAACTCTACCTTAAAACTAACTCCTTAGACCACGTTAACGTAGGCGCCCTTTCCTAGATAGGTAATAATAGCCTCCTCTACCTAGTTATATTCTACTTATCTAAGCTTATACTATAAGAGTATAACTATAAGATTTATAATAAAGAACTTCTCGCAATTATATAAGCGTTTAAAGAATTCTAACTAGAACTTTCCTTAGCAGAGCCTAACTAGCTAACTAAAGTCCTTACGGATTATTATAACCTTAAGTACTTTATAACCATAAAGTAACTAAATTAACGCTAAGTACGCTAGAACGAATTTCTTTCTAGTTTTAACTTTAAAATCGCATATAGGCTAGGAGTATAAGGTACTAAGCCTAATAGCCTAATACGTCGTTTATAAGACCTTCCTTAATTAGAAGATAACCCTTATAATTAATTCTAATAACAGATAATCCTAAAAGCATAAAACTTAGTCCTAGGTATACTACTTAAGACAGAACTAACCGCCTCTTAGCTTTATACTATAGAACTAGAATTACCCCCTAAAATTAATAAGCTTATTACCACAGTATATAACACCTCTATTAACCTATTACTATATTAACTAATTGCCGTAAAGATTGCTAGCACCTATATACTGCCTATTAACCTCTAAATCTTAGGCCAGATTAATATAGTAGCCTTAGAAGTAAAAAAGAATATACTCTATTATAGAAGCTATCTATTTATCCCTAACTTAAAAGACCTATAATGATAACTAATCCAAATGGCCTATAACCTCTAGTTAAGTAGCTACTTAGGTAAGGGAGAAACCTATAAGCTCCTTAGCTAATACTACTTCTGGCCTAAAATAATAGACTTAGTTAAATGCTTTATAAGCGCCTACTATAGCTGTAAGTATACTAAAGCATTTTATATAAAGTACTAAGGATTACTATACCCTTTCCTAATACCTATACGCTAATAGGCAGATATTGCTATAGATTTTGTTATTAACCTACCGCCTTATAAACGACATGGCCAAACCTATAAGAATATCCTTATAATAATATACCGACTTATAAAAGAACGCCACTACGTTCTAACTAAAAGTGTAGCTGTAAGTAATATTGCTAACGCCTTCCTTTATAAAGTTTATTAACTATATAGGTTACCTAACTCTATTACGTCTAACTAAGGTATATAATTTAATTCTAACATATGGAGGCGGATCTGCTAACGCCTTAGTATCTCTATTAAGATATCTATATCCTTTTATTATAAAACTATTAAATAACCGGAAAACACTAACGCTAGTATAAAGGCGTACTTATAATAGGTAGTTGCCTATAGTTAGGATAACTAGGTAGACTACCTTCCGCTAGGTAAATTTGTAGCAAATAACTACGTTTTAGCCACTATAGGACTTACCCTGTTCTTTGCGAATAAAGGTTATTACCTATAATCCGGTATAGAGCTACTAGAGCCTATTAATAAGAAACTACTATATAGAAAACGCCTTAAGATGCTACTTACTAATTAATATATAGACTATATAAAAGATCTTCTTAACTACTGCAAAGGAGAGATGGCCTAGGTCCAAGTAAAATAAGCTTATTTTACCAACTATTATAAAACACTACCACCTAAGATGCGTGTTGGCGACTGGGTATAGTTAAATATACGTAATATCTCCATATAGAGGCCTATAAAGTTACTTAATTATAAGAACCTTGGCCCCTACTAAATTAAATAAGTTATTAATAGGGGAGCCGTATATAAACTAGAGCTTCTGCCCGCCTTAGCTACCTATAGAGTATAGCCTGTGTTTTACCTATAGCTACTATACCTTTACTAACCTAACCCTCTACTAGGATAAATATAGCCTGAACCCCTACTAATACTAATCTAAGACAAGAATAAAGATAAGAACTATAAGGAGTAGACTATTAAACAAATTATTAACTCTAAATACTTTAGTAAAGGTAGAGGACGGCGGCTCTACTATAAAGCTACCTATATAGGATTTAATATAGATTAGCCGGAATAGCAAATATAGGAAGACTTTAAGAATGTAAAGAACCTAATTAGTGATTTCTACTATGCAAACCCACAGAAACCGGGCCTAAGTAGAGATTTTATGCCTAATCCTCTATAGGAGCCCCTATAGAGTTAAACCGTTATATATTACCATATAAGGGCAAATTGCCGTAGATTGCTGTAAAGTGCAATTATATAACTGGAAAATTTCAAGATGTCTAGGAACTTTAACCGGCAGTTAAAGTTGTCTAATTAGTTAGATTCTAGACGCTAAGGAGAAACTAGCTAATTAGGATTTTCTATCCCTGGGATAGAAAATCGCTCTTAGCTTGCCTACTACTAGTACCTTAGCAATCCCTTATACCTTACTAATAACCCCTAAGTCCTAAGTTAAAAGCATCTGTATAAGCCCATTATATCTATAACAATATTTCTTCTTCTTCTCTATACCCTAAGCGTTCCCTCTATATATATATATAGTAACTACAGCGTTACTAGAGCTCCGCCTTAATAGGAGAGAGGGTAGTATTATGGAACCTAACCGCAGAGGCCTCTATAGAAGAGCCCCGTGCTCTTATATATACCTTACATATAGCTTATATTAGCTACGCGTAGGTATATCACCTCCTTACGCCCTCGACCCTTATAATTAATCGCGTAACGTCTTATAGACTCCTTAAATACATACGTTTAGCTGCTATTAACCCCATCCCGTAATATTAAGTTTAGCTAAATATAACTACAAGATCTATAATAAGGAATTATTAGCTATTATTAGATGTTTTAAATAATAGTAACCTAAACTAGAAGGCGCTAGATTTCCAATTAAGGTCCTTAGCGACCATAAAAATCTATAATATTTTATAACTATAAAATAGCTAAGTTATTATTAAGCCCGCTAGTTAGAATAACTATCCTATTTCCAATTCTTAATTATATACTATTTAGGCGTTTAAGGTTAGAAACCTAATGCCCTAACCTAATGTTTATAAGATATACTAGTATAAAAAGAAGTATATACCTACCGCAATTAAACCCTACTTCGCCCTAAGCTATTTAACCCTCCTATTAAAGACGTTATAATATACATCCTTAAAATAACTAATTAACTAATTAAATAGATAATAGTTAACAAATACCTAAATGACAAGTTTATTTAAAAGACACTTAAGCTAATTTAAGATAGCGTTAAATGCTCTAAAAAGTTCTTTTTAAGTAAATATAAAGCTTGCGGGGACTGCTTATACTACTAAAACCGCCTAGTTATACCTAACTATGATAAGCTTAAACTTAAGCTCCTTAAATATATATATGATCTACCTATAGCTAGCCACCTAGGCTAAGGAAAAACCCTAGAACTCCTCTAATAAGAGTACTATTAGCTAAATATGTATAATATAATAAGAAGATATATCTCTAGCTACTACATTTGCTAATAAGCTAAAGCCTTATATAAGATGTATAACGGCTTTCTAAAGCCACTACCTGTTCCAGACCAAAGATAGAAGGATATCTTAATTAACTTTGTTATTAAGCTCCCTATAAGTAAAGGGTGTATAAATATTATAGTAGTTATAAACTAACTATTTAAGATAAAACACTTAATTGCCTACCCTAATATATTAGCACCTGCCATTGCCTAATTATTCCTAAATTATATATAGAAACTCTATAGACTTCCTAAAACGATTGTCTCTAATAAAGGTAGATAGTTTATCTTTATATTTTAAAAAGAACTAACTACCTAACTCTACATTAAAGTACTGTTATCTATAGCATACTACCTAGAAATAGATGGTTAAATAGAATATATAAATGCTATAATAGAACAGTATATTTAGATATATATATTATATTTGTAGGATAACTAGATAGACTAGCTTATATTTACTAAGTTTACCGCAAATAACTCTATCTTAGAAACCATAAAGGTCTTTCTATTTTTAGCTAACTACGGCTAGCACTTGTAAATGGGTTTTAAACCCTTTAGTAATGTCCCTTACCCTGCTTATTATGCCTTATAGGTTATAGAAGTAAATAAATTTATAAAGAAAATGGAAGAACTATAAGAGTTCCTTACTAATAAAATAATATAGGCCTAATCTGTTTATAAAGCCGTAGTAAATAAGAACTAAACCCTAGTACCAGCCTATTAAATTAATAACTTTATCTGGCTAAATATAAGAAATCTAAATATAAAACGACCTACTAAGAAACTTAATTGGAAGAATACCGGCCCTTATAAGGTTAAGAGAGTTGTTTCTCCTTATGCCTACTAACTAAAGCTCCCTAATACAGTTAAAATCCACCCTATGTTCTACATGTTAGTCCTCTACCCTACTGCCCCTATATTAGACGCCCTGCCTAAATAGATCTAGGACCCCCCCCCCCCCAACTAGTTAAAGTAGATAGTAAGGACAAGTACCTTATTAAAAGAATTAATAATATTAAGTATAATAAATAAAAATACCAATATATATACCTTATAAAATGGAGAGGCTTTTATAAGCCTATATAGGAACCTATTAACTCTATAGGACTTATATAAGCCACAGAAGACTTTTATAAACTCCACCTAGAACTATTATAGCCCTATTTCGCAGAAGCTTAAGTTTAAAGGGGGGGTACTGTTACGGGACACCTCTGTAATACCTTATATATATCTACCTATTTTCACTAATGCAGCAAGAAGAGACTAACCGCAAGACGGTAACCTAATAGCAATTTGCCAGCAATCTACAGCAATCTAATAGCAATCCGCCGTATTCTACCATATTCTGCTAAAGTCTACTAAATTCTGCCAAAGTTTACTAAATTCTACTAAAGTCTACTAAATTCTGCTAAGTTCTGCCAGGACCGCTCCTTAAATCCTATTCTGCTCTATATATATATTGACTAAGCAACTAAACTAACAATATATACCCTTTCTTCCCGTTTCCTTACCTAATCTTATTATATAGTTTATATACATAGCTTAATAATATCTACTTCGCTATATATTATTACCACTTATACTTACTCTGTAATAATATTAAAACCCCTAAAGAAATAGGCTATAGACTAGAGAGAGATAATATAAGTATTAGTACTAGTAAACAATATAGTAGTGTTTAGATTAATGTAGAATAGGTTTAAACTTATAAGTAAAGACGAGTTACGAGTAGACCTAAAGCACCTAATGCATTATATATTAGCGTAGATCGCATATATGGATAATATATATAATATATATAGGACATCTAAAGACAAGTACTATAAGTATCTAATAAGAATATATTAAATAACTAAAGAAAGGTAATATAGAAACACTAAGTATATATATAGTTAGCACCTAGTAGAAGTTTAAAAACCAGGAGACTTAATACTTTAACTAGGAAGATTCCTTATAGAAGAATACCTAGATGGATAATAGTGGTAGAAGTACCTAGAGAATATGTGTCTATGGTATATAGAGGACAAAAAAAACTAAGTATTGGCTATAGAAGAACTAAGTATAGTTAAAAAAAATAATAGCTAATAGTTAGGAAAAGTAGAGGCCTATAGAACTAAAGGGAGCTAGTAGTAGAGCTTTAGACCCTTAAAGGAATTATAAAAAGATATTTTAACCTAAGAATTTACTTAGTAAGGTTAAAAGTTTAAAGCACTAGTAGATAGTGGAGCAATAAGTAACTATATATTACTAGCAGCAGTAAAAAAAATGTGGTTACTATATAGATAGAAAGAATATCTATACCTATTAACAATAATTTTAGGAGATCTAGTAGCCTATAAAGGAGGCATTATTAATCTTAAAATAGGACCTATTTAGTTAACTATTAAAGGAAGACCAGTTAAGATGTCTTTTAATATCCTACTATTAGGAAAGAATAAGGTAATATTAGAAATGCCTTAGTTATAGGAGTGTAATCTCAGAGTTAATTAGGTTATAGGTTAGGTTAATATTAAAAACACATAATAATATAAAATGCAATAGTAGATTAAGATAGTATAGTACTAAGTTAGGGCAACTTATAAAGAGACTGAGCAAAGCTTAAGTTATATACTAAAGAGATACTATAAGTATAGTACAAAGTTATAGAGCCTAGAGAGTGAAAAACTATTAAAGTATATAGCGTGGGACTATAAAATAGAATTAGAACTAGAAATAAGTTTAAAGTTCTTTCTAATCTATAAGCTTACTAAAACCAAGTCAGTAGCACTTAAGGAGTTTGTCCAAGAAAACTTATAAAAGGGATATATTAAACTGTTATAGTTATTAATAGAGTATCCAGTACTATTTATTCTAAAGAAAAACAGAAAACTTAGGATATGTATTAACTATAGATAGTTAAATAGCATTATAAAAAAGGATAGGTATTCTTTACCCTTAATTAGCAAAATATAAGATAGAATAGGTAATGCAAAGATCTTTATAAAGATAGATCTAAGATAGGCGTACTACTAGATTAGGGTTAAGGAAGGCAATAAGTAGAAGGCAGCCTTTAGGTTAAAGGAAGGACTATACAAACCATTAATAATATAGTTTTGATTTATAAATGCACCAGTAACGTTTTAGAAAAGAATTAATAGTATATTAGGAGAACACCTTAATAAGTTTGTTATAGCATACCTTAATAATATTATTATCTACTTAGCGAGTAAGTAGGAATATAGAGAACATATTAAGTAGGTTTTAAAGAGATTATAAAAAGAAAAGATATTAGAAGTAATTAAGAAATGCGAGTTCTTTACCCAAAAGACCGATTTTATTAGATTTGTTATTAAGCTAGGTAAAATTAGTATAGACCTAAAGAAAGTAGAAGCTATAGTAAGTTGGTAGGAACTAGAGAACGTTATATAGTTAAGATTATTCTTAGGGTTTTGCAACTACTATAGGAGGTTTATAGCATAGTTGTTAAGAAATATAGAGCCGTTTATAAGACTTATAAAAAAGGAGGAACTATAGACATAGGGAGATAAACAAAGAAAACTCTTTTAAGAATTTAAGAAGTTATTTACCCAAGATCTAATCCTTAAAATCTATTAACTACAGTTAGATATGGTTGTGGAAATAGATATATTAGACTTTGTAATAGAAGTATACTTACTGCAGAGGCATTAGGACGCATAGCACCTAGTAGCATATTATAGTTAAAAGATAACACTAGTAGAACTAAACTACGACATTTACAATAAGAAGTTATTAGGTATAGTTATAGCGCTTAAGGAATAGAAAGCATTCTTATAAGGCATAGAGAAACTATTTATAGTTAAAACGGACTATAAAAATCTAATAGGGTTCCTAATAACAAAGGAGTTAAACTAAAGACAAGTTAAATAGGCTAAAATACTTGCAGAATATTACTTTAAAATTTAGTACACCAAAGGTACTAAAAACGCTAGAGTGGACGCACTTAGTAGGAAAGCAGAACTATAAAATAAGAAAAAACCATTAGGGGCAATGTTACGCCAAGATAAGGATAGGTTAATTAAGTATAATTATCCTAAAGTTATAACAATAAAAAAGAAAAGGATCTATAAAACACTAGAAAGTGTATAGTTATAAAGGATTTAAGAAGCATAGAATAAGGATTTAGAGTTAGAGCAATATAAGCACTAAGAGGCTATATATATACTAAAAACAGTAGCAAAAGAGTTTATAGAAGACTTTTATAAAGGAATAACTTAAGGATATAATAAAGCCATAGGCTTAGTATTAAGGCTTTAAGAGGAGTATATTGTTTAAGGAATCTGGAGACTAGTAAGATAAGTTACTAAGAAGTATTTAGATTGCTAAAGAAATAAACTAATAAGGCATAGGCTATATAGAGGGCTATAATCTATTAAAGTATTAGAAAGACTGTGGGAGGTTATATTATAGGACTTTATTATAAAGTTACTAAAGTTAAAAGATCTTATTACTAGATAAGACTATAATGTAATCTTGGTAATAGTAGATAAGCTAACTAAGTAGGGCTACTTTATAACATATATAGAAGAAATCTTAGTAGAGGATATAGCTAGAATCTATATTAAAGAAGTGTTTGTAAAACACAGAGCAGTAAAGATTATATTAGATAGAGATCTAAGATTTATAGTAGTATTTTAGGAGGTATTTTTAGCTAAATAAGAAGTATAAGCAGTAATATTAATAGCATATTACCTATAGACTAATGGATAAATAGAGAGACTAAACTAAACATTAGAATAGTATTTAAGACATTATATTAATCACGCATAAAATAATTAGATATTATTACTACTAGTTATATAGTTTATATATAATACTACACTACAGAAAGGAATAGGCATATTACCTTTTAAAGCAAACTATGGATATAAGCCAAAGACATTATTATTACTATAATAAGTAAAGAGAATAAGTAGTATAGCCTAAGAAAGAATAGAGAACCTAATAAATCTTTATAATTATTTTAAAAAGATAGCAGAACTAGTATAAGCTAGAATAAAAAGGTAGTATAATTTTAAGAGATTTAAGGGACCAGATCTTAAGGAGGGAGATAAAGTATAGCTACTATGCAAAAATTTTAAAAGTTAACAACTAAGTAAAATGTTAGACTATATTAGACTAGGACCATTTACAATTAAAGTAAAAATCTTAGAAGTTATATATAGACTTAACTTACCAGAGAAAATAAAGATCTACCCTATATAGCTATTACGGGACACCTCTATGACACCTTATATACGTTTACCTATTTCCACTAATGTAGTAAGAAGAGACTAACCGCGAGACGGCAACCTAATAGCAATTTGCTAGCAATCTATAGTAATCTAATAGCAATCTGCCGCATTCTGCTATATTCTGCTAAAGTCCACCAAATTCTACTAAAGTCCACTAAATTCTATTAAAGTCTACTAAATTCTACCAAGTTCTACTAGGACCACTCCTTAAATCCTATTCTGCTTTATGCATGTATTGACTAAGTAACTAAACTAATAATATATACCCTTTTTTCCCATTTCCTTACCTTCTCTCCTTATATAACGTCTTAATTTTATTATATAGTTTATATATATAGCTTAATAATATCTACTTCGCTATATATTATTACCACTTATACTTACTCTGTAATACTATATTACGTTAAAACCTTAAAAACCTACACTTTGCCCCGCTCTGTTTAAAATATAGAATGACTTTAAAGCCCCTATAATGGCCGCTGCTATTATATCTACACTTTAGAAACAATTAGTAGATATATAAAAGTCCTTTATAGACGCCCTTATATAAAACTAAGTTGCTATAGCTTAATAGTAAACCAAACAAGAAGCATAGCACTAGAAAACAATTAAGGCCCTTTAAGAAGAAATCCGCACCCTTAAGACGCCTACGCTAAGCCCTAAGACCAATTGCTATTACTAGAAGACAATATGCGGAACGCGAGCCCTAAACTAGTAATAGTTATCTCACTAGTAGAACTAACTACTATATTATAATAATCTAAAAAACTACTAGACCCTCTAGTATTTATTAGCAAATAATAAGAGCTTTAGTTATTCTTAAGCCAGCTTAAAAATAAGCTAGCTAGTAATGCTAACTATTACCTAACTAAAGCCAATTAACTCTACTACGCCCTAAGCTAACTAGGAGGAGATATAGCTAACCTTATTAAACCTCTTTAGCTAAACTTAGTATAAAGCTTAATTATACTTCTTAAAGCTATATACGGTAACCTAAACCGCCAAGCTACTGCTTAAAGGAAGATAAACCATATAACTTAAGAAAAGAAAAGTTTCTTAGTATACTTCTCTAAATTTAATTATTACATAAAGGAAACAGGCTGGAATAACTCTATACTAATTAACAGCCTTATTAAATCTCTAAGCCCTAAACTAAAAACCTCCCTAATTAATATAGACCTATTAGGAGCCCTTAACGCCTACATAAAAGTTATTAATAAATAGTATAATAATATACTATACCTAACACCGAAGCCCGCTCTTTAATATAATATAGCAACCCTATAAATGTTTACTAAGTTATTATCCTAGCCTAAGCACCCTAATACTATAGATATTAACACTAGGACCCTAGGATATGCCCTACTAGTTCTCTAAATAAGAATAATGCACTAAGCTAGGCCTCTGCTTTAAATATAGAAGTAGCTTCTACCTCTCTAACTACTACTCTGCCCCTTTCTAAAAAGATCTATAAATAGTTAATGCTAGCAGCCGTTTACCGCATTAATCCTCTAGTTACTATCCCTAATCCTTACCTAGTTTTAGCCCTATATTTAGTAAGCACCACTTATAAGGATAAAGTTATAACCAACATTTTAGAGGAACCCCTTTCTGCTTGCTACCAAAAGGTATATCCTAGAGTTAAGTCGCTCTTTAGAATAGCTATGTTATAGGATCTTGTTAAATGTATTAGATATAGTAAACCCTAACTCTTAGGATTGTAGTATAACTATTAACTGCTGTCTTTAGTAGAAAGGTTAATAGGCTAATGCTTAAGTCCTAATTAATATAGGAGCTAGCGGTATAGGATTTATTAATAAGATTTTTATATAAGATAATAGGTTTACCCTAACACCCTTTAACCAGCATATTAATGTATTTGGATTTAATGGTAAACGCACCATTTTAGGCTGTATTACTTATATAGTAGTCCTAAGACTCTAATACCTAAACTATAAAGAATTAATTAAGCTCTTTATAACTACCCTAAGTTACTTAGTAATTCTTAAACAACCCTAGATAAAGCTATATAAAGTAACTATTAATTAGGACAACCTTAAGCTTCTATTTACCGCCTCCTGTTATAAGTAAAAGTGTCTTATAACTTGCTGCTTAGACCCTAAACTAAAATTTAGAAAATCCACTAGGATTTACTAGTCTAAAATTTTTACCAAATTTTACTAACCTAAGAATTCCACCAAATTCCACTAATATAAGATTTCCACTAACGTCCACTAAGAACCTGAAAATTATACTAAACTACCCTAAACTAAGCAGAAGTCTAAGCTTAATATATAAAGATACTAGAAGAACTGGTATTCTACTATAAAAAGAATACTTAAAGAACCTAAACCTAAATCTAATACTAACTCTATACCTAATACTAAACCTAAACCTAAATAAAAAACTATATAAAAAACTAGGGATAATCTAAGCTTGCTTAACACCTTAGATATTGTAAGGGCGCGAAGAGGCTTTAAGGAAGATTTAAAGGAACAATATAAATTCTATCTAAATCTAAGGGTATATAGCTCTTGCAGAGAACAAGACGTTGCGTAAAGAAGAGAAAGGAATTACGGGAGAACCCTGTAATTAAATAGTCAGGGGTCTTAGTGGTCAATACGTGCGCACATACGCGCGCGGTCTTTAACAGACTTCGGTAATTTAACTAATCTGTTAGAACTTGGTAGAAGTTAATTAAGCTAGTAGAATTCGGCAGAATTTGGTTAAAGCGTTGGACTTTATCTATTGAGTGTTTTACCGAGACATTCCTACTATAACTAAGCTAGTCCCGTTATAGTACCCCCCCTTTTGGCCGAAGGTCCAAAAAATAATTCAATTTAGTTAAGAATTTATTTTTATTGTGTTGTATTTTGTGTTGGGTGGTAGTATAGAGTTTTACTGGTTCTAATTGTTAAACGGACTAATTAGGATTTTCCATCCCCGGGATAGAAAATCACTATTAGCTTAGTAAAGGCGGTGAGCCGAACTAATATCTTTGCAGTAGGTCTTGGCAAGGCAAATCTAACTAATTAGATAACTTTAACCGTTGGTTAAAGTTCCTTAACATCTTACGCGTTATATAACCGTATTATAAGCGTTATAGTATTTTTTTAAGTTCTTTTTAATTTTGAGTTTCCTGCTATTGTGTTTTGTATATTTGTATTAGGTAGTAGTCGTTTGCCTTTATATCATGTCCATCCAGCCAAAGTAGGTTGTAAAGGATGGTCTTTATAGAATTCTTTTACTAATAAAGGCGTGTTAGCTTTAATCTGGTTATAGGTTTCCTAGGTTTATGTTTTATATCCTTTCCACTTAATAAGAAGTTTAAATTGTTTAGATTATGTTTTCCATTATATATTATTAATTGAGTTAATAAAGTAAGAACTATTACCGTTATTAACAATTATAGGAGGTGGCGGCGGCACTTTATAGTTATAGGTTTGTCTTTTAAGGGTTATAGCAAGCTTATGTAAAATATTAGATGTATTTTTATCTTAGTTGGTAGTTTAAGCTTATAAGTATATGGGCTTAATTTCTTCTTAATTTGGTATAGGCTCGCAAATTTCTAATTAAGTTTCTTTAAGGGCTGTTAAGTCTTTAGGTTTTGTATATTTAGGTAAACTATGTCGTCTTCCTTAAAGTCCTATATAGGAGCTCGTCCTTTATTTATATGCCATTCCTATACCATTTAAGCGTACGTTAATTTACTTTGTAATAGTTCCGTTAACTGCTTTATTTAATTAGTGAAGTTATATATGTTAATTAACTAAATCCGTTTAATTATGGGTCCTATTATGTTAATTTTGGGTTGTGGTTTAAATCTAAGTTAGGAGTCTTGTCTGTAGGTTATATAAAACGGCGTCACGCCTGTTAATACGTTTATTGTATTATTTGCAGTAAACTTGGCTAAAGGCAGCCATTTTTCCCAGTTATCTTGCAGGTAGGAGTAGTATATTTATAGGTATTATTCCATAATTACATTTGCAATTTTGGTTTAACCATCTGTCTCTGGATAAAATGCAGTTAAGAGTTGTATTTAAATGCTTAATTGTTTATATAGAGCTTGCTAGAAGTCTGAAACGAACTGGCTTCTATAGTTGGATATTATTAAGTTAAGAAGTCCGTGTAGCTTAAAGACGTGCTTAATAAAACATTTGGCTACTAATATTGTATTAATTAAGTCCATGGGGATTATATATTGCATTTTTATAAGACGGTTAACAACTACTATAACATTTATAAACCTATTACTGTTAGGTAAGTTGACTATAAAGTTAATTAAGATGTCGCGCCATCTTTATATTAGAATTGGTAGCGGTTAAAATACTCCTTACTTCTTTATATAAGAGGTCTTTCCACGCACGCATATCCTGTATGCTTGAACGTATTTTCGTATGTAGTCGTGCATTATAGGCTAGTAGTATACTTATTAAACAATCTTATAAGTCTTTGCACGGCCAGGATGCCCTACTATAGGGAAGTCGTGTATAAATCCAAGTATCTTAAATTGTAAAGGCTTGGAATTTAGAACTACTATCTTCTATTAATAGTATAATCGATTGTTTTGAATTTCGTATTTAGCGAGTGTAATATCCTTATGCTATTGTTTTCCTGTTTAAATTGCTTTTATTATATCTATTATCCATATATTATTCTTGTATTTGTATTCTATTAGCTTATTAATTTCTATTTTCTATTTATTAACTTCTAATTTGTTTCTATTAAGTTCCATATCTAGGAATATAGGACGTAGTTTTTTAAAACGTTTAGGGGGTAATAAGATCCGTAATTGATTTGTAATCTGTTTGTTTAAAGCATTTATAAGTAGGTCTTGTAATTATTATATTAATGCGTTAGGCTTCTGATTAAGTTTACCCGGTTAGTATATAATCTTAAAGTTAAATTATAAGAGGTATTTGGCCTAATGAATTTAGCGCTGCGTTAATTGCTTTATGGTTATAAAGTACTATAGGTTCTTATGGTCCGTTAACACGTGTATTAGGAACAATAATCCTTCTAGCTTAGGACGCCATTATTTAAAGCATCTAACGATTGTAAGCAGTTCCTTATTATATATCTTGTAGTTTAATTTGGCAGGGGCAAGTTTCCAAGAGAGAAAGGCTACTGGACGTAGCTCGCCGTTCTTATTGTATTGTAATAACACTCCCCCTAGTGCATAATTAGACGAGTCCGTTTTAATAATACATTTGAGGTTAGGGTTAAAGTGGGTAAGGATTAGAGTAGTTATAAAGCGATATTTTAAGTTATTAAAAGCTTGTTTATATTTAGTGGACTATTTAAATTTTATGTTCTTCTTTATTAGGTTTACTAATAGCTAGGCAATTTCTAAGAAGTGGTTAATAAATTAATAATAGAAGTTTATAAATTCTAGAAATTCTTAAATGTCTTGTATGTTACTAGGGCTTCCCTAGTTTACAATTATAGCGATTTTCTTAGGGTCTATTTTGATTCCGTTACGGGATATAATTAGGCCTAGGTACGTGACTTTAGACGTGTGGAACTTGCATTTTTTAATATTACATTGTAAACCCATGTCTTGTAGGCATTTAAGGACCATTTGGATGTACTTCTGGTGTTTAGAAAGCGAAGACGAGTAAATTAAGATATTATTAATATACGTGGTGATAAATATGTTAAGGAATTCACGAAGCGTATTATTAATATATTATTGAAATATACTAGGACCATTCTTTACACTAAATAGCATTACTAGGTATTTAAAGAGTCCCTATTATATACAAAAAGCTATATACTTCTTGTCTCCTTTATGGACACGGATTCGGTTAAAGGCAGTGACTATATTAAGCTTTATAAAGTACCGTGCCTTTAATAAGCGGTCAAGCGTTTCTTAAATTAGGGGAATAGGATATTGGTTTTAAATTATAATTGCGTTTAGAGTTTAATAATTAATATAGAATTTTAAGCCTCCTCCTGGCTTTTTAATAAATAGTATGGGTAAGGTAAATAGAGATTAACTAGGGCGAATAAATCCTTTTTCTAGATGCTTATTGAGGTATTATTGTATTATAAGCAGTTCTTCTTATAACATACCGTATAGTGGACCGAACTTTGGTGTTATATTAGGTTTAAGTTCTATCTTAAAATCGTATACATCCTGATATGGGGGTAGTTGGTCTGTAAATCTTTTCTTAAACTCGTTAATTAGATTATGGTACTCTTTAGGCATAAGAGGTTAAGGGTTAATATATTGCTTTAGTTCTAGTACTTTCTTAATATCTTCTATAGTAACAGCGAAGATTTTATGGTCTCGTTTTTATGCTAACAAAATAAAAGGTGCGGCTTATATTATACGAATTTTAAGAGGTTTTGGCGTAACGTCCTTGCATTCTTTACTACAATTAGCAGTTGTAGCTTTAGCGTTTTAATTTAGGGTCCGTGGTAGGGGTAGTTTATATTATATTAAATTTAAATAATCTTGTGCATGTTTATAGGGCAGGTGGTGTTTTAAGTAATGGCTTTAGCAGTAGGTTATATAGAACTTTAGTGTTTCTTTAACCCAGCTAATTAAAGGGTTGTGTTGTTTTAGCTATCTATATCTAAGTATTATCTTATATTGCTTTAAGGGTGTTATAAATAGGGAAACGTATTTAAGGTATTTGCCTATCCGCATTTTTACAAGAGCGTAGTGCGTTAATTTACTATATATTAAGGGTTTGCCGTTAAAGCCTTATAGGCCTTAGGGCTTATTAAGTTTCTTTAAATTTAGGCGTTAGGTTTTTGTGTGGTTTATATTAATAAAGCCTATGCTAGTGGCTCTACTGTCTATAAGGATTTGTATCTCCTTCTATTTTCTAAGTGTTTAAATTTTGCTAAGTATATTAAGGGAGTTGTATTATGTATTAGCGCTAGAAGAGCCTAGACACTTATACTCTTCCACTTCTTATCCTAAGGCGCGACTTAGCCCTAGGACAATTCGTTTTCTAAGTTAGTTAAGGGTAATATACTTTGTGACAACTGGGTATAATTTATAGGATAAGTATAAGTTAAGGAGTAAGTACGGCTTAAATAGTGAGTGCAATTTAAGGAGTAGGAGGAACTACGGCGGACTTTTTTAAAAGGGTGAGTTTGGTAATTCCTTTAGATATGTCCTTTTCTACTATATCCGAAGCATTCTCTATTTGCGGCTCGAGTTCTTTGTTCGTTGGTTCCTAAGGGTGCGTAGGATTAAGTGGCGTTAAGGTTTATAGGGTTGTGCGTAGGTTTTAGAGAAGGGTCGCATTTTGGGGTATATATTAGTTTTGTAAAGTCTTAAACATGAGGTGTAGTTAGCTTTAGGGAATAAGTCTATTTATTATATTAAAGGTCCTTATTAATTCGTTAACATATTATAGCAAATTTGGGTAGGTCCTTTGGCAGTTCCTTACCTACTAACTATACTCTAATTTTATCTAAAATAGCTTATTAAAGAGCAGCAACTTTAGCGGCTTTATTCTAATCCAGTTCGCTAATAAGGCCTAAAAATTCTAAAAAGAAGCTAGTAAATTCTCGGTTCCGTTATTATAGGTTTTTAAGTTTAGTAATAGTGGTGTGTTTACGGCTAGTGTTATTATATGTTTATTCTAATAGAGAGACAAAGGTTTTAAAATTAATAAAGGTGCTGTTACGGAAGAATAGGTCCATAGTTTATGCAGCGTCTTTGTTTAAATAAGACATTCTATAGCTAATCTTGCTAGCTTTAGTGGGGTATCGGTTATAGTTTATTAAAAGTTTAAGATGGAGCTTAGTTATAAAGGGGCGTAGGTTATTTTAATTTCTATTAAATATTAGAGGGTTAGAAAGCTTTTCTAATTTTATAGTAGGTACTAGGTTTATTATAGGTACGGGTTAAGCTACTGTTACTAGTTTAGGGTTTGCATTTAACGGGCTGGGTTCGCATATAGTTATCTTAATCTTATTTGCAGGTGTTACTGTTGGGGTTTCTAACGCGAGTACTTTGGCGTTGTAGAGTTCTTTATGTATTACTTTAATTAATTGCTAATGCTAGGCTTCTAGTATAGCTTGTTGCTGGGCCAAGGCATCTATAAAGGACTGTTGCATTATAGTTATTTGTTCCCTAACTAGGGCCATAATGGTTGACGTGGCGGATTTGAGTTTGTTTGCCATTTTAAGGGTAGTAGTATTAACGCAACGTAATGTAAGGGCGCGAAGAGGCTTTAAGGAAGATTTAAAGGAATAATATAAATTCTATCTAAATCTAAGGGTATATAGCTCTTGTAAAGAACAAGACGTTGCGTAAAGAAGAGAAAGGAATTACAGGAGAACCCTATAATTAAATAGTTAGGGGTCTTGGTGGTCGATACATACGCACGTGCGCGCGCGGTCTTTGACGGACTTCGGTAATTCGACTGATCTGTTAGAACTTGGCAGAAGTCGATTAAGCTGGTAGAATTCGGCAGAATTTGGTTAAAGCGTTGGACATTATCTGTCGAGTGTTTTACCGAGACATTCCTACTGTAACTGGGCTAGTCCCGTTACAGATATCTATATAATTAGAGCTACCCTATTAGTATAACTTGCTAGGAAACCAGAATATATGATCTTTGCTATTATAATGGCCGATATTAAGAAGGCCTTAGCACTAAAGAAGCATACTAACCCTGCCATAAAAGTACTAGTATGCCACTATAAGCACCTAGAGGTATTCTTATAAAAGGAAGCCAATAAGTCAGCAGAATACCAACTATATAACTATAAGATTGTACTTAAAGAGGGAAAACAGCTAGGATTTAGACCCCTATATAGAATGTCCTAGAACGAACTTAAAGTACTATAAAAGTACTTGGACAAGCACCTAAGTAAAGGATTTATTAGAGTAAACTTGTCGCCTATAGCTGTACCTATAATCTTTATTAAGAAACCTAGTGGCGGTCTATACTTCTATATAGACTACTAAGCCCTTAACGCTATTACTATTAAGAATTAGTACCCGCTCCCATTAATTTAAGAGATATTAAATTAATTAAGTAAGGCTTGCTACTGTATAAAACTCGACCTTATCTACGCATTTAACCGCCTCCGTATTATAAAAGGAGATAAATAGCTTACCGCATTCCGTACTAGATACAGACTATTTAAATATTTAGTAACGCTGTTTGGCCTTATAAATGCCCTAGGTTTATTCTAACACTTTATAAATTATTATTGATCTTACACCGATTTAGCTCTGTGGCCATGCGGTACTCCTATTTTACATAATGGGAAAACCCGATACGGGACAAAAAACCCCCTCCTCGGCCTGTTATACACTCTCTGCCGTCTACTTCGCAGCCTATAAGTATCGAAAAGGCGTCTGCAGACGCCTACTCCTTCTATTTGGCAAGCCTCTTACCTAGCTAGCCTACTTACTCCCCTTTCTTTCTCTTCCTCCTCTTGTAGGAGCTCCTCCGCATAGTGGAACTGCGGTAGGACCCGCAGTTATAGGAACCATCTTGCGAGCCGTTTTGCTCCCTTAGCCATACTAGCTAGTTTTTTAACCTCTAGGCGGCCTACCGCTAGCCCTTACCTCTGCTCTGCGAACCAGGGGCAGTAGGCTATAATATATAACGCTGTCTCTTTGGCTTGGCCGCACTAGTATATAGGGGAGGGAAAGTCTGGTACCTTAGCCTTATTTAGGAAGGCCGCTAGCCCTATCCGTCCTGTCCGTATCTGTGTTAAAACTAAGCTTTCTGCTTTCTTAAGCTCCTTATATATCTTTAGCGGTTCTTCTAACGGTAGCCCTACCCCTATAAGTCCCCATTTTGGCTGATTAGCTCCCTATCTTCTCTTCCAGCTTATTAGAAGCGGCATCTCTATCCTTTATTTTTGCTACCTCCACTCCTCTGCCCACTGGGTCCGTTTCTCTCCCTCTATATATATATTTCCGTTTTGGTTTTGACCCCGTCTTTGTCTTTATCTTTGGGCTAGTTTCCCCTGTATCTATACGCAAGCCTCTGTAACTAACTTTTCTTTATGCCTAAACCTAAAGTTTGCGAGTCTTTTATTTAGGTAGAGATCTAGTAGGGGTATAGAGGTTTCAGTTTCGAGAACTAAGGTGGGAGTTGCCTTATATGCCCCTGCTATTGCTCTTAGGCACTTATTTTAAATCTTAGCTAGCTTTATAGCTGGGCCTATAGGTTTAGTGCTTTTAGGACCTTTAATTAGGGTAGGCGTGTGCCAGATTGCTACTCCATAGGCAATAGCGGGCCGGATTACAGCGTTGTAGATCTGCCTTGCCCGTATAAAGGTAGCTCCCTATGTTAAGGCTATTATCCGCAGTAGGGCATTCGTATGCGTTTTTATCTTCTTTTGTATCTCCTTTACATGTGCCCCCTAGTTTAGCTGTGGGTTAAGCTAGACACCTAAAATGCGCATTAAGGCCTTAGGCTTAGTCTCTACCCCCAATAGGGGGAGAGGGGCCTGTATATTAAACTGCTTTGGGTTCCGGGATAGATGTATAAGCTTATACTTCTCTGGGGCGAAGCTAGCGCCATAGCGGCGCGCCTAGTTAAGGCAGTGGTTGTGGCCACGTATTAGGATCTAGCAGTTTTCCTCCATAGACGGACTGTACGTAAGTAAGTTAGTATTATCTATAAATGCACTGGCGCTTAGTCTCTCCTATGGGTTATTATAGAGGTCTAGTAGCTCTGCTATATAGAAGAGGAATAGGATAGGTAAGAGGGGAGACCCCTATAGGATGCCTACGGATATTAGGAACTCCTCCGTTTCCTAATCTAAGAGTACTAGCGTTGTAGATCTATCCGTTATAAAGGTTTCTACCTAGGCAGCTAGCTCCTCTGGGATCCCCTTTGCCTATAGTATATGCTATAGGCGCTTTCGTACTACCCTATTAAAGGCTCCAGTAATATTAAGGGAGAGTAGTGACGCCACATTGCCTTTTATCTGCTAAACTGTCTGTACTTGGTTGACTAAGAGGTCTAGGGCTGTCTCTATTAATCGCTTCTCCCGGGCTCCTATTTGGTAGGCTGGTAGCATATTATGCTCTTCCGCTATACAACGTATCTATTCTACCATAACTGCTTCTATAACTTTACCTACTATACTTAGTAGGGCTATAGGTCTCTAGGCGTTTAGTAGTAAGTAGTTATCTTTTCCTTACTTCCTAATAGTGACTATATAGGCTTGGCGGAATTTTTTCGGCCAGTACGCCTTCTCCTAATAGGCCTTTGTTAGGGCTGCTATTGCTTTAGTAAACGGCTGTCCTAACGCCTTAAGGAAGGCATTTGGGATACTATTAGCCCCAGGGGCGCTGTATGGGAGGCGGTCTCTTATTACCCTCTATACGTTATCCTTATCAATATACGGGAGCTGTTCTGTGGGCAGGGGGTACTGGTACCCCTCTATATCGCTTATATCGGCTTTGGGTTCTTAGGGGAAAAACCTTTCCTAAAGTAAGTTGGCCTTCCCTTACATTGTATCTGCTACCTAAATTGTTTCTTTGTTTCTTACTTTCCGTAGCGACAGGATTATGGGCGGTTTAGGTAGTAGGTAGCTGCGCTTTCTTACCTAACGAACTAGCTTCCAGATGCTATTCGGCTTAGTCACGGCCTTATAGACGCTTTGTTAAAACTGCGCTGTTTTTACTCTCTGGATTACATTCTTCTTGCATAGGTTAATTATCCGTAGCTCTTTTATTAAGACCCCCTGCCGCCTTGCTACCTTAGCTGCCTATACCTCCTTCTCTATGTCCTGCGTCTACTAGGGGCAGGAGTAGCCTACTATATCCTTAGCTGCTGGTACTGTTCTCTTAACTAGGCCCTCTAGGAACTCTAAAAGGTTAGTTATATAGTCTTTAATTTCCTTGGCCGTGGCAAGGGCGCCTAGTTATGGGAGGTGCTCTGCGCCTGCTGTAACCCTGTCTTAATCTATCTTTTTCTAGTTACGGCGCTGCTGCCATTGCTGCTGGCTTTACGGAGGCGACTCTAGGGCAAGAAGTGTTGTGATTGGATAGTAGTCTAAGCCGCTTTTAAGCCGGTTGTCTTTTTTGCAGCTTATAAGGTGCTATGCCATATTTGCTAATCCAAATACTAGGTTAATTGTACTTACGGCCCCTTTAGCCTCCCATGTTTCTACCCCTAGTAGGGTAAGAAGCTATAGGTGTGCTTTATAGGTAACGCGGATAAGGTTATCCGCCATATTATATTACTTAAGGCACTGCGGTCCACTCTAGATAGGGTAGTGTAGGTTAAAGTCTTCTACAACTATATACTCTCCTGGCTTATTAAGTAGCTGTGGAAGGTAGTAAATAGGCGACTCCTAATTTACTGTTCTAAGTCCTCCTAGGCCAGCCGAGTAGACGTTATAGATGTGCACTATATAGTTTCCGGTTTATAGTGTAAGGGAGGCTATATCCAGGCGAGGGTACTGGACCGACTACTTTAATATTAGGATTCGCCTACTTACTAAGAAGTATACGCGGCTTCTAAAGCACCTTGGGTAGGCTAGCTAGTAACCGCAGCTACTTGGGTAGTATATTGTGTTTACTTATTAGTTCTGCCACGGTTCTTATATTACTAAAATTTCGTACCCCTACCGCGTTACTTCTGTAATAAACGGCATTATTACCTTATCTTTACTTTTCTGCACGTTATACTGTACAACTTGGAGTGTATTTATAGTTCTTTGTTATTCTGTGTAAGGTATACTGCAATGTCCTAATTATTCTAGGCGGCCCGCGGCCTATTTGGCGGTCTGCCTATTGGATTTCTTGAACCCCTTATGGAGACGCTGCGGCCGCGCTTCCTAGTAACTACACTAGTAGGCCTAACCTACCCTACCTAGATTTTTTCTATGCGTAACTGCTCCTCTGGTTCCTGCGTGTTTAGGATTGAAACCAACCTATAGGAGCTTATTAGGGCGCTGCTCTGTATAGTGCTGCTAAGTATACTACTAGGGGTACCGCCGGCGCGGTTAAGTGGCGGGTAAGAGGATATACTGCTCGCAGAGCTTGCGTACTGTTTTGGTCTTATTATATATGCTAGGCGGGCCCTATCTACCTACTTACTCCATACTTTATATCTGCTTAACCAAGCCGGGTGGCTTAGGTTACAGTTCGCGCATTAGTATTTTATAGGGTTGTTATAGAAGCTATAGGATTTATTATTATGTCCTAGTGCCGCGCAAAGTCCGCATTTCTTTTAGCTGCTGCAGAATTGGGCTGTATGGCTATACTTTTAATAGTTATAGCACTGAGTAACCCAGTAGTCCCTATAATAAAGTTTACAATCCTTTAGCTTACTCTAAAAAAGGAGCCCTTTGTCTATAAGCGTGTTCGCTTGTTTGGGGGTCACTACATTAATAATAAGGTATGTAGTTGTTTTCCCTAGCCGCAAGGGCTTCTTCGGCCACTGTATATGGAGGATTTTAATTTTGTTGCTAAGATGTCTGTTCTGCCCTAGTATCTGGCGGATTGCTTTGTCCTGTTTACTACAGTCTACTAATGTAATTCTTATCCTATAGACCATAACAGGGAACTTCCTGTGGTTTACTTCTGCTGTTAAACTAATAGTAGAGAGCTATCTATTATCCTACTCTAGTTATTCCTTTGTCTAGGCAGTATCCGCTATTATTATAATGTCTTTGCTTGGCAGCTTCCTTCCTGCTAATACCTTGCCTATAATCTCTAGGCTCCTACTCTTGTTAATCTCTTCTACGATCTAGCTAATTAGGCGGTTGTGGTCCTATAGGGACGCGCCTGGGTTTTATATAACGAGTTCGCGGGTTAGACGCGTGGGGACTTTATAAACCGGCTGTAGGCCTGTCTAGGGAGGGAGGCCTGCCTATAAAGCTGCGGCATAGGTTGTCGGCGCCAGAGGCTTTACTGGCTGGTTTTGTTTTTTAATTAAGTCCGCAACGGCTTCCGTAAGCTTTTAAATGTGATTATTATCGGCCATAACTTGTGGAGGCAAGCAGAGCTTACTGGCCTCTGCCTTAAGCTCCTCCCAAAGCTCGAGTTCTTTGCTATTTAGAAGGAGTAGGTTATCTAGTTTTTAAATCAGCTTCGCCACCTTTTGTTGCGGTGGCTCTGTAGGTACGGGCTGCGGTGCTAGTGCCTCGCGTGCTGCTGCACCCTGCGATGCCTGCGACCTCGCAGCAGACCCCTGTGGGCTCATTGCGGGTAGTACGCAGCTTCGAAGGTGTATTCGGACGTGTAGACGCGTAAAAATGACGTGTTCTGAGCGTGTTTGTGACTTTTAACTTTTGGGCGATGTGTATACTTTATAAATAATACCCTATAACCTTACCTAGACGTTTTCTATACTGCTTATATTGATAACATTCTAGTATATAGCAATAACCTAACTAAATATAAGAAACACGTTAACTTTATCCTAAAAGCTCTGTATGGAGCTAGCCTATAGTTAGATATAGATAAATACAAGTTCTATAAAACGGAAGTCCTATACCTTAGGCTTATTATTTCTATAAATGGCATATAAATAGACCTAAAGAAGATTAAAGTAATTATAAACTAGTAAGAACCTAAGAATATTAAGGACGTAAAAGCCTTTATAGGATTTGCTAACTTCTACTAATAGTTTATTAACAACTTCTCCGCTCTGGTTTTACCCCTTATAGCTTTAACCTAAAAGGATAAAGCCTTTATTTTTAATAAGGAATATAAAAAGGCCTTTACCTATCTAAAAGTTATATTTACTATTATATCTATACTCTAATACTTTAACCTAAACTAAAAGAGTATTATAGAAGCTAATTTATCTAACTATGTTACTAGAGGCATTCTGTCTTAATATAATAAGGAAGGAGTACTGCACCCTATAGCATACTTCTTAAAACAACTAAGTCCAGCTAAATATAACTATAAAATCTACGATAAAGAATTACTAGCCATTATTAGATATTTTAAATAATAGTGACCTAAACTAGAAGGCGCTAGATTTCTAATTAAAGTCCTTAGCAACTATAAGAATCTATAGTATTTTATAACTATAAAATAGCTAAGTTATTATTAAGCCCGCTAGTTAAAGTATCTATCCCGTTTTTAATTCTTAATTATATACTGCCTAGGTGTTTAAGGTTAGAAACCTAATACCCTAACCTAATATTTATAAGATATACTAGCACAAGAAGAAGTATATACCTACTATAATTAAACCCTACTTTGCCCTAAGCTCTTTAACCCTTTTATTAAAGACATTATAATATATGTCCTTAAAATAACTAATTAATTAATTAAACAGATAATAGTTAATAAATACCTAAATAATAAGTTTATTTAAGAAACGCTTAAGCTAATTTAAGACGGCGTTAAATGCTTTAAAAGGATTTCTTTAAGTAAATATAAAGCTTATAGAGACCGCTTATACTACTAAAACCGTCTAGTTATACCTAACTATAACAAACTTAAGCTTAAGCTTCTTAAATATATATATAATCTACCAGTAGCTAGTTACCTAGGCCAAGAAAAAAACCCTAAAACTCTTTTAATAAGAGTACTATTGGCCGAATATGTATAATATAATAAGAAGGTATATCTCTAGCTGCTATATCTACTAATAAGCCAAAGCCTTATATAAGATGTATAACGGCTTTCTAAAGCTACTACCTATTCCGGACTAAAGATAGAAAGATATCTTAATTAACTTTATTATTAAACTCCCTATAAGTAAAGGGTGTATAAATATTATAGTAGTTATAGACCAACTATCTAAAATAAAACACTTAATTGCCTGCCCTAATATATTAGTATCTACCATTGCCCAATTATTCCTAAATTATATATAGAAACTCCATAGACTTCCTAAAATAATTGTCTCTAATAGAGGTAGACAGTTTATCTCTATATTTTAAAAAGAACTAACTACCTAACTCCGCATTAAAGCACTATTATCTATAGTATACTACCTAGAAACGGATAGTTAAATAGAACGTATAAATGCTATAATAGAATATTATATTTAAATATACACGTTATATTTATAGGACGACTGGATAAACTAGCTTATATTCACTAAGTTTACTACAAATAACTCTATTTTAGAAACTATAAAGGCCTCCCCATTCCTAGCTAACTACGGCTAATACCCATAAATGGGTTTTAAACCCTTTAGTAATGTCCCTTACCCTGCTTATTATACCTTACAGGTTATAGAAACAAATAAATTTATAAAGAAGATAGAAGAACTATAAGAGTTCCTTATTAATAAAATAATATAGGCCTAATCTGTCTATAAAGCTGCAGCAAATAAAAACTAAACCCTAGTACTGGCCTATTAAATTAGCAACTTTATCTAGCTAGATATAAGAAATCTAAATGTAAAACGACCTATTAAGAAACTTAATTAAAAGAACGCTGGCCCTTATAAGGTTAAGAGAGTTGTTTTTCCTTATACCTACTAACTAAAGCTTCCTAATATGGTTAAAATCCACCTTATATTCTACACGTCAGTCCTCTACCCTACTACCCCTATATTAGACGCCCTGCCTAAATAGATCTAAAACTCTCCCCTACTAGTTAAAGTGGATAATAAGGATAAGTACCTTATTAAAAGAATTAATAATATTAAGTATAATAAACAAAAACGCCAATATATGTACCTTATAAAATGGAGAGGCTTTTATAAGCCTATATAGGAACCTGTTAACTCTATAGGACTTATATAAGCTATAGAAGACTTTTATAAACTCTACTTAGAACTACCACAGCCCCATCTTACAGAAGCTCGAGTTTAAAGGGGGGGTACTGTTATAGGACACCTTTGTAACACCTTATACACATCTACCTATTTCCACTAATATAGTAAGAAGAGACTAACCGCGAGACGGTAACCTAATGGCAATTTGCTAGCAATCTATGGCAATTTAATGGCAATCTACCGTATTCTGCTATATTCTGCCAAAGTCTACTAAATTCTGCTAAAGTCCACTAAATTCTACTAAGTTCTGCTAGGACTACTTCTTAAATCCTATTCTGCTCTATGCACATATTAACCAAGCAACTAAACTAACAATATATACCCTTTCTTCCTGTTTCCTTACCTTCTCTCCTTATATAACGTCTTAATCTTATTACATAATTTATATACATAGCTTAATAATATCTACTTCGCTATATATTATCACTACTTATACTTACTCCGTGATAATAGCATATTATAATACTAAAACCAGTACACGGAAATATTAAGCCACTAGTTTATAAGGCGGATATATATAGAGGATAAAAAGAAGACAAATAGAAAGTTTTAAAGATTGTTAGTTATAAGGACATTAATAATAAAATATAATATAAGGTTAAGTAAATAGGCTATAATAAGACTACTTAGGAGCTACTAGACAATTTAAAAAACGCTATAAGAAAGGTATAGAAGTATTAGAAGAGAAAAGATTAGAAAGCATTAATAAAGAAAAGTCGCTAAAGAATAAGTTACCTAAGGGGGACCTAAGAGGAGCAGCCACTAAGGTACTTAAAGTTATTTCTCCCATTAGAGGAGGAAAACCTATTCTTTTATTACTAAGTTCCTAAAGACCTTATTCTATAAGTTTCTACTTCTTAAAATAGACCCTTTTATAAACCTTTTTAAAACAGATTAACTAAGTAGAAGTAGCTAGATAAGAATTAAGAGCACACTATTAAATAGCGGCAGCCTCTTGCTTAGCTTTATAAAAATAATAATATTTAGCTAGTGCTATTAGAAGCTTATTATTAAGTTTTGCAGCAGTTAATTAAACTTAAAACCCTAGTAGTAATTAATAAGGGTACTTAAAGACTTTTAAAAATAATAGAACGCGTATATTTAGTATTAGAAATTAAGCAAACATTATAGGACAACTAAATATTTGCTTTAGTGCACTCTAAATATAACAAGGGTTGCTAAGATAAAGGACTTGCTAGCGTAATACAAACTAACCCCTCTTTTACATAATAAAAATATAGAAATAGCATTATTTTACCTAGAGACAGTATTATAGCAATAGTATAAGACTAATAAGCTATAGAAGACAAAAAAGGAGCTTTAGGTATAATAAGTAAAGATATTAACTAAGGTGGTTAAGCGGACATTATACCTCTAGTAGACAACTTAGAGATATTTGGGATCTTTAAGGACAAAGATAAAGATAAGAAAAATAGTATTATAGACGCTTTAAGTATAGTGTTATAACTACTTAAAAAGGAGTTAGAAGAAGCTAGTTAGTTAATAAGGGTATAGTTTAAAATGGATTTAGTAGAACTATATAATAAGGAATAGTAACTAAGATTATAGAGTATAATCTATATAATCTATATAATCTATAAGATCTATAACAGAGCAAATAGAGTAAATAAAGCGGGCGAAGTAAAGACTTTCTTAAGCGTATAGTTGTGTATTTAAGGACCCACAGTCCCTACCTAGATAGTTCCTTTTTTTATAGTAAATCTTAGAATACAACTAGAGTTAATCTGTTAGGCAACTACTCCACTAGTTGTTATTTATACTTATTATATTATTAACTTCCTATTTACCTATATACCTAGCCTATTTATAAGTCTACCGTAGTATTTCCCATAAGGCTTCGTAACAAAAAGGTAATTACCTAATATTAGAAAACGGGCTTTAAAAAGCTAGGCTTAGTTAAGTCTTACCTTTAAACTACAGCTAAGTATTTATTAGGTTTATATATACCCTACCTAGTCTATACGGCTACTATTTTCTAACCCGTTTTTTAGGCTATACTACTATTACCTATAGTAAAAGTAGATAAGATATTTAGCTTACTAACCTTATTTTTATTAAACTAAAAAATAAAGGGCCTAAACCGGACAAGTTAGCGCCGTATATAATTATATTAATAATATAAGGAAAGTAGAATTAGTACGGTAAGGTTAAGTATATAGGCTATATACGGAATACTAATCCTATTCTCTACCCCCTCTCTATAATAGCCTTCTACTTCTTTAACCACTAGGGTAAAGATAGCGCTAAGAGCTTTCTATCCTTTTAGTAGCTAGAGAACTACTATAACCTATATATCTTCCCTAGCAGTATTAAAGTACCATAATGGCCGCTAAGCTATTATACGCAGTTTAAATAAAATAAAAAGATGTTCTAGAGGGTAGGATTTTACTTAAAGGAGAAAACCTATAGCGCCTATAAGTAGAGAGTCTGGTATACCAAGCTTAGCGGCGTTAAAAAGACCTAAATTAGATAGGCTAGACGCTAAAATATAAACGTAATAGCGGGAGCCTACCTTAGCTACCTACTCTATGCGTTTATATAGTTAATTACTAGCTTTCTAAAGAAAGAAAAAGGCTACTTTCTTCCTTGCGTACGGGAGGTACTAAAGAAGGCCCTTTATTTAAAGATATAGCCTAAGACTAATATTTAGCTAAAACGCATAAAGGCCTACTATCTAGGTAGGGCTAATAGTAAGGTTATATAGCTTAATCTTATGGGCTTAAGATTTCTACGCCTCCTTTACGCGCTTAGGGTAATCCTATTATAAGACTTAGTAATCCTATATAAGTAGTTCCCGCTCTACCCCTTATAGAAGGACCCCCTCTTTAACTGTAAGGAGTACTAAAGGTTTACCATACAGGTAAAAAGCTCGTTGGCTAACGTAGTAATACTAAATAAGCTAATAATGCGGAAATATTAGCCCGCCTATAAGGCTATAGCTAAGTTAAGATATAAGGCCGCAATCTTTAAAATAAAGGGTGTTTAATTATTCGTATAGACAATCTTAAAACTCCTTAGCAAGATAGAAAGGTTATTAGTATTATTTATACCTATATAGATTTAGTAAGGGAAGATAGGTATCTAGATAGGGCCTATAGAGTCTATATATCTACCTTTAGGCGAGCCTACGCTGTTTACTATAATATTTACTATATCCACGCCGCCTACCTAGCTATTTATAATATCCGGACTATCCGCTTAGCTATTTATAATATCTATACTATCTATTTAGCTATCTACTATATCCGTACTACCCCTACTAGCATAGGTATAAGCTAATACTTAACTATCTCTTCTATTTATTTTTAACCTATAGGCGCTGCTAAGAAAATATAAAATGCTTTAAGGTAGTAATTTAGTCTTCCAGTTTTAGACTAAGTAGACTTTAGAGCTAATAGGTAGGCTATTAATTAATACTCTTAATTGCTGCTAGGGGGTATACTAGTGGGTTAACGGCAAGGCTATATTTTATAGCTAGTACTATAAAATAATTAAGGATATAAGACGGCGCGTAGAAGATGGTATAGTAAAAGATAAAAAATAGGCTATTGTTACGGAGCGAGTATAAGCGGTAATAATATATAGCAAGGTAGATATTATTAAGCTATATATATAAACTGCGTAATAAAGTTAAGACGTTATATAAGGAGAAAAGGTAAGGAAACGGGAAGAAAGGGTATATATTATTAGTTTAGTTGCTTAGTTAATATATATATAGAGCAGAATAGGATTTAAGGAGCGGTCCTGTCAGAACTTGGCAGAATTTAGTAGACTTTAGTAGAATTTAGTGGACTTTGGTAGAATATAGTAGAATACAACAAATTGCTATTAGATTGCCGTAGATCATTATCTTACGGTTAGTCTCTTCTTACTACATTAGTGGAAATAGGTGGATGTATATAAGGTATTACAGAGGTGTCCTATAACAGTACCCCCCTTTTAAACTTAAGCTTCTATAAAATAGGGCTATAGTAGTTTTAGGTAGAGTTTATAAAAGTCTTTTATAGCTTATATAAGTCCTATAGAGTTAATAAGTTCCTATATAGGCTTAGTAAAGCCTCTCCATTATATAAGGTATATATATTTGCGTTCCGTTTATTATACTTAATATTATTAACTCTTTTAATAAAGTACTTATCCTTACTATCTACTTTAACTAGTAGGGGAGGGTCTTAGATCTGCCTAGATAGGATATCTAATATAGAGGCGGTAGGGTAGAGGACTAATATATAGAACACAGGGTGGATTTTAACCGTATTAGGGAGCTTTAGTTAGTAGGTATAAGGAGAGATAACCTTTTAGACCTTATAAGGGCCAGTATTCTTCTAATTAAATTTCTTAGTAGGTTATTTTATATTTAGATTTCTTATATTTAACTAGATAAAGTTACTAATTTAGTAGGCTAGTGCTAGGGTTTAGTTCTTATTTACTATGGCTTTATAGATAGATTAGGTCTATATTATTTTATTGGTAAGGAACTCTTATAGTTCTTCCATCTTTTTTATAAATTTGTTTACTTCTATAACTTATAAAGCCTAATAAGCTAGGTAAGGGATATTACTAAAGGGTTTAAAACCTATTTATAGATATTAGCCGTAGTTAGCTAGAAATAGGGAGACTTTTATAGTTTCTAAAATAGAGTTATTTATAGTAAACTTAGTAAATATAAGCCAGTCTATCTAGTTGTTTTATAAATATAACGTATATATTTAAATATACTATTCCATTATAGCATTTACACATTCTATTTAACCATCTATTTTTAGGTAGTATACTATAAACAATAGTGCTTTAATATTTATCTCAGTTGACTCAGACCCTCGGAGAGAAAATCCACCTCACCTAAGCCAATCGGCGGCTGGCACCGCCACACCTCTATAACCCCTGTGACTCCTGTGAACTCCTGAGCCAATTAGCAACCGGCGCCGCAGCCTAATGTACGCCGCAGGCGTTAGCGCTGGCGCTAGCTTCA
>Ga0307507_10001843_pt1 | contig 46375 bp, 29 predicted proteins | sample 7_EM_MG_FD_207223 | JGI IMG/M metagenome (GOLD analysis project Ga0307507, IMG submission 207223) | Populus trichocarpa ectomycorrhiza microbial communities from riparian zone in the Pacific Northwest, United States - 7_EM | ecosystem: Host-associated > Plants > Roots > Unclassified | place... | reverse complement strand
AATTCTCTACTGGTGTGGGTTTATTTGAGTATATAGGCTAAGTCAACGAGCGAGATTTACGATCTACGCGTAGTGCCGCACTTTTTGGCTCGTTTGACCACACTGGTTATACCGATATTGGTGGTAGGGGCTTAACGATATTGTCAAAAGTCAGATTATCGTAATATTACACCAAAAAAGACTTGATTAAGGGGTGTAGATCGTAATACAGAGTATATCGTTATATACCCTATATTGTACTAAGGGGGTTTTACTGTATATAATTTTATATCTTACCCTGTGTGTCCTGTTACAAGTTCTGCTTTCTAGTATTCTCAACAGTTGGGAAAACTAAAATTGGACTTCCGGAAGCCACATTCCATATCTTATTGTCACAGATTATCCAATAGATTAAGTAAACTACAGGAGGGTTATGACAGTAACAGTAGTAAGGGGTATCCATAAACAAATCCAGCGAAACCCCACGCTATTAGCGGACCACGAGAAAGAGGTACCCAACACCCCAGTCACATTTCCATTTAGAGTAATCCCAAACTTCATCCAAATGCGCCATCGCTAAGCTCGCCAACAACGCTAAATAGGCAATCAAGCAGCAGCAATATACCCAAATTATGTAGCGTGAATAATCAAAAGGGTGTATGGAAACTACGTGGCCCCACTTGCAGTGTGCTCAGAAGATTTATGTACCGGCGGTTCAGATCTGAAACTATAAAGCCTGACTTGACAATCTTCGCTCCCAGTGGCGAGTTTCGAGTCACTTAATCCAACACAGGTAACCGGTCCTCTATGGCCTGTGAAGGTCCTCTGGTGTGTCCCAGTCCGCGGATCCCATACTTTAACCATTGCATCTTCGGCTCCGGACACTACCCGCAGCGTATCAGCAGCTAGCGCCCAGATACCCTCGAGATGGCCAAAGAAAGTATGGATGCTTCGTCCGGTAGGTATATGCCAGAGACGGATCGTGCCGTCGAGTGAGCCAGTGAGCATATACTGTGGAGGAGTTGGACGGCTCGGGTCGTTCGGGAAAAGAAGCTCGGTCTTAGTATTTGAGTGGGAGTTAAAATGAAGGAGATCCTGGCCTTCCGATTCGCTGCTCGCATCGTCGGATTGATCGTAAGAAGTATTGTGCACCAGCTCGTCCTCGTCAAGATAGAATTCTGGAGGGAGCAGAAGGACCTGCTGCACTTGCCCCACGTGGCCTTTGAAGATCTTGAGGCAAAGTTGCGCATCAAGGTCCCATAGCCGAACGGTACAGTCATCGGAGGCGGAGAATAGGGTGCGGGAGCTCGAATCAATCTTTACCGCATTAACCCAATCCGTGTGACCGCGGAGAGCGAACGTTTTCTGAGTCTGGAAGTTCCATATTCTGATAGTGTGATCCATAGAGCCAGAGGCCAGAATGTTGCCACTCCAGTGCAAAGAAACGATACCACTGCGATGGCCAGTGAGAGTCTTTACACACTCGCCGGTTCGCCAATTCCAGACCTTGATCGTCTGGTCAATGCTTCCAGTCAACAGGCGAGTATCATCGAGTTGCAGACATCGTATGCCAGCGGTGTGACCTTTGAGCGTCCGCAATTCCATTCCAGTCTCAATATCCCATATTTTCACCGTGGCATCGTATGAACCAGTGGCTAAGATCTTATCGTCAAATTGTAAACACATAACGCCATCACTGTGGCCTTTAAAGATCTTGATCGAGCAACGTCCATATTTCCAATTAGTTCCGACTTTAAAACGATCCTTATAAACATCTTTCCAGGGCCGCTTGGTGGGAGGGTCAAAGTAGGAATCTTGATTTTCCCTCGGCGACTGAGTACACGCTCGTTTAGCTGAAGTGTCAGGAATAGGTGGTGCGGTAGTTGGAGGACGTTTCTTCCCGGGATGAGCGCTAGAGTGTGTTAGGCCAACACTTGATTCCATATTAGATTGTTCCTCCGTGTCGGATGTGGGTTCTGGGAGAGGTGTGATGTTGGGGGACCATTCATTCAATCCCCTACCGGTAGCACGAAGCTGGATTTGCCTCTTTTCCGTCCTCAGCCTTTTTTGCTCCAGCAATGGCAAGCCCCATCCGCACTTAGTACACTTCCGGTCGATATGCTGCTCACACATCTTGTGCCATACCACATCATCATCCGCAAGACTTCTCCATCTCTGGCTGACTTGTGCAGCCTTGCATAACGATGTAGTATCCAAGTAGCATAAGATCTTGAACCCCAGTTCTGGTGGCAGTGCCGTGAGGAAGTCGATCTTGATAAGATCGCGAATGGAGGCGGAGATGAAGGAGAGCTGAGGAAAGCAGCATTGGGCTAGGATACCTTGAAGCATGAGGTTTCGGTGCTTTGCAGGGGCGGCGGAGAAGAGCGACCAGACATGAGCAATGCCTTGCTGGTCGGACTGAGAAAGGCTTCCGAGTTCCTATAGGGTAGCGTCAGTATTGTTGATTGGGAGGAGCTTTGTGCAACTAACATTTTGCAATTGTTCCATTGAGGGTTCATCAGCTTGCCTTCGGCACTTTAAGTCTGGGCGATGTCGGTAACAGTATTTTGTATTGGGCTTCTCAGGCGCATTTTGAGGTAGAGGGTTGGAACCAAAAGGATTGTACTGTTGTGGGATATGCTGAGCAAGAAACGGAGCGACCATTTTCTCAGCTTGCTTCGTAGTGGATTGGGTGAAAAATTTTGCGTCCTTTTGCTCAGCCTGGTTATCTGCTTCCATAGTGCTCGAAGGATGTCTGCTTCTGCTTCCTTCGTGGTCGTGGCCGTGCAAGAGAGCGGAATGAGGATCGGACGTTATGTCCGTCGCCATGTTTGAACCACGCTGGGGACGCCAGGACAGTCGTCTTCTCTTCGGATTATGTTGCGCTGGGCGAGGGTTGGTGAATAAGGATTTCGTGGAATGGGACGAAATTTGACGCCATGGCTGCGGTCCAGGTTCATTGGGCATGGAAATAGTGCAGCAGTACAAGGCCACCCTATTAAGGCTGTGACCCGGTTCCACGTATGAGAAAGGTATGCTGTCGAGATTTGGCGGCGATATGGCGTGCGAGCTGGGTTTAGGGAGTTCAGTGCTCGCTCACTGATGCAGGTGGAGAGGAGGGGTGGTTCCGTCGGGTCGGGTAGATTTAAGCGGTGAGCACTTAGATGCAACACAGATGTTCGAGACAGGAATTCGGAATGCTACAGAGAGAAATGTTTCTCGTTGAAAGTGAGGACAAAGTGGTTTCAAGAAGCTTCTGCAGAGTCGGGCTAGGAGGATGAAGCCGATGCCGGCGGACTTTGATGTTTTTCGCCTCCTCCACAAGCACGCAATCCGCCCAGCGAATGAACTGCAATTACGCAAAGGTCGCCTCGTCCAGTATGCTAGCACGTGCCCCGCACTAATTCCTGTGCTGATCAATATTTTTGCAGACAGAGAAGGCACAAATTCCTCACAGCACTCTCAATTCCCAATTCCCTCACCCTCTCTTGCTAGAATGGGGGAGTTGCATTCCTCAATCTGAGCCATTGTGGTGGGTCGACCAGGGTGATATTTTAAAAATCTTGCAGCGACCGCCCTCTGCATTCGGCAGCCGCCTCAGCGTCCCCTGTTTCTGCCAGCCCTACCACTTAGAGTTTAGATAGCTACCTACGACTACTGCACTTTTGCCATCAACACCACGCGGCTTTCGCCAATATGACCTGGCTGCTTTATAGTCACCGTTTATCCTTTGTACATGTTGCCTTCCTCAGGTGATGGCACTCCTATATTATAAATCATTCCTCCTGCTTCACTCCGTAGCCTAACCACATACCATCCGTCAACCCCCGATCCCAACCATGGCATCGTCTCCCTCTCCAGTCTCCTCTGCCGGTAGTAGCGGCAGTCTCTACAATAGGCAGCCTACTCTAGAGGACCTTGTCAACCACTTCGTTGCTTCTAAACGGTCCCTTTCCTCCACAACCACCCTCTGGAGAGCCAACGAAATCGCAAATTCTGCTAGGCTGCTGCTCGAAGAGAATGCCATACTTTCGGCCAAGAATTCTTTCATACGATGCAATATAGGGGAACAGATTGGTGCATTGGAGGCTGTCAGAGGAGGTATTGGATTGGTGGAAGCAGAGGTTAAAACGGAGTTCAAGGTAGGCCCTGAATCACCATCAAACTAACACTACCATCCCTGCCCATATTTTACTTGGACTAGAGGATAGTTCTCAGAGCTAAAGTGCTGACATGAGAAGAATCTCCTTCACTCCCTCGATACCTCTTTTAGTGGCCTTCAAACTACCCTCACAATCCTTCGCGACACGCCAATAGAATCCGTCCTTCAGCCCCCTAATACCCCACAAAAACATCTCTACGACTTCATTGACTCCGCCACTGTGACGAATCTAAAAGAGTCTCTGCGATCATGTATTGATCGTTACAATGACGCTCTCAATACTCTTCATGATAGCACCGACGCTTTCGATGAGTCTCTGCAGTCCCTGCACAATGCCGCGACAAATTTACCAGCATCTCCGGCTACGAATTCAAGTCCGACACCACTACCAAGTCTATTCCGTGATCTTGAAATCCACGCTACAGAAGCAGCAACATGTTTCCAGTCCCTAGTCCGGCACTACGATCTCTGCGTCACGGCTCTCAAGCACACAGAAGGAGGTGGAGAGGCCGCATCGCGCGCAACAGACGATATGCCTTCCGCTGAAGGCGGGGAAGGGGCAGGGGTTGATCTCTCACTCCAGCAATCCGCCTTCACGGCACCTCCCGAGCCGCTTACAGAAGCAGAGCGGATCGACATGCTTGCTGTACTGCAAAAAGACGCCGTCGAGGTAGACGACGTGGTAAACGAGATTCGCGAACGAGGCGCGGAAATGGAGTTTCTTCTCACGTCAATGTCGTCACACATCTCTCTGCTCCGAACCGAGCGGTCCGCTCTCCTCTCCACCCTCAGTGCGATAGAAAGCATTGGTAAAGACACCCGTGGCTACATGTCCGCTGCTCGTGACTTCGTGGTTGCTTGGGACGCCGAACGCGCAAAGATCACGGAAGGTATTGAAGAGTGGAAGTCTCTCCGCGACTTCTACGAACGCTTTGATGAGGCCTATGCCAATCTGCTAGTTGAAGTTGGCGAGCGGCGCAGACGGTACGAGAAGGCGAAGCAGAAAGCGAGAGAGTCGAAAAAGGAGCTGGAGGAGCTTTATCAAGAGGATCTTCAAGCCAGAGAGGCGTTCACACTTGCCCAAGGCGACTTTCTACCCTTAGACATTTGGCCAAACCTCAGAGATCCACCACGTAGATATGAAATCGTGCCGATCGATAAGGAAGCGAGCGGAAGCATACCAGATGTTAAAAGAGAGGTGCTAGAAAGGGCGATGCAAAGATTAAGAGGAAGAATGTGAGGTTATTTGGTTTTATGAGGAGTTGGGCACGGCTGGTTGGAATAAGCTGGCGTATGAAGGGTTTCTGGGCCACATATACCACATTTCGTGTTCTACTTTACGTATTCTTCCTGCCAATGCTTCCTGTTTATTTACTGGGTTCTATGGCTTTTATATCGTTAGCTAAGTCCACAAACGGAAGACTTGGATGTCTCAGGGCGGGACCGATTTGGTATTAATTCTAGCTCGTCAGGGCTCTCTTTGTTCCGCATCTAGCACTCCCTGCTCACGCATACTTCCGTATACATGCACAGCGAAGCTATTCGGGGTACGCCAGAGGCACTCGCGGAGGTTAACCGCATAAGCAACACGGCCGCGAGGCTTCACTGTGCGACCTTTGGAGTTTCATCATTCGAGCGGCTTAGCAATGGTGGAGATGATGGAATGATTCAGGGATGGTTAAATGCATCTATACCTCTCGGTTCCCACGAACTGCCTTTTTTGCAGCTTTTCGTTGCTCGTAAATTCATGCGTTTTCATGAAAAATATGCCGATATGCAGAATGCCTGATGCTTTTCCTTACCCAATGCAAAATGCCGAAGAGGCGTGTATGTTGAAAATATCTGGAGCTCACTTCTTACGAGAGGAAGTGTTGATAAGCTTCTTCTTAAGATACTTTGGCATCTTTGTCTTCCGCTTCTCACGCTTCTCTTCTTTGACGGCTTGTTTGTGCTCCTATTATCCAAAATTAGCAAGTTAAACTCTTAATGAATTCGAAACAAATAGATATCTGCTCACCTTTTTCGTGTCCTTATCCACAAACCTCTTTCCTCTCGGAGGGCCGGTCTTCTCAAACCTCTCTCCGGAGCCTTCTCCGTCATCACTACTATCTTCTTCGCTTTCGTCAATCTCTACACCGCCGTCTGAGGTGGGCTTGATCCCGACTACCTTATCAGCAAGCAAGGCCTGATAGACCAATCCCTCTCTATCTCCTTTGTTTACCATCTCCGCGTCGCGTTCGATATCGTATACTTGCTCGAGAGTCTGCGGAATGTACTGCTGTCTAAAAACCTCATTATCAAGTTCTTCTTGCCTCTTGTCCTCTTCCGTCTGTTTTTCTCTTTTTGCGTAAAGCTCCTCGACAGCTTGATTCATTCCTGTCGTTTCCGTGCTCCCCTCCGTCTGAGTAATAAAGTTGAAGACAGTGCGTTCCCAGAGCGTATCCACGCTCCGATTGCGGAAGAAATCCGAGACATTCTTGACGTCCATCCGCAAGAACTCTAGACTTCTTGGATGGTCATGCTCCACACTTTGACTGACATCGATAATCCAAAGCTTGTTCTCGTGATACAGCAGATTATACTCGCTCAAATCCGCATGCACAAGCTTGCAGACCTGATAGATAACCCGCATGTAGCCCAACAGCTGCACATACAGCCCCTTCCATTTGTCCTCCTCCTCTTGCGCCGTGAGCCCCTCAAACTTGACATCCCGCAACCTCGGCGCAGGCCAGCCCTTCTTGTCTCCCAAAAACCCCATGACGAGCACGTGCAGCCGGAGGTATATTGGCTCTGGGCACGGAATCCCCGCGGCGTAGATCCGCTTCAGGTTCCGCATCTCTTTTTCCGCCCACACCTTCACCATCGCGCGGTTTGACGACTTGTTCCAGCCCTGCCGGAAGCGAAACTCGCCAGCCACATATTTTTCCCGGTCCTTGAAGACGAGGATGCTGGTTTTGTACACTTTTATGGCGCGGTGGAGGGGCGTAGGGTCGGTTTCAGCTGCCGCTGCTCCTTCAGATGGCTCGGGGATAGAAAGTGCGTGATACACGTTCGCCTCCTTGCCGGTTGAGAGGCAACCGTGGATCTCAGAGACGATGTTGCGGTTGATGAGCTGGAGGAGGATCATGCGGGTGCGTGGGTCGAGCACCTGCTCGGACGTGGCACGGTCGCTCTTATCCTTATCGGTTGCCTTGCCATGTCCTCCGCTTAGCCTGTCATCTAGCTTTATCTTCGCTGCATGCCGGGAGAGTGAGTGGATCTGGTCGTCGACGGAGGCTTTGGTGTTGGCGGTTGGCTTTTGTGGGTGCGATTTTGTGAGCTGGGAGGCCGGGATGGTGGGGTCGTTCAACTTGTGTTGACGATTGTAGGATTTGGTGTGGTCGTTCGGGTTGGCTACTGCGAGTCCTTCTTTGGTGTACTCATCATTACTGTCGTCGAATATGTCGTCCATGTCATCGTCATTTTCATCATCCTTGGCAGCTTCGGCAGGAAAAGTTTCTGAATGGTTTGCGGGGTCTTGAGTCTTCTGAAATTCAAGGCTCGATGTACCACCAGAGGTGAGCTGTCCTGCCATGTCTTCTGGCTTGTCTATTTTTGTTGAGTTGGATTCGAGAATGTGAGGTGTAGTGTGGTGGTGATCGTGGTAGGCGAAATTATGTAGTCAGACTTACATTGCCAACAAACGCCAGCAGAAAATCTCCAAGCGAAAGGACAGGGCGGCGAGCGAGCAATCAACGCAGACACAGATACATCTGAACAGTGCGATGTTTGGCAAGGTGTCACTTGATTTATCAATAGAAATAAGCGCTCGGCAGTGAGATATTTGAGAAGGTTCCAATATTTTCAAATGCCTTCCCATATCCTAAAACCGTTGGAGTCCTACGCTAAGGTCGCTTAAGTTCACGACTAGATGTCATTGGGTATCTTTCGCTAATCTAGATACTTTAATTGGTTGATAATCATTGGACGAATTTCAACGGGTTAAGGTACAAACGAACAGCTATGCTAGAACAAAGGCGAGATAGGGGAGTTTATAATACAAGAGTGGAGTATGAAGCGGCGAAGACATGCGAGCGTCTCTTCAGGATCATAGATGTCTAAAAACCAAGGAAGCTTCATTATAGCATTGTCTTCCTCCAAGCCCTCATCCCTAATGTCTCAATCTCCTTTACTTCCACTGGCCCTTGTACACTCTCATCCTCCAATGCCTCTACTACTGCTTCTCCTACAAGGTCCGCCTTTAACGGCTTCGTTACACCAGCGCCCATCAGCCATGTTAGTTTACCACCCACCAACGAATTCGCTATTGCACCCATACCGGTAAGAGCGGCAAGAGGCATTGTAAAACTTCGTGAGGAATCGTACATGAAGGGTGCGCGGATGAATATGCTACGCATGTGGGGAAATGTGGTGGCAATTGTGGACTCGGCTTCGCGCTTTGTGGAAATGTAGCGTGAGGGAAGCACAGGCGCGCCAGCGGCAGCAGAGATGTAGACAAACGAAGGAACAGAGTGGGCAGATGCTTCTTTAGCGAGGCTGATTGCTAAAGAGTAAGTTAGGAAAGAGAGTACTAGGGGTGCTTATTTAGGTAAGAGTAGGTTGTATTACTAGAATCTCGATTCATCAACTCATAAGTAAGTTGCCCATCCTTTTCTTGTGGCCTTAAAGGCTCCCCTTCCCTCCTATCAAGTGGGTTCTGGCTTCTGCCGTTTGTTGAGCTGAAGGCGCGTTGCAGGCCACTCCACGGAGACTCTTTCCCTTGTAGCACGCCTTTATAATCGGCCTCTAGCAATATTCCCATAGAATGTACTACAGCATCTGCACCTTCAAGATGGGCATTGTACGTGGATGGGTTGAAGATGTCACCCTTCTGCCACGACACAGACTTGGACCATGATGGTGGATCTGGTGATGAGGTTACTGAGGACCATGTTGGCTCGCCTGAGCGACTACAGCTACACTGTCAGCTTAACAAGCATAGAAGGGGTAAGGTTGAAAATTTAAACACAAGAACAACTCAAAGAATGAAGTGCTTGCCTAATAGATGTGACCTGCCAACCGCGAGCAGACGCAGCTTTGCAGATACGGCTTCCTAGAACGAAGCGTTAACAAGCAATTGACATACAATTGGAGCAACTATAAAGCATGAGGTAGGTTCTCACCCACCTAAGAACCCGTTACCACCACAGACAACCAACTTCTTTTTTGCGGCTTGAGCCATTGTGAGTGTATCGTCACATTGTCAATCTGGTTTGGCAGTCTTGACATCAGTGAAAGGCGGAAACTCCCGGCACTATTTGGTAGGGCTGCAAGGATGTTGACGCCACAATAAACGCGCCGTCGAGCTGCGCATTTGGGCACCGAAAGGCATCCGCAGACACCAACACAACCTCCAGCTCCCAATATCCCCTCAACAGAGCCATCATCAGCCTCAACATCACGCTTTACACGCCAAACCGGACCTTGAGCTATTGAGAACATTGAAGACGGCGACCTTCCACCTGGACTTAAAGCACAGCTTGAGAGCAGCTTCACGCCCAAATATCTATCTTCGAGACCCCGCGCTTCTTCCCCGCAATACGGAGCCCCTTCGCCTATTAAAAACAATCTCCGTCATTTGAAAGAGAAAGTTCAATCTGCGCCGAAGCCTAAATCTCCCACGCCTAAATCCCCCACCAAAGAAATCCAGGAATCCAAGCCCACCAAGGCTCCCAAATGGAAACGTAGGCACATACCATCTCTGCCAGCACTAAGAACCTACGCTCCTAAAAACATCTCTACAAACGTCTGACATTGTCTCTTTGCAATGCCAGCTCCTTCAGGAACGAAGCGTGTCAAGGTTAGTCCTCTCGAACTTACACTACGAGCTTCTGTTCTAACTAATACCTTTGCTAGGGCAAGCGCATCAGCCGAAACATCAGTATGTCTCATTTCCCCGCCCTTCACAAATCATCTGACAACCTCTGGTAGTCATCGGCTCCGAGGCATTCACACTACCAAAACTTGGGGATCCCGCCCGCCCCAAAGGCATTCCCGACGAACACACCACAAGATGGACCGTCTACGTACGACAGCCGGCGGGCGATCCAGATATGACAGCATGGTTAAACAAAGTTCAATTTAAGATCTTTCAAACTTACGACAATCCTTTACGAAGTACGCACAACAAGCATCACCTCCCTAACCGCAAACCTTGTTTCTAGCGCTGACGCCTTCATCCAGCAATTGAGAATCCTCCCTTCGAAGTTACGGAAACAGGCTGGGGCGGCTTCATGGTTGATATCCGCCTGCACTTCCAATCAATCAGCGGCGAAAAGCCACAATACAGGCATCACTTCCTACAACTAGAGCGATACGGTGATGAGAAGCAGAAAGCGAAACAAGAGGCGGAGAACTGCGTTCGGTCTGAAGTCCTGGAAGTTGTCGAATTCAACGAACCAACTGAGGCCCTTTTCGATGCGTTAACAAGTGAGAACCAATGGGACTATTTAACTAAGGGCGGCAAAAAAAGCGCCGCAGCACTGAGTGCTAGTGGAGGCCCAAGGAGAGGAATGCCTGGGAGTGGCGAGAGGAGCGCACAGCTGCCTGAGCGTGGTGGTGAAGATGTCGCGTTTAGTAAGGAGCAGGAGGAAATGCTAATAGATAAAATTAGGGAGGCTGGGAAGGAAATTGATGGCAAGATTAAGGCTGAGAATCAGGCTAGAGAGCTGGTGGAGCAAAGGCTAAAAGAGTTGAGGAGTGAGCTAGGTCATGAGGCCTCAGCACAAGCGATGCAGCAAGTTAGCGGAGAGAGGGTGAGAAGGCGGTAGAAGTACTACCTTATGGGTGCTAAATGGGCGTTCCGGAGGGGTATAGGACATACAGGTGATTTTTTGTTGCTTCTGTTCTACCACCAAGGGACTGGGGCATCCTTATTGTACAGCTAAACAATAAACCACGCCGATCAGAGACTTTCACCATTCAATGTATTTATTGTTCATCCAAAGAGCCCTCGGGAACATTATCTGGAAATCACTACCCAGGTAATATTGCTAATTGGAAAAATATGGTTTAGGGCCTGAGAACCTTGAGGTCCTGATATTCGGTCCCATTCTAAACACCCCAGCTATTATAAGCCTATTATATATTTATAAAGATATAATAACTATCGTTGTTAGGACATCGCTCGTAGAAATATATATAATTCGATTTTTAAAACATTTAGTTTATACTAAAACGAGGCCCATAAGCTCTCAGACCCTCGGGGAGACTTAGTTGGTAATAAGGAGCAGTATGCCCGCCCGTGCGCGTAGTGCACGTGCCAACGTGTAAATAGTTGTATGATCCCTGGTCCGGTGTTTTAGCGTCAGATAGTCTACAATCATAAGATATCCCCATACATCCAATTGCCCTTCGAACCAATCACGATCTTCAGGGTTCCTAACCTTATATCTTTGTTGCAACGTTTGACTCTAGAATACTTAAATTTGCACCTCCTAGTCTAAGCGTTTCTAGTTACAGCCAAGATTTTACCCCATAAACTCAGAAAACAAGCTTATCCTTGTTTCTGCGGCACTGGCTGAGATTGAATTTGGCTTTTGTATTGCAATATTGCGAAAACAAGCTGGACGATTCCTACTAGTAGGCCTATATCTAGGTAAGCGGGACCTCATAATTTGACAGCCACCGGACTGACTTACTTAGAAGACCCAGGAGAGCTGTCAAGAACAATCCCAGGATGGCCACTGTCAGGGCGTTCCTCTCTGATGTGTGTCTCTCGAACCACGCAACGAGCTGATTCGATGGGGGTGGCCTATTCACGATGTCGTGCAGTCGCACGAGACGATCTCCCCAGTATTTGTAATCAAATCTCTCCGGAAGATCGCGCAGACGTCCCTCTACCCATTTTGTGTCTGGGTCAAAATTTTGCTTCTGTATAAGCTTCTTCAGAAACTTAAGAGATTTCGTGTCCGTGGAAACTGGGAACAGAACGTATTGAATAGAGTCGAGTGTCTCCAAGATTAGCCGAGGAGGTAACGTTCCTCTGCATTGAAAGTCAGCCTTAACGCTCTTCGTTGGCGATTCGGAATAACGCCTTAATACATTTTGAGGCTATCGAGAAAACCCAAATCTATTGGCTGATCACGAGAGCGAAGAAGATGGGACTTCAGAAAAGCAGTATGATGAAATACTTTTACTGTGCCCTCTTCTGGATCGTACAGTAAATGTTCGGCGATGTTTTCTGTCCCTCGAAATTTGATCTTGTATCTCTTTTTCAATTTCCATGCTTTCAAACACTTCTTCTGCACTTGCGCGTCGCGAATTTTGGCTAGTTCGGAGAGCGACCTGAGGGTTGAAGATGGAAAGGCACGAGTTGCGAAATCGACGAACCATTCGTTAATTTCCCACTTCAGCGGGGCGAAGTCTCCAACTGCAAACCCTTCTGGGTGGCTTTCTTTCGCAGCGCAGTCTATCATGAAGGCGACTTTGACCATGGCCCTTACTGCATCTTCCTTGTCTTTCTCTGACACATTGCTTACAGGGGAAAGGCTCATTAGCTGGCTTCGCGTCATCGTCGGGTTGTGCTTGAGATCTTTACTATAACGGAGGACGTCCTCGTGGGAGATGAATGCTGGATTATCGATTCGCACAATTGTATCTTTGAAATTGGAAGGGCATATTACACTGTTGTAGAATTGGAAATATGCCGAGTAAGCCTCCAAACAATTAGGGGCTCCATCGTGTAAAAAGGCCTTCGCAACCTCTTTTCGCTCAGGGTCACTAGGTTGTAACATTGTTGAGTGCTGATCTTCTCTTGAAAACCTGCTCTCCTTATGTCTATCTTTCCACAATCAGGGAATAGGAGCTGGCTCACCCCAAGGCGCAACAGTTGACAAGATATCATGCCATCCAACTGCAGATTTTTTTTTTGGCTTTGTTGGCCCAGCTGACAGTTGCAGACACAGCCACATCCAGTGGTGTATTGGGCGCTAGAAGCCAAGACCCCAGCATCCGACGGGACGTAACAACGCGTCAGCTCCAGCATACTTGCTTTTGCCCCCACCAAAGGCAACAAGGCTGAGGGGAATCAAGCAGATAGCTAGGCATTCTCCGGCTTGTCTTCCAACTTCTTATACCTTCACTCTTTGATAGATATCAAAATACACTTCGCTAATTCTGTCATCGTCCAAATATCACTACACCTTTCTCAACCATTATTTGCCTCAGACAACGGCTGAAGCTTTAAGTGATCATACTCAGGCCTTCGATATAACAACCACAACCCGTCTCTTATCCTCCAACTCGTACTCCAAATTTGAATCTCTTCTCCGGGCTCTGGTGATCCACAAGTTGCATGCACTGACGACAGAATGGCGACGCTTGTTATCCCGTCTTCTTCTGGCTCCGTCTCAGGTCAACCCTCTAGTCAAATGCCTGACCAGCCGCTACGGTAAATAGACCTTCATATGTGATTTTGCAAATAGCTTACCAAGGGAAGGGGTTCTATTTCAAGGGCACCATCACTGCAGACTCCGCAGCCTCGAACTCAAAACCCTCTCACAACTCCTCCACCTCAGTCCAGCAACATTCAGCCAACTCTGATACCGACTTTATCCATGTCTACGCCGTCCTATCGAGCATCACAGCCCAGTGCTGGGTCCGTTAGCAATGCAACGACGCAGCCAAATTCGCACGGATCCCCTTCTCCATCGATCAATCCAAATCATACCACGACCACGGTTCTGCTAGATCCCTACAGGGGCTCACGACCGCTGCCTCGATACACCAAGAAACCGGCCATTTATGTATACCCATACGCTCCCGTTGGTCAAAGCCATCATGACCGAGCTCCAGCTATTATTAATATATTCCGCGAAAACGTCTATAAATCGAAGGTGAAGATATCTAAGAGCAAACGCCTACGAGAACAGGGGCATCTCATAGATTACGAGGTGAAGATGTGCGGACCATCCGCACAGGAAAGCCAGCCATCAATCTTAGTAATTTGTACAAAGGAAGTTCTTCCTGCACTCAAGTCTCTCCTTACAGAAGACCATATTCGCTTTCAGTACTCCCGAGATGCTCTATCGCCCATTAAGAAAATGGTCGCCAATGTACTAAAACAACCAGGCCATACCGCTGAGGACTCTCACATGCCACGCTTCAATTTATACTTCTGGCCCGATCCACGCAAGCCCAGAACCAACCTCTGGTGCTCCACGGTTCGCACTTCTCTCAACCCCTCCCCGTTCCCCTACACCTCGCAAGCTGTGGCATTATCCGACCTCACCATGTGCGGTTCCCTGGTTCACCCAATATCGAATGATTCGAATGATTCGAAATTTTCCACCCTAGGATGCTTAATTCAAGTAAAATCTAACCTCCATGGCCTGACCGCAGCCCATACCTTTATTACACAACCAAAGCATTTTTCTGATGAAAAATTATATGTGCCAGAGGCCATAGGTACATGCTTCGAAAGACGGCCAACCGAGACAGAAATAACAGAAAGTATGGATGACGGCCCTATTGTTGACTACGACGAGGATTATGACTTGTCGTCTGACAGCGGGATTGATACGCTAGATGCGGATGAGAGAGGTTACCCTTTAATGGCCTCTCACGACCACGGCGGCGGAAGTGAACCGCTGTTATCCCAAGAGCTTGCTGGGAAGATAAAGGCCACAACAGTGGAATCCGTCGTGGTAATTCCTGGAAAAGAAGACTGCGCTCCTGACGAATCAGATCGCGATTGGGCTTTGGTCGAAATTCAGCACCCTCACTATAAGCTACCAAACGCCTATATTGTCAATCAGGGCTCTCCACAATTAGCGTTTTTCTCTACCATCGCATTCCAACATCCACGAGAGGCAAGACAGGTTCACATAATATCGGCGTCTCCTTTATCTAAGAACGGCATCCTTCTGCCTGGAAGCTCATACCTTGGTGGTTTGAGCGGGCGGGGACCATGCGAAGTTTGGAATGTCATTATGTCAGGATCAGACGGTTAGTATACGGGCTCTTCTGTTGATACAATAATATTCACTATTCGACTGACTAGGTGAATTAGCTCTTTCCGAAGGTGACTCGGGTTCTTTGGTGGTAGATGCAGTAACCAATGTTGTCTATGGGCATGTCGTAGCCTCCAATCCCCTCGGAGAAATTTATGTGGTCCCGTTGTCAGCCGTCGTGAAGCAAATTCAGGCAGTCTTTCAGACAAAGGATGTTCAGCTCCCCGAACCGCTTCCGTTACTGACAAGCTTGGCGGTCTCTTGCGTAGAATCGAAGCAGTATGCGCAAGGACGAGTGGCTTTTACTGCTCTATGCGAACTCGTACAGTCTATGTGCCGCGCAGAGGAATGGCCTTCACTTTTCTCGTGGGCGACTTCTGCAACAAGGAATGCTCTTTTAGACCTTCCCGATCATCAGTTAGCCAAATTGTTTGTAAGTAGTCCAAGATGCGTTGGCTCCCTTATTCGTTTGCAATCTCCGCGTTCGCAATACCATTTTCTAATCGATAACCAGCCTGAAAGTAGACGTCTAGAAGACATGCGGAAGCCTCTAACGCTAAAGCACTTGCTTTGCGAAAGACTGCGTTATGTGAAGTTGGCTGACATAGTTGATTTTCCAAACCTGCAAGAGTTCATTCAGGGTGCTTTACCATTCTCTGCTTCCGAAATCATCGCTCAAATGAAACACGAAGACCCCATCATCAGCCAGCTTTTTGCCGATGGGCAGAGCTGTGCTGTTGTAAATCGATGCATTCTCTTTATCCTCTTCACGGATCCAAAGATTCACATCTCGACTACTCCTGAAATGACGCAGCAGGATTTGGTAAATTTTTCGATAACGAATCAAGCATTGAAACACTTTCAGACTAACCTGAGACTTACCCAAATTCTCTGCCAGTTCCTTCAAAGTAGAAGGACACAACGGATCACTACTCAGTTAGTATCAAGAAATATGTTCACACGAGTGTATACTCGCCCAGAAAGCTCCGATCACACTCCCAGGAGAGAATCTGCCGCATTTAACCATTATAGCCTTTTCAAGTATTCATCCTTTACCTCAGTGTGCTCCACGGCTGTGCGCAGTGTGGCTTTTCTTGAATCAGGCCGGCAGCTTGCAGATGGCGGATTTGGCAAGGTGTATCAGGTTACGATCCCCAGCGCTCCTTCGTGCTCCTGGGCCAACCCTAGCCAGACTGTTGTGAGTTTGAACCCTTTTCCTCGAAGTTGCTCTTCTGACAGCGGATATAGGACGTCGCATGCAAAAAGCTAAGCAAAAGAACTACCCACATCAGCCGGTGGCAGAATGAATCTGAAGCCCTCCGCAGGCTACAAATCCTCAAAAGTCCACATATCATAACTCTTTTAGATTCATATTCAAGCGAAGAGAACTATTACCTCATCTTCCCTTTGGCGAAGTGCGATCTTGACTTCTACATGACCTCAGACCCTCTGTCATCAGATGAGAGTTTTTGCATATGGATGTTGAAGCAGTTGAGCGGACTAGCTTCAGTATTAGAACTTCTACATACCGGATTGGACGACGGAAATATGGAAGTCGCGCATATGGATATCAAACCTGCAAACATCCTACTATTCGATGCCCAGGAGACGCTTTCATATGGAGCTCTAGAAACGCATGGAACTTTGGTGCTTGCTGACTTTGGACTTGCCACATTCAGAAGCAAGAAGCCTTTAAATAAATACAGATATTCCTCATCTTCCTCATCGAAGTACTTCAATTACGCCTGTAGCCGAGCCGATCGACTGTACGCTGCTCCAGAGGCCAAAGTCCCAAATCGTGCATATTCTAGGATGACCAGTTACGACATATGGAGTTTCGGATGCCTGTTGATTGAGATTTGTGTCTGGCTTACTTGCGGAGCGGATGGTAGACGCCAGTTTCACTTGGATTTGCAATCAGACTCGCCCGACCACCAACCATCATACTACGTCCTCGATATAACACCAACCAACTCCAAAATTTCCCTGAAACCTCAGGTTTCGAATTGGCTAAGAAGACTCAAAGAGCTTACAAAGATAAATGCAACACTGCAGGCGACTTTGGAATTTTTAGTTTATGGTCAAGTTCTTGATCCTGACCCCCATACAAGGACAACCGCCGCTGAATTACGCAATAACCTTCGAGCCATCTTGAACCCTGGAAAACGCGAAACCATAAAAAACATGCACTCACTAACATACCACATTCCAGTTTGGGACCGTATGTGGATCCTACACTATTCAGGTGATCCCAAAGAAGATACAGCGCGCGACAATTCCATTGCCCATTCTGGATCTGGCCAACCTAGATCATCCGATAGTGCAACTGAGGGCCCACAATCTACATTCAGTTGTACCAACTTCTCGAGTCCTGCTTCGAATCTAGTTAATACACCCAGCAAGCCGAACCAGCCAGCGGAATCTTCTCAAGCCAACGAATTGGCTACTCAGAGGGAGATGATTTTCTGTCACGCGTGTAAGAAACAGTGGCGCTTTAGTGAGCATAGTATGTCATGTCCAGCGTGCCTTCCAGACTTTACAGGGATAATTGAAAGTCCAAACGGCCTGCTTCAATTCAACTCTATGGAAAACCGTCCTCAGTTACATGCGAAAGAAAACCGCCACCAGGTCCACCCCGACTACGACATCGGGTCTGAAACAGCCACACTGCCAAGACTGAAGAGTGATCTTCTTGTTTGCAGTAAGTGCAAGAAAGAGTGGCGCCATGACGGGCGAGGTGCTATCTGCCCGGGTAGTAACCAAGACTCCCCCAAAACGGTAAATCATCAGATGAGCAAACTGCTCGATTGTGACGTCGAGGAAAAAGTATATGTGGAACTTACACAAGAAAAACAAAAATGCCCGTACTGCTCAATGGTCGGTCGGCCGATTTCTCTCAAATATCACATTAAATCTCAGCATCGGAAGGAACGACCATATGTGTGTCCAGAATGTGATCGCCTATTTCTTCGCAACCGAGAGCTAGTCGAGCATAAACGTGGGACATGCTCCAAGACACATGATATCCTCTCATTTTCGGAAAACATCTACACAGATGCCAGCGTAAGCGGCACGGAGCAGGCACTGGCGTCTTCTAGTCAACCGGAGGACTCAGACACAGCCGTGGCTGCCCCTACGGTGGCTGACAATGAAATTCCACCCGAATCTTCTGGTAGCACGTCTTCCCAACCCCCTAATTTTCCCACGCGACCATTCACGGACAATTTGACAAACTCTCCGAGTCCTGCGCAGATGAGAAGCGGTAGTGTACGACGCTATACTCAAGATGCTGATTCCTTAACGTTTGGGGGTCCTGGAGTCAGGAGTCAGGAGTCATGGTTAATGTAAGGATGTAATTTGAAAATTTGGGACGGATTTAATTGTTCCCTGTACTTTATTGGGATGATATTTGACTGAGAGGTACATGGCCAGTATACTGGAGTTTAGTTAACTATTACTATCATTTTTTTCCACCCTGTTAATGACGTATTTCTCCTAAGTTCTCTAAGTTCTCTGTTTATCTTGTTGTGTATAACGATTTCTATCTTTTGTGGACTTCTCCACTGGGTTTTCTAATATCAATGCTGTGGGGCGTCAATATGCGATTGAGGCCGATCACGGCCGGCGCTGCTTCTTGTTAGTGGTGGGCGTAGGTATGGGCGTTCATAGGGGCTTCATGCGATTATGTGATAGCCTCTATCGTAATTACCTGTGCAACAATATCCCTAGATTAAACTCTTATCCTTTCTTAGTGGCTATTAAATATCGCTTCTTCACTTTCCCACCTCTCAGCTAAGCCGCAAAGTAAGATTGGTCAGATTGGTCAAGTTAGTAAGAAAGGTCAAAACGAACAGCTTGACGGGAGTGAGTGGAGTTATCAGCTTAGTCGTTGCTGCTACTATAAGGGAGCCTCGTGTATTTACTACTACTTCGTTAACTAAGACCGTTACCTATATAGAGCTTTATAAAATTATTAATTAAATAAAAGACGAGACTACTTAACGCTTTGTAGCTATAGAGAGAAAGTAGGATAAGTATTAAAATAGGATATTAAATCTTCTATATAGTTTAGTAGCTAGGGAAGTAGGTAAGAGAGAAAGAGAGCTCGTAATATATAACGTAGGTATCCTCTATTAATAATAGGGAATAGGAGGTAAGTCTTAGTATAGTTATATAGAAAAAGAGGCTATTTCTCCTCCTCTTTCCTAATATTTACTAAAGAATAAATTAAGCTTATTTTAACTTTAAGTATATTTAGATCTACTACTATATTTACTTTACTCCCTCCTTACTACTACTACTAGCAGCTAGATAGTCCTTTAATAGAGGTGGCAATAGCTTAAATGTTTTTAATATTTAATTACCCCCTTATAGGTAGGTTTAATAGTTTTATAAAAAGGTAAAGACAAATATATATAAGCTAATTAGATTTAATCTAACTTCTAATACCTAACTTTAAGTTAATAATTTAAACGTACTTTTAATGCCTTTAAAGCTATACTTTGCTCTAATCCTCTTTATTAATAGCTATTAATTATACGCTTGCTAACTTAGGGTAGGTGTCCTATTTCTAAATTTCTTATAAGGCCTTAGAATATAATCCTACGAATTAAAAGCTGTATCGCTATATACGAATTAAGCTTAATCCTTTAATAAATAGCTAAATTGTTACGGACCTTATATCGGCAGTAGTACGACTACTAAGAGAAGATATAAATAGGTTAGTTAAGACAATATAAAAGGCGCTGGAACCGGTTAAGCCATAGGACAAGGGGTAATTAAGTTACGTGGCTAGTTACGAGACTAGTTTAGAACGTTAAAACGTGTTACGGCGCTAGTGGAAAACGGTAGATCTTGGCAGACGTGGATTATAGTAGACGCGAGTCACGTGACTTGAGGACCGCATAAAATATTGAGCGGCGCTGCTATTCTTCTCCTTCCTTTCTCTAGCTTTGGATCCTCGTTTATAGACTACCAATTATATAGGCTTGCGCGTCCCTCTTGCCGTGCTTGTGCCTTAATTAACTGAGTCGCTAACATTATCTAAAGCTTAACTACTCTTTTTTTCTAAGAAGGAACTTAAATATATCTACAAAGGACATAGAATAGGACCCTAAGGACATTACTAGGACTATAAGGACAGGATAGACCCCTGAGAGCCAAAAGAATATAAACAGAATGCAAAACCTAAGAATAGGATATACACGGACCAGAACCCCTAGAAAATAAATAAATACCAGAAATTACCTAATACCCCTACTACTATGCCAAGAAATACAGCAGCCGGCAAAGCTGCTGTAGGACCTGTAAATACCTCTAATAGTAAAATAGTCGCCGTCTTAACCCCCTAGGAAGAGCTTATAGCAGCTAATGCTAAAATTAAACGGCTTTAAGAGCTGCTTAAAACTAGAGACACCCCTATACCTAGTAAGGAGTTATTAGACACCTAGAGACTTACTATAGTCCTTAAAACCCTAGCCCAATATATAGTATTAGCATTGTTATAGTCCGCGAAGGTTACGGACCCCCTGTTGTTTATAGACGGAACTAACCCTATATTTAACAATTGGAAGCTTTAACTGTAAGACAAGCTTAAAGTTAATACAGACCACTTCCCTACCATTTAAGCTAAAATGGCCTACATCTTTAGCCGTACTGGCGGGGATGTATAGACGCATTTATATCCGCAATACGCCTAGGACTTAGTAAACCCCTTCCTCTTTAAAGAAGAGATAGTTAACTACCTATCTTCCATTTATAAGAACCCCTTTAAGATATAGAACGCCCGCCTTAATTATAAAGCTCTTAATATAAAGATGATGGAGACCTTTTTAGCCTTTTAAACCCGCTTTTTATACCTAGCCAGCTAAGCCTAAATTCCCTATAAAGACCTAATACTAGACCTCTTTAATAAGCTTACCCTAGACCTATAGCGCGCCGTATTACTAGTTTTTATTACTATATAGACGCTAAAGGTACTTATGGACTACTGCCTAGCTATTAACTAAGGCCTCTATTAAATTAAGGCATAATCTAAGTGGTATAAAGCTAGAAACTTTTTAAACTAGACTATAAGCACTTTATAAACAGCCTATAATACCCTAGCACGATCTGCAACTCCTATAGCACTAGCTATACAGCCCACTATTAATTTAGCAGCTAGCTGTGCAGCTAGTCCTACTACGGGTCTAGCGCACACTTGGCCTATATATAACAACCCCTATAAATAGGCCCTTAGTAATTAAGGAGCTTACTTCTTATATGGCCAGAAAGATTACTTTACAAAGAATTGCCAGATAAAGGCAAAAACGGGCAAGGTTCTATTAATTTAGGAGGATAGTATAGAGTTAGAAAAAAAGAAACCTTAGAGAAAGACTCCTCTCTAGGGTTAAAAGGGATTAATATATTATATATTAATCTAGGTCGGCTAGTTAGTAGAAAAAGCTGTACTATCCCTTATACCTTATTCCGTAATAGATATTAAGTTTTAACCTCTACTTTAGCTAACTCTGGAGCAAATGCCTTTGCCTTAATAGATACCTAGTATGCTATAAGGTTGGCTAACTTTTTAAATATACCCCTTAAAGAACTACCCAAACCAATTCCTATTCGTGGGTATAATGGACGGATAGGACCACCTATTATAACTATCTTGTGGATTTACCTCTGTGTAGATAGACGAAGGTAGTATAATATCCCCTTTCTTATTACGGACCTAGGAAGCCACAATATAATCTTAGGAAGAAAATAGCTAGCCTATCTAGGCTTACAGCTTAATATATGGAGTAGATAGCTTATCTAGCCTAAAACCCTACCCCTAACACCCTTTTTTATAAAGAAAATTAGTATTATAATAGAAAACCTTATATGGCTATAGATAGATACCGTTTACCAGGCTAATACTATATATAAGGACTAGGCTTTTAAAAAGAATATATAGCTTAACTCGCAACAGATCTATATACTACGCCGCCCCTAGACTACCTATATTATACTACCTGCACTAGAGATTAAAAAAGTTAGTAAAAAGCTAGTGGAGCTCCCCATAGGGAACTTAGGCCCTATATAGCTATAAAGAATAGTAAGGAGTATTAGACGCTATACTAAATATATAAACTAGAGGGATAACTTATAGAAGATGGAACAGGAGCTAAGAAAGATCATAAACCCTAGGCCGCAAAATACGGCCTAATAATAGTCTGTAAAGAAACCTATGGACCTCCTACCAGTTAATATCTGCTATATTAGCGCCGTAGGATTCTACTAGAACTTAGTCTAACCTAATACTATTGCCTTTACTACCAGCTTATATAAAATTAATTAAATAATTAAGGAAAAGAAAAATAAGTTTAGCGAATAGAAAGGCGAGCTTATAGATAAGGAGCTAGTAAAATAGAAACTACCCTATTAACACTAGAAATTTAAGAATATATTCTCTAAGGTAGTATTAAATATACTCTTGCCTTACTAACTATATAACCACAATATTAAGATTAAGCTAGATAAGGAAGATATACTTAGCTATAGCCCCCTTCGTTAGCAGTCTACTACTAAATTATAGGCTATAAAGCAGTACCTTATTAATAACTTAAATAAGGGCTTTATTAAACCTAGTTAAGCTCCTTTTAACTCGCCTATTCTCTTTACTAAAAAGCTAAATAGAGGACTTCGTTTCTATATTAACTACCACAAACTAAATAATATAACCTATAAGGACCGCTACCTACTACCCTTATTTAATAAGACTTTAACCTAAATAAGTAGAGCTAAGATTTTTACTAAGCTTAATATCTGTTAGGCCTTTTACTGGATTAGAATAAACCCTAGATTGGAAGATCTTACTATATTTTAGACCTATTACGGAATATATAAATATAAAGTACTTCCTTTTAGACTAACTAATGGACTGGCTACGTACTAGCGATATATAAATAATATACTCTTTAACTACCTTAACGACTTCTATACAGCCTACCTAGATAATATTATAATCTACTTTAAGAATGAGTTAGAATATAAGGAGCATATCTATAAAGTCCTATAATGGCTCTATAAGGCTGGTCTCTAGGCCAATATTAGGAAATTGGAATTTAGTGTTAAGCGTATAAAGTACCTAGGTTTTATTATTAGTATAGATGGAATTAAGGCCAACCTAGAGAAAACGGCCATAATTAACTAGTAGACACCCCCATAGACCATAAAAGGGGTATAATTATTTTTAGGTTTCTGTAACTTCTACTAACGCTTTATTAAGAACTATAGTAGAATTGCCTAGCCTCTTAACCGCCTTACTAGGAAAGACTAGCCATTCTACTTTAACGCCATATATATATAGGCCTTTAATAAGCTTAAAAAACGGCTGGTATTAGCTCCCCTACTTACCCACTTTAACCTAGAATGGCCCTTAATGCTAGAAACTAATGCCTTAGATAGCGTAATAGCCAACATTTTCTCCTAAAAGTAACTAAACGGAGAATAGCACCCTGTTATATACTATTTAAAAACTATAATAGATGCTAAGCTAAACTACTATATCCATAACAAAGAAATGCTGGCTATTATCTCTAGCTTTTAGCAATGGTGTATACAGCTAGAGGGGACCCCTAAGCCTATTAAGGTAGTTTCGGATTATAAGGCCCTAGAATACTTTATAACAACCAAAGCCCTTACGGCCCGGTAGGCACGCTAGGCAGATATCCTATCTTAGTTTAACTTCTTAATTATATATAGACTAGGCACTATAAACCGTGCGGATGCTCTTATAAGGCGTAAACAGGACCTAGGTAACTAGGTAGCTGTAAAGATCTTATTATAGACCTAGATACTACTATAACTAGAGCACCTCAACCCCTAGATATAGGCAGAGCTAAATACAGACCCTTTAGATGCTAAGATATGTCCCATTAACTCTATAGAACTTAACCTTATTAATAAACTACTGCAGGCAAACCGTATGGCCCCTTCTCTATAGGAGTACTGTGAAAAGGTAAAGGATACTACTAGCCTATGGTCCCTTAAAAACGGACTACTTAAGTACCAGGAACGGCTAGTAGTGGTAGAGAAATAGAATTTATGGACTTAGCTTATTGCTGAAGTATATACCTAGGTCTCTATAGCCTACTCTAGAAAGAATAAGACCTATAAGATTATTGGTAACCATTACTACTGGCCTAGAATGGTTATAGATATTAACCGCTATATACGGAACTGTAATGACTGCTATAGGTTTATAATTCCATGGGATAAAACCCTAAGACTATTAAAGCCACTCCTGATACTAAAACGCCCCTAGTAGTATATCTCTATGGACTTTTATAAGCTGCCTATGGACCGTAACGGATATAATATGGTAATAATCCTAGTTGACTGCTTTAGCAAGCGCCCGTTCTTAATCCCCTATTATAAGGATATTAATACTAAGGAGGTAGCCTAATTATACATCTATTATGTCTACTGAATTTATGGATTACTAGATACTATTATATCCAATTATAGACTGTAGTTTATATTGGCCTTCTAGAATAAGTTTACTTAGATCCTTAGTATTAAGCTAAAGCTTTCCACAGTATACTACCCCTAGACAGATGGTTAGACGGAGATTATAAATTAATACTTAGACTAGAGGCTCCGGCCCTTTATTAACTACTTCTAAAACAACTAGGGCAAACTGCTACCCCTAATAGACTACACCTAGGCAACCCTACCCTATAACTCTATAGGATTTGCACCTATTTAGCTAGAAATAGAATACTTACCCCGTATAAGCTTTAACTAGGAAAGACTAGAGGGGCCATAGACTATATATAAAAAACTATCTTATAAGGAAGCCCAGCAATATGCCAAATACTTAAAAAAAGCTTAGATAGTAGCCTGTATAAATCTAAAAAAGGCCCAGAGATTAATAAAACAGTAGGTAAATAAGCATAGGCGCAAGCCTGACTTTACTATAGATAATAGGGTCTAGGTTATAATAAAGAACTAAAAGATAGAATGGCCTAGCCATAAGCTAGACTATAAGATAGTAGGACTGTATAAGATCTTTAATAAAGAAGGCAACTTATATAAGGTTAAGCTCCCAGACTTAATTAAAGTCTATCCTATCTTTTCGCCGGATAAGCTATAGAAGGCTATAAATAACCTACTACCTAGATAAAAGAATGAGCCTCCCCTGCCAATTTAAGTTAATAGCAATAATAAAAGGGAAGTTAATAAAATACTAGCCTGTAAACTAGTATAAGGAACGCTATAATACTATATCTAATAGAAAGGCTACGATCTAGACCTAACCTGGTACCCTACTTAGAACTTTATAGGCTGCCCCTAAAGACTTAAAGAATTCTATAACTAATACCCTAACAAACCCGGACCCCTAAAGTACCTTAACGAGTAGATGGAGTGCTGGTATAGCGAAGATGATAGGCTGCCTATTAAGTATAAAGATAAGAATACCCTATGGACATAATATGGACATACAAAGCCTGAGGGCAGGCTTTTTCGGAGGGGGGGGTAATGTTACGGCGCTGGTGGAAAATGGTGGATCTTGGCAGACGTGGATTATGGTAGACACGAGTTACGTAACTTGAGGACCGTATAAAATATCGAGCGGCGCTGCTATTCTTCTCCTTTCTTTTTCTAGCTTTGGATCCTCGTTTATAGACTACTAATTGTATAGGCTTGCGCGTCCCTCTTGCCGTGCTCGTGCCTCGATTGACTGAGTCGCTAACAAAACGTAGGAATATAGGAATATAAGGGACGTACTAACATACTAACATACTAATATACTTAGTATATTTCCTAGGCGCAGTATTATATATTTAAAAGGACTATAGTCCATACCTAGATAGTTTTTCTCTTTATAGGAAATCTTAAAATATAATTAGAGTTAATCTGTTAGGTAACCACTCCACTAGTTATATTTATGTTATTAACTTCTTATTTACCTATATACCTAGCCTATTTATAAGTCTACCGTAGTATCTACTATAAGGCTTTATTATATATTTACTACCTAGTTATAGTATTAATAAAGTTAAATAATATGCCACCTAAGATAGTACTAGTGTGGGAGGGTACGGTGTCTCTCTAATAGGAAAGTCACGGTATGGTCGGTCGGTTAGTCAGTCTATCTATCTATCTGTCAGTCGGTCGGTCGGTCAGTCGTAATCAGTCAGAAGTAATCAGTAAAGCAGTCAGTAAGAAAGAAAGAAAAGAATGTATTCCGTAAACTGGTAGGGTCGTAATCTCCAAGAAGGAGAGAAGCCGAAGGCTCTATAAATATAAGAAAATGCCAAGATAGTAGGCGACGTCCAATCCACACCACCACATACCTCCCCCACCAAGAACGTTGTCCCCTAACGTTCCATACTATAGAAGAATAGCTAAACGAAAGTATAGTAAAAGCAGAATAGAACAAAGGAAAGCATATCCCTAAAAGAATGTAGGTAACCTTATCTTTAGCCCTTCTATAGAACTGTTCTACGATGTCCTTCCATTATCTATAGCTCAGATCCGATCTTCTTACTAGCAGCAACTAGGACAGCAGTAAACCAGAAATAATAACGGCAGCAGTAACAGCAGCAATAGTAGTAGTAGTAGCGGTAGTAGAAACAGTAATAAAAGCAAATAGTTAGCGCGGTAAAATAAAATAGAACAGTTAGCGGTAGAACAGTTAGCGGTAGAACACTTAGTAGAACACTTAGTAATAGTTAGTAAGCAGCAGGACATCCAGTAGCAGAACTTTCGGTAGTAGAAATCTTGGTAGCGGCAGACGGTTAATAGCAGTCGGTTGGTAACAGTTAATTAGTAGTAGTGGTAGAATAAGTAGAACAGCGGAACGGAACGGTTGGCAGAAACAGTAGTTAGAATAGCAGTCGGAACAGTTAGAAATTTAGAATAGTAGTAGTAGTAGCAGTAACAGCAGCAGCAGTGATAGAACGGTTAATGGCGGTTGGTCGGAGGCGGCTAGTTAGAACGGCAGCGGCGGGGTAATTGAAACGGTAGAGTACGGCGGTCGGGAGAGCAGTCCTATCCGTCTGTTATATCCACGAATAGGAATTAGTTAGGGCAGTTCTTTAAGGGGTATATTTAAAAAGTCAGCCAGCTTTATAGTATACTGTGTGTCTATTAAGGCATAGGCATTTGCTCTAGAGTCAGCCAAAGTAGAGGTTAAAACTTAATATCCATTGCGGAATAAAGTATAAGGGATAGTATAGCTTCTTCCACTAACTAGCCAACCTAGATTAACATGTGACATATTAATTTCTTTTAACCCTAGAGAGGAGTCTTGCTCTAGGGTTCCTCTTTTTCCAACTCTATACCATCCTCCTGAATTAATAGGACCTCATTTATCTTTACCGCTATTAGGCAGTCCTTTATAAAGTGGTCTTTCTAGCTATATAAAAAGTAGGCTCCTTAATTGCTGAGGGCCTGTCTATAGGGGTTATTATATATAGGTTAAGTATTCGCCGGACCCGCTACGGGGCTAGCTGTATGGCTAGCCGCTAGGTTAACGGCAGGCGGTATAGTTAGTGCTATAGGGATTGCAGATCTTACTAGGGCGCTATAGCCCGTTCTTATAGTACTTATATTCTAATTGGCAGAGCTTCTAGTCTTATACCGCTTAGTATATACCTTAATTTAGTGGAGGCCCTAGTTAATAGCTAGGCACTAGTCCATAAGTTCCTTTAGCGTCTATATGGTAGTATAAACCGGTAGTATGGCGCGCTGTAGGTCTAGGGTAAGCTTATTAAAGAGGTCTAGCATTAAATCTTCCTGGGGGATTCAAGCCTGTCTAGCTAGGTATAGAAAGCGGGTCTAGAAAACCAAGAAGGTCTCTATTATTTTTATATTAAGGGCTTTATAGTTAAGGCGGGCGTTCTATATCTTATAGGGGTCCTTATAAATGGAAGATAGGTGGTTAATTATCTCTTCTCTAGAGAGGAAGGGGTCTGCCAAGTCCTGGGTATATTGCGGACGTAGATGCGTTTATATATCCCCGCTAGTATAGCCGAAGACAGGCCATTTTAGCTTAGGTAGTAGGGAAGTAGTCCGTATTAACTTTAAGCTTATCTTATAGTTAAAGCTTCCAATTATTAAATATAGGGTTAGTTCCGTCTGTAAGCAATAAGGGGTCCGCAACCTTTGCGGACCACAACAATGCTAAGGCTGTATATTAGGCTAGGGCCTTAAGGACTATAGTAAGTCTCTAGGTGTCTAATAACTCCTTACTAGGTATTGGGGTGTTTCTAGTTTTAAGCAGCTCTTAAAGCCATTTAATTTTGGTATTAGCTACTATAAGCTCTTCCTAGGGGGTTAAGACGGTGACTGTTTTACTATTAAAGGTATTTACGGGTCCTATAACGGCTTTACTAGCTACTGTATTTCTTGGCATAGTAGTAGAGGTATTAGGTAATTTCCGGTATTTATTTATTTCCTAGGGGTTCTAGTCTATGTGTGTTCTATTCTTAGGTTTCACGTTCTATTTATATTCTTTTGGTTCTTAGGTGTAACGGAACCTTATAGTAGGAACTACGGTGGGTCCTGTTATTAGGCTGGGTATATAGGTAAGAACAAATCAACAACATAATAATAACTGGTGGAGTAGTTGCCTAACAGATTAACTCCAATTATATTCTAAGATTCACTACAAGGAGAGAACTATCTACAGTAGGGACTGAGGTCCTTTAAATACATAACTATACTCCTAAGAAATCCTCTCTTGTATGTAAGGTACGTATTATTTATATTAAACGTAATGTTTCTCCTGTTTAATATAGTTAACGCGTTTAACACTATATAACCTTAGTTACCATTTCTTGTTATATAGTTCCACCAGGTCTATTCTGGACCGTACCTATATTAACCAACTAGCTTCCGCCAACTCTTCTCTAAGTAGTTATAACATTGTACTTAAAGCGTCCGTAATACTATCTCCCTCCTCTTTATCTTCGTCCTTAAAGATACCTAACATCTCCAAGTCGTCTACTAGAGGTATAATATCCGTTTAATTAGTCTGGTTAATATCCTTACTTATTATACCTAAAGCTTCTTCTTCTCTTTCCTAGGTTAAGCGTTACCTTTATACGGTTTCCTCCATACTGTCACTAGGCGAGGTGATGGCGATCCCCTACTCTCGTTGCGCTAAAGAGGGGTTAGTATATATTATGCTAGCAAGTCCTTTATCCTAACAACCCTTCTCTTACTCTAAGTGTACTAAAGCAAACGTTTAATCGTCCTGTAATGTTTGCTCTGTCTCTAACGCTAAGTATACGCGTCCTATAACTCTTAATAGTCTTTAAGTTCCCTAAGTAACTTGTTATAGGGTCTTATATTTAATCTACTACTATAAAACTTAATAGTAAGCTGGCCTCTGCGCTACTTAAGGTTTAATATACCTTAGAAGAGTCCGTACGCGTCCTTAAAGCTTAATATTTAGCTTATGCTTATCTTTAACGTCTTAAATATGTTTATAAGAAGGTTCGTTTTAAAAAGTAGAAACTGGTCTAATAGGGTCTTAATAAGTTGGGTAATAAAAGGACTAGCTCTCCTCCTATAAGGGAAATAACTCCAAGTAGCTTGGCAATTGCTCCTTTTGGGTCCCCCTTAGGTAACTTATTCTTTAGCGATCCTTCCTTGTCCATATTGCCTAACCTGCTTTCTTCTAATACTCCTATACCTTTTCTATAGCGTTCCTTAGGTTGCTTAGTGGTTCCTAGGTAGTCTCACTATAGCCTATCCACTTTACTTTATACTATATTTCGTCATCTATATCCTTGTGACTGATGATCTTTAAAACTTGCTATTTATCTTCTTTTTGTCCTCTATATATGTCTGCCTTATAGACTGGTGGCTTAATATCCCTGTGTGCTGGCTTTAGTATTGCGATATATTATATAGGGTAGATCTTTATTTTAGCTAGTAGGTTTAACTTATACGTAACTAATAAAATCCTTTACTTAATTTTAAAAGGTCCTAGTCTAACATAGTCTAACTTCTTGCTTAGTTATTAACTTTTAAAATTTTCATATAGTAGCTATACTCTATCTCCCTCCTTAAGATCTGGTCCCTTAGATCTCTTAGTATTATAGTACCTTTTTATTCATTCTTATACTAGCTTAGCTGTTTCCTTAAGGTTTATATAAAGATTTATTAACATCTCTATTCTTTACTTAGCTGTGCTACTCGTCTTTTTTACTTAATATGGCGATAACGATGTTTTTAGTTTATATCCGTAATTTGCCTTAAATAGTAATATCCCTATTCCTTCTTATAGTGTTATATTGTATATAAACTGTATAACTAGTAATAACAATACCTAATTATTTTATGTGTAATTAATATAATGCCTTAGATACTGTTCTAGTGTCTAGTTTAGTCTTTCCGTTTATCCGTCCGTCTGTGGATAATATGCTATAGATATTACTGCGCAAACCCCTTATTCTGCTAGAAATACTTTCTAAAATGCTGTTATAAATCTTGGATCTCTATCTAATATAATCTTATCTAGTGCTCCGTATCTTACGAATATTTCTTTTATATAGATTCTAGCGACATCTTCTACTAATATCTCTTTAGTGCACGCTATAAAGTATCCCCACTTTATTAGCTTATCCACTATTACTAAAATCGCGTTATAATCTTGTCCTATAATAGGATCTCTTAACTTTAGTAACTTAATAATAAAGTCCTATAATATAACTTCCTATGGTCTTCCTGGTGTCTTAACAGGTTATAGCCCTCTATATAGCTTATACCTTGTCGGTTTATTCCTTTAGCAATTTAGATATTCCTTTATAACTTGTCTTACTAGTCCCTAAACAATATACTTCTCCTAAAGTCTTAATACTAAGCCTATAGCTCTATTATGTCCTTATATTATTCCCTTATGGAATTCCTTAACAAATTCTTCTATAATAGACTTAGGCACATATATTGCTTCTCTATTTTCGTATTGCTTTAAGTCTGGATCCTCTGCCTATACTTCTTAGATCTTTTGTATCTAATCACTTTCTAGTAATTTATAGATCTGACTTTCTTTAGTTGCTGCAATCTTTGGATAATTATACTTAATTAATCTGTCTTAATCCTTTTGCAATAAAGCTCCTAACAGCTTTTTGTTACTTTATAGTTTAGCCTTTCTACTTAGAGCATCTGCTCGTGTATTATCTATACCCTTAGTATACTGAATTTCAAAATGGTATTCTATAAGCATTTCCGCCTATCTGACCTGTCTTTAGTTAAGTTCCTTTGTTATTAAGAATCCTATAAGGTTCTTATAGTCCGTCTTAACTATAAACGGTTTCTCTGTGCCTTGTAAGAATGCTCTCTATTTTTTAAGTGCTATAACTATACCTAACAACTCCTTGTTATAGATGTTATAGTTTAACTCTAATAGTGTCATCTTTTAACTATAGTATGCCACTGGGTGCCATCCGTCTTAATATTTCTATAGGAAGTATGCCCTTAGTGTAAAGTCTAATATATCTATTTCTACAACCGTCTCTAGACCTAGTTGATAGATCTTAAGAACTGGCTCCTAGGTAAATAACCTTTTAACTTCCTTAAATAGTTCTTATTACTCCTTTCCCTATACCCACGGTTCTTCTTTCTTTATTAACCGCGTAAGTGGTTTAATATCCTTTAACTACTGCGCTATAAACCTTTTATAATAATTACAAAACCCTAAAAATGATCTTAACTATATAACGTTCTCTGGTTCTTGCTAATTCACTATAGCCTTAATCTTCTTTGGATCTATACTAAGTTGGCCTAGTTTAATAATAAATCTAACAAAATTGGTCTTCCTGGTAAAGAACTTACATTTCTTAATTGCTACTAGTATCTGTTCTTCTTGTAGCCTCTTTAAGACTTACTTAATGTGTTCTCTATACTCCTTCTCGCTCTCTAAGTAGATAATAATATTGTTAAGGTATACTATAATAAACTTATCTAGGTGTTCTCCTAATACACTATTAATTTGCTTCTGGAACGTTATTAGTATATTTATAAGCCTAAATTGCATAACCAATGGTTTGTATAGTCCTTCCTTTGACCTAAAAGCTGCTTTCTATTTGTTGCCTTCCTTGATCCTGATCTAATAGTACGCCCACCTTAGATCTATCTTTGTAAAGATCTTTACGTTGCCTATCCTGTCTTAGATTTTACTAATTAAGGGTAAAGGATACCTATCCTTTCTAGTGATGCTGTTTAACTGTCTGTAGTCTATACACATCCTAAGTTTTCCATTTTTCTTTGGGATGAATAGTACTGGATATTCTGCTGATAACTATAATGGTCTGATATATCCCTTGCGTAAGTTCTTCTGGATAAACTCCTTAAGCGCTACTAACTCTGTTTCAGTAAGCTTATAGATTAGAAAGAACTTTAGACTTATTTCTTCTTCTAATTCTATCTTATAGTCCTATGCTATATGCTCTGACAGCTTTTTACTTTCTGGTAACCATAACTTTTTGCTATACTTGTGGTATCTTTTTAGTACATAACTTAAGCCTCGCTTAGTCTCTTTGTATATTACTCCAACTTAGTACTATACTAACTTGGTTTACTGTCGCATTTTACGCCGTTAAGTATTTTTAATATCAACCTGACCTATAACCTAATTAATCTTTAGATTGTACTCCTATAACTAAGGCATCCCTAGTATTGCCTCGTCCTATCCTAATAGTAGGATATTAAAAGACATTCTAACTAGTCTCCCTTTAATAGTTATCTAAATAGGTCCTGTTTTAAAATTGATAATGCCTCCTCTATAGGCTATCTAATCTCCTAAAATTGTTGTAAGTGGATATAGGTGTTTCTTTTGTCTGTATAGTAACCCTATCCTTTCCACTGCTTTTGGTAATATGTGGTTCCTAGTTGCTCCACTATCTACTAATACCTTAAACTACTAATCTTGCCACTTAACTTATAAATTTAGGTGTTAACCTTGAATTCCCTTAAGGGTCTAAGGCTCTAATACTAGTTCCCTCTAGTCCTATACGCCTCCCCTTTTCCTAACTATTAGCTACTAGATCCTACCTATACTTAGTCTAACTTAGGCCAATACTTAGTTTGTTTCTTTTCCTCTACATACTATAGATAAGTATTCTTTAGGCACTCCCACCACTATTATCTATCTAGGCATTCTTCCATAAGGAATCTTCCTGGTTAAAGTATTAAGTCTCCTTGACCTTATACTTCTACTAGGTGCTATCTATATATATACTTAGTATTCCTAAACCGCTTTTCCTCTGGTGCCTAATATATCCTTACTAGGTACTTCCAGTTCTTATCTTTTGGTGCTCTATGCATGTTATATGTATCATCCATATAAGCTATCCACGATAGTGTATAATACGCTACATGTTTTGGGTTAACTCTTAGTTTATCTTTATCCTTAAGTTTAAACCTATACCTAGTTAACCTAACCACTAGTATCTCTGCTGTGGGTACTAAGATTTATTACTTACTTCTCTAGTCCCTAGATCCTTCTTCTAGGTTTCTTAATATTATAATTAATGCTCCTTTAATATAACTCATGCGTTTCTCTATAATGGGTTGGTTTTAAATAACTTTTTTATCTAGCCACATATAGAAATCTACCTATTTGTTGTTGTGTCGCTGCCTATACCACTTTCCGTATAACTGGTTTAGTGTGTATAGTCTATTTATTAGAAAGTACCTTGTCATCGCTATATTATAATATTCTTTGGTATATCTTTCTTTAAACCTAGTTGGGATATCTAGATCCTCTTTTTATTCTAGTTTATCTAACTACTTTGCCCTAGGTGTTCCTACACTTAGCCTATTAGTAACTCTTTATATAGGTACTCTATCCCTTATATAACCTAGTATAGCTAACCTCTTATCTAGCTTCTGCTCTTGCTATGTAATAATTATTATCTTAAACTTATCTATAGTTTCTTATTTTCTGCGTCTTATAGCTGGATCTTTATAGTTATCTTACTTTTTAATCCTGGTATCAACTGCTTAATCTTTAGGCTAAACACTGCGTTTACCTAGAATTGCTAATATTCTTATTTATTCCCTAAATTTGTAGTTCTTAAACTTGCGTCCTATACTTATTCGTTTGTTACTAAACTAAGTTACTGCCCTTTCCTATTAGTTTCTATCCGTTGTAGGTTCTTAGGTATATCTTATCTCATCTTAAAAGTCTTAAGCGTTTTATATCTTGTCTTAAGAATCTTAAGCCTATAGCCTTTTGCCTTTATTAAGTGATGAGCTAGCACTAGTAGTTGTCTACTTACTTAGTTTCTTCTAAATGTTGCTCCTATTATCTTATAAAGCAATAGAAATTGTATCCAATAGTATTATAATACCCGTTACTAAACCTTGTTCTGTAATAGTCTTAGTCTCTACTTCTATTTTAACTTCTCTAAGGTCTATATGCTCCTAGTAAGCTGCCTTTATTACCTTATTATTGGTAAATGCTTTACCTATATTAAACTTATCGTCTTTAATATCCGATCTATAAGCTGGTTTGTTGGTTCCTTTAAACTTAAATAACAATAGCTCCTATAGCTAATAGCTTGCGCCATACTTAGCGTCCTTATAAATTTAGTATATGTTGTTATAATAATACGCAAAACTGTTAATTAAATATTCTTTTATTCCTTATAGTACACTATTGTCCCTCTATATATATATGTCTGCTGCTAGTCTAGTTCCCTTTACCGCATAGTTACTCTAACTACCTCTATAGTCTCTAGCGAAATAACCTTATTTCCCGTAATTTATGCAAGCTCTATCTCTAAACCACTAATTTTACTATAGAGTCCACCTAAACATCTTCTACTACTAAGATCTCTGGTTTGGCCTCTACTCCTTAGTCCTTTAATTACTTAATTCTTAACCTTTAGGTTTCTATAGTTTCTTTTCCCACCTTTAGGTTTCTTTAGTACCGCTTAAGTCTATTAGCTCTACGCCATTCCATAGTTTTTAACTCTATATCTATCATTGCGTACTCTACGCCTTATATAACTATAGAACTCTATCTTGCCCTCTCTTAGCTTGTTCCCTTTAATAGATCCTATTATTGATCTTTATTAACTAATCTATTAACTTTCTTAGAGTATCCGCATCTTCTATTAGGATAATTATGTCCTAGACTTTAGCCTTAAGTCCCTATTTATACTGTGCCATAAGCGCCCTATTATTCTACTTAACCTGCGTGGCTAGTGTTTAAAACTATGTTATATACTTAATTACTAAAGTGCGTTATACTAAGTTCTAAAGCTTTTATTCTACTATGGTTGTGGCCTCCAGGTCTCTAAATATCTATATTAGTCGTTCCGCGAACCCGTTCTAACTAGTAAATATATACTATACGTCCTAGTTAGTAGTTGTTATACCATTAGCCTATATTTCCGTGAGATACGGTTTAAACCACTTAAGTGCCCTCCCTATCAGGAACAACCCTGCATAGGCTACTTAATCTAATAATATTACTAACTTCGCTCCTTCCTATACAACCTTAAAGTGCATCTGCATAAGAAATCCCTTAAGCTTTAACTTCTCTCCTAAAAACTATTTAATTAAAGGTAGCTTGCTTTTTACTGCTTTAATTCCATTAATACGTTCTTTAAGTATCCTATTATTATCTTATAAGTAATTAACTATTTCCTATAACTAACCTCGTATAACCACTTAAGAATCCCTATTGTCTATACTGGTATCACCTAGTCCTAAGGTTATAGCTGCCGTCAACGTTGTTGCGACTAGTGCTTTAGGTGGCATATTATTTAATCTTATTTAATACCGTAACCTTGATAGTAAATGTATAATAGAGCCTTGTAGTAGGAACTACGGTGGGTCCTATTATTAGGCTAGATATATAGGTAAGAACAAATCAACAACATAATAATAACTAGTAGAGTGGTTGCCTAACAGATTAACTCTAATTATATTCTAAGATTCACTACAAGGAGAGAACTATCTACGGTAGGGACTAAGGTCCTTTAAATACACAACCGTACTCCTAAGAAATCCTCTCTTGTACATAAGGTACGTATTATCTGTGTTAAACATAATGTTTCTCCCGTTTAATGTAGTCAACGCGTTTAACACCACATAACCTTGGTTACCATTCCTCGTTACATAGTTCTACTAGGTCCATTCTAGACCGTGCCTATATCAACCAACTAGCTTCCGCCGACTCTTCTCCAAGTAGTCGTAACATCGTACTTAAAGCGTCCGTAACATTAGGGGTCTGTCCTGTCCTTATAGTCCTAGTGATGTCCTTAGGGTCCTATTCTATGTCCTTGTCCTATTTATAGCCTTATAGATATTTTTAAGTTCCTTCTCAGGAAAGAAGAGTAGTGACGAGCTTTAGATAATATTAGCGACTTAGTTAATCGAGGCACAAGCACGGCAAGAAGGACGCGCAAGCCTATACAATTAGATTGTCTATAAACGAGGATCCAAAGCTAGAGAAAGAAAAGGGGAAGCACGGAAGCACCGCTCAAAGCTATATACAATCCTCTGGTCACGTAATGGCAATTTGCCAGTACCGTTTTCCACCAGCGCCGTAACATAGGGCGTTTTTGTCTTTATGCTTTATAGGTAACCTATTATCCTTACTATACTAGCATTCCATCTACTTATCTAGGTATTTTGGTGGTCTAGGTTTATTAGGGTACTAGTTATAGAACTTCTAAAGCTTATAGGGACTATCTATAAAGTTCCATATAGGGTACTAAGTGGAGTTTAGGTTATAGCCTTTCCAACTAATATAATACTTTAGCGTTCCTCTTGCAAGTTTATAAGCTAGTATTTCTTTAATTTCCTATTTATTATTGCTATTAACTTAAATTAGTAGGGGCAGTTTATTCTTTTATCTAGGTAATAGGTTATTTATAGCTTTTTATAGCTTATCTGGTAAGAAGATAGAGTAGACCTTAATTAAATCTAGGAGCTTTACTTTATACAAGTTGCCTCTCTTTTTAAAACCCTTATATAGTCCTACTATTTAATAGTCTAGCTTATAGCTAGGCCGTACTGTCTTTTAGTTCTTTGTTATAACCTAGACCTTATTACCTACGGTAAAGTTAGGCTCTTATCTATGCTTATTTGCCTACTATTATATTAATTTCTAGGCCTTTTCTAGATTTATATAGGCTACCGTTTAGGCTTCTTTTAAGCACTTAGCGTACTACTAGGCTTCCTTATAAGATAGTTTTTCGCGTATAGTTTGGGGTCTTTTTGGTCTTTCCTAGTTAAAGCTTATATAGGGTAAGTAGCCTATTTCTAGCTAAATAGGTGCAAACCCTATAGAGTTATAGGGTAGGGTTGCCTAAGTATAGTCTATTAGGGGTAGCAGTTTAGCCTAGTTATCTTAGAAGTAGTTAATAAAGGGCTAAAGTCTTTGGTCTAAATATTAATTTATAATCTCCGTCTAACCGTTTATCTGGGGGTAGTATACTATAAAAAGCTTTAGCTTAATATCTAAGATTTAGGTTAACTTATTCTAGAAAGCTAATATAAATTATGGCCTGTAATTAGATATAATAATATTTAGTAGTCCGTAAATTTAGTAGACATAGTGGATATATAGTTAGGCTACCTCTTTAGTATTAATATTCTTATAATAAGGGATTAAGAATAGGCGCTTACTAAAGCGGTTAACTATAACTATAGCTATATTATATCCGCTATAGTCTATAGGTAGCTTATAGAAATCTATAGAGATATAGTGCTAGTGGCGCTCTAGTATTGGAAGCGGTTTTAATAGTCCTAGGGTTTTATCTTATAGGATTATAGATCTACGGCAGCTGTTATAGTTCTATATATAATAGTTAATATCTATAACTATTCTGGGCTAGTAGTAGCGGTTACTAATAATCCTATAGGTCTTATTTTTTTTAGAGTAGGCCGTAGAGACCTAGGTATATGCTTTAGTAATAAGCTAAGTCCATAAGTTCTATTCCTTTGCTACTACTAGCCGTTCCTTATACTTAAATAATCCATTTTTAAGGGACTATAGGCTGGTAACGTTTTTTGCCTTTTTATAGTACTCCTATAGAGAAAGGGCCGTATAATTCGCTTATAGTAGCTTATTAATAAGGTTAAGTTCTTATAAGGGCGCGAAGAGGCTTTAGGGAAGATTCGAAGGAACAATGTAAATTCTATCTAAATCTATGGGTATATAGCTCTTGCAGAGTACAAGACGTTGCGTAAGGAAGAGAAAGGAATATAGGAAACTTATAACTAAATATTTAGGGTCTTAATAGCAGACGCGTAGGCATAAGCCTACGCGGATTTTAATAGGTTTTAACCAAATTCCATTATATTAGTGGAATTTAGTGGAATTTAATTAAGTCGGCGGAACTTGGCAGAATTTAATTAACTTTAGTGGAATTTAGCAGAATTTAATTAAAGCGTCGGAATTTATCTATTAAGTGTTTTACTAAGACATTCTTATTATAACTAGGCTAGTCCCGTTACAGTACCCCCCCTTTTAACCAAAGGTCTAAATAATTTTATTTAGTTAAGAATTTATAACTTATCGCTTTATAAGCGTCGTAATATAGTTTAAGTTCTTTTTAATTTCGAGTTTCCTACTATTATATTTCGTGTCTTTATATTAGGTGGCAGTTATTTACCTTTATATTATGTTTATTTAGCTAGAGCAGGCCGCAAAGGGTAGTCCTTATAGAATTCTTTTACTAAGGAAGGCGCGTTGGCCTTAATCTAGTTATAGGTTTCCTAGGTTTATATTTTATATCCTTTCCACTTAATAAGAAGTTTAAATTATTTAGATTATATTTTCCATTATATATTATTAATTAAGTTAATAAAGTAAGAACCGTTACTGTTATTAATAATTATAGGAGATAGCGGCGGCACTTTATAAGTTATAGGGTTATCCTTTAAAGGTTGTAATAAGCTTATATAAAATATTAGGTATATTTTTATCTTAGTTAGTAGTTTAAGCCTATAGGTATATAGGCTTAGTTTCTTCTTAATTTAATATAGGCCTATAAATTTCTAATTAAGTTTCTTTAAAGGCCGTTAAGTCTTTAGGTTTTATATACTTAGGTAAGCCATATTACCTTCCTTAAAGTCCTATACTAGAGCTCGTCCTTTATTTATATGCCATTCCTATAATATTTAAGCATATATTAATTTGCTTTATAATAGTTCCATTAATTACTTTATTTAATTAGTAAAGTTATAAGCGTTAATTAACTAAATCTATTTAATTATGGGTCCTATTATATTAATTTTAGGTTATAGTTTAAATCTAAGCTAAGGGTCTTATTTATAGGTCGCGTAGAATAGCGTGGGCTCACAGCTCGGCGTGGTCACGGAAAAGACTTGGCGTGGTTAAAAAGTTTAACATAGTCAGAACTTACAAACCAGCTTCATGACCACGATTAGCTTAAGACCACACTAAGCCTACATATATGCAATGCACATGCAATTCAAATAAAATAGAAAATATAAAGCCGTTCATCCTCAAATTATAAATATCCTAGTTTATGGCAGTGCATATACCGCGCATATGCGCTAAACAATGGCCATATAAGGTAATAGTAGTTAGTCATCAAAACATAGCCCATGCACACGCGTAGCATATCCACAACAATAGTCGCACCATAACTTCTTCTCCACAACATCACAGCGTATGCCACGAGTATGTACAGTATAATATAGGCATAGGTCTTGCATATGCTGACAGAAAGAATAAGGCGAATTTCTATTACCAATTTAACTATTACATACGCCGCGTATATGCTTACCATAAGCAATCTAATAATCGCAGACTTTAACAACCTATAGGTAGCCTCCGCCGCCAACCCTTCTGCCTTCGGCCATTACTATGGTAAGCATATGCAGAGCATATATATACACTATACTTATAAAGCCTTATAGGTCCAATTCCAAATCCTAATCCCGGTTGGGTGACTCTTGGTTAGTTATAGGATTGCATATATATAGTATATGCTTACAATAACTATAGCACGCGCTATAGTAGCTCTCGCTAGAGGAAGACATAAGTGTATATAGAGCCGCATATCCAGTGTATATACTAACTATATATAGCCCCAACCGTTTTAGTCTAAGACAACGCGAGTATGTACGGCTCTATATACTACGTAGGCATATGCTAAGCGTATACCAGACCCACCTAATACCGCCTCCATACTCTCCTTGGTTAATACTATAGTGTATATTACTTATCCACACCCTATGCGTAGCATATGCTAAGCCAAAGTTTAGGTATAATATTGCAGTTAATGGTACGCAGATATGTGGCTATGTCTTCACCACTTAGCTAAGTGTACGTTTTGCATATACGCAGCGCCTGCGGCTCTACTAATATGGCTATAGTATCGCCGGCATGTCCGCAATAAGCACAGCGGTGCTTATATATACTACTATATTATTATAGCAGCTCGGCATATGCTTACTATATACAGTAACTAACCCAACTACCAATAACACATCAGTTAGAGAGCTGGTCGCAGGCAAGAAGTATATACTATATATATATAGCGTATATATAAGGCTAATATATTATAGTTCCCTAAAGCTATTTATTCTCTCTAGTAGCTAGCAGAATATAAGATACCTATATAAGCCCGGGTATGTCTATGCCCATACGTCGCATATGCGTCGCTAATAGTATCTATAGTCGTGGCCCCTCGGGTTCTAGGATCTCGGAGTATACAAATACCTACACACTCTTTACGTATGTCTACCCTATGCCGCGCATACGCTTAGCCTAAGCTAATTAAATACAGTACCTAGGACTAGGGGTTTGCCACCTAATTTAGCAGGCAATTCTATTACAAGGTAAGAGTACTAGTGTTACTTCTGCATATACGCATTATACCCTAATATATATATCTATTTATCTATATACTTATTCCCCCTAAGTTTGATTTCAGACCCAAAGGCACTTATAGGCCTAAGGGTAGCGTGTATAAGGAACAAGTATGGCTACTACTAGGGATACTGCCTAATTCCAAAACCAACGCTCAACTCTATATTTAGGAGACTAGGAAAGTTCAATTTAGTATATCCCCTATATATACATTACCAAAACCACCACTTGGTTATATTGCTAGCTTATACGCGTATACCCTATATATATACAAACCCCTAATGTCTTCTACTAACCATAGGTCAACACGCGCTTATACTAGGCGTATGCTAACACAAGGGAAACAGCGCGTCGGCCCCACTACTCCCTCCACTAGCTTAAAGCGCAAGGTTAGTATTTCACCTATATATATTTAGCATACGCTAACCATATGCGCAGCGCGGCCCGACCCCCCTAGACGACCGCAAGGAGTCCCCCTCGCCGTCTATACGCTACCAGAGTGGTAGGTTTGCTTTATATATATCCTATATATACACTACTAATATTTAGCATAGGGAGCAGAAAAACAATAGGCCGCCGCCATAGTAGTAGTAAGAGCTTTGGTAAGTTTAGTTTATTCTATTACGTATATTATACTTATGCTCTACATAAGCCACCCCCACCGCGGGTGGAACCCGCCGCTTATCCCATATCACTGGTTAAGTCCTAGCATATGCTAGGCCTGCACACTGCATACGCAATATGCAATATACATAGTCGAAGTTTGGGCAGAGTTTAGTGGACAAATAGGCTAGGCATATGCCCAATATAGGGCGCGGGGCTATAGGCCCATATCAATTAATTCTTCATTTATGGTAATAGAACTCTATAACACTTACTCTGCGTATACCGTGCATATGCGCCCTATATGCTAACACTATGCTCCTACGCCCACTTCTTAAGCTCTGCTAGCTCCTTCGCTTTATTATATATATCTTTAGCCTGTTTTAATTTATTAATTCATCGCTCTATATTTTCTACACGGAGTGTATATGCCTCCTTCTCTATCTTCTCTATAGATAGGTTAGACCTATGCCTTTTACCCACAGTCCGGGGCGTTTGACTTTAAGATGGTGGGGGCAATATCTATACTATATATACTGTGGATACGCGCGATATATCCAATACTAATACAATATTATTATCTACTCTACTTATCTGCAACATAGTCTGCCCACTAAATATAGTAGGTAATTCTACATCAGGTATATACTATAGATTAGGCTTAGGGGTATTAAATAGGTTCTAAGGATTCCAAGAAAGATTTAGTTTAGGATTTTTAGCTTATTACTTAGCTGCTTTCCGCTATTTCTAGGCTGCTTAAGCTTAGCATCTACTTTGCATTTGCAGCGTATATATATACTTTATTTCTATAGCTGTACTGCTATCCGCTTTAAGTTACTATAATTTCTCTATATATTATCTATTCCTGTCTCTTTATATAGCTCTTATAGGTCAAACATTTCTTATATATGGAGTTTGAGCCTATACTAAAATGTTAGAATATATGGTGCATATACAGAGCGTATACATTTACCGTAGTACTGCAGTAAGCATGCATAAGTTTTAACCGGTAAAGTTATTATCTTAAAAGTGACTACTTTTACCAATTCCAGTATACTTTTGTGTATATGCCTACCACTTATAAGGGACCTTTAACTTTTCCTTTACAAGCCTAGCTAGTATCCATATTTTCTTCTTATTGTTTATCCAAGACGTAAGCTCCGGATGTAGTATATATATGCTTTATATATGCTCTATTAGTTTCTGCTCCGTCTCCACTTCCTATATCTGCTCTATAATATATCTTACTTTATGGGTTAGAAAGCGCTTTATAAAGTTTTATTTAATATATACTTAGCAGAATACAAGTATATACTAAAGGTGTTTATCCCATTTACGGGATAGGTTAATTATATATAGGTAATCCCTAAAGCCTATATATTATCAGCATATACTAGGTATATACGCAGCGTATACTTACCACTAGCTTATTTCTTATACATATTAACTATAGCCGTGCAAAGTCTGGTTCCATAAATATATACAAATTATATAGATGATTGGGCAGCATTACTTAAAACCTTAAATACTAGCTAAAATATCTTTATATATATAGCACGTGTTTTTAAGTTTAGAAATATATATACCTACACCTTAATTCCTGTTATAGGTATTAGCCTATGCATAGTATATACATAGCATAGGGTATGCATACATTTGGAATTCTCGTCCCATCCCACAATTAAGAATAAATTCGTTTTACCTTAAACCATTTTAAATGATAGGTCTATTTTAATACATGTTACGTGTTAGAATGCCTTAGCTTACGCGTATATACAGCATACAATAAGGAAATGCTCGTTATTAAAGTTATAAATTGCCTAAATCCATTGCTCTGTGTTCTCTTTATGTTAGTTAATAGAGAACTCATATAGTATACCTACTACGCTTAGGCTCTATATATACTTAGCGTGTATCTAACCTATACTTACTTATATATGCTATCCCCTCTAGGAATTATAGCATCCTTTCCTTTTAAATTAGAGCAGTAATTTAATCCTCAATATTAAGACTACTATACACTGCACGTAGTGTCTGCGCCCCATACTTCTTACATAGAGTATAATACTATAGAGATAGGATGAATCGACCTATACCATAGTAAGTAGTTTTATTTGTATATACTGTGCATATATGGGGCATACGTGTAGTAAGGCTTAGGACTTCCACCTACCTTATTACTTTAACTACATTATTAGTAAGGTCAATTAGTAGCTTTATTAGGTATAGTAGATAATATATATAAGAATTCCGTGTAATAAGGCAAATGTAAGGATACCGTACCATATTAATAGGAATATAGCAATCTAACCATGTACCGCATATTTGGCTTACTACCCTACCTTAGCCTTGCGGATAGTTAAACCCTAATAGGCTTAGCATATGCGTAGCGTATATATAGTGTATATATTACCTACCACAATTTTTTCGCTTTAACGTTGAATATCTAATATAGGTATATTCTTTTTTAAGTTCCTAAACCCCATATTTAATAAGTAGACGTAGGTATTAAATATCTACCCTAGCAGTTATCAATAATAAAGGCTAAGTAGTGTGCCATGGTTTAGTATTACTACTACTAGAACAACCGATAAATATTATCTGTATATAATAAGCATATATCACGTATACGCTGGCCATATGCGCACTCCATGTCAAGAAAACATTGTTAGTCTGCTTTCACTATATACACGTTCTTGTATACTAGGATAGGTACACTGCCGCCATAATTATAGAATACCATTGTAGTAGCTGTATATTATAAGTATTTACCTAATATATATAGATAATACTTACTTCTCTATACTTTGCTTAAGCTTTTCATTAACCTCTACTGCTTAGTGTGAACGACTGCTACGCTTTTAGAGGTCGTTAATTAATTCAAGCTTAACCCTATTATATACGGGGCATATACGGAGGACATCCTTATAAGCGTGCTCGCAGTGTTTAATGCCGCTATATTTAAACGCTTAATAAAATGCTTTTCTACTTTCCCAATTATTGTTTTCTCCAAGGAGTTGTAGTTATATAACTTTAGGGTTACCGGTTTTATAAAACAAAAATTAAATCTACTGGAGGTATAAGTACAGCATATACCTAGCATGTGTATTGCATACCTTTAATATATACTGCTTAATAACCTCGCGTACTGTTTCTTTATTTGCATCTATAGATAGCAGAGGTGTTGCTTTATAGATAAAGTATACAATTCCTTCTTTTCTAGTTGCTAGATATTCTGGCATTACAATATAGTCTATTGCCTCTTAGACGATAACTTAGTGCTTGCCGTTAGAGCTAACAAGTGCTCTATAGTCTTAAAGTGTGCTCTGGATATTCTCAGCATATGCATGGCCTATATATAGTGTCATACGTAGTCTTACCTCAGAGAGACCCATATGAAATGGAAACCGCTGTTATATGCTATCTTAACCCTTACCCTCCTTGCCCTCCCCACCCTTCTTATCTTCGATACTCTCTCTACTGATTATATCATCTTAAGAACTATCGTCTTCGTGTTCAATGTTAGGTATACTCTGGTGTACCTGCGTATCCTTAGCATATGCCTAGCATATAATTGTGTATACTGACTTATAGACCGTTCAGCCACCCTACTATACTCTCGTTTACTTTAGTATAGTTTTCACTTGTCATTGGTATAGTAAGGCATATATAAATGCGGTTGTATATGTGTAGGTATAGATGTATATATATATCTGTGTCTATGTCTCTGGGTGTATGCGGAGCATATGCTCTTAACATTTTAGTTTATGTGTTCGCTTAAGTTAAATGTAGCTACCGATGCGCGTTCTATATAGGTAAAAGTGTAGTACCACCAACCTTTTTCCGGGGGCTCCATCGGTAACCACGCTCAGCTTTCGCCGACCCCCATCGGTGACCACGTTCAACGTGTCCGAGACCACGATCAGCTGCGACCCGGAATAGCGTCACGCCTATTAATGCGTTTATTATATTATTTATAGTAAACTTAGCTAAAGGCAGCCATTTTTCCTAATTGTCTTATAGGTAGGAGTAGTATATTTATAGATATTATTCTATAATTATATTTACAATTTTAGTTTAACTATCTATCTCTAAATAAAATATAGTTAAGAGTTGTATTTAAATACTTGATTATTTATATAGAGCTTGCCAGAAGTCTAAAATAAACTAGCTTTTATAGTTGGATATTATTAAGTTAGGAAGTCCGTGTAGCTTAAAGATATACTTAATAAAACATTTAGCTACTAATATTGTATTAATTAAGTCTATAGGAATTATATAATAATAATTATTCATTGCTTAACGTCTGATTCGGATCCCTATTAGGCCCACACGGACTACTCCTTATTTACATATAGGGAGAAAACTCTATTTGAGAAAACCCCGTGATCCATCTCCCCGCCTTTTAGGACTCGCCTACTTAGCGCCTACGAGTTACCTATAGTGCTCTACTACCTTACTTTTTAACCTCCTTGGGAACCACTGCTGCCGTAATAAGCCTATAGACGCGCTAGTATTACAAAATTAACTCTACTACTGTAGAGTCACTAGGGGGCGCCTAATACTCGCCCCTTTGCCTTCTATTACCATTTCCTTCGCGACCCGGATGTCACGGGACTCACTCGTTCTCACGTCTCTGCGCGTCTTTGACGTTCTTGACCCGTGCTCACGTTCGTCCCGAGACACCTACGCACGTTCCCCTACAACCCCTATTTATACCAGTACCTGGCACACGAAGACTCTTCTTCTTCATCCAATGTCTTTGTATCAACCACGCATAGTTACGTGTACGTA
>Ga0307507_10001842_pt1 | contig 46397 bp, 10 predicted proteins | sample 7_EM_MG_FD_207223 | JGI IMG/M metagenome (GOLD analysis project Ga0307507, IMG submission 207223) | Populus trichocarpa ectomycorrhiza microbial communities from riparian zone in the Pacific Northwest, United States - 7_EM | ecosystem: Host-associated > Plants > Roots > Unclassified | place... | reverse complement strand
AAGAAATATATAGTTAGCTTTTAAAGTTGTTAAGTTAGTTAATTGCATATTAAGTTAGTTAAATTACGTGTTAAGTTAGTTAATTGCATATTAAGTTAGTTAAATTGCGTGTTAAGTTAGTTAATTGCATGTTAAGTTAGTTGAATTGCGTGTTAAGTTGGTTAATTGTATATTAAGTTGGTTAAATTGCATGTCAAGTTAGTTAATTATATGTTAAGTTGGTCAAATTACATGTTAAGTTGGTTAATTGTATGTTAAGTTAGTCAAATTGCGTGTTAAGTTAGTTAATTGCATGTCAAGTTGGTTGAATTACGTGTCAAGTTAGTTAATTGTATATTAAGTTAGTTGAATTGCGTGTCAAGTTGGTTAATTGCATGTTAAGTTGGTTGAATTGCGTGTTAAGTTAGTTAATTGCGTGTTAAGTTAGTTAATTGCGTGTCGAGTTGGTTAAGGGCGTGTTTGGTTACAGCTCCAGATTAAATCTAAAGGCTTTAGAACCGAGTTAATCTAAAGCCTCAATCTAATCTGGAGGTAGGTATTTGGTTAATCTAATGACTTTCTAATCTAGAGCTCCTCCAGATTGGCAACCATATTAAATTCGCACGCTTTACCGTATATAGTAGTTAAACTTAAGCTCTTGGCGTTAAATTAACCTGTAGCTTTTTTCTACAGGTTAATCGTCAAGTCAAATCTGGAGCTCTGCTTATGCACCTATTTAATTGCCTATTATAACCCCACCGCCACTACCCTCACTAACGACGGTATTACTGCAGCAGCTGTAGGCCCTATATAACGTCCTCTTCTTAATCCTTACTGTCGCCGTTCAGATCTGACCAGTTGGCGTTTGTACTTAACACACTAATATATGGCGGGGGACGTCGTGGACAACGCAATTACTCTATAGCCACCTATAGAGGCTCTATAATTTAACAAGAATGCGACCAGAGGTATTTAGAAAGTTGCTTAAATGGCTTTAAATTAATGGTAACTTAAAGGATATAAAGCTTCTATTAGCAGCAGAGAAGCTATTAATATTCTAGCTAATATTTAGTAATAATCAGTTATACTAATTAGTTTATAAGGAAACGCAGCACGCCTTATTAACGGTTAAAGAGTAGGTAATATATACTTTAATATAGTCTTTTTACCGGAGCTAATTTAGTATATAGAGTAGTATATATAGTTCTTCCTAGGCTTGTTAAATTGTATAAGGAGCTTGTCAATCTACCTAAAAAATACTACGCTAGATAAGATTGTAGATGACCTAAAGCAATATCCATTCTTCGCCGATTGTATTAGAGCGCTTAATGGTACGTATCTACCAATTATAATTAAAGGCGGGTATAAAAAGCAAGCTCCCTGGCGTGGTAGGAAAGGTATATTAACACAAAACATTCTAGCTGCTGTTAATTTTAATATAAACTTTATATACGTTCTGGCTGAATAGGAAGGTACCGCTTATAACTATCAAGTCATTAATTTAGTAAAGAAGAAAGGCATTAAAGCTCTATAAGGTCGATATTATCTTGCTAATGCTGGTTATTTAAATATCTCTATAACGTTAGTACCATACCGAGGCGTTTAATATCATCTTTGTAAACAAGCTTAGGCAAATATAAGGCCGCAGAATATAAAGGAGCTATTTAATCTATATTATACAGGACTAAAAAATGTTATTAAGCGTACCTTTGAAGTCTTTAAGAGACGATTTTGATACTTTAAGGCAGTAAGACAGAACTTCCCTCTGGCAACGCAGATTCTTTTAGTATATACATTAATAGCAGTATATAACTTCTTGAATATGCATAATCCGGATAATCTAGAGGACTACGGTGTAGTAGAAGATAAGGAGGTTAATAAGAAGGACGCGTAGATAGCAAAGGAAGAGAGTAAGGTCGCTATAAATTAAAAACAGAACAAAATTGCAGAGCTTATATAGAGAGGCTATTGTCAGGCAATTAGGAGGCCTTTATAATATATAGGTATATAATCTATAAACAAATTACTATACTAAATTATATACCAATACATTTTACCACCATATAGCGCGCTTTAGAAGAGCCTTTTAATATAACGACTTCCTAATAATCACATATAGAAAAGCGGTTACTTTAATTTTACAGAGTACATTTATAATAGGTTTAAGGATTTGCTAATTTATATATAAAATCCTTACTAAAAAATAAAATTATTAATAGTAAAGTAATTATAAACGCAAAGTAAAAGCAGCTACTAATTTTAACCCTTAACGTCTTCCTTTTTCTTCATTTTTGCCAAAGTTCTATCTATTAGTCTCTTCTGTAACGCCCCTAATATAATTAAAAAGGTCCTTACCGTTAATTCCGTCTCAAAGGCTTCTAGAATAAGCACTTAATCGTCAAGGTCTATGTCATCAAACTTGTTAAGGAACTCTACTAAGGCCTTTTCTAGAGGCGGCTTTTAACTAAGAAGCTCTCGCGTAGCTCTAATCTCTTTTAATATTAGCTCTATAGTCTCTTCTAGTAGGTTCTTTGTCCGTTGCCTATCTCTAGGTTACTGACGCTTTACATCTAGTTTATTTAACATAGCAGCTTGTTCAACAGCGCGTTTTCTTATAGCCAGCGAAGACTTTCAAGCAGGCGTTAATAAAGGCGTATAATAAAGGCTTGGGCCTGCTAAGGACAACAATCATCAACTAGAAGGTATAGTAGAGCAATTGTTTAAGGAAATATCACTAGCTAACAAAGCTAACTGACGCTGTTCTATAGAAGATTAAGGTTTATCCTTATTAGCTACCTTATTGTCTTCCTTATTATAAGACTCATCCTCCTCGCTCCTGCCGTCCTATATAGTAGCAGCGCTTTCCTCCTCTATTAGCGCAGGATTAATCGGCGGCCTATTCTCCATTTAATTAAGAGCTTTATTAACTGTAATAGCATAGTTGCCCGTTGTAACTACGCCTTAAAATAGCTTATTAAGCTCCTCTAGGAAAGGCGGCGGAGCGTCTTAAAACTTCGCGGCGTTAGGATTGGCTTTAAAATATCTATCTATAACGTCTTTAGAGGCAACTGGTACACCTTTATCATTGTCCTATCCCTAGCCAGATTAATTGCAGAGCTCCTTCTACGCCTTCTAATCCCTTTTTTGACTATCGTGCTTACTTTTAAGCTGCCGTATAGTAATTAAATATCGAGTCTTTGCTTGCGCGGCGTCTAGAGCTATCTACCAGCCTTCCTTCTTATATAAGCTATCTGCACAAAGCCCTTTCCGAATAGCCTTTACTAGGCCTTTAATCATAGCTTCTTCTATTTTATAAGTCCAGCTAATACGCTATTTCTTTGCAGTTGCTCGGCGAGCCGTGGGCTGTATACGAAGGGGCGAAGGGCGCGAGGAACGTAGTGTATGCGCATTAGTAGTAGGAGTAGGGGTGGCAGTTATTGACGACATGGTAATAAGACACCGAAATAAGGAGCTAGTAGTAGAGGTTTGGTAGTAGGTACGTTTTAGCAGAGGATTAATTAATGTGAGCAGAAGATGTTGCTAATTTTGAGCCTTATCTAAGGCCTTTTTAGAACGATCAACTGAACAGTCGGCTTTGTTTCAGATTGAGTACGACTACCAGATTAAGCGCCACTAATTATCTACTAATTGACGCCGGCGAAAGCACAGATTAACGTCAGATTGAAAAAGCTCCAGATTGCAACCGAACACGCCCCAAATTGCATGTCAATTACGCGAAACGCGAAAATTAAAGTCTACTTGAATCTTATCCTACGAATATTTTCCCGATATGCCAATAAGGAAGCTACGCACACCTTGCCTAACCCTATATTGGTAGAGTATAAGATAGACATAGGAGATAAGGAACCTCCTTTTAGACTACTATATAACCTATTAGAAAACAAGCTAGCAGTATTACGTCAGTATATAGTAGACAATCTTTAAAGAGGATAGATTTAGCCTTCTATAAGCTAGGCAGGGGTACTAATCATATTTATATCTAAAAAGGATAAGACCCTTTGCCTCTATATTAACTATTAGGCGCTAAACAAGATTACTATAAAGAATTACTACCTGCTACCCTTAATAGGGGAGCTTATTAATAGGCTATTAGGCGTAAAAATATTTACAAAATTAGATCTAAAAGATGCATACTATTAAATCTAGATTAAAGCTAGTGATAAATAGAAAACGGCGTTCTAAATATAGTACGGCTACTTTAAGTACCTAGTAATGCCATTTAGGCTTACTAACGCACCGGCAATATTCTAGGCCTATATTAATAAGGCATTATTGGGCCTATTGGATATAATATATATAGTCTACCTTAATAATATTATAGTCTACTCTAATAACTACAAAGCATATACGTACTATATGCAAATAGTACTAGAAAGACTGTGGGAATACAAGCTCTATATAAATATAAAAAAAAACTTGTTCTATATCACTAGCATTAATTTTCTAGGCTTTATTATTAGCGTTAATGGAGTATTAATAGAGAAAAGCCGGGTAGACGCCATTAGGGAATGGCCATACCCTATAATATTTAGGGAAGTATAGGTTTTTATAGGCACAGCGAACTTCTACTAAAGGTTCATTATTTATTACTTATAAGTAATACTCCCAATTACCAATCTGCTAAAGGGATTTAAGGATAGCAAGAAGTCAGGACCCTTTATATTTAGGGAAGCTGCTAAGCAGGCTATAGACTAGTTAAAGGATTTGTTTATATTAGCGCCTATCCTAATATACTTCTGCTAGGAGCTACATATATACCTTAAAACGGATATATCCGGCTTCGCCCTAGGGGCAATTATATCTCAATTAAAAGACAGAGAATGGCATCCTATAGCGTTTTGGTTAAGGAAAATAACCCCTATAGAGCAGTATTATATAATATATAACTAGAAGCTGCTCGCGATAGTTACAGTAATAAAATACTAGCAATATTATTGTATAGAAAGCAATTATCCCATTAAAGTCCTTATAGACTATAACAACCTAGAATACTTTATAACTATAAAGGTGTTAAGCAGTCAACAAGCCAGATAGGCGGAGGCACTATTATAGTATAATTTTAAGATTATATACCGCTCAGGAAAGACAAATCCCGCTAATAGGTTATTAAGACGTTTAGATTATAAGACTAGGAGAATCCAGGACAGCATAGAGGAAATAATTCCTATATTGCAAAATTTGCTTAGGAAGAAAGAAGAATCTTTCCCTAAAACTATAGAATTTTATAGCAGGGTAGAGGTCCCAGTAATGCAGTGTTAGGACGCCAAGGTCCTTAGGGTATATAGTAACGTGACAACAGTAACGGAATGCAATAAGTATCTGGTTCTTGATGAAGTAGAACTATAGAACTGAATTCTGCTGTTCTCTGATGCGGGGCGACTACGCTTTGTAGGCGCCTCGCCTGCGCCTCGCCTGCGCTAAGCCGGTTACGGCCAGTGCGTCTCTATAGCCTAACAATTGCCCCCCCCTTATTAAGCGGCTGTCCTCAGCCAGCGCTATTATACAATAGGAGCGCTATTATTGTCCTTTACTAAATAAAAAGTATGCAACTAAATTTAGGTAAATTAGACAATGGGATAATAGGACAATAAGATAATAGAATAATAAGATAATAGAACGCTAGGGCTCTATAGAGACCTATAAAGGTAGGAGTCCCCCTAAGGTAGGACATCAGATTTCCCTTTCTATTTCAAATTAATTTATTCAGCCTATAATTCGCCTTCTTTATAACTTCTAATTAATTATGAATCGCAAGCATAACACCGCCAGTTTGCCTGCTAGCGAGCCTTTTGTAAGTATTCTTTATACTAGCTTATAACTGTCGCTAACCCTATTAGACGCCGTCTAAGCTCCCCTATTGCTCGCAAGGTGCTCCCCTAGCCTTGCTTAAACCAATTTACCTCCACTACGCTAAGCGCGTGGCTACTACTGGGTGGGCCACCTACGGCAAGCAGGCTAACTGCAATTGCGGTTACTACCGATGACTAAATAAGTCGTGCCAAGCAGTAAGTCCGTGTGCGTTAGTTTAGGTTCTAATAGCTAATAAGACTAGGTCCCTAAGGCCTTCTATAGCCGCTTAAATGAGCTACTTGCCCTTATTAATAGGGCTAAGTGCCGTTGGGTTACTAGTAGGGATACGGCTAATCTTAACGCTCGCGTTACTACCACCTAGAAGTCCTTTATAAAGGATATTAAGGCCTTAGTATGCACTAGCACCAAGCATAGTCTCTGTTAGCGCCTAAAGGGTAAAGACTTTCCCCTAGTCTAAGTGCAGGAATTACAGGCCATCTATTATACCCTTAAAGGGATTCTTAACGTAATGCGTGCTTTAGTACATGTTGTAACGCAGGTGTTTCGCTAGTATAGCGTATGCTAATAGTACCTATAGGCTAATATGCCTCCCATTATAAGGGATAAGGAGGAGGATAAGGGTAAGGAGAATAAGGAGGAGGAAGAGGAGGAAAATAAGAAGGGAGAGGAGGAGGAGGAAGAAGAGGAGGAGAGGGAGGATTTGTTAGAGCTATAGAGTCTTTATATTTCTATTAGCGTTCTGCTATTACTCTACTATTATTCCGCCGTTGTCCTGCTAGCGGGGCATAGTCCCTATTATAATTTAATTGTTTTAGTCCTCTTACCTACTTTCTCTTCCGTTTACCCCTTAGGGTAAAGTAACTATTATACGTCTCCTTTACGTCCTTATTAATGTCCTCCACTGGGACCTATTTATTATATTCTTCTAGCCAGCCTTTTTACTTAACTAGGTACTATAGAGTCTAGTTATATCCCTTCCTTTTATATATTTCTTCTACCTTATACTAATCCTCTTAGTCCTCTTTATTATCTAGCTTAATAGGCCCTAGTAGAGGGTCTCTAGTAGCGCCCTTATGTTATTTATATAGCTCTAGTAAGCTAATATAGAACACTAGATGGATATAGTAGGACGTAGGTAGATATAGCCAGTACGCTTACTTTCTAACTAGTTTGGCTATACTAAAAGGTCCAATAAAGCGTGCTATAAGCTTCTTACTTGGCCTTTTTAGTTTAAGGTTCTTAGTTAATAGCAAGACTAGATCCCCTACTTTATATACCTGTGGTTAGTAATATTAATTATAGTATTTTACCTGTGCCTTAGTAGCGTATTCCTAGCGTTTTGCTAGCGCTTTGTATTTAAGGGATATTCTTTTAATCCTCTTAGAGGCGGCTAGAATGGAACTACTATTATCTACCTTAACCTTATATTCCAGACGTGGGTAAAACCTATAGTAGGCATAGAACGGGCTTACGCCTGTCTTACTATATTTAGCATTATTATAGGCGAATTCGGCTAGTAATAAGAGGCCTGCCTAGTTGCTCTGCTTTTTATTATAGAATATACGGAGGTAATACTCTAGGGTTTAGTTCTGGCGTTCTATTTGCCTGTCTGTTTGTAGGTAAAAAGCTATACTTAGCCTATGTTTTATTTTTGTAGTAAAGCATAGCTCCGACTAGAACTTACTAGTAAAGATACTGCTATAATTAGATATAATCCCCCTAGGGGTTCTAAAACGGCATACTACTTCATTAAGGAAGAGATCCGTAAGTTTAGTTGCAGTAATAGTTTTTACTGTAGGCAGATATAAGGCCATCTTGGTATAGCAATTAACTATTATGTATATTGCGTTATACACCTTATCGCCTTATCTGCTAGGCGGTAGACCTATAATAAAGTCCATTGTAATCTCCTACTACGGCTAATTTAGGCAAGGTAGCGCTTAGAGCTTGCTATAAGGGCAATATTAAGGCGCGCGTATACGCTGGCATAGATTATAGGTAGAGATGTAGTTTATAATGTCCGCAGTTATACTAGGCTAGTAGTACTTACGCAAGAGTAGATTTAGGGTCTTTTTCTTACTAAAGTGGCCAGCTAGGGCATTATTATGGTGGATTTATAGGAGTTCTATATAAACCGCTAGGTCTAGGGGCATATATAGCCTTTTATAGTAATAAAGTAGTCTAGCGGAATTAAACTGCCATACTAGCTTCAAGCGGGCGCGTTAATGGCGTCTCGCCATATTTAAGCTATTACTACGCTTTTGTAGTATAAGGTTATCTATAGTTTAAAGTCCTTTAATAAGCTTAACAACTGTTTCTATACTAGACTTATAAGCACTCTCTTAAGTACTTACTTCTCTAACTTAGGTCCTTATTATACACTATTTAACAGCATATATATAGGTTGCCTAGTTAAAACGTAATACTATATTACCTAGGCGTACCTCCGTTAGGTTGCCAGCTTATAGCTATAGAAGTAATACCTCTATAGAGGGCTCGCTTTCCTATATACCTAATAGGACTTTTACTTTAGGTTAGTGGCCCTGCATTCCCAAAGTCCTTTAGAGTAGTGGTAGCATAGTGTCTTCTTTTAGCGGACCCCCTACGCCTAGGGGTTGCCTTGATAGCACATTTATAGGGTTTATTTTTCCCGCCCTATGCTTAATAATAAAGTTATAGGCAGCTAGGGTTATAGCCTATCTAGCTTACCGTCCATTAAGGGCTTTTACTTTTATAAAACCCTTTAAATTATTATAATCTAAAAGCACTTCTAGGTGGCTTAATAGCCCCTTAATATAGTATCTCTAATGCTTAAAAGCCTCTACAATAGCTAGTAGCTCTTAATTATGGGTCTTATAGTTACGCTCTACTAGCAAAAGCTTCCTAGACTAAAAGGCTATTGGATACTAAAGGCCGTCTTTAAATAGCTGTAATATAATTACTACTAGGCCTTGCATTAAGGCATCCGTCTCTAACTAAGTTAGTAGGCCCAGTATGTAGTGTTACAGAAGCGGCGCCGTCGTAAAGGCGTTGTAGAGCCAGCGTATTGCCTGCTCTACCTCCTCTAGCCAATTAAAAGGCCTAGCTTTGCAGCCATTCTTTGCTCCTTTTAGGAGATTAGTAATAGGCTTTATAATGGTAGAGTATTTATAGATAAACTAATAATAGAAGTTAGCAAAACCTAGGAAGACCCGGATATCCCTATAGAATTAAGGGCTCTCCTACTTGGTAATAGCTTCTACCTAGCTAGGATCTATTGCTACGCCTTTAGGGCTAATAATGTATTCTAGGAACTTAATCTCCTATACGCCAAACTTATACTTCTTAAGGTTTGTATATAGTTAGTATTATTATAACCTATATAGCACTTCTACTATGTGGCGCTAATATTCCTCTAGATTTTTAGAAAAAATTAGAATATTATTAAGGTAGACTATATAGAAGACGTCTACCAGTCCTAATAAGGCCCGATTAATATAGCCCTAAAAGGTTACTGGTCTATTAGTTAGCCTAAAAGGCAAAACTAAGTACTTAAAGTGGCTATAGCGTGTGTAGAACGCCGTCTTCTACTTATTGCTATAATGGATATAAAGACGGTAATACGCATATATTAGGTCTAACTTAGTAAAAATCTTAGAACTTGCTAAGCGGTCCAAGGTCTTACTAATTAATAGTAGTATAAGATAATTCTTAATTATTACCTTATTAAGGCCTCTGTAGTCTATATAGAGCCATAGCTTCCTATTCTTTTTAGGTATAAAGAGGATAGGTGCCCCTGTGGGACTAGTACTTAGTTAGATTTAACCTTTAGCTAAGGCGTTGTCTAAGTACTCCCTTAGGACTTCTAGCTTCTTAGCTAAGAGGTTATAGAGCGGCCTATATAGGGCCTTCTGTCCCTCTTTTAGGTTAATAGTATAGTTGCCCTAGTAGTGTTAGGGTAGCTTCCCTACTTTCTTATAGGAGAAGATATTGCTAACTTCCTTTAACTATAGGGGGAGGACTAGTAAGCTGCTGTTGTCTTACTTGCTAGGTATTACTCTAGAAGTCAATAGGATAAAGACCCTAGATTTTATCTGGAGAGACTCCACAAAACCCTTAGGGGTTTATAGTAATAGGGATGAGCCATCTAGCTTCTATTACTACGCCTTCGCCTTATAGTTAATAAGAAGTTAGGCCTTCTTTAACTCTAGCATACCTATAATAATAGAAAGAGATATATTAGCCATTCTATAGTAGATAAGGGTTACTTCCCTAATCTTGCCCTAAATATTCTTTATTCTTAGTAGTACCTTATAGGCCTTATAGCAATATGCCTAAGTCTTATTTAACTAGGAGTAGGTAAGCAGTTTTATGTCTAGCGTTTTAAAGTTACACTCTATAGCAAATTGCTGGTTAACTATATTTACTTTGGCACCAATATTAAGTATTACTAAAGTCTCCTTCTAGGTCTTCTTTAGGAGGACTTCTCCTAAGATAGTAATAGCTTCTTTATAATCTAGTAGGAGCTTACACCCTATGGCTATAAGGGGGTCTAAGGGCGCTTATCTTTTCCCAGTATAGAGGTAGCGTTTATACTGCTAGGCAGTAGTTAATTCCATAGCTGCTCTTTATATTATCGCCACTAATGTCCTAGCTGCCTACATTTTAAGCAGTTTCCTTTAGGCTAAGTTAAACCCCTAGTGGTATTGCTTTGCCCCACCATTAAGTTACTAGTAGTGGTTTTAGAGTCTGCTTTTCCTAAGTTACCTAACTAGGTGGTTTTTATATTTAAGTTTATAACGCGCCTATTACTTCTACCCTATGGGGCGCTTATACTCTTCTAGTTTTCCTCTAATAGGGTAGCTAGGGAAACTAGCTAGTCTTAAGTTTAAGGGAATTCTTAATAGTTGGTAATAGTAAGCTATAGCTCTGGTTGCAGCTTTGTGAGCAAATATATTATTAGATGCTTTGTATTATAAGGAGGGTTAATTTACGCTTTTAAGGTGGTTAGGTAAGCAGTAAACTTATTTATAGGTTAATTAGTTCGCTGCGTTGCCCTTATATATATTAGGGCTATATAAAGTTCTTAATTAATAGGACTTTTAATTTAATTAAGTAAGAATTCTATAAGCTCCTCCTAGGTAAACTATATATCTAAATGGTTATCTTTATACTGTAGCTAAAGGGTTTAGTTGGTCCCCTTTATATATTATATAGTAAACGCGACTTTAGTATTCTTATTTATAAAGGCATTAGACTCTAAGCGGAACGCTAGCTTTAAGCTATTGCGGAAGTCTTAGTGCTCTTATATAGTCTTACTATAATATGGAGCAATCTTCTTTATTTTAACGGCCTGTTTTAATGGAGCGCCTATTATATTAGTAGCCCTCCGCTTAAGGTTTAGACGCATCTGGCTACTATCCAAGTACTCTAATGGGATGGTTTAAGGTTGTAGATCTAGGTCAGGAATAGGAGTTAATATTACCTTACTATGTTAATGCTGTTTTAGCACTTCCACCTCTTCCCTAAGTAACTGTAGTTTTCTTTACTCTAGGAGTTATAACTTCTTATTTTCTAGACGTTATATTTCTTCCTATATATCCCCTTCGCCCATAACTTCTAGTTCTGTCTGGGACGTGGGTCCGCCCGCGTCATCCTAGGGCCATTCCCCAGACTTAGTACTATATACTACACTGGTATTACGCACTACGCTAGTATTACGCCCGCGTCTTGCCATTAGGTTAATAGGCTGTGATATAGTTAATAAATATAGGTTGTCTTCTTAATAGAGGGCTGCTGCTATATAGTCGTGGCCTTAGCAGACTGCTATGTTATTAGGCCACTACCCCTAAAAAGGGATAAGAATTTAGAACTGTTAGGACGCTAAGGTCCTTAGGGTATATAGTAACGTGACAATAGTAACGGAATGCAATAAGTATCTGGTTCTTAATGAAGTAGAACTGTAGAACTGAATTCTGCTGTTCTCTGATGCGGGGCGACTACGTTTTGTAGGCGCCTCGCCTGCGCCTCGCCTGCGCTAAGCCGGTTACGGCCAGTGCGTCTCTATGGCCTAACATGCAGCTGCAAAGTACTATAATAATAGAGCCGTAGGATATAGTTATGGACTAGATTATAGACTGAGCAGACATTATAAAGTTAGTATACCTTAGAATTAGCAAGAATTCTATAGAATATACTGGGGGTGTCGCGGCACATTTAACTTAACGGCGCACTAGCTACAAGTTTCTGGATCTAGAGGGGATAGGCAAGATGCCTATCTATAGTATAGCATACTATACAACAGTAGGAAAATCTGCTAGCACTAATAGTTTAAAACATCTCGTGCTACGCCTAGGGTTTATAATAGCGGTAGGCGAAATAGAAATAAGCAATCTATATAAAACCTTTTTAGATCTTCTTCTTTAAGCATAATAAAGGGACGCCTTTGTTTCTAGGGAGAGGTAGAAAGATATAGTAGAGACTAACTTGGCTAGTGTTACTAAGAAGCTATAGTAGCAAGACTAAAAGGGTCTATTACGCTTTAAGGGTGCTGTATATATCCTAAAGGACCAAACGGTTTAAGATAAAATTTTAAAGGTCTTCTATAACAACCCTTTAGGGGTTACTATAGTACTAACAGGATCCTTAAGGCCGTTTAAAGGAAATACTTTTGGGATAGAATGTCTAAAGAAGTTAAGAACTATATATTAAGATGTAATATATACTAAAGGGTACAGATATCTAGGCATCGCCTATATAGCAAGTTATTAGTGCTTCCTATTCTATAGGGACCCATATTAGAATTAATAATAGATTTTATAACAGACTTACCCCTACTAAAATAAGAACTAGAGAGGTTGCTAACACTATCCTAGTAATTATTAATAGATATATAAAGTTTTTAGGGTACTTTACTGTTATAATAATAATTATAGTAGCAGAACTGGCAGACCTGTTTTTAGAGCGGTAGCTCTTATTTAGCATACTAAGGGGAATTATATCCAATAGAGGTACCATATTTAACAGCACATTTTGGTCTCTATTTTGTCTCTTATTAAAAATACAGCGAAAGATAAATACTGCCTTCTACCTATAAATAAACGGGCTAATAGAGCGTCTAAACGCATTATTAGAATACTACCTCCGCTGCTATATTAATTATTAATAGGATAATTAGCTATTATAGTTAGCTCTAGCGCAATATATATATAACATAAGCATCTATAGTAGTATAAAAATAACCCCTTATAAAGTACTATTTGGGGTAAAAGTAAATAACCCCTAAATCATTAAGGACATTATTCCTAAAAGAGAGGCACTAGTAGTATCCAAAAGAATTAAGCAAATAAGAATTCGCAGAGAAGAACTTAAAAAGCACTTACTAGACGCCCAAGCTATATAAAAAAGGTACTATAACAAAAAACATATACCTAAAGAATTTAAAATAGGAGACAAAGTCTTACTATCTATAAAAAACATCCAGATAAAACGCATTAAGAAGAAGCTGGACTACTAGTAGCTTAGACCCTTTAAGATAGTTAGGAAAATAAAAGGAAATCAAGCCTATAAATTGGAATTGCTGAAATTATATCTAATATATTACACATTTTATGTTTCCTTATTAGAGTTATACCAGAGAAAAGATAGTGTAGAACCACCCCTACCTAGCAAAATTAATAGGGAACTAGAATAGAATATAGAAGATATCCTAGACTAAAGATAGTGTTAGAGGAAACACAAATTTTTAGTTTATTAGGAAGGATACTCCTAGGCGTATAATAGTTAGGAACCTAAGGAGTACCTTTGGCTAGGATATAATATAGCAATTAAAACTTTCCTAAAGACTATAAATTAGGATTTAGTAATAGTTCTAGATATACTATAGGCGAGACAACAGGGAAGACCTTATAAATTAAAACTATAAGGTTAAGCATAAGCATTAGAAATAGAAATGTTTCGCTATTATACTAGGGATTCTAGAATCCTATAAGAGAAAGCTATAGGGATCTATATAAGAACTACTAGGGATGCTGTCTGAAGAAGACGCTATTTAAAAATAAGCAGTAGCACTAAAAGAAGGGGCCTTAAGGATTTAGAAGGGTTCCTTAGGGATAAAAGGAGAGTATCTGGTCTAACACTAGAGATACGCAGTAGAGTTAATAATATAAAGAGGACCAAAAAGACACAGAGCAAAGATTTAGAAATTTTAAGAAATTATAAAGCATCTATAAGAACACCACCTGTTTATTATATATGGAGATTATAGCGGTATATTACTTTTATACAGACTGTCACCAAAAATAAGAATAGAGGCATCCCTAAAGTATAAAGTTAATTCCTAGTACTAGGGCATCCTAGAGGCACTAGAGAGGCACCCTATAAAGCTATCCTATAAGAAAAAAAGAAAGAATAAGATAATAACTTAAATAGTAGTAAGTTCTTTGATTAATGTCTGATACGGATCCTATCTAGGCCTACGCAGACTACTCTATACACAAGGGAAACTTATAAATTGATAAGAAGAAAACCCTTATTGATGTAGGGGACGGAAAACCCCTATAAGCCACCTCAGTAGGATAAAAAAACCCTGCTTTGCTATGTCCGTCCGTAGCAGCGGCCCTGTGGGCCTATAGCTACGTCCTGTCCTCCTTAGATGTTTAAACTCTTTAGGAACTACTGCTTCCTTCTCTAGCTTATCCTAGCTAGGGTTCACTATGTCCTAGCTCGGCCTTGCCAATTAATTATTATACTTTGTTGTTGTTTCCTATATCTTAGCCATCCCCTATATGCTATCTCTTGTAGACTATTGCTATATACGCTATGCCTCCCCCCCCTTAAGGCCTATTAAAGGCGTAAGGGGGATTTATCCGTTCTACTATCTTAATACTAAAAGACAAAAGTGGGATGTGTATGTGTGTATACCTGGGTATTTTTTGTGCCTAGGCCCTAGTTACTAGGCCCTCTCTAAGGGCACCACTCTGTTAAGAGGAGACAAGGAAAACTATATGGGGTTATCCGGCTGACGGTTTTAGTAGTATTATAGCAGTACGGCGAGTGACCGCATGCTCTGCGGGCGATCGCCCTAGGGGTTAGGAGGGGCCGTATATTTGCTTATTCGTTCGTTTGCGTTTGTTTGTTTATTAATGTAAGGTTGTTAATGCTTTCCGTTGTGGGTTAAGGGGATGTTATTAAATGCTACGCATCTATGTTGGATTATATAGGTGCCCTAATAGAGTAGTGTAGTAGTAGCTGTTATTATAAAGGGGTACTAACAGTGGTGGTTTTTGAGATCTCACTATCCTATATGAAAACTTTTCACCACTATCCCAACGCTCACAACCACTACCACCAGTCGTATTGCACGCTGTGTGACGTCTCTGCGTTGGCTCTGAGTCTGAACTTTAAAGACCTAGGTTTGTAGCCGTTACCGCATACAGGTGCAGAGTCCGTTTTCGACGGCCTAATAACTTAAATACTAGAAGTAGTAATGGGAGCCTTCTCCTCTATCTTAATATTATTATCGGCAGTATTATTAACACTCCTATCCTCAGAAGCATTAGCATTTTTACTAATATTCTTCTTAGAGCGATAAGAATTAGATGGACTACTATAACCAGGGGACTGGCAAGGAGAATGTTTATCTTTGTTACTATCCTTAGTGTTATCCCTAGGCTCTAAATTGGCATCTAGGCTAGAATTAGAAAGTTAACAACTAAAGAGTTAGCATAGTTCCTAAATATATTACTAAAGAGACTTACCTGGCCAGAAAGGCCCGCGTAAGAGTGTAAATATTATTATTTATAAGAATAAGCTGCTTACACATGCGCTCCTAGACACTATATATCCAAAATCACTACGTCTCTATAGCAGTAGAAACCCTTATTAAATTAAAAAGGCTGCAAGCAATAGAAGATACCTTCTATCTCTATCTTTTACTATTCTAATGCAGATAGAAATCCCTAATAGTGTGTTAGAGCGAGCAAGCCTTACGCGCGTAAATAGTGGGGATCTAATATAGTTAGTAAAGTCTAGAATAGGATAGAATAGGAAATACTGGAATATAGGTCTTTTTCTAGCTGCAATAATAGGAATACTTAGATTTGTTCTTGCTAGAGCGCGGTATCTTATAGGTATAGGATGGGTCTAATATAAGCGCGTAAACGCAATGACGGCAGCACTTTAGAGAAACTACCGTAGGAGTAATAGAAGTGGTCTATAGTGCTAATAAAGTAGGGACAATGCCGCCGCTAGTCTAGGGACGCGCAGTATAATTATAAGCCATTGCGAAAAAACACTATAGGAAGTTAGTATTATTAAAGAGATAAAATGGGGATCCTATTACCTATAGACGCGTTATAAAAAGAGAATGGAGTAGTAGTAGAAAGAACAACTAGAGATGCGGAAGCTAAAAGCTAAGATATAATAAAAAACAGTCTGCTAAAAGGCGAGACGAATAGTATTGTTAATAGAAAGACGTGTAAGAGACAATAGCTTATAAACTAAAAGAAATTAATATTAACATGTTATTATCAGGACCTATTTTAGGTAAATAGAGATAGTGGCTAGTTAATGTGTTATATAGGACAACCTCTAGATTAGCTTATAACAAATTCTTATAATAAGAAAGGTAAATCCCATTTAATTTTTATTATTATTATTAAAGTTCCATTATAAAGGCACCGTAAAGAGCTATAGTGGAAGAAGAGTGGAGGAATAGAAGATAAAGTAAGGTTCCACGCTAGTAAAGAACTGGCGATAAGCCGCATTATAGAGTACCTTTCTGCTAAAGAACTTCCCTAGTGGTTTTAGTTAGAACTCTATAAGAGTTTATTAAGAGGCAAAGTCTTAAAGAACTAAAACCCTTAAAGGGGAGGCAATTATAACGGAATCCCCTAGGAGGTATATATCAAATAAGATAGTAGGAGGTTTTATTAATATCCCGTCTACGTCCTATATATATTCTAGAGGAGGCATAGTTAGGCAGATAGGGGCGAAAGGTTTTACTAGTGTCTTAGAAGGTTTATATAGGACGCTAGTTCTCCTCTAGAGAAAAACTAGCGATTAGTCTCTAAATGGAAGTGGTTAGAAGCATTTATCCTTTAATACGTAAAACTTATTCTACCTTTAACTTACCTTTAACTTACCTTCTACTTACCTATAACACTACCAATTAGATAATTATACGTTCCGGTTAGGCTGGCCTCTTATATTAAGTATATAGAAAAACAGAAAAGGGTAAAGATTAATATAGAGAAACGGGTGGTACTTCTAGATATATTATATAAGCTTATAAATAAAGCTACTAAATATCTACGCAATATTCTGCTTAAGCCGTATAAGGAGACAAGTCCATTATCTAGAGGTCTACACTATTACTCTAATTATAATAATTTATTACAGGCTTATAAGGTGTCACGGCACTGACCTATTATACACTGTCTCGTACTGTTTCCTACTGTTAGCTGGCCCACCATTAGCGCCTTGGCGGGCTGGCCCTACTATTTGTGTATAATACCCCCTTTCCATCTTCTTCTCCTCTTTATACCACAATGTAGTTATTTAGCCTACTTACATTACAGCACTATGACAGTTTATGGTATCTCTAATTGCGCCCTATTATAACCTTTGTTTTTTCCCTCTTCTTAAGTATACTGTCTCCGTTTTCCCAGTGTAATCACAACCTGGCGTGACTGATAATACCATACCACAGTCCTAGATAACCCTAGCACAGTCCCAGATAATCTTAGTATAATTTTAAACAATCTTAGTATAGTTATAGACAATCTCAGCATTATAGCCAGCCTTATAGATTTTAATTGCCTTACCTAGATCCCTTAAAATGGGCAACTACAATATAGATAATACCCCGTTAATAAACCTACGCGAAGCGCTTACCTGCCTCTTTAATACCTCCCATACCTACATTACCTGGGCAATCAGGAATGGCCTGGAGTACCCTAAGGACCTTAATATGGCAGGAACCTTCCAGCACCTTTCTATATATACAACCTTTTTAACTAGCGTTAAGAACGGCCTCCAAGCCGTCTATAATAAAGGCCGAACTATAAAGTCTTAACTTAAAGAAGCTTAGCACAGAATTAACTCCCTTAAGATGCTTAAACTATATATACAACAAAACGAATAATAAGCTCTTGTATACACTAAGACTATATAAAGTCTAAGCTCTTAGATTACTATACTTACCCAAACCATTACTGAGAAGAATATAGCTACTAGCTCCCCTCTTCTAACCAAGCCCTATAGAAAAAAGTGTAAAGCAAAAGATCCAACCCCGTTTAATAGTAAGGGATCACCAATTGAAAAACAAGAAAAATTTAAGATATAGGAAATAAAGATCCAAGGCGTTTTCTAAAGAGATATAAAGTGCTTTAAGACTCCAATGGATAAAATCCTCTACATATTAGATATGCTGACAGATAAGGCCTATAACTATATTAAGCATGGCCTTAATATACTACGCATATACCCAAACAACTTAAGCAAATGGACCTTCTCCAACCAAGAGTCTATGCTCGTGTACATAAGAAAGTACTATAAGACCATTAATACAACCCAAGCGGCCAAAAATAAGTTGGATACCTTAAGCTAGGGCGAGCATAACTACTAGTCCTAAAAAGCAGAGCTTAATAAGTTAATAATTAAAGCAAATAAGACTAAGGAACAAAAAGTGGACTTACTTAAGAAGAATATTTTACTAAAGATAAAAGACCTAGCCCTTACCCTCAGCCGTAAGATTAGCGATGCTAACTATAAAGGCTGGAGTAAGCAGATAGACGTGTTTATTTATAACCTACAGAACTATGCCCACTATATAAAGCTAAATACCGCTAAGCTAAGTACCACTGGCGGCTATTAACCTATATTACCTAATAACAACACCTCAGCACTAGTACTATAGAATAACCTAATAAACCTTAACGCCGTCAAATTTGGTAGTGGTAGTAGTAGCCTCCCTAACAACATCTAAAGATACTGTATGGATAACAGACTCTGTATGGCATGTGGTTAACCTGGCTACTGGAAAAATGCTTATAACCCTAAAATAAACCTAAATCCCCTCCTAATGCCACCGCGCCAACCCCCTCCTAGCCGCGGCGGATTCTTTAGCAGAGGGGATAGCAACCAAAATAGTAACTATAGATGAGGACGTAAGTTTGGACACAGAAACCCGCCCCCGTAATAGCCTTCCCCAATATAGCCCTAGCCGATGGTCCTATACGTGAACTACGGATAAGTACTCCGTATTGCTACCAATCATAAGACCGGCTATGTTATCAGTAAAATACCCTCTAGCACATATACACCGTTGGAGACCAATATATTAGGACATACTAGCTAAGACTATAGCTACCAGCCAAGCCCTACAAGTCAGTTATTAAAAGGTCAACCCTTGGACTAAGTTGCCTCTAAGGGTCAGAACTATATGGGGAGGAGGATAAAAGAATTAGATCTATATTACTAGATTAATTAGACCTTATTCTAAGTTAACTGCTACTTAACCTCAGAACAGTAAATAATAATAGAAATACTATCCTTATTTAGACCTACCTCTCCTTATTACGTAACCTACTCCTATAAGTTTTCATTAAAACAGTAAGCCTCGTTAACACCGGTAGTATAGCACTAGCATTTGTAGACGAAGACTTGCTTATAAAAAAGCACAATATTATAATGAAAAGACTCCTAGTTCTAAAACCACTCCGCCTTACTAACAGACTCCCATCCAGCTTTATTACCCACTACTTTACAGCAAAAATAATAATTGGCCACTATATAGAATCTATGCTTTTCTACGTCATGAAATTATCACCCTCTATACTAGTAATTCTTGGAATGCCCTAGCTTAAAAAATATAACCTAAGGGCAGACTTCCCCGCTCTAAAGCTTAAGTTTAACTCTAATTACTATGCCTACAACTATCTCCCATGGCACATTCCCAATTATAACTAAGTAGTACTATACGGACGCATCGCAAGGCTAACGCTTAGATACCATTAGCTGACAGTAAAAGAGGTACCTAACACTAGTAACCTAATATACGCAATAAATAAAGTGGAGATCCTAGAAGACTGGACCACCGCCCTATCCCTAAAAAAACAAACACCGCCAGAACTATAAGTCCCCTATATATACCCGCTTAACCTAGGTCAGCTAACAAGACACCCAACTTTAAGTTATTTGCCATACGTATATGCGACTATATGTATAACAGCTAAAGATATTATAGCTAAGACTAAAACCAGAGCAATTAAGACCTTCCCCCTATAACACCTAACCTTACACCTGTCTCCTGCACGTACCGTGTAGGGCCGCTGCCTTGTTTCCGCCCCCCTAGGCCGACTAAGCCGTGCTAGCCTAGCCGTAGCACTAGAGAACCAGATACGCCCTAACCTAAACAACATTAGATACACTTATACCGTTAATTTCACCCAGTTCTATAAACAAAAAGACGTAAAGGTAATAAAGATCTATATAGCGGAGCTAGTAGAACTAGTTAAACAAAAAGAACACTAATAGCTGCTTAAAGAGCTGCCTATAGGCCTAATAGAAGTACCAAACCTATTAGAAAGATCTTTCCGCCAGCTAGTAAAAGGTAACTATATAATAGAGGAAGCCCGTAAAGCGCTACCCCCTTATTTTTATAACTTCCTTAAGATAAACCTAAAAACCAAGCCTAAGTTTCTACGCCAAAAGATAGTTAATACTAATATTAAGAAATTCCTAAAAGGCAAACCAGGATTAACCCATAAAGATATTCTATAATACTTACTAAAAGAGTTTCACGAATATATTAAACACTTCCTCCCTAAAAATGCAGATAAGCTGCCCCCTTACCAACCATAGGACTATAAAATTAAGATTATGCCCAGAAAGCAGGCCCTATATCACAAGAATAGACTACTCTCACCCACTAAACTTAGTTATGTAAAGAAATGGATTAACAAGATGCTAGATAAGGGTTTTATCCGCGAATTAACCTTACTAGCTACTATACCACTCCTCCTTACTGTGAAACCTGGTAGTAGCGTGTAAATCTACCATAACTACTAAGGCCTAAATACAGTTACTATTAAGAATTGGTACCCATTGCCACTAATCCGTGAGATACTTAATGCACTCTATAGTGCTAAGTACTTTACTAAGCTTAATATAATTGCTGCGTTTAACCAGATCCGGATTGCGGAAGGTTATAAGTAGCTTACAGCATTTATTACCCGGTTTGGACTCTATAAAATATTAGTTACACTATTTAGTCTCTATAATACGCCCACCACATTCCAGAACTATATTAACTATGTTTTACACAACGCCCTTAATAACTACTGCACTGCCTACCTTAACGATGTCCTTATCTTCTCTAAAATACGCACTAAGCACACTAAATATATAAATAAAGTTATCTAGAGACTCGGCAACGCCGGACTGCAGATTAATATTAATAAGTCTAAGTTTTATGCTACTAAAACAAAATATCTTGGCTTAATTATCTTAACTAATGGCATAACTATGGACCCTAAGAAGGTGCAGGCCTTATAGAAATAAAAGGACCCAACATCAATTAAAGAACTACAGCAATTTCTCAGCTTCGCAAACTTTTACTAATAATTTATCTAAAGCTACTCCGCAGTTGTTAAACCCATAACTAGGCTACTAAAGAAGAGTACCAATTGGTTATAGGGCCCTAATTAAGCACAAGCCTTTCAAACACTAAAGACAGCGTTTACCACAGCACCGGTCCTAGCATACTACGACTATATAAAGAAAACCGTAGTAGAGACAGACGCCTTAAACTGGGCTTTAGAAGGAGTGCTTTACCAAGCTAGCGAAGATAGCAAACTTAAGCTAGTCGCATTCTTCTCTGCCAAGCACTCCGCCCTGGAATATAACTATAAGATATATAATAAGGAGCTCCTAGCAATTATAAAAGCACTAAAAAAATGGCGCCCTAAACTATAAGGAACTAAGCAACCGTTTAAGATTATTATAGACTACAAGAACCTCCAAACCTTTATAATAACAAAATAACTAAACCAGCGCTAAGTCCAATGGGCTAAGTTCCTCTCTTAGTTTAACTTTGTTATTACCTATAGGCCTAGTACCAAAGCTACAATCCTAGACGCTCTTAGCCGTCTCCTAGGCGTAGCACCTGCTAATACTAGTAACAAACGTCTATAATACTAAGACCGCGTTGTTTTACTATAAAAAAAAGTTGACCCCATTATCCTAAAAGAGCTGCTAAGCAAATCCCAAGACCAGAGCATTAAAGACTTTATCGTAGTAATAGACCTAGAGCCTAAGAAAAAACCTCTTAAGGAGCTTATTAAGAATGCCTACAAGGAGAATAAACTTGCTAGGGATATATTAGCTGCGCTATATAAACAGGAAGGCCGTAAAGCACGTCACTAGCCTAAGCAGATTAGGAAGTTACTCCGCTATAATAAATCTAAATGTTCAATTATCAACGGCCTAATCTACTATAGGAATTGAGTATTTGTCCCTAATTCACCTAAACTCTAACTAGAAGTCGTATACCGCACGCATAGTTTGGGTCCTATGGGCCACCTAGGCCACGTTAAGACGCTAGACCTCCTTAATCGAACCTATTAGTGGCTAGGTATTTCACAGTTCACAGCTACCTTTGTAAAAAACTGTGCTCTCTGCTTCCGTATAAAGACCCTATACTTAGCACCACCCGGTTTCCTAAAACCACTAAAACTACCAGTCCGCCTATGGACCAATATCTCTATTAACCACGTCGTCAACCTACCTAAGTGCCTTTGTAATGGCAAAATATACAGACACATCTTTATTGTTATTAACCGCCTAACAAAGATAAGACACTTTATTTCTATTACTAGCCTAGATACTAAGGAGCTTATTAAAGCATTTATCCACACTATCTATAAGTTACATGGCGCTCTAAATACTATTATTTCCAATAGAGGCTCTTTATTCGTTTTTAACTTCTGGCGTTACCTAAACTAGCGCCTAAAGGTAACCCTAAGCCCTAGTTCCGCATAGTACCCTAAAACAGATGGCTAAACTGAGATTATTAATACAGCAATAAATAAGTACCTATATGCCTTTATAAGCTTCACCCAAGACGACTAGGTAGATTGGCTCCCCCTTACCAAGTTTACCACAAACAACTAGATTAATGAGACTATAAAAATCTTACCATTCTTTACCAACTATAGCTATAACCCATATTTGGGCGTTAAACCAGCGGGCCCCCAGCTATCAGCCCTATCTATATATGTAAAGAAGGAGTACCTATAAGCTAATACTATTACTAACCGCTTCGAGCGCATTTTAACCCAGCTTAAAGCCCTAGCTTATATCTCCTAGCGACGCTATAAAGACAACGCTAATATAAAACGAGACGAAGGTACAATATTTAAAAAGGATGACATAGTTATAGTTAGCCTTAAAAACATAAAGACTAACCAGCCCAAGAGGAAGTGGGATAATAACTAGGATAGACCCTGGCCCGTCCTAGCTGCCTATAAAGGAGTAGTTGTAGTTAACCTTCTAGACTATATCCGCGTTAACAAGTCTTTCTATACTTTAAAAGTCCGCCTCTGGTTCCCTAAAGAGATCTCTAGTTAAGCACGCATTAATAAAGAGGAACGTTGTAATATCACAGGAAGGATAGCTAAAAGAGACAATAATGGCAACATCACGGACAAGTGGGAATTTAAAAAGATCCTTAATATATATAATAAACAAATAGACGAGCATGGCCTAACATATTATATTAAGTAGAAGTATTATAATAAAGAAACCTAGGAACCTAAAAAGTCCCTAAAAGGGTGCGAGCGCGCACTATATAAGTTCCATAAACAATACCCTAAGAAGCCCAGACCCCTAGACTAGGTATAAGATAAGGAAAAGTTACGCCAAGGTCGTAGCCAACCACGATGTTAATTTATGGTGGTTAAAATATTATAGAACTTTAACCACCGGTTAAAGTTATCTAATTGGCCAGATTCTTGCCAAGGAATGCCGCGAAATGCCACGTAGATTAATTCTGGTGGCGGTATAGAGTTCTGCCAACTTTATTCACTAAACTAACCAATTAGGATTTTCTATCCCCGGGATAGAAAATCGCCATTAGCTCAGTTAAGGGCGGTAAGCGGAACTGACATCTTTGCGACAAAAACTAGCCCCCGCGTATTACCTGTTTTTAGAGTTATTTGTTTAGTTTGGGGACCAAACCTTCTAGGAGAGGGGAGTACTGTCACAGCACTAACCTATTGTATACTGTCTTATACTATTTCCTACTGTTAGCTGGCCCACCATTAGCGCCTTGGCGGGCTAGCCCTACTATTTATATACAATACCCCCTTTCCATCTTCTTCTCCTCTTCATACTATAATGTAGTTATTTAGCCTACTTGCATTACAGCACTATAACATAAGGAGTATAATATTATTACACTATATACTAGGAATATTGCGAAGAGTAAGTACTTAAAGGATCTATTTATAAGTATTAAAAAGTAGATTAAAGGATGGCTTAATACAATATACTAGGATGCAGTTTAGAGTCTAATTTCTAGTTATATTATATCCAATAATTAAATCCATATACTTTATATCTAACCTCTACTAACCTATAAGGATCTTAAGCGGATATTGCCTAAATGGGATTACAGCTTCCTAGGAGATAAAATAGATACGCTTATCCGCTTTATTTATAAGAAAGAAACGCAATACTCTAGTACTGGTATTTTATAGGTTGCGTCGCAATCTAGTAGATATATTATTATATCTAGAAGCTCATTACAGACGCCTTTACTATTAGTAGGTTAATAGGGACCTATTAGTATATTAATTATAAGGAGTGCTGGCCTTAATTAACCGTTGTAAACCAAAGTATTACCGCCCTTATAGCTATTATTAGCATCTACCTTAATATCTTAACAACCACTTAAGAATAAATTCTAATAATTTAGATTTAGACTTTTATATACACTCTATAGCTTCTATTAAAGTTATATAGTAAATAGTTTAGTAGATATAGTAACTTAGCCCTATTTTAGCTCCCAAATTTTAATATTTTAAAAACTACTAAACTATTTACTATATAACTTTAATAGAAGCTATAAAGTATATATAAAAGTCTAAATCTAAATTATTAGAATTTATTATTAGGTGGTTATTAAGATATTAAGGTATAAATTTTCTAATTTTTGGTAATACGGCGCTCGGTCATGTGTGGCGCTCGCTAGTGGAAAACGTTAGTATTTTAATAGGGTATAGCTCCGCGTATAGCTTATACTCTATTAGTTTATTTCTTTAGCAATTTAGATATTCCTTTATAACTCATCTTACTAGGCCCTAGATTTCTTAAATAATATACTCTTTTTAAAGCCTTAACACTAAGCCCATAGCTCCGCTATGTCCTTATATTATTTTCCTATAAAAATCTTTAATAAAATCTTTTACTATTTCCCTTAGAATATATATAGCTTTTTAGTACTTATACTACTCTAAATCTAAATGCTTATTTTATACTTCTTGATCTTCTAAGACTATATACTCTCTAGTACCTTATAGGTCTTTTCCTCTCTTATTACTGCGATCTTCTCTAGGTATTTCTACTACTATTATCTATTTAGGCATTCTTCCATAAGGAATCTTTTTAGTTAAAGTATTAAGTTATCTAAGTCTTAAACTTCTATTAGATGCTATCTGTGTATATACTTAACATTTCTATATTTTCTTTTATTAGGTGCCCACTATATCCTAGTTAAGTACTTCTTATTTTTACTTTTGGTGTTTTATACATTTTGTATATATTATCCATATATACAATCTATACCAATATATAGTATACTAGGTGTTTTAGATTAACTTATAGCTTGTCTTTACCCTATAGTTTAAACCTTTACTTAACTTGTCTAAATATTGCTATATTTTTAGCTAGTACTAATATGCGTTAGCCGCTTCTTTAGTCTTCCATCTACTCTTCTAAGTCCTTAAACGTTATAATTAATGCTTATTTAATATAACTTATATATCTTTCTAAAATTACTTAGTTTAGTATAACTCTCTTATCTAACTATATATAGAAGTCTTCCTACTTATTATTTCTATACTGTCTATACCACTTCTAGTATAGTTTATTGAGCGCATACGATCTGTCTATAAGGAAGTATTTTTTTATTACTGCGTTATAACAGCCTATTATATATTGTTCTTTAAATCTAGTAAGGATCCCTAGGTCCTCTTCTTATTCTATTTTTTTTTTTTTTTTACCCTTAACGTGCCTACTTTAGGGCTATTAGTAATTTTTTGTATAGATATTCTGTTTCGTAAATATTCTAGTATTCTAAGCTCTTTATATCCTTTTTGTTCTTGCCACGCTATAACCTATACTTTAAGTCCTATCTAGTCTTCTCTTAGTTTGCGTCTAGCTAAAGGATCTTTAAAATCCTTAAACTTCTTAATTATAGTATTAACTTTTCGACCCTTAGGCTGAATACTTTTTTATATTACCTATTATAGGTATTCTTATTCGTTCCTTGAAATCTTGGTTCCCTAGGAATACTATCCTTACTCTTATCCTATCTTTAAAATTTTAAGTTTTAAAGTAATCCTTTTAATCCTCTGTATTTTTAGCTTTAATCTATTCTTATAGATAGCTAGCCTGTATTTTTACTACGGTGGACTTATTAATGGGCTAGGTATATAGGTAAATATAATAATAAGATCTAACTATTAAGTAAGTGCCTAATAGATTAACTTTAATTAATTCTAAGATTTATTACTAAAAGAGAAGCTATCTAAGGTAGGAACTATAGTCTTTTAAATACATAGTACTGCGCCTAAGAAATATGTTTAATATGTTGGGTATATAAATATATAACAACCTATATAATCTCGCTTAGCCTTTATCCTATAGTTTGACTGGTTTTAGCGCCTCCTGCGCTTTTACTACTAACCCGTTTATATCCTCTTTAAGTAGTCGTACTACTGTTAATATAAGGTCCGGAATATATATAAAGCTCTATAAAAGCTCTCCCCCTTAAGCTTAAAGCTTTACTTAAAACCTTACTTAAAGCTTAATATAGAGCTCTAAAGCTCTATTAATACGCAGTACTAATATACTAAGAATGCTTTATAATTGTCTATATAAACAGCTCTACAAATAGTTCTATAAATATTTATATAATTGCCTATATAAACGCCTATATAAGCGTCTACATAAACACGTATATAATTAATTAATTATTATTAATTCTTTTTAATGTCTAATACAGTTCTATTACTGTCAGGAGTGAGACAAGTAGCCGTTACGTGTCGCCATGGCACTAGCGTGGCGAGGAGCCTTAAGCTCCTCGCCCTCCCTCATTCTAGATCATCAAGCATTATCAACAACATCACTGTATCTACTCGAGTAGTACTAGTAAGGGAGTTACCCTATGTTACCAACACTAATTAGTAGTTGAACACACAGTCAACTATAGAATAGCAAGGTTATTAACAGAAGAGATAGTCTCGTACAGGGGTACTATATGCGCTTATATGGAATAGATCCCAGCGATACTGTACTACCTTAGACTTGCGGAAAACCAGTAATAGAAGTGTTACTAAGTACTAGGAGATACCAAGTTACATCTATTACGCAGAATAACTACGTTTATGAAGATTTGGTTAAGTACTTTAGGTCAGAAGTGTTACTAAACCTAGGGTCCTAAGTTAACGTCCGAAACGCGTTAAATAATATCTTAAATTGCCTACCTCTTAACAGCAAACCTATAAGATTTTATAAAACCGAAAACCCTACCTACCTTTAACCTATCATGGCGTTAACCTACCTAAAGAAGTACGAGGAAGACATTAACCCAAAGATATAAAACAAAGACATTAACCCTGTAAACGCTAAGCAAAAGAACCTAAACGGATTCTTATTATACCACATGGTATATTATACAGATAGCGAATATAACGACACTATGCTATAGTATTACATAAAGGAGGACTTTGTTGGATAGATAAAGGAAATATAGGCTCTTGTGAACAAGCTTATTATATAAGACTTCCGTAACTTTCTTTGGGAGAATGGAGTATTTATCCCTATAGATGGAAGCGCTATTAGAGACAATATTTAGGAGCAAGTTATTAATATAAAAAAAGAGCATAAATGGACTCCATAAGAGATTAAGTACTAACTACGCACTATAAAGAAGCTCAACTTATAATGGAATCCGAATAATACACTAATAGAGATATATTTAAATTCTATTGCTCCAGGCACGAGTTCTTATATTCCGTATCTATTACTTCCATTATCTTTAGCTCCCTAGAATCCACCAATTTAACCTATAACTTTAACTACTAAATAAGAGCAAGCGTAAGATCCCCTTGCTTTGCGATTTAATAACCTTTAAACTCTATTACAGTAAGATTAGGTACTACATCGTGTTCTATTAAGATCTATATCTCCACTGCAGCCTATAAAGCAATCCCTACCTTAATCTTTAATGCAATTTTAATATAGCCTAATACCACTTAGAGGCACCTTAAAAATGCTTATAGAGCTTACGAAGCTCTATTTGGACTAGGAAAAGAGGTTTGGCGGGGAACTGTATAATATCCTTAATTTAAAGCTGCGTATCTTCTATAACTATTGCTAGAAGGTTAGACTGGAACCTAACCAATATTATAACGCCTATTCCATTATGCTTAAGGGCCGCGCTAGTACCTTCTATTATAATTGTTTAGTAGGAAAAGAATATAATTTTAACTAAATAATATATAAGATAAGATGCCACTTTAAAACAGAGGAGAATAAGCAGCAGTATATATTGGAGTGGAGAGAGACTACCTTCCTAAGGATTATTATAATAAACCTAGATGTCTCTTAACTTAATTATCTCCAAAAGCTCTTTAATTAACTTTAGATAATTTAGTGTAGTTTATCCAAATTATATTAAGAGGACTTTAGCCTACGCGATTAAATTATTAGCGTATGCTAAGGTGTTAAAGAATACAACCTTACTCTCTTTAATCCTATAAATACTTATAAAAGAGTGTATACTTAATTAAGATCCTCTATTAGCACCGCTCTACGCTTTTAAGAAGTATAGTAATTTAATACTTGACCTTAACCTACTCCAATTAACCCAGCTAACCAACACGATTATAACTGGACCGACTGAACATATAGTGGCCGCGGTAGGGGATATGGCAGAGGGTATAATTAATATCGACCACAAGGCAATTATGGAGGTTTATTTTGGAGCGATTGTTAGAAGAAGTACTATGTTTATAAGAAGCCAAATTACTAGTTAACTAGGCACCCCCTTAATAGACAAAAGGAGGTATATAATAAGTTTCGCTAAAGCGTATAAAACGTTAGAAACTAAGAGGTTACTACAGCCTACTTCTAAAGCTTCCTAGTTTAATATAAGGGCAAAGAAGATCTTAAGGGTGAGGTTAACGAGGCCAAACAGCTCCTTATGGATATGGAAATTAAGGACTACTCTCCCAACTAATACTTTACTGAGTATAGTAAGGTAAATGGCATATAAACTGTCGCTGTCCTTAATAACTAATCTACGCTTTATTCTATTATAAAGTTAGATATCTTTAATAAGCTAAAGGAAAGTTCCGCGTTCTTTTTTAATAATAGATACTCAGCGAACGTCTTCCATGGTATTATGCTAGATACTAGAGCCATAGGAGTATTAATAGTAGGAGAACCTTAAGTTTAAGCTCTTTAGTAGCTTAATAGCTCTATTTAGATTAACTAATTAACGGCAGGCTAATATATAATTCGCTTTAGTAAGGGTACTGCGATCTCTCTTAGCACAATTAAGGTCCAAACCCTATTAGGATATATTACTTTCTATATTATTCCCGCAAACACCCCATTTCTATTCTGCATCCAAGATATAGATAAATTAGGCGTTAAGCTTAATAACCTTAAGAATATGCTTGTTTAGGGAGATAATTGGGTACCCGTTATATGCAAGTAGGGTTACCTATAGTTACTCCTTTAACAGCTAGAAAGGAGCGTTGCTTAAAGCCACTTAACTAAGTTAGAGCTACGTTAACTACACCATCGTTTTAGCCACCTATCCGTTCACTAACTACTTAGGGTTCTTTAGTAAGTAGGTTATAAAGTTAAGGTTAAGATAATTAAGCATCTTATAAAGTACTGCTATCACTACTAAATAAACTAGAAGTCCCCTAGCCGATTTAAGTTCACCCTTAAAGATAACTATAACTTCAACTTCTGTATTATTATTAATATTATATATCTTAGCGGCAAGCCAGTACTCTAAGTTATTAACTCCTTAACCTTTTGCTAAGCCGCATACTTCCTAAAGGATATATTAGCTAGGAACGCATGGGATACTCTCTAATTATACTAGATTAATGTCTACCTAAGACCCCCTAATTAAGTCATTTACAACGCAGAAAGGAACTTATTATCTATAGAGTTTCGGTAATAGGTAAAGGCAATAGAAATTAAGGTTAAGGAAGTCCCTATTAAGGCACACAATAGTATTAGAAAAGTAGAACGATATTATACGCTATTACGCCGAGTATATAAGATTATTTCTTTAGAACTAGAGGGCGTTAGCAAAGAGCTTATCTTATAGATAGCTGTTAAGGCTATTAATAATTCCACTGGCTTAGATAGGCTTACACCTATATTACTAGTCTTTGGCGCCTACCCTTAAATAACTAATAATTCTCCACTATCTCTATCCGTTATATAATAAGCGGAGGCTATTCGCAAAGCAATAAAAGAGGTGCAACGTCTCTACGCCACGCGCCAGGTCAACGACATACTAGGAATAAGAAATGGCCTAAATACCTTAACTATACTTAATCTGCCACTCCAATCTAAGGTACACGTATGGCGTAAAAAGGGAGGATGGTTAGGCCCATATAAACTTATTACAATTAATAGTTAGACTTGTACTCTTTAGATACCCTATAGACCCACTTAATTCCGCTTAACCGTTGTTAAACCCTACTATAGAAATAACAGTTCCGAGCCTTTATAGGATGCCCTAGAGGATACCCTAAAGGAGAACTATAATACCCTAAAGGAGAACTACAATTAACGTACTCTAGAAGGTGACTACAATCCTAATATAATTATAGCAGATATGCCGCAACTATAACGCGGTAGAGGTTGCCTAAAGGGATTATAAAATTGCTAACACCTTATTAATTTTAAAAAGCAATTTATTACCGCTATTAAGAGTAGAGATAAGTTATTAATGGCCTTTATAACAGCTAAAGAGAAGGCTAACTTTAAGCTTGCAAAATAGCTTTAAAAGGAAGGCTGTATTATAACTCTAAAAGCTCCTTTTTAAGTATCTAATAAGCAGAAGATTAACGGTTTTATTATAAAAGGAGTCTTTAAATTCAAGAAATATAACCCTACTAAGTTTAATGGAGTCTGCATATTTAAGTTAAGAATAGTTAATAAGATTGGGGGCAAAGCTACTAATACCCCATTTAAGAAGTTAAGGCTAGTTATTTAAGGCTATAACAATAACGGTAAGAAAGTAATCCTTATGTAATCCCCTATAATTTAACAAGCTGGTTGGCGAGTTATTATTGCGCTAGCTCCCTCCTTAATAAAGAATGGAATAGCGGTTTATTTATAAGATATTACTTAGGCCTATACCCAATTAGAGACGCGCCTTTAGCGCTTAATACTAGTATACCTTCCAGAGCAAATTCGCCACCAATATCCCGAAGATACGATTATGGTTATGCTTAAGCTATTATATAGAATTATAGAGGCAGGAACTTATTGGTAGGCTATTTACAGCAAGCACTATAAAGAGAAGCTTTTAATAACTACTTCTATATTTAATCTATGCTTCCTTATTACAATCATAGGAACCCCATTCGGAATTATTGGCATATAAACTAATAATATAATTATCTTAGGAGACGACCAATTCTTAGCTCTTAAAGAAGATAAGCTAGTAAAGGTAAATCTTATAGCAAAGCTAAAGCAAAAGCTTAATTTAATAATACTATTACTTTTTAATAGATGTATCCTCTCCCTAAATGAGGATTCTATTGCTTTACGCTAGAAGGATTAAGGTAAGAAGATTAACATTATTAACGTTAATTCTCTAAAGTAAAGATACATAGAGCAACGTGCTTATAGAGCTTATGTTACTTCTATCTGTTAACCCGAGGCTTTATTTAATCTCTCTATTGCCGCCTAACACCAGGAACTAACTAGGGATGACGTTCTTGCCCTAAATAAACGTCTTTCCTAGTAAATAAACCATCTTAATTAGGGACTACTCTACGTGCCTATTAATCTTCCTACTACTAAGCTCTTTATATTTGTTAATAGATTATTTATAAATAATAAAGATTTTAGCTCCTAGCTAGGATATAAGATTATTATTACAAATGAATCCACTAGAGAGAATAACTTCATAATTTACGGCAATCTTATTTATTAGAGCTTAACTAAGAGCAAGTATATTACTCAAAGCGTTCTAGCGTTAGAGATATATAAAATGGTTAGCGGAGTTAACATAGCAATTATAATTAGAACTACCCTAAAAATAATTATAGATTGACTCAAACTTCCTACTATCCCTACAATTGTGTGCACCGACTTATATTCCCTTTATAAGTGTTTAGTTAAGCTTAGTACCACAAAGGAGAAGCGCCTTATAATTAATATTATAGCACTTTAGCAATCCTATAAACGGCGAGAACTTTTTAAGATTTAATAGATTAATGGCTAAGATAACCTAGTAAATATAATAACAAAGGCAAACCCAAATAAGGCTCTAGAGACATTTATTAACACGAACACTCTATATATATAAGTTAAAGGTTAGGTTAAAAGGGAGTAGGATTCCACTGCAACTATCTACTATAACGGCTCGCACAAATGCCTCTAAACCGAAGCTTGTGGACTGCTATCTGATGAAGATACTAAGCTAAGGAGCAGGAGAAGGTCAAGGAAAGGACATGTCTATATACATAGCGCCAAGATACCCCTGACTAGGGGCCCAATCTAGGTTACATATAATGGTGCCACGATATCTTGCAGGGGCGGTGCCCCAGCACCGTCACATCACCCCCCCCTTCCAAAAAAGCCTCCCCTTAGGCTTTATCCCCTCATAGAAAAGAAAGAAGAGAAAAGAAAAGAAAAATTCTAGCATCTAGCGCTTAATCGCGATGCTGGTTAACATAGGACTTGCAGCAGTCCTGCAGCTCCTGCTGCTGCGGGGGTATATTGCTATACCTAGTTGACATGGGGCAGGCAGCCGTCCTGCAGCTCCTGCTACTGCGAGAGGTGTATTACTAGGAGCCCTCCGTTGGTTGTTCCTCCTCCTAGAACTCCGGTACCTCCTAGTACTATACCCCCTCCTTTAATATGGCGCGCCCCAAGCCATAAAAAAAAGCCCCCCTAGTCCCCCTCTTATAAAAAGGTAGGTAAGAAAGTTTTAATAAGGGTGGGAGGGTTAGGGAGTTATAGCTCGCATATATATCAGCATGAGCTCTTATCCGTTTAGTAGCAGTATAGTGCCAGCAACAGTGTTATTTAGGTGGCAGTATAATGCCAGCAACGGGGTCATATTCCGTAAGCAGATTGGCATGGAATCTTATTAGCAAATCGCGTTTAAATTATTATTAGGTCGCGTTCAAATCACATTTAGGCCGCAGGCGTATCAGCGCGGTAACTTGTTAGGATTATAGCAGTACGGTGCCAGTAATGGGCCGTATTCCAGGGAGCAAAGCTCTCCCTTATATACAGTTATTACTACAGGCAGAGCAGTAGAAGTTAGTAGTGGTGCTATAGGCAAAGCAGCAAGGGTCTGTTCGTTCAGCTACAGGCAGAGCAGCAGGTATTAGTTAGCTACAGTTAAGTAGCGAGGGTAGGTCAGCTATAGGCAGAGCAGCAAAGGTCAATTAGGGTGCTACTGGCAGAGCAGTAGAAGTCAATTATAGTAGGTACCAGCGTCAAATAGTAGATAGCAGGCGTATCAGCGCTATCATTGGTTAATTAATCGCAGGCGTATTAGCGCGATCATTCGGTCAGTAGATTGTAGGCATAACAGCACAATTAATTAATCGGTTTGCATTTAAATCGCATTTAAATCGCATTCGGATCGCAGGTATAATAGCGCGATCATTATCCAGTTTATCCAAATTAATTTCGTTGTCAAAGCTTATACAGCTTAGTATTAACCTCATTATCAAAGTATATAAATGCCTAAAGGTAAGCTTATATAACTCAGTATCAACCATTAGTCGTTCCTTAGTATACATAGCTTAGTGTCAGTTAAAAAGGATCACTATAGGTTAAAAAGAAGACAATTAAATCAGTAAGGGAGCAGTTAATTATTAATAAACTTATACGGTTGTTGTTAAAGTCATAGTTTATATTGTAGGCATATTAGCACGACGGTCAGTTAGGTTTGCGTTCAAATCGCGTTTAGGTCGCGTTCAGATCGCATTTAGATCGCAGGCGTAACAGCACGATCCGTCTGTCGGTTTCTCGAGGTCTACCGTTAATTAGTAGGTAGTTTGAGATATTAGCAATTATTTAATTAATTAATATGCCGTTAACTAGCAGAGATGCTATTATATTACTAGCCACAGTTAATTAATTGGTATAAGGTATGCTGTTAATCGCAGTATATTTAACCAGTTGTTATACAAGTAGGGTATCAAGGGAGACGCGCTAATAGGTTAATTCTCGTTAAGGTATTTAATTAAGGTATTAGTGTACAGTCTATTAATATTCTCGTAATTCTTAGAACAAGTTATTATAAAATAGTAGACGTGTTTAAGTATTGTTAGGAGATTTAAAGGTACACTATAGGGTTAGCAGCCGTATTTAAATACTTATATTTAACTAAGGATATCATTATAAGTAGCAGATATTTAGGGTCAATTAAGAACTTGTAGGAATGCTATTATAACTTAGTATATCAAATCGTTATTAAAGAGGTATTAAAAGAGGTATCAAGAGGTATGTATTAATATTTTAATTCTTATCACAACTAGCAAGACATGCTTTTATAACGGTAGGCTGTCTTATTTATAGAAGGTTATATAAAAGGCTATTAAGAGAAACGCGTCAGTAGTTCATAAGAGGTTATAGAAATAGGCTCATCTGCAGAGCTATTAGAGAGTGCTATAAATTAGAATAATTCTCCTAATCTGTTCTCCTAATCAAGAGTGCTATAAATTACTTAAATTCTCCCCTAAATTCCTAGTACCCCTATATATAGGATTGTAATGCTTACAGATATATTCAGCCGTAAAATTAAGGGACTATCTAGGTTAATAGTAATATTCGGGTTAATTAGGTATAGTAGTTATTAATAAAAACTCAATAGGTGTCTATAAGGCGTTTATAAACAAGTTAGAAAGTCGTGTTACAGGTATATCGGCGTAATAGGTTATTAGGTTTGCTTTCAAATCATATTTAGGCCGCATTTAAATCGCATTCAGATCGCAGGCGTATCAGCACAATCGTTCGGTCAATCAAACTGTAGGCATATTAGCACAGTCAGTAATCGGGTTTAAAGGTTTAGGGTAGCAGTATAGTGCCAGCGGCAGGTCCTTCCTAATTAATTTCATCTCTCCTTATACAGCTCAGTATTAATTAGGGTGGTTATCACAGCAGTAGTCTAGGGATAACGGAATAGGATTCGTTCCAGAGGACTCACAGATAATATACACCTACCGCCTAATAGCACGGCTTAGGTTATGTCTCGGCTTGTCTTAGCTAATACTACGGGATTAGTTCTAGGTTCCTTATAGCCCTAGGCTAAGTCTTAACTAAGGTCATCTCTACAGCTTATACAACTCCGTATTAGTCAAAAGGGTTAGAATGGGGGTGAGATATTATTGCCTTCCTAAGCAGTTATCCTTATCCATAGGAGACCTTCTAGCTGCTTAAATACCGGCTCCTAGTATCAATAATAGCGACTTAATACGTCAACGACGCGCAGCTAGGGGTGTTTAACGCATGTCCTCCTAGAACACGCGGAACAGGGGTGGGATATTATCTAGGCCTTCCCAGGTAAGGGAAAGAGGGAGCTCTAAACAAATAAAGTCCCCCCTGGGTGGGTAAGCTTAGTATAATATAACGGCTTACACAAATGCCTCTAAACTAAAGCTTGTGGACTGCTATCTGATAAAGATACTAAGCTAAGGAGCAGGAGAAGGTTGAGGAAAGGATATGTCTATATACATAGCGCCAAGATACCCCTGACTAGGGGCCCTATCTAGGTTGCATATAACGGTGCCACGATATCTTGCAGGGGCGGTGCCCTAGCACCGTCACATCTACCAAATTCCACCATAACTAACGTGGTGTACGGGGTTTTGCACGGGTACTGGGTTTTGCACGATTTGAACACCAAAATTTGCAAAAATGCTTATTTGGTGGTAAATAACTAGTAAAGACCATTGTAAATCATCGTATTATTAGTAAGGAGTTTTAAAGCTTAATTAGCTGGTGAATTTGCCCCTAGTCGCCACTAATTAGCTCGGCCTCCTTATCAGAGGACTTGTCGCTTATATTACTTATATTATTGTCGTCCTAATCTTCTTTAATATCCTCTAGTAAATCCTGTAGATCTGACGTTTTTTTAGCTACCTCCTGGAGTTGCTTGACAATGGCTTAAGCTGCGGCCTATATAGAAGAAGACTCTTCCGCCTGCTTCTAGAGCCTCTCAGCTATTAATTAATGTAATTGCCATTAACTAGCTGCTTTAGTAGCCGCTAATTTGGCCTTAATAGTGTTCTTCTGGTAAGTAATTTTAGTGGCAGCGTTAGAGGCCTTCTGCGCCTTTTTTACTGCCTTTATAGCATTCTTTGCTTCTCTATTATAAAGCATAAATAGCTTTTTTATATTAGCGGTAATCCTCTGAGCTTCCTTTCTAGCCTCTACCTATTCTCTTTTAAGCGTAGCTGCTATTTGACGCTTCTTCCGCAGCGTATCCCTAGCTAGCTTAGCTTCTTCTTTAGCCCTTACAGCAGCCTCCTTACTAGCAGCAAGCTCCTGAGCTGCCGCTAGTGTAAGAACCAATTCCTTAGAGAGTACTGTTTGTTTCTACTTCTTCCTTGCCTACCTCTTATTAGTATGTTGCCGAAGCTCCTTATTCTCCACCTATAGTAGCTTAAGACTATTCTCTAAAGATTGTAGGTGCGTTATTAGTGAGTTAACGCAGGCCTCCATTACCTTTGGAGTTATTTCTAGATTAAGAATTATTTGCTAGTAACGAGATCTAGCATAGGCGCTATTAGAAGGGGGAGGATGTAGAGGTAAGGATAGAATTATTACCTTAGCTGGGTAAGGTGGAGGAGTAGATAGCTAAGCAGAGCAGCGTATAAGGGCTTAATTTGGGTTATATAGGAGGAGACCTGCCGCCTTAAAGGCGCTCCTTATTAACACTTTAGTATAGATTTGAGGCCGAATCTCGCCAAGTATCTTTAGAAAATACTCTTTATTTATACCAGTAATACCACAAGCTGCGTATTTGTTAACTTTAGTAGAGTATACGCGCTTAAGAAGTGAAAAAATTACAAGATCTAGTGGCTGGAGTAGGTACGTTAAATGCGGTGGTAGGTATATGGGTATAATCTTGTGGTTCCAATAGTACTTAATAAAGTTAACGTTAATATGGCTGCTATAGCCGTCTATAACCAGTAGTTAATAGCTAATTAATTTACTATTTCTTCCTTTTTCTACTGCCTTTGCTGCCATCCTCTGCTATACCTTAGTTTGCTAGGTATAGTGCTTAAAGTACTATAGCCATTTTAGTCCAATTTCCTGATTTAACTAGCCATTCTTACTAATACTAATAGCGTAGTTGCTAAGAGCTTTGTAAGCTTCCTCCTATATTCTCTTGGTATATACATGGCCTTTAAAGACAATAAAAGGTGGTATAGTTGTCCCTACTATACCAATGTAATTAATTTGTGAGACCTACTCCCTAGAGCCGTTAACTATCTTAAAATTAGTAGCTCTGCCTCGCAATATTACTATCTTAGCGCTATATACATAACCCATTAAGGTACCAGTTTTATCCATATTCTAGGTATTATCGTCTTTAACATTATACTGGGTCTTTGCATTAGAGTAGTTGGTAAAGAACTTTATAATAAGGGCAATATTATTACTAGCTATGGCTCGTTCTTGGTTAATTAATTATATATAGCAGATTTAAAGCTTATCCTATTGTTTTAGGAAGTAATGGACCTAGTTTTTGCCTAATGGTTAAATCTTGTGGTACTAAAGGAGGTAGGAGTGTTTGCGGTATAGGATAATATTGGCTATTATCCGGATTGTATATAGTTGATAAGGAAATCCAGTATTTATAAGATATATATAGTGCCAAACGATCACCGCTTCGCCAGCTAGTGTAATGCGATATTAGTTAATATGGGTAATTTAATAAGATTCGTGTTTGCCTTGGAGGCGTCTTTAAAAGGTAAAGGGAGTAACTTTATGGGCCTTTGTGCAGGCTTCTGGGCTGTAATAGAAGCCGCCAATTTGCCAGGCAGTTAAAGCAGCTTATAGACGGTCTTCTGCACCTAGTATATAAGGTTTAGAGGGCATAGCTATTGCTTAGTAAGGTAGAAAAGTAGGTTAAAAGTTAATGTTCAAGCTCGGAGGCGGCAGTATTCTACATTAGGAAATTAACTAGCTTAAAAAGGAAGGCGGTCTACTAGCTTGAGCAAAACCCAGTACCCATGCAAAACCCCGTACACCATATTATCTATTGAATTCCACCGTAACTGTCTACTAAATTCCACCGCAACTATTTACTAAGTTCTATTATAATCTGCAAACCCTAACTTTAGCCAGCTAATTAGGATTTTCTATCCCTAGGATAAAAAAAATCGCTATTAGCTCGCTTACCACTAGCGCCTTAGCGGCCCTCGCAAGATGTCTACCTATAGCTCCTAAACAATTCCTCCTCTTTTTTTCTTTAGCTTAGTATCTTTACAAGATAGCATTCCACAGACTTTGGTTTAGAGACATTTATGCAAGCCATTACACTAGTAAGAAAGCACCACGTGCTAAGGGGTAAATTTTAGGACAGCGAAACATATATTATAATAGCAATAGTAAGTAAGGAAGATTGATGTTCGTTACGCTAGTTAAGCAGCGTTTATATATAGATGGCAACTATAAAAGAAAAGTTGCCAGTGTCGGGAGTAAGACAAGTAGTCGTCACGTGTCGCCGCGGCACTAGCGTGGCGAGGAGCCTTAAGCTCCTCGCCCTCCCTTATTCTAGATTATCAAGCATTATTAACAACATTACTGTATCTACTTGAGTAGTACCGGTGAGGGAGTTACCCTGTGTTACCAACAATTACAAGTCTATATAAATTAATACCGCTAAATTAGGTATAAAAACTAATGGGAGATATAAGTGGATATACAGTATATACCTCTCTAAGTAATACCTATACTACATTAATGGAGAAAAAACACTATTAGGTCGCTGCTCTAAGACTCCTATAAGAAAGTATCTTAAATACCTATCCTGCCCTATCTGCCGCTTAAACCATACTTCTATTTAAATTAAGAATACCGTAAAATTGATATTATCCTACCCTTACTTCTATTTAAATGCCCTAATATATATATATATATACGCCTACAGTCCTCCTACTTATAGTATAATTTCCATTCTAAAGGATTAGCGGGACGAATTTAAACTAAAATAGAACTAGGTATTTTGTCCTAGGGCCCTAACCTAGGTCCCCTATATATATCCCTAGCTAGATATAAAGGAAGATAAAATACTATAGGTAAGTTTAGGCTATTAGGTAGGATAGGGAATAAGAGGCTTATTATAGGCCTTCTAGGGCGTATATAGTTTATCCTCCTAGCGAAAAAATTCTCCACATTACTACTATGTTGTAGCGCCGACGCGCGTGGCTGCTGTATATATATTTCTGCGTTTGCTCTAGTAGTTTAATCGCATAATCCTAATAAAAACGCTAATAGTATAGCTAGGTTTTTAGGCTTTACCGCGTTAGGTATAAAGGCCAATTTTATAGAGCCCTAATTGATTAATTAAACACCTATATAAATTTCTTTATAAATAGCTCTATATACAGCTCTACAAACGTCTATATAATTAATTAATTAATTAATCGCTTATATAAATGCCTATATAAATAAATAATTAAGTGTCTATATAATTGCCTATATAATTATCTCTACAAATATTTGTATATTTATAACGTATTTGGTAAGTAACCTGGCCACGCAAGTAAGCTAGCCACCTTAAAACCCTACCAAAAATTAGAAAATTCATACCTTAATATCTTAACAACCACTTAATAATAAATTCTAATAATTTAGATTTGGACTTTTATATACACATTGCAGCTTCTATTAAAGTTATATAGTAATTAGTTTAGTGGTTTTTAAAATATTATAATTTAGGGGCTAAAATAAAGCCAAATTGCTATATTTTAAAAACCACTAAACTAATTACTATGCAACTTTAATAGAAGCTGTAATACGCATATAAAAGTCCAAATCTAAATTATTAGAATTTATTATTAAGTGGTTGTTAAGATATTAAGGTATAAATTTTCTAATTTTTAGTGGGGTTTTAAGGTGGCTAGCTTACTTACCTGGCTAGGTTACTTACTAAATACATTATATCTATATACCTATATACCTATATATAGCTCTATATAAGGCTCTACCTAAAGCTTACCCCCTTCTATAAAGCAGCCCCTATAGTATAGTATAATAAATATATCTTTAGTTATAACACTGCTTAAAAAAGTAAAAAGTGTATTAACTTTAAAAGAATTATTATTATTCAAGTTTTTAGAGTGAGTTTTACTATTATTAGCTATATATATAGCATTATATAATAGAAATAAAACATTTAATTATATAGTTGACATTTTACAGATATTAAGCCTTATCTAGATATTATCCAATATCTAGGCTATCCTTGTTGGTAACACAAGGTGATATCACATAGCTACGGTTCGTAGATAGTATAATAATGGTTAATTGATTCTTAATAGGAATGAGAAAAGGGGTGAGGAACTTAAGGTTCCTTACCACACTAGGGACACATTAATACGTAACGGCAACATGCCTTATATAATAGCAACTTGCCTTATTCCCAACACTGGCAACTCTTCTTTTTGTGGTTGCTATCTATATATATACAAACAGACAGGATGCGACAATACCAGATAGTGTATAACAATACCAAACAATATGCGACAATATGCAACAATGCGGTAGTTGGCAGAATTTGGTGGATAATGTAAAGATAGGTAGGCTGTTAAGGCGCTAGTAGTAAGCGAGCTAATAGCGATTTTCCATCCCAGGGATAGAAAATCCTGATTGGCTAGTTTAAGTTAGGGTTTACAAAATGTTATACTCCTACTCCCTTTTAACCCAACCTTTAACTTATATATGTAGAGTGTTTGTATTAACAAACGTTTCTAGAGCCTTATTTGGGTTTGCCTTTGTTATTATATCTACTAAGTTATCTTAACCGTTAATCTATTAAATCTTAAAGAGTTCTTGCCGTTTGTAGGATTAATAAAGTGCTATAATATTAATTATAAGGTGCTTCTTTTTTGTAGTACTAAGCTTAACCAAGCACTTATAGAGGGAGTATGAATCGGTGCATACGATTATAGGGATAATAGGAAGTTTAAGTCGATCTATAATTATCTTTAGGGTAGTTCTAATTGCAATTACTATATTAACTCCGCTGACTATTCCGTATATCTCTAACGCTAGAACGCTTTAAGTAATATACTTACTCTTAGTTAAGCTCCAATGGATAAGATTGCTATAGATTATAAAGTTATTCTCTCTAGTAAATTTATTTGTGATAATAATCTTATATCCTAACTAGGAGCTAAAATCTTTGTTATTTATAAATAATCTATTAACAAATACAAAGAGCTTAGCGGTAGGAAGATTAATAGGCACGTAGAGTAATCCCTAATTAAAATAGTTTATTTGCCAGAAAAGACGTTTATTTAGGATAAGAATGTCGTCCTTAGTTAGTTCCTAGTATTAGGCGGCAATAGAGAGATTAAATAAAGCCTTAGGTTAACAGATAGAAGCAATATAAGCTCTATAAGCGCGTTACTCTATATATCCTTGCTTTAGAGAATTAGCGTTAATAACGTTAATCTTCTTACCTTAACCCTTCTAGCGCAAAGCAATAGAATCCTTATTTAGGGAGAGGGTGCATCTATTAAAGAGTAATAGTGTTATTAAATTAAGCTTTTCCTTTGGCTTTACTATAAGATTTGCCTTTACTAACTTATCTTCTTTAAGAGCTAAGAATTGGTTGTCTCCTAAGATAATTATATTATTAGTTTATATGCCGACAATTCTAAATGGAGTTCCTGTGGTTGTAATTAGGAAGTATAGGTTGAATATAGAAGTAGTTATTAAAAGCTTCTCTTTATAGTGCTTGCTGTAGGTAGCCCACCAATAGGTTCCTACCTCTGCAATTCCATATAATGGCTTAAGCACAACTATAATTGTATCTTTGGGATATTAGTAACAAATTTGCTCTAAAAGATATGCTAATATTAAGCGCTAAAGGTGCGTCTCTAATTAGGTATAAGCCTAAGTAATATCTTATAAATAAACCGCCATTTTATTCTTTATTAAGGAGGGAGCTAGTGTAATAATAACTCGCTAACTAGCTCATTAAATTATAGGAGATTATATAAGAATTACCTCCTTACCATTATTATTGTAACTTTGGATGATAAGCCTTAATTTCTTAAATAGGGCGTTAGTAGCTTTGCCCTTAATTTTATTAACTATTCTTAATTTAAAGATGCGAACTTTATTAAACTTAGTAAAGTTATATTTCTTAAATTTAAAGACTCCTTTTATAATAAGACTATTGATCTCCTGCTTATTAGATGCTTAGAAAGGAGCTTTTAGAGTTATAATACAACCTTCCTTTTAGAGCTGTTTTGCGAGTTTAAAGTCAGCCTTCTCCTTAGCTATTATAAAGGCCATTAATAGCTTAACTCTATTCTTAATAGCGGCAACAAATTGCTCTTTAAAATCAATAAGATATTAGCGATTTTATAATCCCTTCAGGCAACCTCTACCGTATTATAGTTGCGGTATATCTACTACAATTATATTAGAATTGTGGTCGCCTTCTAGAGTATATTAATTATAGCTCTTCTCTAGGGCATTTTCTATAGTATCCTGCAAAGGCTCAGAACTGTTATCTTTATAGTAAGGCTTGATAATAGTTAAACAGAATTAAGTAGGTCCGTAAGGCATCTAAATAGTGCAAGTCTGGCCATTAATTGTAATAAGTTAATATAGGCCTAACTATCCTCCCTTTTTACGCTATACGCGTATTTTAGACTGGAGTGGCAGATTAAGCGTAGTTAAGGTATTTAGGCCATTTCTTATTCCTAGTGTATTATTAACTTAACGTGTAGCGTAGAGACATTATACCTCCTTTATTACCTTATGAATAGCCTTAGCTCGTTGCACAACAGAGGGAGATGGTAGAGAATTATTAGTTATTTAAGGGTAGGCGCCGAAGACTAGTAACGTAGGTATAAGTCTATCTAGGCCAGCAGAATCGTTAATAGCTTTAACAGCTATTTTTAAGGTAAGTTCTTTACTAGCATCCTCTAGTTCTAAAGAGATAATCTTATATACGCGGCGTAATAGCGTGTGATATCACTCTACTTTCCTAACACTATTATATACCTTAATAGGGACTTCCTTAACCTTAATTACCATTGCCTTTATCTGTTATTAAAACTCTATAGATAAGAAGTTCTTTCCTATATTATAGACAATTTAATTAGGGGGTCCTAGGTAGATATTAATTTAGCATAACTAGAGGGTATCCTATACGTTCCTAGCTGATATATCCTTTAAGAATCGTGCGGCTTAGAAGGAGGTTAAGAAGTTAACAACTTAGAGTACTAGCTTGCTGCTAAGATATATAACATTAACAATAATACAGAAGTTAAAGTTATAGTTATCTTTAAGGGTGAACTTAAATCGGCCAGGGGACCTCTGGTTTATTTAGCAGTAGTAGTAGTATTTTATAAGATGCTTAATTGCCTTAACCTTAACTTTATGGCCTACTCGCTGAAGAACCCTAAGCAATTAATAAACAGATAGGTAGCCAAAACGACAGTGCAGTTGGCGTAATTCTGACTTAGTTAAGTAGCTCTAAGCAACACTCTTTTCTAGTTAATAAAGGAGCAACCAGGGGTAACCCTACTTGCGTATAATGGGCACCTGATTGTCTCCCTAAATAAGTATATTCTTAAGGTTATTAAGCCTGACGCCTAATTTATCTATATCTTTAATACAAAATAGAAACGGAGTGTTTATAGGAATAATGTGAAAAGTAATATACCCTAAGGGGGTTTAAACCCTAATTGTGCCAAGAGAGATTGTAGTACCTTTACCAAAACGAATCGTATGTTGGCCTGCCGTTGAATAGTTAATCTGAACAGAGCTATTAAGCTGCTAAAGGGCTCGAACTTAAGGTTCTCCTACTGTAGATACTCCTGCGGCTCTAGTATCCGGCATAATACTATAAAAGACGTTCGCCAAGTATCTATCGTTAAAGGAAAACGCGGAGCTCTCCTTTGGCTCGTTAAAGATATCTAACTTTGTAATAAAATGGAGCGTAGATTGGTTATTAAGAATAGCAACGGTTTATAACCATTTACCTTACTATACTTAGTAAAGTATTAGTTAGGTAAGTAGTCCTTAATTTCTATATCCATAAGGAGCTGTTCAGTCTTATTAACCTCACCCTTAAGGCCTTTTACGCCTTCGTATTAAACCAGGAAGCTTTAGAAGTAGGCTATAGTGACCTTACAATTTCTAACATTTCTTACACTTTAACGAAACTTGTTATATGCCTCTTTTCGCTTATTAAGGGAGTATCTAGTTAACTAGCAATTTGGCTTCTTACAAACATAGCACTTCTTCTAGCAATTACTTTAAAATAAACCTCCACCAGGACCTCCACGGTTGCCTTATAGTCAACATTAATTATACCCTCTTCTATATTCCCTACCACGGCCACTATATGTTCGATCAGTCCAGTTGTGATTGTGTTAGTCGGGAATACTTAGTTAGGTAGGGTTTTTAGTATAAAACTGTTAAGATTCTTATATTCACATTATAGTACCTACAGCAGAGCGTAGCTTAGTATATACTCCTTTAAACGTATCCATAGGTTTATATAGCGCTAAGTTACACTTAGGAACGCTATAGCATGCTAAGATAACCTAGTCCCTTAGGCTATTCTTATTTTAGTAAGTTTTAGTAAGGCCATATTAGATTTTCTAGAGTTTATTAAAGAGTAATTAAAGGCACTCTAAACGAGTCTTTATTAGGTTGGAAGTAATAACTCTCTAGAATATAGTCTCTCGCCATTTAAACATATAAAGTTGGCGATTCTTATTAGTCTTAAAGTGGGCTCTGGTAAGCTAAAGCATTATATTAAAGCTATAGTTTTTACCCGTAATATAGTCATAATAGAATATTGCTACCCGTCCCTTTAACATAATAGAGAAAGCGTAATGGTACTAGTAGCATTAAATTCCAACCTTATTGCAACAGTTATAAAAGACCTGTAGTTTTGCTCTAAGTATATCGTACAATTCTCCTCTAAACTTCTTCTCTTTATCTAAATATACCTTCACCAGATTCATAACTTCTCATAGTAAAGGCTTACCAGTTGGCTAAAGTAGAGGAGGTAAAGGCAGAGCAACTCTAAGTAGGAGAGCACCTCTAGATAAAAGAGCAGCTCTAGGTAAGGGGTCAGCGTTCTAGGGGTTTTAATATAAATTAAAATTGCCTTCTAAAGAATATAGGTTATTTTTAGGTTTTTGTAGTTAACGTATAATCTTAGCTTCCGTCCATATTAGTTCTTCTATACTAATAATAACAGCCTAAATATTACTAGCAATTAGGTTACTATTCTTAGCAATATATACCCTATTCCTATAGAGGAAGTCTCAAAAATCCTAAACAATATTAACATTACCAAGTGCCTAGGTATTAGCAGTCTATCCCATAAAATCCTCCTTAAAATACTCCCATAGTTATAAATCAGCGTAGCATCTATTTTGGTAGAATATAATATGGTATAGGAGAAAGCTGTTAACTTATTTTATAGTATAAGTTATTATATTAAAGGCGAATTCGTCCTAATCTTTATTAATAAGTTTCGCGTGCTTAGCTACCCCTGGTAGTAAGAAGTCTTTCCAGTTATTTAAAGTAGGCGTAGCCAAATTTTTTTTTTTTTTTTTTTAGAGGGAGGGAAGTGTTATTAGTATAGGGATTGTCGTTTGGTACGCGTTCAGACATATATTTACAATTATAGGGCTTAGGACCAGTTCTAGCCTTAAATCGCGAAGACTTGTAAAGCGTATTGTTTTACGTGATGGACGCAAGAATCCGTAATCTTAGAAAGGCTTAGGACCAGTTCTAGCCTTTTAGATCCTTAGATTCGTGGAAGAGTTCTATTTAAGGTTTAGGACCAGTTCTAACCTTAAAAGACAGCTTCCTCTAGC
>Ga0307507_10001841_pt1 | contig 46413 bp, 41 predicted proteins | sample 7_EM_MG_FD_207223 | JGI IMG/M metagenome (GOLD analysis project Ga0307507, IMG submission 207223) | Populus trichocarpa ectomycorrhiza microbial communities from riparian zone in the Pacific Northwest, United States - 7_EM | ecosystem: Host-associated > Plants > Roots > Unclassified | place... | reverse complement strand
GTATCATTTCACCTTACTCATTATGTCTTGGCAATTCTTGGCTCAATTCCGATCGGTTGCCACGGGATCTCTGTTCCACCGGAGGACCCACCTTTAGACGCTTTGCACCGTACTAGCCAGGAACGCCAGGCTCTAGCACATTTGTAAGTGTATAATAGAAAAGTACTATTACAACATCCACGACCCCCGGTAACCTCTCTCAGAGCATGGCGTCCAACCGCCAAGCCCGGCGTCATGAGCTGCGTAACCAGACCCCCCTCCCCTAGAACCCTCTTACCGAGTGAGATATTGTGAGCGAACTGCTCCTGCTACTACCCATAGAGGATTATGAGAAGAGAATTTATTCAGCTAGAGAGCCGCAACAGGGGCGGTTGTTTCTCCCGGGTTAGGCATCTGTAGAGCTACATATTTATTGTCCCCTCCTCTCACGTTTCCGGAAATGAGGGCGGGACATCCAAATGGATGCAACACTCACGACAAGGGCTGGGAAGGCGCGTTACCAAACAACAGACCTCTATCAATCCTATATTCTGTGTTCGTTCACTACCTCGCAACCCGCACTACCATCATGACTCCAATCACTCTACCCAAGAAGACACTTGTCCAATCGCGGATCCCAGAAGCTATCAATGTTATTCACATATTTGCCGGTTCTTAAAAACACTACGACCTAAAACGTGCCTATCTCCCGTTTACTCGCTACAGTCCATCCAACAGCAAATCCTACTCCTCTAGTCAAAGAAACAGCATCCCTTAACAGACCATACCGAGAAGAAGCTATGATACAGTTACAGATCAAAAATAACTGAACACCCCCGGGTAACCATTGGAATTAGATAAGCAACTCGCTTATTAGGACTGGCTGTTAGAATGGTAAAAGTATTTCCCGTTGCTACCTTGGCGCGTTCAGTTTATTTTGATCTGTAACTATACTTAAGAATAGAAATAAGAATAGAAATACCGGTAGCTCACAAACTATTAGCTATTTTGCCATGCTAAACATAACATGGTGCAGGGTTACCACACTGCCGTAGTAGATTACAACTACCACTGCCCCCAACTCCTCCTAGAGCGCTACCTTTGTGCTCACCGAGGTAGACTATGGGTGCGTATTGCAACATTCAGTCGACCCGGCTCGAAAAGCATTTATGCCGATCACCCACTCACGTGACACTGATGCGAAGATCCATGTGCCCATAGCAGGACGGGAGGTTTACCGGCGTAGCATCAACCAACGCAAAGAGAAAGAAGGAAGCTCTGTTGCAGGTGCTCACGAGTAATCTTGGGACGGATACCTTCTACTTGGCGATTCATAAAGTATTCGGATGCCAAGGCGCCAAAACGGGCCAATCTTGGCGCCTTGGCATCCGAATACTTTATGAATCGCCAAGTACCGCTGCGCCACCGTAGAGTACCACATAGTACGTATCATGCCCAGCCATAACCTTAAGGCTATCGCCAAACTGTCAATTTCTCTCCCTCCCTTGGGCTGCTTTGTTGTGTTCATCGTGCCGTCGCTGTGCGTACAAGAAGTATCCGGAAACGGGTTGTGGATTCGTATGGGCGCTCTAATATATGAGCTGATCTTTTGTAATATCGGGACCGGTATATTTTGTGAATCCTTGTTTCGGAGACATTTTCTTGCCTGCTACGAGTTCGTAGGAGCGGCTAGTATTTGTGTCCACCCAGCATATTTGCGATAAGGGGTACCGTACGGTACATATTATGCAAACGTTGATACTGTAGGCTTCGGTGGGCTGAGCGGCAATTAGCTGTATTGATTTACAAGTACCGGTACCCGGGGATATGTTTTCGTACACGACAGGGATAGTTAACTAGCAAAAGAGTCCCTGTCTTGTACGAAAACATATTCGTGGGCATTTGTGCCTCAAGCAGGCATGCGAGCGGACGGGGGCGCCCCGTTGCGCTTTTCAGCGCAGAGTACCAATCGCTGCCAGCCCCCATACCGCATACGAGTATCCTACGCAAGCAGCGTAGGACGTCTGCACAGGAGATTACCACTCACTTAACAAACTAGAGTCCCTTCTACCCTGGCATGACCAAACGAATAAATAACGGTATTCACCTCGCAAGAGCCCTCCTTTTTTCTACGCCTCCCGCCCAAAGCATGCCACAACGAGCAGCCACACATTCTCACTCGACGAGTGATACTTACCGAACCTATGCTCAGACCCCCTGCCAATTGGTCGATGATGCTTCATTCGTCGATAATAGGAGGATCACAATCCTCCAACAACTGTTTCCCCCGGCCCCTAGTTTGAGCTTTTATATTTTTTCCGTCCTACCACGGATAGTGAGCCGGGGACGTCATAACGTGGATCTTGTACATGGGCTTGCTCGTGCCGTACGAGTGGTGAAAGGCGGGAGACGTGCCGCATTCGAGCACCGTAAATATCACTACGGCGGATACTGGTAGTATGGAACGGGATGAAAACAGAGGAACGTCACTGGTACTCAAAGTGAAAGAAAGATGGAGTTGCCCGCCGTGCCCCTCAATGGGAACCTGAGCAATCGAGTCGCGTGCCAGACAGGACGTTAGAGTTGCCTCTCCTAGTAAGGCCTAATGTTTTTTTCTTTTTTATTTGTCTTGGAAACCATGTTTTTTTTCTAGAGTGTTTTTAAGCCCCTTTCCAGAGGAGGAAGTAATGGATTGCTTGTTCTAGGCAAGAGGGATCCGAAAGCAAGGGTTGTTTGGACGCTCCGATACTCACGGATCTCTTGCTTGCAATACTCGGGGATCGTACCGTGCAAGGGCCAGACATGAAAAAGCGGTACGAAACGGGCGTGTTTGGTTGATTTTGGTCAAAATTGGTGGTAGTTACACCGCAACGGGCCCGTCTAGAGACACAAGCCTTCCATTGCTCGGCAAGGGCCTGGAGACTCAATGGAGAGGGGCTTTTTCTTAATAAATGTGCCGAATTGGATGGAGGTCAGGCACCTGACCCATAAACTATATTTGTTTAAAGTTGATTGAGGCAAGGGGAAATACTTGTAAAGATCCTCCCAGGGCCATGTTTCCCGGGCGTACCGCTGCTTCCCGAAAAACTGAGATTTTTGTTATGCGTCGTGCCATAATTTTATCCCTGACCCTTGTGCATCGCGTCATATGTGAGACTCTGATTCGACGACGACGCTAGTTTAGTAATCTCCCCGAGCACAAACTCGTATTCCGAGGCACATCACGCCGTGACACGGCCTTTCAGCGTGATGCCCTATCGTAACAGACCCTTCGGTATTCCCAAAACGTAACCCATCAACCCCTGTCCTCACACATCGTATTCGTTCCCGCGTACTCGCTTTCGCGTTCGTACTTTGATATATTCTCATCCCCCCGCATGTTTTTACCCACTCCTTTGCGTTCTCGTCTTTTATTCAGCCTTTGTCTACAGGAACGATTACGGAAAGTTTTTTTTTGTTTGGCTCGTTCGATTTCGGTCTCTTTTCCCTGAGAGAATACGGGCGGTAAGGAATGCCTCCAAGAAGAACACACACAAAGTCACGCGCGGGATGTTTCAAGTGCAAGAAACGGAGAATCAAGGTGTGTTCAAAGTTCCAGTGCCCTTTCCATTCCCTACTCTTAATCGCCTTGCTTGCCGCTACCGGATGGTGGGGGGGCAGGGTTTCTGGACTTAAGCTTAAAGTGTCACCCGGGGTTGGGGTTGTGGGGGGAATGTGGACCTGCGTTAACATCTGGTTTGGTGATTCCTTGTTGGTCTCTATTTAGTGCGATGAGGTGCACCCTTCCTGCGGGAATTGTGTTAAGCATGCTATTGAGTGCGATTTTTCAAGCGCTGCCCGCGTATTACCTGCTGGCATCGTCTCGGTTTCCCCATCTTCCTCATCCGAGTTGCCAGTTTCAAGTCCTATGACGTTGGATGCCAGCCCTCCGCCTAGAAATGGACAACACCAAATCATCACACCGCATCAGCATGGGTTCTTCCCGCAGAGCACCATTAACACGGTTTCGCCCGTTATAAATATGACGGATATGGAGCTTCTACACCACTGGACGCTATCCGTTCCATCCTCACTTACTGGAAAGGATGACGTCGAGTTCATCTGGAGGGACGTCATCCCCCGCTTGGCCTTCCGGGAATCACAAGGCTGCTTGGTCCATGCCATACTCGCCATCTCCGCATTGCACCTCGCATTCATCGAGCCCAACGAACGGTCTCAGAGGATGTGCATTGCCGCAGATCACTACGGCGAAGCGGTGCGGGGGGTGAAGGACAGCGTTAGCGTTCCAGCGACCATTAAAAAGGACAATTGCGAAGGCCTCTTCGTATCCTCAACATTGATCGTGGTGTACGCAATTGCGAACCCACTGCTGACGGAGAAGATCAGCCCGCCGACAGAAATCCCGCCATGGACAATGCCGGCCTGGCTACCGCTCATCCGTGGGGTGCACTCGATACTGAAGGCGGTATGGACGTGGATAGAGACGGGATGTCTATCCCCGCTGCTCGGCGGGCACACGTACATCGGTGACTCTGCCGGCGAGGACGAGGCCATGAACGCGCTGTTCCGGATATGCACCGACAAGCGAGAGCAGGATGCTGATGAGATCAAGGATTCCGCCGTCTCCCAGGCTTACTTTGGCGCGATCCACGAGCTGCAGAAGAACTTTGCCAACGAGATTGCCCTGCGCAGGAAGATGGTATCCCTGATATTCATATGGCCGATATCTATTTCTGATGCTTTCTTCGCTTTGCTCCAAGAACGCAGGCCGCGAGCATTGATTATATTTGCGCATTACTGCGTTCTGCTGAAGAAGTTGGAGGGCTTCTGGTGGGTCGAGGGACGGGCGGATTATGAGCTAGGAAGGATTGAGAGGACTCTGCCCGAACCGTGGAGGAAGTGGTTGGAGTGGCCAGTGAAGATGATACGGGGCGGTTAATTTCTCCGTTTCTTTTTTTTTCTTTTTCTCTCTCGCGTGATTGAACCGGCGTATGTTTTCTTTTGTTCAGTGGCATGTTTTTTTTCCCTCTTCTCCCTTCTACTCTTTTTTTTTTTTTGCCTCATTGGCAGCCGCAGAACGATATCCAAGAGGCCGAGGCCAATACAAAGTGGTACTCAAACGGAAGGGGATATGCCAAACGAAAATCTAACCCTAGCCCTATTTAATGAATTTTCCTTTTGAGCAAGTGTACCAGTACCTGAAAATCGCTTGCTCGAGTAGAGCACTGGCCTAATTCCATCGCCAACTTCCCCAATTGTGGGAAATGTGATATCGCCTTTACCACTTTTGCAAAATATGGCGATCAAGATAAAAATTCCCAAACTGTCCTCCCATAGGCCAGTTTTTGTTGTATCCAACCTACAAGTGTCATCGGTCACAGTGCCATATTTTCTCTTGCGGTTTGCTATCTCCGTCAACCTAGGATATGCTTACTTTGACAAATTAACAGAACTGCGCATGCCAGTTGATGAATCCAATACATCCTGAAGGCTGATCTTATACAAGGATAGGAACCTATTAACTAGGACAGACGAGGATATATTTGGCTGGTTCATCTTGAATAGCTGTTCCATAACTTCTTGGGCCTTATACTGTGATAGGAGAACACTAACCCTTCTCAAATGTTTTGTTTGATTGTTTTTGTTTCTTCTTGTTTTTGTTTTGTGGGGATCTGTTAGGTTGCAAGACGGTTTGGGCCGTGGTAATGTTTGCTGATGCACGCCGGATAGGTATATCAGGATAATATATGATATTAACTCAAGACCTTTTGTCTCTGGATCTGAAGATTGGAGGCGTTCCGGAGATAGCGAATCGCAAGAATAAATATGGGTACTGTTCTATACTCGAGTACTCGAGGACATTCTTCGGGAAATTGACACTAGATCGTTTTCTTTTCCTGTCTCTTACCACACTCGGCAATTACCATCCGCCGATCCACCAGGCACCCGCGTGATCAAACGAATGAAATAAATGCAGCAGAGTTGCAGAGTTAACCGGTATCGCAGAACTTTGCGGTTGCCGGGACTGCTATACTTTCTTTTTTTTCACTGCTGCGAATTCCATCATGGAAAAGTATCGTACGAGAATTGCATTAGATTCTGCAGGTATTACTCGTCCGGGAATGACTTGTTCTGTTGCTCCGCTTTTCCTGCTTTCGATCGGGCTCGTGAGTAGGATGTGGTATTGTGGTAGCGTTCGGGGTGGTCGTTAGCGACTGCAGGTAATGTCCCTCCACCGTGATGGGAGGTAAGCCTTGACAAGATGTTCGTAGAATATGATACCGTATCGTGTGAATTGTGCTGTGGGCCCGATCTGAGAAAAGTTCTGTACCGCTGCTGTAGCTCTGAGCTCACTTACTTTGCCTTTGGCTTGCGCACCTTGCTCCCCTGCCTGCCTGCCTATTGAACTGGCGGGGTACGTACGAGTACTCCACGGCAAATGTTTGTGAAAGCGGGGGCCGCAGAGGGGAGGGGTGTCAGCGGTGAAAGGCAAAGAAATAAAGTAGGCTATTTGGGTACCAGTAGCGACTATTTGGGTACCGGTATTGACTATTTGGGTACCGGTATTGACTATTTGGGTACCGGTATTGACTCTTTGGGTACCGGTAGCCGGTAGTGAGATTAATAGCAAAATAATTGGTGCCCGCAGGTGGGGGTGTTTTTTCCCCTTTCCTTTTCTGGACACACCGGTATGTGGCTTTTGGTGTGATCGGGGAGTGGGGGGAGAAAGTGGTGCCCAACATGGAAGAGTCAAGTAAAGTAAAGGGTATAATATTGCAGTCGGAGAGGCGAAGGAGCTTTTCCCGTGGGGAACTTTCTCGGCGACCAGCTTCGGGATGGAGTTGTTCCATCATAGCTGTCAGTAACGAACTGACATGACTTGAGGTAGCTCCACGTGGTTCGTCCGCGTGCGTCTTGCGAGCCCCATTCTTTATTTTCTTTTTCTTCTTTCCTTCATCACTACAAGTCCCCAGCAAGAAGAACCTGAACACAGGGATTAAAATTTTGTATGGAGGATTGTCTGTGCGCGTCTAAGTCCCCTAACAAAATTCTGGCGCACAGACAATCCTCCATACAAAAATTTAATCCCTGTGTTCAGGTTCTTCTTGCTGGGGACTTGTATCTCCTTAGGAGAGTTTGTGCCTTTTGCCTTCTTTTTCACGGGGCGCTTGGGGCGGATACCGTGCTCGAGTACTGGTACAGCACTGGGATCCAAACACCTTACCCGCACGGGATTGTTTTCCTGCCCCCGGGTAAGATCCGAAAGCAGTACCTTGATTGGCCGGATATTTTGTTATTTCCCGAACGGTCATTACTCGAGTACAGTGCTAGAACACATTCGCTCTCTGATGTGATATGATGTCTTACCGATGGAGCATGGCTGGCTGGCATGGGAATGACTTCCACCCCCGGCCTCGACCTATCATGGAGGCGGAGGGCTTGAAATGCTACTTACGAGCCTTCCTTCTTACCAGCCCACAGGGATCCCACCAGATAACTAGCTATCCAACAGAATGGAGTTTTCATTACGAAACCCCTAGACTACCAGTACGACTATTCTCGTGGTGGTATGATACTGACGTAATGCTCTTGCTTGTAGGCCTACGGGCGAACCGGTTAATGCCGCTAGAAGGCAGAAAAGTGATCTTTGGCAAGCATCTGTTCAATACGGTACCATACCGGTATTGCTTTGGGCAGGATGATTGAAGGCACCAGTATGGTATCGTAGACTATCCCACATACCACCACTTGTGGTGTCTCAGTATCCCTTCCGACCTTACCTGCCCGAGAGCCCACCGCCACTATCAGTTGGTCGCGGAAGAAATGCCCTCGCCAAAGTCGAAAGCCGTGCCGGAGAAAGAGCAAAAAGGACCAATCTAGACCCCCCCCACTCCATTAACCCTGCACCCCCTCCCTCTCAAAATAGTTCGAGTGAGCCACATACGTGGAAGATAAGACATGTGGAACGGAGTCGAATACCGGTAGCACACGAGGGTGAAGAGATGGGTCACAAGGCGGACCCAGCATTAGATTTTCTGTTCAACCATGGGGCGGGAATGGTCCATACTCAAGTACTCAAGTACCGTACTTTATATACGCACACTCCTTGCTTCCTGACTACTTACTCTTCTGATTGTTTAGTTTAGCCGTACGATCGCGGGCGACCAACCAACTCCGCTGTCGTCCTTGCGCGACGGCGAGGGAGAAAAGCCCCGATGTGCCCACCACTGTATATATGGGGGGCGGTTCTAGCGGTGGAGTGCTAGATATCAGGTTGTCATCGGTCAAATTACCGGTATTCGAAAGTTGGCTTGTAGAACCTAAAGCAATGATTTATCATGGTTGTTCCGTGCGGTAAGATGCCTCCTTGGGTCTCACTCGGCCGGCAAAGCACACTTGTGTCACATGGAGTGATAGATCTTAGATCTGTTGTACTGGTACTGCCGGCTCTCTTTCTCAATAATGTGTTTTTACATTCAGTTTTGCTGCGCATTTTTGTGTTTGTGCTCCTTGTGCTTGAAGCGGGTGGAAGAGTCAAGACTCGAGCACTGGTACTGCATTGTATTAAGACATAAGGTTTGACCCACTGGCCCTGGTGGCGGAATATTGTAAGCTCCTCCTATTTTCCTTTTTCCTTTTTTAATTAGAGCTTTGGTGTATTGTAGGAAGTGCATCTTCCGTATAATAGTACAGTACAGGTGCAGTACGAGTGCTCGAGTAAGGGTTTGTCTTGTAACGGCGGTCTAAACCAAGACCACAATCAAGTGGCGAAGTTCCCTTGAATTGTTTATTCGGATGGCGATTCCTAGATTCGTAATTGTTTTATTATCTGTCGCGAAGGAACTGCGAGCGGGCAAAGGGTTTCGCATATGTACTGTACACAGTGTCGCGGCAGGACTCGCCAATTAAGGGCATTCAGCCCCGGGTTGAACGTTGAAGAGCGTTAGTGCGGATTTTTCGAGTTGAAGAACTTGGCGCGTGCAACACCTTTCTGGCTACGGATCTGATAAATGCATTCGAAACTTTGCACTTGGGAAACGCACTTTCAACCCTGGGCTGAATGCCTAATTGTGGTTGAGTCCGCTTGCTTGGGGTTATTGCTGCTTTTGCCGTTCTGTGGTGTGTGGATCTGTATGTGGGATTGATGAATGTATGAAGGATGGGTGGATGGATGGTTCTTATTCTCCTTGTCCTTGTCAAGGGAGACGACCGCCAACTGACGGACCGACCGGGTCCACACTCCGACTGACCTATCATTGTCCTTGCCCTTTGGTAATTTTGTGTGGTGTGATAGCCCCCAGCTTACCTGTCAGACGTGCACGCATCAACAAGCAATCTAGACTCGAATGACAGATGGGATGATAGATGGGATGTTCTATTGTTTCGCTATACCGTGCCATTGCCATGCGTGGATGCTAGTAAACACCATTGGAGAGGGAGAAGCTGCGGTGCTGTGCCCTCCTTTTTTGTTTACGGGCACGGAGCTGTACGTACTGTACTGTATAGCCCCACATGCTGTGTTCTTTTGGGGATATTTGGTATACGCAAGTCACTTCAAAGGTGTCGACTTGGAGGCTGTGACCATCCTAGACCAGAGCGAACACGGATTATTTTCTAAATGGCCAATTAGGGTTTGTAGCAAGACCATTTTAAAGGCTATAAGGGTGTTAGTCGAGCGGGGTAGGTTTGAAGGGGCTCAGGAGTGGAATTGCGGGGTGATGAATCTCGTGAGGTTCTGGACCAACGCACTCGTGTCCTTGCTCACTGTCTTAATGTTTTATCAAGTGACTGCATATGTCCGCCAAAACACTATGGTATCGATACTTTTATATAGATAGGCTCTATGTGCCATGATATTTGGTGCCTATATTGGCTTGGGGATTAAGCCGCGCTGCGTATCGTTGTTTACTAAATAATGGATCGATCCAGGAGAGGGAAAAGCACAGCAAGCCACAGGGGGGGTTGGCGGGTTAAGGGTCTTAAAACACTGCCCTTGCCTTCGGCCTCGACCCTCAGTCTTTCAGCAATCCCGTCAGCCCAATTCAACAATTCCACGTCAACCACGAATTTGACCCAACGATCATGGTCATCGGTAGCATCGTGACACAATAATAGAAGGGTGGGTCAAAGGAAAAAAGGGAAAAAAGGGAGAAAAAAAACATCGGAATTCTCTGGGAAGGCTTCACAACCGGTGACCAAGTAGCCACCATGGACGCCAGCACTACCGTAGTCGTATCATACTCGAGCACTGTAACTGCAAGGGAAGAAAGGCTACATCTTAACAAAGTTTGAAGATCTGAATCGGGTATCGGATGTAGGCGAACAGCATCCCTGCGCTACACATGAGACGTTGGGACATGCGACCGGGCTCAGCAACAGTCCCAGGTGAGTGGGTGGGTGGGTGGTCAAGAGCATGCGGCCAGGGAATTACAGGAAAGCGAGAGGCGTGAGAGGCTGGACTAGAAGGAGGAAAAACAAAACATCCAACGAATGCCGTTCGCCGGTAGATACCTCATATCAAACTATCGTGCGTTTTCCTCATTTTCTTATTTTATTTTTCTTTTTCACTTAGATTTCCATTCGAGTTGTCCCAAGACCCTCCTAGCCTAGGCCTTGTTCTTTTGGCGCCCTTCCCCACACTCAATGGCGAAAACTGGTAGTGTGTATATATATACCCATGAGCTTCCACCTCTGGTGAAGGGGGGATGGAAGAGAAAAAAGTGGAAGAGAAAAAAGTGGAAGAGGGAGGAGAGAAAAGATAATATCTTGTTCTCTTCGAAGCAAAAAAAAAAGAAAGCTCATTTTCTTGACTGCTCGAATTATCACACGACTACCGCATGGTAGCCCGCCAACAAACCTGAATCCGGTTTGTCCTATCTTTAATTCACCACTTCATACGACTTTTTTATACTCTTTTTTATACTCTTTTTTATTTATTTTTTATTTTTAGAAAGAAAAAAGAAGAAGAAGAGAGATAGAGGGAAACAAAGGGACCGGAACAAGGATTGTGTCTTTTTATTTTTATTTTTAGAAAAGAGCAACAACCCGCGGGAAATACGCTCTGTATGCTCACTCGACAGCCCGCCATGTCGGTATCTAGCTCTGTAGTCAGCTCTCCAGCTCCCTCTGATACTAGCTTGGGGGCTGCATCACCATCATCAAACTGCCTTTGCAATCGCAACCAGAATCAAAATCATGCCAAAAGGAACAGGAATTCCTTCACCGACTCGACTATGCCAGCTTCGGTGGGAGAAAAGACGAATCTCGTCTCCCCGTCACCATCACCTCTTACCAGCTCCAGATACACATTTTATTCTCTCCGTGAGCTCCCACCACTCGAAATCACTTCACGCCTTGTTTTAGCTTTCATCCGTGGGACGAGCTCCCTGATCTATGTTCTGGCCGAATATGAAGCTATGGAGCTCATCAATGACATCTACACCCCCGATCCAGAGCCCACCACTGCTGGGCTTTGTGAATTGCTAGCCGTTATTGCAGTGGGTGCCCAGTATGCAGATGTTGGGAGCGATACCACTATGGCTCTGTTCAGGAGTGCGAAATGGTACCTGGACATTGAGTACGGGAAGGATGTGGACGTGCTGAGGAAAATGAGAGTATCAATGCTCGTTGGATTATTCCTGATTTTTGAAAAATCCTTCTTTGCTATCGATTATTTGGGTATGGCACTGACTATCTATTCATCTCTGCTTACTGGATATTCACTGGTCGGGCTCGGTTGTTGATCTCCTTTCTTAACACACGTACAGATCAAGCAATTCGGCTGGCAAAATCCACTGGGATTAATAAGACGACAAGGTGCAAGCCCTACAGTGAACGAGAGTGGGCTTCTTGGAGGAGGGTATGGGGGTCTCTGATATTTTTAGATGGGTGCGTATGACTTTTTTATTTTGTATTTGCGATCCTTTTCCTTCTTTCTTTTTTTTTTTTTTTTACCTCATCCTCATCTGCATGCGGGGCTAGGAGTAATAGCAAACACGGAGCGGGAGTTGCGATGTTTCTGAATGCTAACAGCGACACTACTGGCCTCGACAAACAGCTGGATGGCTTCCAGTATAGGGATAATGCCTAAAATTTCTCCTGGAGGGGATCCGATATATGCTGAAGTAAGAAATCCTCATTACTATCTTCATTATTGTTGCAAAAGGTTCTCCGAGCCCCCCCCCCCGCAGTAGGCGTTCTCTTTATGTTTTTTTTACTTTTTGTCTAACGCAGTGTTAATGTGTGTATTACAGGGCTATCGAACCTGCACTAATGATTTCGACGCATATCTTCACTCAGAGCTGATCAAGCTCGGCATATTGATGGGCACAATTACAAAGAATGTCTATGCACCTGCAGGTACAGACTTTGTACCCATTGCTGAGCACTCGAAGAAGCTTAGGGCTTGGCAGTCTTCCCTCCCTGGACCCTTCAGACTCACTCGGAGTGTCAGTGGAAACGATTCTAAGCAGCGGTCTTCGGTGTTATTGACACATTGCTCTTATCTGAACTGCATTATTTTAATGAGTCGAAAGGTTTTGGTTGAGATGTGTGCAACACATGATTCTCACATGGACGATGCGAGAAGGGGATTAGCAGATGAATACGCTCAAATGTGCGTTTCTGCAGGCAGGGAGCTTGCAACGGTTTTGATCCCTAATTCATACGATTGATTTTGCTGACGCATATGATGTGCTGACTTGCCCTCAAGGTGATAGGACTAATACATTCGGAGGGGCGATTGGTACGGCGATGCTGGCTTACAATGTGGGTGTTGCGTGCTTCATTGGGCTTTGTTTCCTGCTGACTAACCATTCCGAATTTTTTCTTCAAAGTCAATCCGCCTACACCGCGGGTTTGATTGCTTCTCTTTGCCTGGCTACTCGCCAATGTCGGGAGACTACCAATTTCACTGTTAGTGGTCAGGATAACGAGCTACTCACCCAATGCGCCGAGGCTCTCAAATTTTGTGCCTCATACGATAACGTAGCTCAGCGATACTTAGACATTCTAGATTCGGTCCGCCGCTCTATCGAATCCGCTACTCCCCCCTCATTTTCGCCGCCCTCGTCTACTGGAAAAAGGCCTCCCCCAAAGCGTTTACGCACGTACCCTGATCAAGAGCTTGGGCGGTTCCAGTATCCACGCTTTACCGATACTGACCCGGTGATTCAGTTCATCATCAACCTTTTACGGAATCCGTTTGGGGGGGAAATGCGTGTCCTGGATGGGGAGAATACGCCCTTGACGGTCTTCCCTGAAAACTGGCGATTTCTATGCCCAGAACCTCCACGCAACATCAGGGGGTTTAGAACGCCATTTTTGACACCAGAGGAGAGCACTTTTCAGACATCGCGCCCGGGGCCAGCATGCGTGGCGAGCCCTAGCGCAGGTTCAGACGGTTTGGAAAGCTCACGGAGAAGAAAGGTACCATTCCGTACCGAGGAAGAATATGAAGCATTTTTTAGAAGGGTTGCTTAGATTGTTTTTTTTACTTTTACCTGAGTTTTTCTATTTGGGGCGTGTGAGAGGTTTATAGGACACGATGCCATGCTGATTTGGGTGATTGGGGATACATCACCGAGTCAAGCTGAAGGAGGGTGGACTCATTTTTCATTTTTCATTCATGTACTTTTGTGGACCGACTTATGCTGCACTCGAAACCCATTAAAGGCTTTTCCGGTTTCCGGCATAAATTTCAGCTGCTTCAGTCGGATCATCTGAATTGTGGCTTTCCTTTTTTGCTATTGTTATGGGTCTGGAGTGTTTTTTATTAGGACAGGGTTGTTAGGTTCGGGGTGTTTTAGGAATATTTTCTCATAAAACTTGTTGATTCACGGCACTAGGTCAGTCGTGCATCATCCTTTCCTCCATTCATCCTACAGTGCCCCGAGGTGATGACGATGACCCCACGGCACACTACTCAAGTCATACTACGCTACTATTATAGGTCATCATACAGTACCATGTCAGGCCACGTTAGATCATACTGCTCCGGATATTGCTCTGGCTGCTGTTCTACTGTGGATTGGCGGGTGGGTAGGTGGGGTGCTGTACTGTGTTAAGTATCTACCGCTCGGTCCGAGTGTAGCTTCCGAGGGGCTTGCCTGCTGTGGTGTGTTTGTTGTACTCAGGTATGGACCGAGGGGTGGTCGATACAGATCCTGGGGGTGGAAGAGCCTAAGTATAAGCGGTTGGGATTGTCTTGGATTTTACCTCCGTTTATTCTTGGGGAGGGGGAGGGTGCGGTAAAATGGGGTTGACACATTCACAAAGTCTCACTCGATACGTACTGCTTTCTCCAAAATTGTGACTCCTTTTTTCTATGGGCTGCTATTGCGGTGTCATGTTATACACTCTCGCGCCCCCTTCTCTACCACCAACCAAACCACCCGAAACGAAACTCCCGACCTAACCCCCTCCGCCGAGTCCCCGGCCGTAGCGACAAACACGTCCTCCTCGACACCGTACCTGTTAGACTATTCGTATTCCAGACCCTAATTTGGCGATGTTGATAGGAATGCACGCTCTCTTCTCGCCAGCGCATAAGAAAACCTCGCGGAAGCCCTTGAGTTCCTTATTCGGTGTGACGGCCGAGGCGATCCCATGATTTATGATTGACGTACAACTGCATGACCTCCGCCCCGTCATAGGTATAATTATTCCTAATCTTGAGCTCTGCCATCGCAGTTTTAGAAGCGGTGGTGTCTAAGAGCTAGGAAGTGCTGTGACTCTTGCCATAGCCGAAGGGGGAGGGCGGCGGCGACGACCCAAAGCATTATAGTGTTCGAACACCATCGTTCCATTCTCGTGCACTTACCTCGGGGAGTTGAATAAGTTCTTGATACTCTCGTAGGGTGTTACACCCCGGTATTGAGATAGGAGCAACGCGGTCTCCTCACTATCGTATAATACCCAAAGTTAATTAGAGCAAAGACCCCGCGGGTTTCAAGCTAGGGTAGGGCAAGAGGAAACAAAAGCAAACATTCAAAAACCCATGAGCCATAGGTCCTGGAACAGAAATTATCTTGGCCTTCCCCCTATCAAGTGGCAGTACCTCACTATTCTCTAAAAACAGGATACTTTCCTGGCCAATCCGCCTCGCGAGCTTAACCGCCATCTTATAGTGAATCAACTTATCCCACCTCTCCTACGGCGCGGTAGGAAGCAGGTTCTCGAAGAGTCCCATGGCGAATTTGGATCTGAGCATGCGGGAGACGGCGGTACCGGGGGTTTCCTTTTCTCGAATTCCGTCTTCGAGGAATGGCACGGTGGTTGGAGGCCCCACCACCCGTTTCTATGTCATGCTGGTAACTGGTGCGGGTATTGTTACTGCGCTTGTCACCGCGCTCGCAGAGATTATTACCGCTGCACGGTCTGTCTGGGCCACTGGCCTAGAGGGGGGTTAGATTGTTGCGGGTATCAATTGGGGCGGAAGGAAAGGCTTACACCGGCCATAACGTGACACTTAAATCTCCACTCCCCCCGAGGACCCCAGCAGGTAAGCGATAACATGCCCCTGCAGGAACACCATCATACCTGCCCACTCATACACGTTAGTTCAACTCTTCAATCGGAACGCCGCACGGGGTGCAGCAAGGACGATAAGCACTCATAACACTCCCGGCATCCGCATCAAATGTCGGCCTCTTAGAGGTCGGTAGATACGTCCTCCTCATTTCCCTCTTGTGGCCATACACCCCCCACCGCAGTATTCAACACCTGCTCCGGAGTCCCAAATTCCGCGAAATTCCCAACGGTAGCTGCAAGACTGTTCTTCTGCGGCCCTCTGATAGACGAGCACCCTGCTTCTCTTGAAAGATACTAGTCGCCGAACGTCTCTTCGGCTCCACTGAAGTTGGGTTTGCTGGAGAGGTCTAGCGTTGGTGGAAAGAGGCAGTTTACTCCTAGGACTAGGAGCCCCTGAGCGATCATTTTGGCCATCATTCCAGCGAGCGAGCGAGCAGTCATGCATTGGCTTAGAGTTTGCATAATTGGAGGAGGGAAGCTACATCAGGTTGAAAAGCGCATGAATACCCGATTAGTGAATTAGGTATTTGGTGCATTGCCTATCAGGAAGCCCCAAATGCCTATCAAATTTTAATTGGTTATCTATTTTATGGGGAAATGAAGTAATATGGTGCACCTTCACTTTGAACCAACATTGGAATCCCCACCCTGCTTCTTTGACAGGGTACCTCCAAGCCCTCACTGTCTCGTGCGCAATCCGCTCCCGAAGGTCCGGATACCCGGTGTAGAAACTTCCCGGTCTTACAGCTCATACTATCCGTGAGACTGGAGAAACCGAAGCCCCCGCCCGTGGTGTTCAGCAAACTGGAGATGCCACCCTGCATCACCTGGCCCGCTTTCTCCACCAGTGCCATGGGGAGAGAAGCTCCTTGACACAGTCGTCCCTGGATACTTTCGGGCTCTTGTAGATTGCGTTGGAAGGGACTATTCTATCTCCAGAAGTGAAGTTTGGAGGGAGGACAATGGCCATTGCTACTATCGTGCTGTGGCCGTCACGGCCAAGCCGTAGCCTAAGGACTTCATCGTGAGACGGGTGAACGAACAAATGTCAACGCAGAAATGTTTTTGCTGAAGAGAGAACAGACGGAAGACCAGAGACGATCCCGGAAGACCTAGGCTCTCTCTCACGATTGCTTTCTGGGCAAGTCCTTTTTATACTCATAATTCTATGTTAGGGTCTAGAATACTGCGCTCTACTCTGCCATACTATCGTACGTACGACGCCCATATCAATGAATTAATCTGTTCCCCGCCGGCACACTCCGCATCCTGCTGAGATGACCAGAATCAGGGAGAGAGAATAAACACACACGAGCAATGAAAGAAAGAGAGAAGGCCAAATTTTTTCACCAAATTCTGAGTACGAATTTTGCTCTTTCCTGCCTGAAATTATTTACACTAAGGGACCCTTACGGCACGCGTACGGTATCTCATTGGATCACATTCCATGAGCATGACACGGCGGTAACTCGTATAGCGCTACCAATCGCGTGAAGAGAGATCTGCAGATTGTTGTCCGGGGAATGCACTCACTTCTGTTTTTTGAGTGTTCATTGGCGAGTGATTGAATTCCCAGTTCCTGATGAAGCTGCGGGGGGTTGTTTGTGGGGTAAGGTTTATTAGGTGAAACTAGAGACAAAGTCCGAGTTTGGGGCATCGTCGGGATATATCATGCAGAAGGGAGAAGTATCATAGGAGAGGGGATAGATTTAATTGTGTTGTGAAGTGAGAGGAGATTTTATTTGTTTATAACCTGAGTTGAGTTAATGGTGAGGGTGGAGCCGTGCGAGGAGATTTTTACCTATGGAAACTATCATATCATACTCCGATGTTGAATACCAGTACTTGTGGGGAGACTACCGCAAAAGCCTGTGGAGTCCTAATCTATAAACACCCCGAGACTTCGTCTTACCACCTCGAGCACCACTGCTAGCCTGCGAGGAAAGAAAAAAGAAAGGGGGAAAAACCAGGTCCTCACAATTGAAAACCTCTATAGTCTCCGGGAGAGAAAAAAAAAAGCCGGCAGACTCGACACCGAACCCGGTCCCCCCAAACTCGGAACACTTCAGCAAAAAAAAAAAAAAAAGCTGGGCACAAAGCCTTGATAGTCTAGCTTAACTGTGATCCATAAAATACCTTGTTAGCATCCCGAGGGGGGCCCTCGAGCGCTATACTATACTATACATAAACTCCTGAATATATCCTACCCCCCGCCCTTAGTTAGATCTGGGGCAATGTTGCCTTAATGTGCAAAACGGAATAAAACAAATTCTTAGGATTTGACTTGGAGTCTCAACTCCTCAGCCCGGTGGCGGAACCCGTAAAAACCGGGTGACCGCTCCGAAGTCGGATAAGGAGGAGGAGGAGGAGGAGGGATGTCTGCGAGTGACGATTTATGAATTACCGCATTTATTACCTGGTTTTTTTCTTTTCGCCTACCTCCAGTATTATACGTTAAAATAAGAGTTTTACTTTTTTGTAATCTGTTCTCACATTCCCAATAAAACGGACTTTCCACTTAACGCTTTATGGGAAAAAAAAAAAAACAGGCTTGTTTTGGACTTTCTTTCTGAACTGTTATTGAATTTTTGCTTCGGCCACTATTATACTTTATTTCAACGTATCATACTAGCGGCTGGTCGAATAAAGCCAGGTATCATAATGCGGGTAATAACGCGGGGCTGGTGATATGGGGGTTTGGTCGGGGAAGATGTGTGTAAGGATGCTCGTAGTCTTTTTTTTCTTCTTTTTTTTCCAGTGTTAATGGTTGGGGGTATAGATAGATAGATAGACATTTGTGTCCAGCTGGTGTATATATGAGTCCAGTAAGGGGGAGGGAGGGAGCAGTGGGCTATGCTAAGAGGTGGGCTACAGGATACAAGACGCTGTAGGTTACTTAAGGCCAGAGTTATGATACAGAAGTATGATAATAATATCATAGCTAGCCAGATTCTTTATAAGATTATGATATAGGTGAGGCTTGAGGGAAAGAAAACTTTAGTTCAAGTAATCTGGTAATCTGATAAAAGTTCTTCATGGAATTTGTTGAAAAAAAAAGTTTTCACAAAAACCTTTTTCATAACAACCACTACTCCCCATGTTGTAAATATTCAAACTATTATACAGATTCTAGTTTTTTGCAGGTGAATTAATGTGTACTGTACCAAAAGCTCCTGTATGATAGTTGCAAACAATAGTTTGGCTTCAGGTGACTGGAATAGTTTGAGCTTCCAACAATGTCATTCCAGACAGCTCCTAAATATTATATGCCAAAACCGCCTTTTAACTGCCAAGAAGGTGGGTAAGAGGCTGAGTAACTCCCATTTTTCTCAGATATTCTCCAATAGTCTCTAGTTACCAAGTTTTAGAACTGCTGAGAATGGTCTGTATACTTATAGAATCTTACCATATTATGAATGTTTTGAATGAATGAGCACTCAATTCTCTAGGTAATTCTATGTTGAAAAAGTATGTAATGTTTCATTCTACTAATAGGTGGTTAAATCAACTTTGTTACTTTGGCTATAAGAAGCAAAGAATTTATAGCAAGTATCATTCCAGTTCAAAAGGGTTTGCAAAAACTATATCATACTAATATGAAAAACTGTTATAAAGCTATGTGGATATGCCAGGTGGTTGGTATTCAAGCTACTGCAATAATTTCCCCTTTCCCCTGCTGGTTGGCAGTGAAAACAGAAATTCAATTTTCTAATGTACTGTGTAACACAGTTCGCTTTTTATGATACAGGATGAAGCTCAATTTGACCTGGGTAGCTGGAAGCACAATTGAAGAAAGTAAACTCCATTAAACATAAGATAGGAGGTAGGATGCAAGAAACTAATAGTAGGGAACCCGAAAAGATAATTTTTGCTGGTATCAAGGTAGTGGAAAGGTAGAACTTAACTTAAGACCTGAACCGCAGTCAAAGAAGAAATCGAGTAGAGGCCGCATGGAAGGAGAATATAAATAAAACAAGTGAACGAGAACAACATGTAGGAACCAGTAGAGAGGAATAGTGCAGTTTACAATGTGCAATGTTAACACTATCGCCTTCTGTGCAAGAGGACCGCTTGTTAATTTCAAAAAAGCGAGGTAAGAATTTTTTAAATACCGAGAACAAAACCTTATGGTATCTGTATCCAGTAGTAGGAACAAAGAATTTAAAATAGAAAGGGAGAAAAGAAAGAAATACCGTAACAAAGAAAATAGCTCCGTACTAGAAATGCGCGGGCGCTAGAAAAGTAGTCTAGAAGGCATTGGGTAATCTCGAGTCAGCCCACTAGCTAGACAGGAGCTACATTCCTTTTGGTTGTCTAGTAGAGGCAAGGCACAAATCCAACCTGGCTACTCGAGCATTAGCACCTAGGGAAAAATCTGTCGAAATCGAAACGGTTAACTAGGTACTCTGCGCCAGTAGGGGAGCCGACCGGCTCAGCTCCTTAAAAAGTACGGTTATCGTGTGTTACATACTGTAAACTATCATATAAACTTGTCGAGTGCAATTATAAAGCGTGGCAAAAAATTTCTAGCAAAGTCATAAATATAAAGTTAAACCCCTAAACTGAGGAATATTTCTAGTTAGTAATAAATTAATAATAATAGTGATAATAATAATATTAATAAAAGTCAGTAGGACGTGAAATATTACAGACCTCTCCCAACCCCAATAGACACTCATTCGTCCGGATCAATACTCTCCATCTTATAAAAGAGTTGGGTTTTGGGAACCGGAATGCGGGGGCGCACGATCTTGCAGTCCTCGGATGCAGAGGAAAATTCCTCCATCTTTACCACCGGTTCCTTTGGTGTAAGTTTAAGCATGAGGGCTTTTTGTTCTGCTGTGCGTCTATTCACACGACGGGGTGCGAATAGCCCTGGAAAAGGGTCATCAAACTGGGTTCTAGCACGTTCCATTGCAACTGTAGCGGCTCTCCGGCGAGGGCGGAAGCTCCCGGTAGTGACCTCTGGGGTACTAAGAGGGATATCCTCTTCGTGGTAAGAGATGTCCTTCTTCTCAGTGCCCGGAGGCGCAGATCTTCCAACTGTAGTTTTCCTTTGGGGGAGATTGCCCTTCCATGGTATGGATAATTTCGCACCGTAGGAGCGCTCTTCGGTATCATCTGCGCTCTCAGAAGAGTCGGTAGCCGATAAGTAAGCTGCTCGTCCCATGTATCCACGTTTTTTCTTAATAAGAGGAGGCACATGTGCAGGTTGGGAGTTTTCAACAAGTGAGAAGGGGTCCACGTTAGAATTCATTTCAGCTGGCTGAACTGAAGTGAAAGCTTCAGGAGCCCCCACCTCTTCGCGATGGAGAAGGTATATCTTCTCTTGGCTATCGAGGGCAGTAGAGTTAACGATACGGTGCTCAAACTCGGGATCGGAGTCCGACTCATTAGTTGGAGTAAACTGAAGTTGTTGCTCCTTTTCTGTTTTAAACAACCTTGCTTTTGCTATAGCAGCACGGTAGCTCCCTTTCTTAGGTGAAACTCTGTTGGAATGAGGAGTTGTTGGTAAGGGAGGTGATATCGTATCCTCGGAAGCTTTAGTGGTGTTTCTAGGACGAGGGGGAGTGTACAAGCCGGCCAGATCTAGTTTGGACCGAAGGCCCCGACGAGTAGGTCCTTTGGGGGATGCAGGGTCGTACGGCGGATTTCTTACAGGCTCAATAGCGCGCGAAGTAGGAGGCCCCGGAAGGCCGGAGCTCTTCGGGTCGTTGTGATTCGGGTCAGTACGAAGATTACCAAGAGCTTCTGCGGTTTCTCTTAGCTCTGGGAGCAGCTCAAGGGTCTCCTCGAGAGAGGGCAAGAGGTCTCCCCAGCCGTTGTCGTCGTTAGAACTCTGCATAGTGATGCTTGTATTTGGAATATAATTTAAAACGGAGTTGTACGGAGAGTCTTTTAGTTGCTAATAACAAGAGCTGGGCGGATGGAGGAGGGAAGGTAATTGGGAAATAAGGAAGGTGGGGCGGGTGTGACTGGAGACGGAAGGAAGTTTGCCCTTTCAATAGGCAGAGAAGGGGGTTGGAAAGTCGACGAGGAAAACAGGAAGGGGTGACAGAAAACAAAAGAAAGAGGAAGACCGCGAAACAAGACGGAAGCGTCCTCAAGCAAGCCCTTGGTGTCGTAACGTAGTGGGTGTAAGGCGACAGAAGTCGTCGCAATTCCCCCAGACCGGCAGGAGGGAGGAAGAATTACGAGAACTCTGAGAGTGGAAGCCGGAGATTCGGGATTTTTTCTCAATGTTTATACTCAAACTCTTCAAGTTCCAGTCGAGGTTTCCCCTTTCGAGATGGGCTAATCAAACGGTCACCCACTTAAGGGAATCAACAGTTCCTCGTAGTATTGAGTACGGTTTGTGTGGTTTTTGACCCTTGCGAGTTGCAATTCCTGGCAGAGTAAGTGTCACTAATATATAGGATTTCCCATTGATGGGTAGATTTTCGCGGCACTTACTTCAGAGCGGGATAAAGGATTTTTCGGTATTCGTATTGCAGAGCAACAGAACACCCTCCCAGTCGATAGAGTATTATCATTGATCAGGCACTTGTGGAATCTTACTTTTTCGGGGTTCAAAACACGGGGACAAGCTTCTTGAGAGCGGGCACGGACATACGAGAATGGAGCTTAAATTCTGTGTGTGGGGGAAACCGGAGTTTGTCGCTCCTAAGATAACCTTATTTGAACCTCATCAGGGAAATTGAGCCCATCCTTAGTAGCCTGTTAGTTTCCACACACTGTCTTATCCCCATCTCACTTGTCCATGGATAATCCGACTCCTTTCAAATTTCTACTTGGCCCTCCGCTACAATATATTAAAGAGTTACCACCATATCGAGAAAATCGCATAACAATAAACTAGTTGAGCTACATGAAGCCACAAACGGAGAACTCTTTCATACATTCAGTAAAAGACCTGTTACAAGACTTTCGATGGTTGCATGCCGACCGGTGCAAGAAAATAAAGCCAGAATAGTGAGATCTTTTTTTTTAACCATCACTTTCTTTGTTCGGAGATGTGGCACTAATACTTTATGCTGGGTGAATAGCGAATTGGTATGAGCTCTGTTAAGAGATACCTCTTAGATCTCCCAGACAAGTCCCCCCTCTTGTGAAAACACCACCCTGGACTAGCCTTTGTCCCTATCGCACACGAACAAACACCAAAGATTTGCTCAAAGCAGGGGGGTCAACATGACCACAAATCACGCGACAAACTCCCTCAAAGGGAGAATTAATATCCTGAGAAAGAATTCCCTTCTATCAATCACCCGTGGGGAGTAGACACAGCAAGCCCCCCACCCGAAGCGACCACTTAGCCAAACTCTGAAAGTACAACTCCATAACTAGTTGTAATGAGAGTTGGTGCGTTTGCAGCATTTGAGGCATTACACAACGATTGGAGATTCTGTTTCTTCTGTAAATCATAGTAAATCAAGGTCTTTAGAGTGCCAGGTTTTGAAGCAGCTTCAGCCTCAGACTCCCACTGAGCTGATAGACTCATTGGAGCGACAACAAGTGCTGTAAATGGAGCTGGTACGACTTCTTCGCTTTGCCTTTGTAGTCTACCGAAACCACTAGTGGAGTGTATGCTAGGACTTGGAGGTTCAGGACGATGGGTGTGTATTAAGCTTAACATCTCGACTAGATAACCATTAGCAGACTCTGTATCTGTTCCGATATAGTATGGATAACTTACTCGTTTTACCTAAGCCCATCTCATCAGCGAGTATCCCACCTAAGCAATTCTATTGCTGCTTCAGAAATTTGAGAGAGAGTTCTCCAGAATATGTGTTGACGTAAAAGCTATCTTGACCTAAGTCGCGAATAACTTTTTTTATGATCCTCCTCCGCGTTCGGCCATTGATATTCTTCCCACAAAGGATGGATTGATTCGTTTACACGATTACCCGTACCCCTCCCCTTGCTTAGAAACCGATGCAAAGCCCGTTTCTAGTATCGACGTAAACTCATTGCAAACGTGTCAGCAGGCTCTGCTTCCCGGGTATCGGAATTGAAAGATTGATGCGAGCGGGCAAACCACTGCGATCGTTCTCATCCACTTGATTTCGAGAGGAAGGATTCTTGTGTAACACATTCCATTCCTGGAATTTATCAACAGAATGATCATTACCGCGCAAGAGCATGCAACGCTTCCTACTACCGGTACATAAATTCATCCATAATGGTTGGCCTTCGAAAATAGGTGGTTAAAGGGGATAGAAACACGACATGCGTCCATATATACCCGAAAGATGGGTATTTCTTGCCCGGCGGGGCTGGAAGGGGCCAGCTCTCATCACTCAAGGTCAGCTCGCTGCTGAAAAAACACTAGCAGCACTAGTTCGATGAGCAAACTATGAACAGGAATTAACGAAAGCGGCTCTGCCAGAGAAACGATGTTTAGAAACCAAATCAATAGAGAGATTGTGCGAGAGGAGAGGTGGAGGTTGAGCTAGAGTTCATGTGAACTCGCGGTTACTTGCAGGTGAGAAATCAGTGCTATCGCGTGCGCTCCAGTGAAAAAGTCATCAAATTCATTTAAGACGTTGTTTTTTCGAATTATTTTGCTTTCTTTTGTATAATACCTTTCGGCTACACCTCAATCGCTTTTACCTCTCTTTTGTTCCTTTTATTATTTCTAGTTCCCACCACCTCCCCTCCCCCCTTCCACCCCTTTCCCCTTTCCAACTCCTGTTTCCCTTTGTTTCTATCATACTATTATTACTCTCGTGACCTTTTATCTTTCCCATTCTCACTTCCCATCTTCCCCATCTTATATCAATTTCTCTCTCTCCTGCTCTTTCCCCTTATCCCCTCAATGCCTCGCACTTTCTTCTCAGCTTATCCTATCTTTCTATAACATATATTTATTTATTTGCCTAACCAGTATAGTATTAGACCCGTAGCACTTAACTAGTAAGGCACTTGATCACCCATAGTAAACAGTGAAAGAATTTAAGAAAAAACAAACCCCCCAATGAAACATGGAGCAAATCGCAAAGAACATGGCAAGATTCAAGAAAAAACAGATAGTTTTCAGAGCCAGTAGTACCACCTTTGAAACCAGAAATTTTTGAAATAAATTTACATACATACTATACTATTTTATATGAGCCGTCATACCGTTAAAGCTATAGAAATTTGCCAAGTCCTGATCAGGATCAGTTGTGTTCCAAAGGTAGTGATGTTTCTTGTAGGTATGATAGCCATTGATAGGAGAACCGAACTTCAAAAAATAGCATTACAAAACATGAATCACCACTTCTAATTAATTACCTCTATTCCATTTCTTTTTTTTTTTTCCTGTCCATGGGGAAGACACTGTAGGATAACACTTCCTAGGAGTGTTAGTTACACTCAGCGTCACTAGCAAAAACCATCACATCTTTTGCGCGAAGCCTAGTACCAGTACAATACAGTACAGAGTCTAGCTTTCCGGAACAATAGAAAGAAAGAAAGAAAAAGAAAAGAAAAAGGAACCTTGCGCTATCATACAAATCTTCCCTTTCTTCGGGTATGGTACATATCTTTGGTTCGTCATAGTGTCATACATGAGCAAAGTATCGTGTGCTCAGGTTCACTCATGAACTGTGTTGAAAGCAAGTTAGGTGAGAACCTAGCTTCCATCTAGACTACCTGCGAGGCCGTTCCGCATGCGAGAATACAGTATGTATACGATACTATCCCCAGCAGGTTACGGTAAGTATAACAGAACCACATAAATTTTATCATCCCTCTCTACAGCCTTTTTTTTTTCTTTCTTTTTTCTTCCCAAATTTCACATCTTCCTCTCGCTCAGATCACTTTAGCACTGTATGGAAAAGTGGCAGACCAAACCAAACTACGCCGGGACCACCAAACAGCCAAAAAAATAAATCCAAATCCAAATCGAATGAAATCAACTCAAATGCGAGAAAGAGAGGTTTATCAGCCCTTTCTCCATTATTATAAAAACTAAAACTCAAACATCCAATGAGACCTAACTCTAACCTCCGAACATATAATCCTACGATACCACTCACAAACCCCAGCAAACATCCCCACTCATTTTTCACACCATCTCACTCGGCTTGCAGTCTTCCGTCTTACAACCTCCAGCCTCCAGCTTCATCCTCTTCAAGCCTCAAACAAGCCACAAGACCCCCTGCTAACTGCGGCTACTAGTACTCGTACAGTACTGTACTAGTGCATCACATCCACCGCCCGAACAATAATCGAAGCAACACTACCGTAGCACACAAAAATCAGGTCCGCCAAAAACCTAGCGCATAGTGACCCAATTTTCGTACAGCAATATGCAAGGAAAATATAAAAACTCATCAATAATTCCTCCAAGCTCTACAAAACAAAACGCCTTTCAAGAAGGGAAGGGAGAAGAAATAAGAAATAAAAAAAACTACATTCTGAGAAGCAGATTCGGGAAGGGTGGGGAGAAGAAAAAAACGGAAATTGCGGCCCCTTCCTTCCTTCCTCTTTTCCCCCGCCTCCAATTGTCTACCAAGGGACACGAAAAGAAAGGTAAAAGGAAATGTAAAAATTCTCGTGAAGGGGGAAAAAAAATAAAAAATAAAAAATAAAAAATAAAAATAGGCATTCGTATCATCAGGTGGCATCTCAACTGTCATATGGCTATTCTAATTCCCCCGCCCAAGGCTGTAGAAGCCATGCCATACCTCACTACTGCCTTCATCATAGCATAGAAAGGAGCAGAACCTTGCTTCAAGAAAAAAATAAAAGCAAGAGAGGAGAAAACTAATCGTACGGTCGTATAAAAAATAAAAAAAAATAACAAAAAAAAATACAAGCAACTCTGAGGAACCCAGGTGTCCAAGTTGCACAACTCCAACATCTAGTGGAACCACCAGAGGATGAAAGAGAAAAATGTTAAGTCTCAAGAAATTTGCAAGCCAGTTCAATCCAACAGCAGTTCTGCATCCTCCTATATACCATTCCGATCTATCACAAACAAGAAGGCAACAGCGCACCTCCCTTAGTAGACGCGGTCACGTTATAGATAGATTAAGAAAAGACATGAAAGATAAAGGCAGAATTGCTCAAAGACAAATTACGAGGCCCGGTAATGAAACGAGGATATTTTAACTGAGAAAGAGCCCTTCGTGCCATTTAAGTTAGACACGAAATTCTACTCCACCACTTCCTACAGAAGTATAACATTAATAAGTTAGCTCGCCTAGTAGAAAAGGTTGCACTCCTACCTAGCGCTTATAGAATTGAGCACTTTTTCTTTTTTTGTAGTGTAGGAGGCTCCAGGGCAGCAACAATAGCCTATAACATGTCAAGATATATCAATAAACCCACATCAAATATTTCAAAGTTATGGCTGGCCACATACCTCGTCAAAAACGTTCTTGAGACCCTTTTGGGTCAAAGCCGAACATTCGACATACCTATTACCAATTGTATTAGCATCGTACCAACTATTAGATGGCTAGGAACGGGGTAAATGGTCCTAGGCGAGAAATAGAACATGGCATACTTTATCACGGGGGCGGGAGGTTCATACTTGACGGCTGATAGGTCTTTGGCAAGTTGCTCGCCTTGCTTGAAAGTGATGGGAGATTGACGCTGCTTGGCCAACTTCTCAATGACCGGAGGATCGTCGCGGAGATCGACTTGAGTCCCTAGATATTACGATAAAAGGTTAACGCGTGAGACATTGCAGTATAAAAATAAAAATAACACTCACCAACAATCAAGCACGGGACACCCGGGCAATGATGTCTAACCTCGGGAAGCCATTTCTCCTATAGCGTGGCAGTAGTTTATTAATCATTAGGACTCTTATTTATTCCAAAGCAGGGAAATGTAGGAGAAACAAACCTTGACATTCTCGAAACTGGCGGGAGAAGTGACACTGAAGCAAATCAAGAACACATCGGTCTGAGGATAACTCAACGGTCTAAGTCGATCATAATCTTCCTGCCCGGCGGTATCAAACAGCCCAAGAGTGTACGGCTCATCTCCGATCCTAGTGAAACCAAAATATAAGTTCCGGCTCAATTACACCCAATTGATAACGGGTGACCCACATAACAGTCACAGCATAGTTATCAAACACGGTAGGAACGTATTCGCTCGGAAACTTATTGGTAGTATAGGAAATAAGAAGACAGGTCTTCCCAACGGCTCCATCACCAACGACAACACATCTGCAAAATACAAGGTCAGCAAAATAAAATAAAACAAAATAGGCATACAATCTCCGATATCTCCAAACTCCTCTAATCTCAGAGGATCGCGTATTACTTCCACGATCCAATCCCGGTCACTCTGACACCGCTAACTCCGGTAACGGGCATCTCCACCACCACCCCAATTCAAAGACGGCACAACCCAGAGAAAATATGGCAGCAACGGAAGAGATAGCAAAACCTACTTGATAGTTGCAACAACCATTTTGACCCCTACAGCTAGATTTGAACTTTTTATACTTTGTAGACCGGCTTGTGTGAGCTTTTTGAACTCGGGGGTGGTCGGATCGCGGAGATGGAAGTGGCGAGGCTTGCTAGATAAAACAAGTCAGTGGATTTGTTGGACTAGGAAAATAAATGTTTGTGATGGTGTGAAAGGCGCAAGAGGTGGGGCATTAAGAGCTATAGCTAGAAGAAGATAGGGGGACGAGATAATTCTCCGCTTGACAAGAATAGAAAGATTGCAGCAGCGAGGGCTGAGAAGCTCAATGAAAAAGAAAAGAGGGGGGATACAAGCGGGGTGACATAGTATGGGTAGACAGCGTGTTTGCGCAGTCTTGAGGCAATAGGAAGGGGAAATTGAAGCTGGGAAGTGGGTTGTTTCCATCGGGAAAAGGGGCTCTGCCGGGGCTACTATACCGTTGATGAGAGAGGGCTTGTTGTCGTGATCGCTCTCAGCAGTGGTCCAGGAGAAAGAGAAAGGATGACTTTCCCTTTGGCTTTATCGCGTGGATTTGCTGTTCGAGAATAATGCGTCCGGATAGGAGATGAGTGCGGGATGACACGGCGATGATGTGTGGGAGGAAGTGTTGGCTTGCTAGTGATGATGGAACGAAAGGGGAGACGGAGGAGTGTGGTCGAGTGGTAAGGTTGCTGCTGCTGCTGGTGCTGCTGCGCTGCTGCTGTTGGGCTCAGGGTTGGGTTGCCTACCTGCCTGGTTGGCGTTGCAGTCTTCTACCGAGACCCTAACCAACCTGATTGGTCAAAAATTGCGGTGAAAGACTGGAAGGTGGCCAGACGGTGAATGAACAGAGAAGGGTGCTTGTGCAAGAAAGAAATAAAATAAAAATTTGATTGTCTTGGTCCCAATGCAAGTGTCTGATAGCCCTTTCTGAGCAACTATGCTTTTTGATAGGAACACAATTATGGTATAGATAATAATATTATTACAATATTTTGGCAATTCCGATTTTCTATTTCTTATTTTATTTTTATTTTTTCTGTTGGCTTCCGCCTCCAAGGTAATATCTTTTGTGCTTCATAGTATCTCGTCACCATCCTCACCCCCCCGGGCACCGGAGATTGATCAACCAACATCTGTATATAAGGGATCTATTATCAACTATAATTTGATCAACTCCGCATTCTTACACACTTTTAACCTCTAGCAAAAGTAAATAATAGGAAAATCGCCCGTTTCAAACCTTAATTATTTAAAGGAGAGATGAACAATTATCGTCGTGTCGTTCCCACAACCCACCGGCTTTCTCGAACGAGCACCGCCCCAGCTAAATTTGTCGCAAACAGCCTCCCGAAACCGTTAGACATGCTCTTTGTCTACCCCTGCCAAACCACGATTTGTACTTTTAGTCAGCAGAGGAAAAGAAAAAATGATCTTGAAGGAAAAACCAATCCTTCGCTTCTCTTGGAGCTACGCCAACCGAACAGGAAAGTTTTCGCCTCGTGTTACCTTGCAGCACCAAGCACCCCATCTCCCGTCTGTCACTGTCCTCAGCCTCATCCGGAGAGCTCGACTCATCCTGCCAATGCTAGCATCAAATTCTACCGCCTACATCCCGGCTTCCGATACCCGCGACATAAATATACTCGCAAAGTTCAAACGACAAATTTCTTCCCCCCTTTTACCATTTCATCCTGCGAAAGTACAAGTAGAGATGGAGAAAAAAAAGCACAACCGCACCGGTCATCTGAAGGGAGGGCAGCTTCTCCACTCGGATGTCAGGAATAACCAATTGTCGCAGTTCTGTATGATCGTCGTCAGGGATGGTTCCTCTTTCCATTAATCAGCTTTCCGAGTCCTGTTCCCGAGTTCACTCGGGCATCGCGATAAATACCGGTAATTAAATTCAATCGGGACACAGGATGCACCATGTTTGGACAGGTGTTCTCCAAATATCGTTTCATTAGCCTTTGTGCAGTTTAATGAATGAGTCCACGCAGACTGCTCTCAGGGTCCAATGACGCAAAGGCAAAAGTTATTATGAGGCTCTCGGAACGTGTTTGGTTCTTTCGGGACTCGGAAAATCCGGGGTACATGAAGGATTCCTTTTAATTGGTTCTTTGCGAGCGCTGCTCTTATCACACCGGCACCCTCCACCAATTATGATTTGAATAGGTTACGGGCGCCCTCCCACCAAGGTATTTTCACAGCCGATGTTGGCCATTTGCTGCACTAGTGGCTTGGGTGCAGGTGCTTTGAGGTGCGTATTGGTTGATAGTTTCGCGCTACTATGGCCCTACTAGCTAGACCAGAACCATAAATACCGTGATAGGGCTAAAAAATACGCAGGTAAAATTTCATTGTCTTTCCTTGCGCTATTTAAGGCTACGGTAGTTGGTGGTCTCTATGCAAACCGTGGTATGATACCGTACTGTACTTAACTGACGGATAGGTATGGCAGCATGGTTACTCTGGGAACCGTGTCGAAATAATTTCTAGCCCTCAGCAGCAACTATGATACCTACCATATTCGAAGAATTTTGCATTGACAACTGAATTGTCGCATCAACCCCAGGATCACAACTTGACCGAGACTTGTCAAAAGTTTCTTCCGCTTATTATTAACTATCAGGATTTGCGACAAAAGTATACCCACGGAAAAGGTAATTGACAAGCCAAAAGAGGGGCGAGGTCATTTCTATTTCATAGAGCCTGCATTGGCGAGTGGATGCACGAGGTTATTGAGGTGGGATGCTTGTATCTAATGAGACGAAGGTGATAACCCCTTGAAAAAATTTAAATGCTACCATATAACTGCTACCTTGTATCGTTTCTCGAATCCTGTCATTGACTCTGTACTCAAATACGGTCATCATTGTTAACAAATTTATTGAAATCAAGAAATATCTTGAAATAACGGTGAGAAATGTTATCAGATAGGTTTTTTTCTTCAAAGGACCATAAATGTTAGCTTACCGTGAGTGGAACCATATAGCTAGTGACTATACAACTTCCGTTTTCGGCCACATTACTAGATCTTGGCGCCTCCCATCCATTGTAAGAGGAGATATCCCTCAACAACTCGAAATCCTCGCCCCCCCCCAAACATAAATCTCAAGCAATAATCCTTCCCTCACCCAACCTGCCATCACCCCATACCTGTCGGGTCTGCATACATGCCAACCAGGTTCCCTTCATGAAATCCACCCATCCCTCCTTATCCGAGCCGACTCGTATCGCATAATATCCCGCGGCCCCTCACCTACAACACCCTAATCCATCCCCTGTTTTCTCCTGATGTTATCGTCTTGGAACAGGGCTATACCCAAGCCCCTACCTTACCCTTGCCATGGCATACTCGAGCACTCGAGTGCATGCATTTGGGCTGCACCAGCCCGCACTCCCGCACCCTGAAGCCCGATTCGGTGGACCGTGGTGAGGCGAGGGAAGAGGCTAAAGGGATTGTATAGGAAGCGCGGGTTAAGTGGTAGAAAATATGAATAGGAAGATTTACACGGCTACTTAGCTCAAGCTGAATGAAAAATATATCCCCAAGGGCACCATGGTGTGTGGCCTGCGCTATCTGAGGTAGCTGGCCTGTTGATCTACATGCATAGGGAAGACGTGGGGGGATACACCCAGCGAAATATGGTCCGAGAATGATCTGATATCCTTGATGCGTGATGTCAAGTCCCATCCAGTCCCCGTTTTTTTTATGGAACTATCGGCGGTTGCCGATATCCTATGATCCTCTGCTTTCCTGTGGTATTGGTAATAGAACGGCGTCACCCCTGCCCCACCATACGCTACGGGGGCGATGGCCTGAGTGCGTTTCAAGTGCTGCAGGTAAGAGAACCCAATCATGTGGTAACTGGAGACTGATCTAGCGGCAACCTACGATCCAAGAATCTGACATGTGGAGCCGATATCGCTGAATTTCGATACCGAGTGATATTCTGTGATTAGACTCGCTAGCGCTTACGGAAGGATTAAGAAAAGGCTGTTATTCTGAAGGATGTCTCCGAGTTACAGTACCGGTATTTGGGGCAGGGTTTGTGGGGCGGGGACTCTACAGAGCCTAACGAGGCTCAAATATTTAGCTCGATAAAGACTCTGGTACCCTCTAGGAATGATTATCCAAGCTTTGAAAAAATGGAATAAAAGAGACACTAATCATTTCCGTGCATATTCAACAACGTTAGCTAACTAATTAACAAACGGTAGCCTTTGATGGCTAAGAAACCACGTATGATACCCGGTGATAAACAACGCCCTCAAAACACTTCGAATACCTCCCCCAACAACCTCGACCCCCTAGTCATGCTGTCGTTCTCCCCAACCTCCTCCGAAATCTCCGCTCTACCCTTCCTAATCGCCCCGGTAGTCAGAATAATGGCAGTCATCCTCTTCTTGGTTCTGCCTAGGAGCCCTCTCCAGCGCCAGCTGTGCACTCAGAACCCCGGCCTCTGGTTACCTGAACTCCATCCACTAGGGCAAGATCCTTTTGGAAATCCTCGGGGAGGACCTTATCCGACCCCTTTCTAAAGCCACCCTCGGGAGTGTAGTGGGGGACTTAATCTGTCGCGCGAGGAACTCCTGACTAAGCGAGGATTGTCTCTAATAGGTATATCCAGCTCAGCACAAGTAGCAGTAGTACAGTCGGTGAGATTGTCCAGAGGCCATAGACTAAGCTTAATACCGGCCAGGAAGATTAGGCAATAGCGTGTGCTCGGCGGATACCTCGGGGGCGCCAATTCCTCCAATCCCCCGGGCTAGATGCACTCTCTGCTATTCCCTTGATGCTTTCCTAGCCGGGACTGATCAATTCTTGCTACAGCTAAGGCGTCAACGGATTCCTTCCTGCCGAGTACGCACAGGACTTTTCGATGCTATTAAGCAGGTATGTTGCGTCGACTTCGGAATCAAAAGTGGTATGGTTCCGGCCACCATTGACTTCCGAAACGGCTTCCCCGCCCTCGGGGGGTTTGTGGTGAGGTAGTGGGTGAGGGGCTGGATATTAAGAAAAACACTGCCTTGATTAGTGATCCCTGCGAAAGGTTACTGGTGTGGTTGATACAATATCATTCTATGTCTTAACCCTTTCTAGCCAGCCCACTGCTGATCCGTTTGGCAATCTTGGAAAACTTACTCATAAATGTAATAACTTGAAAGCTGGGGCGGGTTGTGTAGGGAGTCTTAATAGGTTTGAGGGGGATTACTCTTATGATGCGCTTGAGCATTGGCTAAATGCATTCTCTAAACTAGGATGTCTTCAACAAACCAAACCATAATACTATCGTTTCTCTGGCGAACGTTTTCTCAATGCTATAAATATCCAATCCAAACCTTGTATATATAATACCTATTACTACATTACCCTCATAATTCCATCACCTTCACTACAGTTACACTTTCCTTAGCTCTTAGCCCATGTTTTATCAGTTGGCTAGTCCTAACAAGATAGTGATTTGGGGGGAAAATCGTGCCATCATTATCTAATCTGTGTTTTTTAGAATATCATTGAAACTCCCAGGACCGTGTCCGGACCCTGTGCCGGCCAAAGCCCGTATATTGTGCGATTTTGCTAATTCCAGAGAGCTGCCCCAGTGCCCTTTCTTCACCTTGTTTAGAGCAGCCTAGAATACTTTCTTTACCCATCTCATTCCTGCACTCCTGCCCTGCCGCAGCTCGCCTGCCAGACAGCAGAGGTATATACTCTTCTCATTGACGGCACTGCAGTTGGATACGAAGTACGAGTGGGAAGATTATTGAGGTGGTTTTTTTCAAAGGAGAAGTAGTCTCCGGCACTAATCGAGGAATATTACACTGCCCAAGTTAGGGAAGAATATCACCGGAATTCAAAAGTTTCAGCTCTAGATCTTCTCTATCTTAGGGAAATTCCTTCCATAAAGAGTGTCGTCCCCGGGATATAAAAGCGGGAGGTAATTATCCACCAGTTCCTACAGTCTAACAGCTAAGAGACTAGCGACTGCGGATGGGAAGAGGGAGGGTTTTTCATGTCCAACTAGCTAAGGAAAAGAGGTGCATTAGAGAAACCAAAGTTTAGGATCAGTGAACCATCCGGTAGAGAAGTGTGCAAGAAATATAGTAGTCGTGACAATGGCGACAAACTGAATTTGAGGAAGCCAGTGAAGCAGGAATCTCCCGGGAACAATGAGGAAATGCATAGGTCTCTAGGAAACCGTGGGGCGCTAAGATATGATAAATTGGAGTTGACAAGTTACAGGTTATTGAGATAGAGGCTGCCAGGAGTTAGGGAAACCAGTCTGTGGAAAAAGTATTTAGATTCCCACACTCTTTCCTATTGTCACATCTTGAACTGGCCTCTGCTTGTATATCTCAAGTTGAATCAGAGTCTCTTTCACACTCTCATATGATTGGAATAGACATTATTTTACTATCACTCGATTGTGAATGTCAAACCGTGGCCAAACCATACCAAGCAGATACAGAGATACAATATTGCGCATGAGGTGGAAGCTCGCCTCACCTTTGAAGGCGCTGGAGGAGCCAACCAGGGCCTATCTATCGCCTTTCCCAGCCTGCAACTAAACGCCAGGGAAGAATCCCTAGCAGAAATGGATGGACCATAAACCATGTCTGTGTTTGCTCTCCTATGATGATAAATGGGCTACCCCGCCCTAAACACTACTTTGGAACATCAGCCCAGCAAACCGCTCTACGGTACCACTACCAAAAATTTCTTACCTCCTCCCCGCCGAAGGTTTCCAAAAACTGTTTACAAATTGGATTACTTACCCTTAACATGACCTAGGCACTGTACATATCATACTACCCTCCCAGTGCCATCTCATATAACACATGATAGCCCCCGGCACACAATCCCCCATGTCAAACTACCACAAGCCAATTTTCACAGAGAGCTTTTATCAAAAGTCGGGAGTGAATCACTTTGTATCATAATATTATGTATGTGAATTTGGTTCTAAGGGGGAAGAAAGAAAAAGAAAAAGGAATAAGGGAAGGGACAATTGAATAACCTTTTTTTTTTCCCCTAGCGAGCCACATTTGAACCCGGCCCGGAAATGGCATAGTACAGTATAGGCTAGGACATCCCCAGTATGGGAGTTGGAAGACTCCCTTCGGCTTTTCCTTGATACGCTCTCGTACTATTCATTACGCTATATCATTTATGGCTATCAGTCCTGTATTGTATCGTAGGTACGGTCTTTATCTAGTTTTTGACAACCCCCTCAAGAATTCTTATACTATCGTACACCACATTTCTATATTTAAAAAACGCTATATGTAGTTTATCTATGGTTCGGGAGGGGGAGGAAAGGAAAGAGAGGAAGGAAAGGAAGGAAAGGAAGGAAAAAAACTATACGAGAAAAAAGGACATGTAAGAATTTACAGAGAGAGAAGAAGGATTAAATATGATAGGGTGAAATCTGCAAGCTATAAACTCGACCTTACAAGATATTATATAGAAATTTCACTACCCCCCCCCCTCTTCACGAACCAAACTCTACCGAACTTTGTAGACGGAAACTCATAAATCCTCAACTGGCCGCTCAAGAAAATGGCCAAAAAGGCGCAGGAGGGTAGGACGTATATCTGCATTCCTATCTCATGGGATTCCCCCCGTCGACGGAGGGTGGGTGATGTCCGAGCACATCACAGTGGGTAGCGTTCTCGGAAAGGGAAGGGGCGGCGGTTATTTATACGAGGCGGCGCTTCTTAGAGCTTAAACCGTTCGGGGGGGAAACTGCTTTGTGAGATTGTAACAGTGCAGCCACCCCCTGATGCCCATTCCGAGCGGAATGCGAGAGCGGTGTTCGGCCTCGGCTGTCTTGCTTGTCGGGGTTGACCTCTTCCCGTCCGAGTAGTATTTTCACCACTCCCTCATGTCCGTTCCAAGCGGCGTGCGAGAGTGGTGTTCGGTGGAATCTATCTGGCCTGTCGGGGTTGACCTCTTCCCGTCCGAGTAGTATTTTCACCACTCCCTCATGTCCACTCCGAGCGGTATGCAAGAGCGGTGTTCGGCCGTCACTATCTGGCTTGTCGGGGTCGACTTCTTCCCGTCCGAGTAGTATTTTCACAACTCCCTCATGTCCATTCCGAGCAGCCCATGCAAGCGGTCCACAGCCCGAAAAATCTCCTTCATTAATGTCATAACATCCCATCTCTATTAAACCAGCTACAACCTCAACAATTCCGAAGAACGATGCACAGTGCAGTCCACTGAACGGAGAGAGAGTATCAAATTCCCAAAGATAGAAATGCTTTACTTACGCTAAAAGTGATCTAGTCGATATTTGGCCATAATTCTCCTTTAATAGCTCCAGCACTAGTGATCTCCCGCAGTCCGAGAGCTGCCTTTTCGCATGTACTCCCCAGTATGCTGAACAATATCCGAGAAAGGGCGCATTCCGGGTATCAGGAGAAGGATCAGTCGAAAGAGCTTTGACCGATTGGGAATTCAGATAGGTCAAGCAGATTTCGGCCATTGCCGAGTGAGGTTTACTGAATATATTGGGATGAGAGGAAAGGTACTCCTGGAGAGTAAAGTGGATCAATCGCACAGTTGATGCTTCCTTATCCACAGTAATAAGCCCTTGACGGCAGTTCACCAATGTCGGCATCGAAGGGATGTTGCCAACATCAAAATCCGTGGAGCCTAGCTGAACTGCTAGGGCGTGGCAGAGCTCATCCGTTCGCAACGGCCGTTCGGAATGGCTGATCCACATCAACGCTGCCACCCCGAGTCTCGATTTGTCCCCATCTTGCGCCTTTATCCGCTCGATCGTGGTACCGTAAACGTCTCTCAACCCCGATCCATTTGTCATTTTGCTTAACTTTTCCCGTCTTCGGGAGATTGTCGATTCGCGCAAGATTGCATCGATATTTAAGGAAACAAGTAGAAACCTAGATGCATATCTATTAGCGGATTATGTCTAGCGAGATTCCTAGTAGTATTGCCCCTACGTACATTTCTGACATATTTTCGGGAACCTTCTCCAGAATGTCTGCCTCTAGACTGCCATCCATCGCATCTGGAGTTTCATCCTCGTCCAGCCTAGCACGAAGGTATTCGATGATATCATCCTTGCTGACACCTAGAGATACACTTGTCACTCGTCCGCTAAGGCGCTTTTCGATCTCAGCCTGAATGTGAGGTCCAATAATTAATATCCGTGTGCGCGGTGACTTTTCTAGGATTTGTTGGAGTGAATTAAGGAGCTTGACTCGATGCGCCGCCGTACACTCGTCCAGAGCGTCTATGCATACAAATGTGCGCAGTGAGGACGTGATGGTCTATAACATCTTCACGATGTCCGGAAGTTGCAGCCCTCGCCCACTGATAGCCATTTTCTGCTCTTGGAAGGCCCGTGATATTTCCTCAGGAATCTTTTCCATCCCGCCAATGATCTGTTTCAGCAAGGAACCCAGAATACTAGTCGTAGACTGCTCCTCCCGGGCTGCGAAGTCAAAGTAAAAGCACGTAATGGCTGTGTTTTGTCCTCTGGTCTGATCGCACAACCTGTCCACTACCAGCGAACTGTCATCGCAGTTTGTTAGTACTGACTCTCTTTCTCCTCTCCGCTGAGAATAATTCTCGTTACCTGATAAATGTCTTCCCAACCCCTGGAGTTCCATAGCGAAACAAGACCGGCCTATCACCTTCACCTTCACTACTCAAGGCATGCCAGCTTCTGAATTCTTCAGTTTGCATGAGCCATTCACCCACATTGCCGACGCGACGTTCTTGGATGTCCCAATGCCGTAGCTTAGGCTCTAGAGGTGATAGCCAGGCTAAGAGTCGAGACCGACCATCGGCAATAGTACAGTTGTTCCACACATTGTTAAAAGAGCTCGCATTATTGGAGAAAGTACCACCACCGACGGCACACCGAGACATCTTCCGCTCTCTGTTGCTTGCGCTGTTATAGAGGAGTTATTGAGTATGGTCAGTTGATAAAGTTCTCGAGAGCTGGGGAGAAGCGGAGCCTTTAAGGAAAAGCGGGGTCTTCTGGCATTAAAGCAGTGTTGCACATACCACTTCACAGAATACAGAAAAAGGTGGCATTCCCTAGAAACGGCCACTCACAAAAAAACTCCAAGCGCTGGTGGCAGAATAAGCCCAATTAGATCCATACATAACCAGCCGCAGCCTTGGTGGAAGCCACGTGCTGTACTGTACGGAGCATCATCGCAAGTGACGAAAGCGTGGGTTTCAACTTAAGATATACAGGTGCGGTACAAGTACAAGGCCCCCCCGACGGCCGTGTTTTGTCCTCTGGCTTTATCACACAACCTACCCACTAACTTACCAGCGAGCTGTCATCATGGCTCTCTTTTTCTTCCCCCGTGGGAGGATGATCCTTGTTTCCTGATAAATATCTTGCCGACCCCGGATCTCTATAGCAAAATAGAACTGCATTATCATTCCCGATCCCCCCCAACCGATCCACACCATTTTCTGAATTGCTTAGTTTGCATGAGCTACAGTATTCCCCGACATTATCAATACTACGTTCTTGGATGTCCCGATGCCGTTGTTTGGGCTCTAGGGGTGATACTGTACCCAGGCCAGCAGTTGAGACCGATCATCGGCAACGATAGTTATTCCACATGAAAAATTATTCATATTATTGAAGCAGTTGGGGTTATCATTGACTGTATATTGCGGCATCTTCCGGTGTTCGCTCCTTGCGCCGTTGTACGGGAGGAATTATTGAGTATGGTCGGGTAGTGTTCCTAGGAGTGGGGGTATGCTAGTGGTAAAGTAGGATTGCAGATACCACTACATACAGTACCACAGCACTGAAGAGTGCCCCGAGATCCTTTGAGAGTACGGCACAATGAAACATGGTTAGGGATCTGAGGGGGATGATACTTTTTAGTCATCCTGGAATAGTACGATACAGATCTGAGGAATTATGCCGCCAGTAATACCCGCAAAGCTACTGTACTGTACGCCCTTAGATTGTTGGATAGGAGTTGGTTGATATTTCTAGATTTTCACCTCTCTTCTCTTCTTGTCCAGTTACTTTCTCCTTCTGGCACTCTAAAGCCCCCGCATCTCCGTTCTATGTGAGGGGGGGATGAGGGTAGAATTGCTTATGATCGTATCATAGCACGATATTATAGCAGATCCACAAGTCAAGACATGACGCCTTGATCTACATATAATACCCCGTACTATATTGATATAATATAAATTCTTACCAAAGTTAAAAAAAAAAGCCCTAGATCTCACAAGCACTACCACACTACTGATCGATCTATCCCACCTAAACTGCGAACGAAACGAAACGAAAACTCTAGTACGATTGATACCAACAATCAGGTAGTTGGTTACTTACCCATCATATTATACCTTACCGTTACCACCCCTCGTCGAAGCTGCTACATTACATTGCATAACTCACATCCACGTATGATATGATGCTATCATAGCCAAGATTTCAGAAACCGAGTTGGCTAATGCCTCGGGCTTGTCTGGTGGTTAGCCCGATGGTGTACAGTACAGTACATAATAGGTGAGCCAGATACGGCGTGCTGGGTTAATGCGAACTTCGCCGCAATGGTACAAATCCTGCACTTACAAGCACAATGCGTGTCCAAGTAATGAAAGCGAGAGTGGAATGCTAAAAAAACATCTATTTCAAATCTCTAGACGCTACTAGAAGAAGGAACAATGCAGAACTAATTAACATTCGAGAAATGCATGTACAGAGTAGGGTAAAAACACCACTCATCCACTAAAACGTGCATTTATAGCCACTCGACGAAAGTCTTCGTGAAATAGGGCTCCCCTTTGGCCGTTGAATGCCCCCCATACGGGCCCCAATTGTGTAATTACCCCCTCTCCCATTAGGCCATTGTAATCCCCGCCAAAGAGAAGCTTCGTTTCACGACGGCCTTTGCCAAGCTGCTGCAATACTAGAGTATTGACGTGGGTGATCGAACATTGAGGGATCAGGAGATATCAGAGCATTTTGCTTGTTTGAGCGACTTCAATGGCAAATTCACTCTTTTATTTCCTATGAGGGTGGTAACCCCCAGGCCTCCAGAACCTTTGAATGTCCGGCCACCTGCATCTGTACCCAAGCACACGTGCATGCACCGGCACACCACACCTCACCACGTCCGGCCTCCGGCCGCCGAACTGACCCGCCCGGGCTCGGAAAACCCACAACAACTCATCCATTATCAACCCAACCCAACCCAACCCCCCCTCACCAATCCCCAAAGACGAAGAGGAAGGAAAAAATCAACTAAATTGCCCATCCCAACTAAACCAGTCAAAGTCCAGTGGACCCCTCATAGCAGCCTGCTCCATCTGCAACTGAAATCCCTCGGGCTCCGCCACGAGCGCCTCAAGGTCCAAGCCGAACGCAGAGGGCGTAGTACCGGTCTCCGGCGCGGAAGAGAACGCGTGGTCCGGATACGGCGCCGCGGCAGAAGTGGCAGGTTCGTAGCTCATTCCGTCGGGTGCGGGCCAGCGGAGGAAGTTTGCGGCGTGGAGGTCCACCTCTGGCAAGTCCTCCAGGCCCAATGGTGGAGATTCGGTGTTTGAGTTTGAATGCGAGCGTGAGTGCGAGTGCATGGGTGGTGGTGGTGGTGGTGTGGCGGGGAATACTTGCTCAACAGACTCGGCGGGGAAGGCTGTTGTGCCATAGAAGCCTTTTCCGAAACCCCTGCGGGAGGCACGAGTGTTGTCGCGGTTATCAGGTTCTTCTCCTGGGCTACGGTGGTGCTGGTACGGTGGTGAGACGCTAGGGATGTCCTCCTCTGCGGAGGTGCGTCTTCGCTTTCCCGCGTGTTCCCTCGCGAGCTCTAACTTTCCGTAGTTCTTTAGAAAAGTCCCCGCTACATGAGTGAATGCTAAAGCGATTTGCAGCAACTTTGCCGCCCCTTCGGACTTTTCTTGCATGCGGGATAGGTACGAGACCAGGTTCTTCATCAATTGGAAATCGACGGTTTTCGATGTCGCAGCGGTGGGATTGCGGATCACAGCAGAGAAGAGGATGAAGAAAGATGTGAAGGGGTAGTACTGGAAGAGCCTGGTGCAATAGTTAGATGAGGGTAGACGGCAGTTGAAAGGAGGAAGTGGGTTACCAGATTATCATTCCGCTATTGGCCACGTCAAGATTGCACTCTACAACCTCGTTTATGATGCGGATACTATCTCTTGCGCTCTCCAAGCAGTTGCCGTCGCTTTGCGCCCAGATCCCCATGTCTGGGCGAGCCATGCGGTGGACGAGGGTTAGACTGCAAAGGTAGCTGAATTTTAACTCCAGTTTTGAGAAGATAGCCAGCGGCGCCGTCGGCACGCCTTCGTTTATTGTCGCGTCCAGGCCTCCAGCGGTGTCGAATACCGCCCCAGATTGCGTCCACCAAGCGCGCAATTCCAAATCTAATTCCACTATCGCCTTCTCCTTCTCCGCCGTTTCCTGTCGTGTTGCCGCGGCGGAGTACAAACGCAAGTATATGTTGCTTTGGATTTTGGCTAGCTTTATCAAGGCGATAAAATTTACAAAGAACACTTCTTTCCCATCGCCTTCGGGCAGCTCGGTATCACAGTCAAAGTCCGGAAGGCAGGTTGATCGCCCAAACGTCAAGGATAAGCACTTGTCTAGGATGTACACGTTCCAGAAAATCGCCTTTCGTTCTTCTAACTCTACTTCGGAGAACGGACACGGTGACGGAGGGCGGCGGTGAAGGCCGATCGCTGTTGCGAGCCGTGCAGCACCGGACATCAATGACCAACAGAGGCCCGGGCGGGATATTTCTACTGCGATCACGGCCTGAACGGGTTATCATCGATATGTATAGCGAACGCCAGAGCATACTCACCCCAGTCATAAGAGCCTGCACATTCCGCAGCCTTGGCGCCATAAAAACTTCCAGGTCGTCTATCGCTGCCCAGGCATTGAGGAAGAAATCCCGTCCCATACTCGCATCAATATCCTTTCGCGAGGTGCTCTTACTATACATTCCAAATAACATCACATTGTTGAAACAGACTAGCCATGCACGGTCTTCAGTAAGCTTTTTATCCCCCGCGTAGAACCGATTCACATCCGCTTCAAACCGTGTCCGCTCGAATATCGGGAACCAAACATGAATAGTTTTGAAGTATTCTATCGCGCCCAATTAGCCATAACCTTCCCCGATGAGGATCAAAAAAAACAACGCAATACCAGCAACCAGGTCCTCAGCAACCTCCCTCTGGGGAACACCCATGTTCGCACCCCCAGCTCCCATCCTCAATTCCCTGTGCCCGTAATATGGAAACCATGTTGCAACATTGGTAGATATAGTGCTCAGCTTCCTCAGTGCACCAACAGTCTCCGCCTGCTCTGGCCGTGACAACATGCTCTCTAATGAAGCCCCAATATTCCCATCCGCGCTCACCCTCGAAGAATCGCCTGCCCCCCGTCGGCGATGCGAGCCGCTGCCTACCTCGCTCCTCGGATGCGGCGAACTAAGCCGCAATTGCTCCTCCGCCAGGGATCCTGCTTCTGAGGATAGTGTCATTAGGGATGACGGGCCGAGGTACTGTTCCTCTCGCCGTACGGGTATCTTGTACGTTGGGGCAAGTGGACAACCGTTATTTGGCTGTGGTGTCTGGGGTGTTCCGGGGCCGCATTGTAATTGAGTGCGGCTACTCGAAATAATAGTCCTTGAATTGAACGCTGGCGGAGGTGTTGACGCCAAGTTCGAGGACTCGAGCGCAGCGACCAATCGTGTCATCGTGGCCTCCATACGGTCTAGGCGGTCATGCACCTCTTCAAAGCGGTGCGCACTGTGTTCATAAGCTTAGTTAGCCCCAGGTCGTCCCCCGACGCGCACATAGTCAAACCCGGGGGAAACTCAACTTGCGCGAAGCCTCGTTATCGCGTTTCTGCCGCTCGGAATACGTGCACGCTGTCTTCCACGATCGGCAGTTCTGGCAGGTGGGTTTCTCGCGGCCGCATCGTACCTTTACCCTCACGGTTCCTTAATAAGTTTCTCCCGTCCGTAGAGTATTCCTCCAAGGCAGTGCGGGGTGCGCAATAGGGGTGCACAGGGGGAGGGGTTAGTTGTGATATACCTTCTTTTCACGACAAAGGTCGCACGCAGGATTTCTCGCAGAGAGCCGCTCTCCCTACAAACCCCCAGTTTCGAGTTAGCATTTGAATCTCTGCCAACCGAGTGAGCATGCCCGGAGCATGTCCGAGCTACGTACCTGGCCCGAAGAGTCGTCCTGATGCAGATTATTCGAGTTCCGAGACCCCGGGCTGAGACTCATCCTGCTCGTGGGGTGAGAATTTCGCTAGTTGCAAAGAGCCCTTGATAGTGTAAGGCTGGAAGTTAACTAGCTAGTTGGCGATTAATAACCGATGATGGGGATCGATGTCTCAGTAGACTACGGTAAAATCAAACGAGAGAACAATGGATTGAACTGTCTGAGGTTAAGATTATGAACACAAGAGCTAAGCAGACAAGCAAGAATCAGGAAGCGAGAGGTGGCAGTGTCTGGTCCGTTCGTCCACCGTACTCTTATCGACTACCGGTATCTTACTCGAGAAGAAAGATGATTAGAACAAAGGAGGAAGATCTGTTCAAATACCCGGAATTATAAAATTTCTCCATCCGGTCCTTTTCCCTGTAACAGTGGGCAAGGCAAGAGTGTCATGCTTTGACCAATCCAGTCCGCGAATGAATGAATACGCAACGGGAGCTGGGGTACTGTACTGTCAGCTTAACCAATTCCTCCGTGCAAGCATGTTGAAAGACAGACAGAGCCTCCATAAGTGTTATATATTTGCCTGTTGAACGGAACCAATCATCCCAAATCCAGCGGCATAGACCGCTCGCGATACGCTTATCACTAGGTACAAGACAGCAAGTACCGCAAGTAAAAGAAAAACATGATTAGTAAGCCTCCTCCCCCACAATTGGATTGCCGGGTAACTAACTATGCCTCGGCAACAGGACTATTTAATTTATCCTCCAGCGAGCAAACACTCACCCCACCACCCCTCCGCAACCACCACAGAACACATTCACCAAACACCTACGACCCCAATCATCCAAACACCTCTCAACCATATCAATTTTCACCATGTTTTACTACTAGATCAGCTTTCTCAACTATTGGTAGACGTACCTTCTCTGTTTCTGCGCAGCAGGTATGTACCCAGAGGCTGCTATTCACCTCGATTGGATGAAGAAAATTCCCCATCCATGGCTTCCTCTGAAATTGATTGGTGCAAGAGCTTCCACTGATCCTATTCCCTTCCCGGTGTTTTAGAACTCCAAGGCTACTATTCTAGGAGCCGCTAGTGGTATCAGCCAGCCTTTGTCTCCAGGTAACCGACATACCCACCCTCCAGAGTGGTTGGATTTGAATTATGGATGCTAATTGTGCTATCTAGGTGTTGCTGCCGACATTCCTCATGTCAACACAGCGAGCAAAGTTACCGGCTATGACCCGGCTCCTGAAAAATTGAAGGCTGCACTCGAGGGTGCCGATATTGTCCTTATCCCTGCTGGTGTTCCCCGCAAGCCCGGAATGTCCCGTAACGGTAGATATTCTTGAGTAGACTTTAATCTTATGCCAGGCTGATCCTCTTAGACCTTTTCAAGACCAATGCCTCTATCGTTGGTGACCTGACCAAGGCCGCTGCTCAACATGCGCCTAATACTAAGCCCCTTGTCATTTCTAACCCAGTCAACTCTACCGTTCCTATCTGTGCAGAAGTATGTCATTATCGTGTTCCACCTTAACTCCGAAAATACTGACGAAAAATCAGGTCTTTAAGTCTAAGCGTGTCTACAATCGTTGCCCTTGCTACGGCTATGCTACCCAGGTAAGCTTAATTTCAAACTACTAACATATATGTGCTGTGCTCTATCTAACTGGTGAGTGGTTTAGGCCAGGGGGTATGCGTCCACCGCCGAGACTAGAACCGAGCCCGAGGCACCCCTGCCTATCGGCCTCGGGACTACCGTAAGAACTCGAATAATCGGCCCATGTGCTATGCAGTCCGAAATTTCCTCCTGGAAAAGGGGCGAAAAACACACCAAAAATCTGCCCCCACGAGACAAAGGAAAAAGAAAAAATACCAGACCTTACTAGGAGAGGCAAGTCCAACGTCCTAGCACATGGTCCGATTATTCGAGTTCTTACGGTACCCCAAGTCTCGCACTGCTTGATAAGGTAAGTATCTACTATACTAGTAATATGTTATACACTCCCGTTTGAAAAGTCTTCATAACCACACTAGTTCATTCATGTAGTTGTTGCTGACGTAGTATGTTGGTGCCAACCAAGCAACAGCCAGGGCTACATATATTGACCAGTGTGGCTACGAGGTCTTTTCAAACGGGAGTGTACAAGTAATGGTAAAAGGTGCTAACATATTACTAGCAACTTGCCTGTACCAGCGTGGCGATTCAAGGGATGAAGGAGTGTGTAGACGAGCAATTGAAGGCCATTGAAAAAATTGTCGATACCAGATTCGGTAGGATCGAAACTCGCTTCGACACTTTGGACAAGTGGATACGTTGGGTCATGGCGGGAGGTTTCGCTATTGTAGCCGCCTGTTTTGGGGCCGTACGTTTATTATTCCCAACACTTACTCTTTTTAAAATTACTAACACATTGAATAGATATTCATGAAAGCTTTTGATTACGATCGAAAGATAAAAGATACCATTTTCACGACTGTTCTAGAAGCCGTAAACCGTTCCGAAAGTCGCATCCTAATGTTCTTGAGAGAAAACCATCGCAACTCTGGGTTTGCCGTTCAGGAATCCGATAAAAAAAAGTAAACGGGTGGGTGGGAGGGTTTTTTTCTTCTCCTTAACTACCGTAAAATCTCGTGAAATCCACTATCTCCGTGCTGTCACGAATATCCCTGTAAATCGCGACATCTGCTCAAGATAGGTTTAGCTTGTCAAGTTTACAAGATCCATCACAGCCAAGTGACTCAGGCTATGCCATGTCAGGAAAGCACTAATCCTTCTTAAGGACATTTGACTTGGAATCTGGAGATTAGGGGCTGACGGAGATAGTGGATTTCACGAGATTTTACGGTACCGTAATAGACTTAGAATAATTCAATAAAAAAACGGGTAAACCTTTTGAATACCATGCACTTAGCGTGAAACCCTTCCGGATACCATCGAAAAAGTGAAACCTTTGCAAAGAATTATTTCACCTTTAACTCATCATAAAATGGCGAAGAAAAATTCAAAAATAAGCTGAAAACAGGAAAAATAAACTTAATTAATGGTTAGATTTTTAATTTTTCTTATCCTCACTGAAAGGTAGTGTGTTTTAAGTAGTGATTTATGCCAAGAAAACTAATAAAATCACTAAAAACCTCACTCTAGGTCTCAGCTTATTGTTAAAAATTGTGGAAAAAATAGGAAAATATCTAGAGGCTTTGGGTTATTTTCTTTTAATTTTTTTGATTTTTTCAAAAATTATTTGGGTTATTTAAAAATTAAAGAAGCTGTTGACAC
>Ga0307507_10001840_pt1 | contig 46450 bp, 11 predicted proteins | sample 7_EM_MG_FD_207223 | JGI IMG/M metagenome (GOLD analysis project Ga0307507, IMG submission 207223) | Populus trichocarpa ectomycorrhiza microbial communities from riparian zone in the Pacific Northwest, United States - 7_EM | ecosystem: Host-associated > Plants > Roots > Unclassified | place... | reverse complement strand
ATGTATCTCCAACACAAGCTAACTTAATATTATTTTTCCTTGGTCCAATAATAACTTTAATTTTTTCATTGTTAGGTTATGCCATTATACCTTATGGTCCTGGTTTAACAATAATGGATTATAATCCGAATATTAAAGCTTACAGCACAGCATTAAATTTAAATTCTTAGGGCAGTCTAAGTATTAGAGCTTATAGTGCAATACTAAGTCTCAACTTTTAGATAAGCCTAAGGTTTAATATTCGTAATACAGCACTAGATCTCTAATTACGAAAAATTCTAAAGTTTAAGATCCGCACCGTAGCACCAGTTCCCAGGTAGTAGGAAATTCGGAAATTCGGAATTTATAATATAGTATTAGATCTCCGCTCCTAGAGAATCCTAAGGCTTAGGATTTAAGTTATAATACTAAATCTCCGCTCCTAGGAAACTCTAAGGCTTAGGGTTTACAGGCTAATACTCAATCTCCACCCTCTAAACTAGGCGCAGTTCAGAATTCGCGTGCTAATGCTCGATCTCCGCCTTCTAAATTGGGTGCGGCTCAGAACTTATAGCCTAGTGCTCGATCTCCGCCCTCGGTTTTGGATATGACGCAGCTTTAGCAGGTTGGTATTTAATATTCCTTGGCATTCTACTTATTTGTTAACTTAACTAAGACTAGGGTAAAGCTCTAATTAATATTTAGGTGCTAAGTATTAATCTCCGCATATGCATTTAAAAAGTCTATTAGATTCTTATCTAGAGAGATATTAAGGTTTATACCAAAAGTTCCTAAAACCCGTAGAACCTATATTATATTAGTTATTTAGTTTTTCTTAGGCTACTATACCTTAAGCCTCTTAGCTAATATTAGATCTGCCTTATAGCAAGAGAAAACAAAAGGACATATCTACGCACTTTAAAAGTCAGAAATCCGCTTATTAAGTAAACCTAATATCCACTTACAACCCTTCTTTAGCACCTTAATTAAGCGGTAATTCTATATTAATGTCACTTTATAAGTTAACTAGACGGCGCCCACTTACTTTAATTAGTAGTAACTTAACTATAAAGGATTTACGCGTTACAAATAAGCGTATATAAGGTGGTTAATATTTCCTAAAGTAAGTTACTATAGCAATTACTTATTAGTAAGCTAATTTGATAAAATCTATAGCATAGATATTTACCTTTAATTAGCCTCCACACCTTCTACCTTACAGCATCGCACCATAAACTTTATCATTGTTGTTTTATCTACTGTTTATTAGCATACTACTCTCTATAATACCTTCTTTCATATCTCTAAATACTTCCAACAGCTATTTAGTTAAGGAACTTAATATACGCGATATTAATAATAAAATAATTAAGGACGCTTTTAAGGACGCTCTTTTTTTTACTAATCATTTAGGGTCTCTGCCTAAAGAGTAAGTTTTCTAATACTAAATTATGCCTATAGCTAATATAATTTTAGGAAATATATACTAAAGCACTCTTTGTCGGATCTAGTAGAGCACTATAATAAGACTATTGCGAAATCCGCTAGAAATCCACTTACCTCTTCGCTGTCTTGCTCTTTGCCGCTTATTTCTTTGCCTCCTACCTCTTTACCGCCTGCCTCTTCGCCGCCTGCCTTTAAGCTACTTATTTCTTCACCGCCTACTACTTCTAAAAAGTTTAATTGTTGTTATGCTTCTACTTCTCTTAAGAGGCAGGCTAATAGAATTGCTGCATAAAATGTTTAGTACAAGATAGCCTTTAAATCATAAGTATTAACTATACTATTTTAATGTCTTGTCTACTAATTTACCTCTTATAGTAACCCAATAGAAATATTAGATATTTTAGATAACGATAAAGAGAGTAATCTTAATAACGCTAACTCTCCTAAAAGCCCTCCTCTATCCTCTTACAATCTCTGCAGCCCTTATAAGCTCTATAGTACGCAGATGGCCCAAGCTATAATATTAGACATTAATATAAACAAGCGCCTTCCTATTTAAGTGCTGTTAGCAAATAAATAGTACACCCTAAAAGCTAGTGCTTGGGAGAATATGAAGGAAGCTCACTAGCGGAGATATACCCATGTTTAGAATATTAAGGGTAGCTCTAGTATGCTACGCGATCTGCTATACACTTTATACATTAAGCAAGACTATAAATGTCGCGTTTACAAGCAGAACTCTAGGCCTTATTTTAGAGGTACGTGCTTAAGATATTACTTAAGTGGCAAGTCGTGCAAAAAGGTATATGCTAATAGTATACTATTATTCTATTAGCTAACACGTATATAGGATAGTTTGTTAAGACTAGAGCCAGTTATACCTTAACGTAAAAAACGCGCGCAATTAGCTTCTGCTAGTAGTCTGGCTGGAACACCTACTAAGAAGGTATAATATCCGTATCTTAATAATATGGATATTGCTAATATCCGTATAGCTTTATACACACACTATCCCCCTTGCAAAGACCTCCCCTCCTTCTAAGAATCTCACTCGCAGTAATATACGCAGCCATAGAGGCACCCGTTCTGCTACTACTCCTCCTACTCTTTTACTAATTCCTGGCACGCCTAGTACTGCTTCTAGTACACTGCCGCTCCTACTAGTATGGAAAATATTAGGGTGTATTCAGTAATTGCTATTTCTGCACGTGTTAATATAGTTTGTAAATAGGTAACTAAGATAGCAAAAGATGTTCGGGCTATAGATTGCTGGCTAAGTAAGCTTAAAGATTCTTTAAGTAAGATAAAGGATAAGCTTACATTTATAAGGCGTAGTATTATAGCACTTATACACAACGCCGGGTTGCTAGATATAGAATTTAAGTAAATATAGGTTGGCTATTACTATGGGTTGACTATTATTACGGGTTTAGAGTAATAAAATAGTAGCTCTTACCTCTCTGCTACTATATATATAGGAATCAAGTCTCTACCTTATATTTAATAGATATATTTAATTAATATTATAATATCCGTATAAGCTAAGATAAAGATATTTATATATCCGCACCGTTAATAATTACTAAGGTAAGTCACCATAGTAGCAATTATTTGTTAGTAAGCTAATTTAATAAAATTGGTAGCGTGGATATTTACCTTTAATTAACCTCCGCACCTCTTCTTCCTCTACTAACCTTCTACCTTACAGCACCGCACCACAAACTTCATTATTATTATTTTATTTACTGTCCCTTAGCATTCTACCATCTATAATGCCTTTATTTACACCTATAAATAATATTAATGCAAACAACAGTAGCTAGGCAGTTACGGAACTTAATATACGCGAAATAAACAAGGATGCTATTAAGCACGCTATAGCTACTCTTACTAAGCCTTTAGACTCTATTCCTAAAGAGTAAGCTTTCTAATACTAAATTATACCTATAGCTAATATGATTTTAGAAAATATATACCAAAGCGCTCTTTATAGGGTTTAGTAGACGATAAAAATATAAATAGAGCGAAATCCGCTGAAAATCTGCGTACCTTTTTACTGCCTGCCTTTCCGTTGCCTGTATCTTTGCCGTAGACTACTTTACTATTAGTTTCTTCGCTATCCGCTTCTTTGCCGTCTACCTCTCTATTACCGCTACCTAATGCTTTTAAAAGGAGGCTTAATAAGGCTCGTTTATCTTCTTTTTTTAGAAAGTAGGCTGAAAAGGCTACTAATATAAATCTAAAGGCCAAGATAGCCATTAAATTGTATATATTAGTCATACTGTTTTAATATCTTATTTATTAATTTACCTCTTATAGTAACCTAATAGAAATGTTAGAGATTTTAGATAACGATAAAGAGAGTAATCTTAATAACGCCAACTCTCCTAAAAGCCCTCCTCTATCCTCTTACAATCTCCGCAGCCCTTACAATCTCTATAACACTATAAATATAAATAAGCGCCTTTCTATCTAAGTGCTATTAGTAAATAAATAGTATATTCTAAAAGCTAGTATTTGGGAGAATATAAAGGAAAGTCGCCAGCGGATATTAACACACGTCTAGAATATTAAGGGTAGCTTTAGTAAGCTGCGCAATCTGCTATATACTCTATATAAGAAGCATAGCCATAAATGTTACGTTTATAAGAAGGACTCCAGGCCTTATTTTAGGGGTACGTGCTTAAGATGTTATATAGGTAGCAGGCTATACGGAAAGGTACGTGCTAATAGTATACTATTATTCTGTCAGCTAATACGCATATAGAAAAGTTTACTAAATCTAGAGCCAGTTATACCTTAGGGTAAAAAACATATAAAATTAACTTCTACTAATAATCTAGCTGAAACGCCTACTAAGAAGGTATAGTATCCACGTATTAATAATATAGATACTACTAATATCCGTAGTGCTTCATTCTCATACCATCCCCGCCCGCGCTATTATGCCTCCCCCCCTATTAAGACTCCCACTTATAGTAGTATGCGCAGCCATAGAGGCACCCACTCTGCCACTGCTCCTCTAACTCTTTTACTAATTGCTAGCACGCCAGGTGCTACTGTTACTACTACTACTTCTACTAGTATGGAATCTGTTAGGGTATATTTAGCAATTGCTATTTCTACGCGTATTAATATAGTTTATAAATAGGTAACTAATATAGCAAAAGATGATTAAGCTATAGACCACCAGTTAAATAAGTTTAGAGATTCTCCAAGTAAGATAAAGGATAAGCTTGCATTCCTAAGGCGTAATGTTATTACACTTATACGCAATACTGGGCTACTAGATATTAAATAAGTAGATATAAGTTAGCTGTTACTACGGGTTGGCTATTATTGCGGGTTTATAATAATAAAATAATAGCTCTTACCTTTTTGCTATTATATACGTAGGAATTAAGTTTCCGCCTTACATTTAACAAATATACTTAATTAATATTGTAATATCCGTATAAACTAAGGTGAAGATATCCGTATAAGTTAAGATAAAGATATCCATACAAGCTAAGATAAAGAAATTTATATATCCGCACCATAAAATAGCTAGCTGCTATATTATATACTATATATTAAGAAGATTATACGCTAGCTAGAATTAATATTAGTAAAAAGAACTAGCTTAATATATTAAGACAGAAACATACTATAAGCCTAAGTATTTAAAAGTCCTTTAGCATATTATCTATAGCCTCGTCAAATCTGTCCTTATAAGGATTGTATAGTAAACCGCTAATATAAGACATCTGTATATTAAAATTAGTAATGCCGCCCTATAAGAGCCGCTCTAATTTAAGTTAAAGAATAGTAGGCGCCTTAAACCTAATATCCTATATACACTGATGTATAATTAAGTCATTAGCAATTATATCTATAAGGGACTGGATATTAACCGCAGGAAACTTAATTATATAATTAGATATCGTCCACTTACTAAACGCGTCCTTAAACTTGGTACAAATATGTCTAGTATAGCTTATAGTAAGAACACTCTACCTAAATAGAGAGTTTACTCTAAAGGTTAAGTTTCCGCGTAATTGGAGTAACTCCTTTAGATAAAGATTTAGCAGTTTATTAAGTTAATTAGCTTTAAAAAAGCTATTTAGCTTCCCGCAATTATTAATTAGCCTATTCGCCAGTACGGCCTATTAAAGCACTAGGTTATACGCCTCTGTTATAATTAACCTCCAGAAGTATATTATTTTAGATATATAGTTATTGCTCCTTAATCCAGTAAAGTAAAGGTAAAGGTGGGCAATTGCACGCTTTAAAAGGCCGATATCCGCATGCTTAATAGCATATTTTAATACTTTATATATTTTAACCACCTATAGATACCAAATATGATTAAAGAACTCCATGTTAACGATCTAAGTAGGCTAGCTTATAGTAGCGGAGCTAGGCACTATAAGTAATTAATCTATAATCTAAGAACCTCCGCGGGTAAAGGGGTGTGGAGGAATTAATTTATTAGCCTCTAGTTAACTTTAGAGCTAAAACCCGCTACGGGGATATCCTTAATATGCTATAGAAACTGCTCGGGCGTTAAGGATCTAATATATCTTTTAACCATACCTTCTTTATAAATATTAAGCCTACTGCGGATATATATTAAGAAGAGCGCAATAATGCGGGCATTAAAACTGTGCAGTACCAGCTCCTTAAGATGGTAAAAAAGAGGGCACTCTATAGGAATATTTCGTCGCCTAAGGTAATTTATATAAGTATAAAGCGTAGAGCACTACTGCGCATATTGCTTACTACTAAAAAAAGTTCTTATAATTATATATAGGAAGTTTAACTAGAGGTGCCAAAGACCTAGAATAGGTAGTACCTAACAGTGGCTATTATATAGGAGTGTAGCATCCGCCTACTCCCGCTTATAGGTGTAGATAAGCTTTATAGTTTTCTAATTACCGTATACCAGATATAATTAGCCCTAGAAATCGTTATCGTAATTAAGTTATAGTTGCTCCAGAAAGATTGTCTTAAGTATGCGGTAGTTACCACTTATAGAAGCCTCGCTCTCTATAATAGGGCCTAGGTTTATATATATTGTCTTTATAAATAGTAGAATGTTAATCTCTGGTATACGTGGATATTTAAGCTCGGTATTAGATTTAAAAATACTATTTATAGCAGCCAGATATGCGCTTTGGAGAGCATCCGCAATTATAAATATAGATATCCAATTTTAAACGCTGTTATATATATTACCTGGCGCCTTAGCAATATCCTTAATTTAAAGGTGCACTTAGTTATGCAGTATACTTTAAAAAAGGCCACTAGGGGGAATATAAGATCTGCGGATAAGCTTTCTAGTAATATAGGAATAGAAAACACCAGTATCTCCAATTAACTAATATTATGTTTGCTTAAGGTAGTTAAAATTATTATATATAATATAGATATTATTAAGAGTGGATATTAATTAGAGGTAAGTCTTTAACAATATTAGCACCAGTATATCTACTGCTGGTATTATAACCTTCCTTAGAGCGTTTAGCTAATCCCATCTTTTAGTAGTTTAGCGTCTTATATCCATTAATAAGTCCTAGTCTATAAAGCAGTAATAGAACCTAACGCTTTATACCTATACCTTAAAGATAAAGACTAAGAAGCCAAGTAAAATAGTTAGCGGAGTTTTGAGCACGGCCTAATAAAAGGATAGATATAAGAAGAACAACCCACTCTAGTTGTAAATTCCGCGATTCATTACTTCTTAATTATGCCGATAATCCTTCTATTAGTTAGTAGAGTAGAGGGGCATATTAGCTAATTGCCTTATAGCCTTATAAGAGTTGAACGTCTTTAAACTCTAGATCTAACTTTTATAGGCTAAAAATAACCGTCTTCTACTAAAGATTATAAAGCTCTTTATAAAGGATATTTATAACCGCATTAACTAGTTCTAAATGGATATCCGCAGTCTCTATAATCGCACTACGGATTTCTTCGTCTCCTAAAAGGGTAGTAATAAGCCTTTTTACCTTCTTCTTTTTTGCCTTCTTTCTTTGCACCTTATCTATTTTTACGCCTTCTCTTTTATTAGTATTAAGCTATAGCCACGCTAAAGAAAGGTCACTAAAGGACCATCGCCAGTCCCGTAAATGCTCTAAAATAACTTTAACCTTCTCTTCCTTTATTACTAAGCGCGATATCCACTCAGCGAATGCTCTAGTTAGTATTTAGATAGGCGTCCGCCGGTTAACTAATATTGTGTTTATAGAGGGGGTGGGTAATTTAATTGTTAATATATTACCCATTTGGCGGCGCTTTCTACTTAACATCACGGAGGCTAATAGGGTAGATATATTAATTAATTATAAAGCTGCTTCTGCGGATTAATTTAACAGTATTTTTAAGATAATAGCTATTGTGGGGGTGTAGATTAATTTCGTTAAAAAAGGTAACTGCTCTATATATAAAACAAGTTAAATTGCCTAAGAAACCTTATAAAAGTCTCTTAGACCATAGAATCAACTTTTTAATAAAAAAGGTTAGCGATATCCGCTTGCGGATATACGTATGTCCGCTAATTGATTCTATGGTCTGAGCTTACTAAGGTAATATTTCGGCAGTATTTTGGTGTTCCATCTATATTAGGAAGGCGGTAGTAGCCGACCGTTATAACTATATCGCCGTTATAACCCTATTACCTACGTTATCCCTTCGTCTGGTAGGTTTTGCCTACGCTAGTAGGGGGTGGTGCGCTTAGACAGCAAAGCATAATTATTAAGTACAATTGTATACAAATTTATTAGTAATCTATATTATTTAAATGAAATCGCGTCTAGCAGTCCCTCCTTATTCTATAAAGTCGCGATTTATAAGGAGGGGGACTGCTAGACGCAATTCTATTTAAATAATATAGATTACTAATAAATTTGTATACAATTGTACTTAATAATTATGCCCTGCTGTCTAAGCGCACCACCCCTTACTAGCGTAGGCAAAACCCACCAGACGAAGGGATAGCCTTTGCTGTACTATCCCTAGGGTTTACCTAGATTTCCTTATTTATATTGTTATAATATACTAGATATTAGTTTTCGACAGAGACTATATTTTTAGTAGTGCGGAGAATTTTAGCAGTATACTGCCTGGCGACTTTCTAAACATTTTTATTAGCATACTGCTAATCTGTAAGGGCGCGAAGAGGCTTTGAGGAAGATTCGAAGGAACAATATAAATTCTATCTAAATCTAAGGGTATATAGCTTTTTAAGAGAACAAGACGTTGCGTAAAGAAGAGAAGGGAATAACCAGAGAATCTTATAATTAAATAGTTAGGGGTCTTAGTCAATGCGTACGCACGTACGCACGCGGACGGACTTTGGTAGAATTCAATTAATCTAGCAGAACTTAGCAGAAGTCGATTAAGCTGGCAGAATTCGGCAGAATTTGGTTAAAGCGTTAAGTTTATCTTGTTAAGTGTTTTACTGAGACATTCCTACTATAACTAGGCTAGTCCCGTTATAATACCCCCCCTTTAGCCAAAGGTTCAAAATAATTCAATTTAGTTAAGAATTTATAATTTTATCACGTGTTATATTTTCGCGTTAGGTAGTGGTCTTGGCAAGGCAGATCTAACTAATTAGATAACTTTAACCGCCAGTTAAATTTCCTTAATATCTTGCGTGTTATATAATTGTGTTATAAACATTATAACTTATTTTAAGTTCTTTTTAAATTCGAGTTTTGTGTATTTGTGTTAGGTGGCAGTTATTTGCCTTTATATTATATCCATCCAGCTAGAGTAGGCCGCGAAGGATGGTCCTTATGGAATTCTTTTACTAGGGAAGGCGCGTTGGCCTTAATCTAATTATAGGTTTCCTAGGGTTGTGTTTTATATCCTTCCCACTTAATAAGAAGTTTAAATTGTTTAGATTATAGTTTCCATTATATATCATTAATTAAGTTAATAAAGTAAGAACCGTTACCATTATTAATAATTATGGGAGGTGGCGGTGGTACTTTATAAGTTATAGGATTATCTTTTAAAGGTTATAACAAGCTTACGTAAAACGTTGGGTATATTTTTATCTCAGTTAGCAGTTTAAGCTTATAGGCATATGGGCTTAGTTTCTTCTTAATTTGGTATAGGCCTGTAAACTTCCAATTAAGTTTCTTTAAGGGCCGTTAAGTCCGTATATTTTGTATATTTAGGTAAGCTATATTACCTTCCTTAAAGTCCTATGCGGGAGCTCGTCCTTTGTTCGCATGCTATTCCTATACCGTTTAAGCGTATATTAATTTACTTCGTAATAGTTCCATTAACTGCTTTATTTAATTAGTGAAGTTATGCGCGTTAATTAACTAGATCCGTTTGATTGTGGGTCCTATTATATTAATTTTAGGTTGTGGTTTAAATCCAAGTTAAGGGTTTTGTCCGTAGGTCGCGTAGAATAGCGTCACGCCTATTAATACGTTTATTGTATTATTCGCAGTAAACTTAGCTAAAGGTAGCTATTTTTCCCAGTTGTCTTGCAGGTAGGAGCAGTATATTTATAGGTATTATTCTATAATCGCGTTCGCAATTTTGGTTTAACTATCTATCTCTAGATAAAATGCAGTTAAGAGTCGTGTTTAAATACTTAATTATTTATATAGAGCTTACTAGAAGTCTAAAACGAACTGGCTTTTACAGTTGGATATTATTAAGTTAGGAAGTCTGTGTAGCTTAAAGACGTGCTTAATAAAATATTTGGCTACTAATATCGCATTAATTGAGTCCATAGGAATTATATATCGCATTTTTATAAGGTGGTTAATAACTACTATAATATTCGTAAACCTATTACTGCTAGGCAAGTTAACTATAAAGTTAATTAAGATGTCGCGCCATCTTTATATCAGAATTGGTAGCGGTTGAAGTACTCCTTGCTTCTTCATATAAGAGGTCTTTTCACGCACGCATATCCTGCATGCTCGAACGTATTTTCGTACGTAGTCGTGTATTATAGGCCAGTAGTATACTTATTGAATAATCTTATAGGTCTTTGCACGGCCAGGATGCCCTACTATAGGGAAGTTGTGTATGAAATTAAGTATCTTAAATTATAAAGGTTCGGAATTTGGAACTACTATCTTCTGTTAATAGTATAATTAATTGTTTTAAATTTCGTATTTAGCGAGTGTAATATCCTTATACTATTGTTTTCCTGTTTAAATTGCTTTTATTACATCTATTATCCATGCGTTGTTCTTATATTCGTATTCTATTAGCTTATTAATTTCCATTTCCTATTTATTAACTTCTGATTTATTTCTGTTAAGTTCCGCATCTAGGAATATAGGACGTAGCTTTTTAAAATGTTTAAAGGGCAGTAAGATCCGTAATTGATTTATAATCCATTTATCTAAAGCGTTTACAGGTAGGTCCTATAATTGTTATATTAATGCGTTAGGCTTCTAATTAAGTTTGCCTAGTTGATATATAATTTTAAAGTTAAATTGTAAGAGGTATTCGGCCTAATGAATTTGGCGCTACGTTAATTGTTTTATAATTATAAAGTACTGCAGGTTCTTGTGGTCCGTTAATATACATATTAGGAACAACGATCCTTTAAGCTTGGGACGCTATTGTTTAAAGCATCTAATAATTGCAAGCAGTTCCTTATTATATATCTTATAGTTCGATTTAGCAGGGGCGAGTTTCTAAGAGAGAAAGGCTACTGGACATAGCTTGCCGTTCTTATTATATTGTGATAACACTCCTCCTAGTGCATAATTAGACGAATCTGTTTTAATAATGCATTTAAGGTTAGGGTCAAAGTGGGCGAGAATTAGAGTAGTTGTAAAACAATGCTTTAGGTTGTTAAAAGCTTATTCACATTTAGTGGTCTATTTAAATTTTATATTCTTTTTTGTTAGGTTTACTAATAGCTAGATAATTTCCAAGAAGTAGTTAATAAATTAATAATAGAAGTTTGTAAATCCTAGAAATCCTTAAACGTCTTATATATTGCTAGGGCTTCCCTAGTTTATAATTGCGGTAACTTTCTTAGGGTCCATTTTAATTCTATTATGGGATATAATTAAGCCTAAGTATATAACCTTGGACGCGTGGAACTTGCATTTCTTAATATCGCATTATAAGCCCGCATTTTATAGGCGTTTAAAAACCATTCTAACGTGTTTCTAATGTTTAGAAAGTAAGGACGAGTAGATTAAGATATTGTTAATATACGCGGTAACGAATATATTAAGGAATTTACGAAGCGTATTATTAACGTATTACTAAAATGTACTAGGACCGTTTTTTACGCTAAATGGTATTACTAGGTATTTAAAGAGTCCCTATTGTGTATAAAAAGCTGTGTACTTCTCATCTCCTTTATGTATACGGATTTTATTAAAGGCAGCGACTATGTTAAGCTTTGTAAAGTACCGTGCCTTTACTAAACGGTTAAGCGTTTCTTAAATTAGGGGAATTGGATATTGGTTTCAAATCATAATTACGTTTAGAGCTTAATAATTAATATAAAATCTTAAGCCTTCTCCTGGCTTTTTAATGAATAGTATGGGTAAAGCAAATGGAGATTAACTAGGGCGAATAAATCCTTTTTCTAGATGCTTGTTGAGGTATTATTGTATTATAAGTAGTTCTTCTTATGACATACCGTATAGCGGACCAAACTTTGGTGTTATACTAGGCTTAAGTTCTATCTTAAAATCGTGCTTATTTTAATATGGGGCTAGTTAGTCTACAAATCGTTTTTTAAACTCGTTAATTAGATTGTGGTACTCTTTAGGTACAAGAGGTTAAGGATTAATATACTATTTTAGTTCTAGTGCTTTCTTAATGTCTTCTATAGTTATAGTAAAGATTTTGTAATCTCGTCTTTTTACTAATAAGATAAAGGGTGCGGCCTATATTATATGAATTTTAAGAGGTTTTGATATAATATCTTTACATTCTTTACTGCAATTGGTAGTTATAGCTTTATCGTATTAGTTTAAGGTTTGTGGTAAGGGTAATTTATATTGTTTTAAATTTAAATAGTTGTGTGCATGTTTATACGGCAAATGGGTTTTTAAGTAATGACTTTGGTAGTAGGTTATATGGAACTTTAGTGTTTCTTTAACCCAGCTAATTAAAGGGTTATATTGTTTTAGCTATCTATATCCAAGTATTATCTTATATTGCTTTAGGGGTATTATAAATAGGGAAACGTATTTAAGGTGTTTACTTATCCACATTTTTATAAGAGTGTAGTGTGTTAATTCGCTATATATTAAGGGTTTGCCGTTAAAGCCTTATAGGCCTTAGGGCTTATCGAGTTTCTTTAAATTTAGGCGTTAGGTTTTTGTGTAGTTTGTATTAATAAAGCCTATACTAGTGGCTCTACTATTTATAAGGATTTGTACCTCCTTCTATTTTCTAAGTGTTTAAATTTTACCAAGTATATTAAGGGAGTTATATTGTGTATTAGCGCTAGAAGAGCCTAGATACTTATACTCTTCTACTTTTTGTCCTAAGGCGTGACTTGGCCCTAGGATGATTCGTTTTCCAAGTTAGCTAAGGGTAAAATACTTTATAATAACTGGGTATGATTTGTGGAATAAGTATAAGTTAAGAAGTAAGTACGGCTTAAAGAATAAGTGTAATTTAAGGAGTGGATATAATTTAAAGACTAGGAGGAACTACGGCAGACTTTTTTAAAAGGGTAAATTCGGCAATTCCTTTAGATATGTCCTTTTCTACTATATCCAAAGCATTCTCCATTTGCGGCTTGAGTTCTTTGTTTGTTAGTTCCTAAGGGTGCGTAGGATTAAGTGGCGTTAAGGTCTATAGGGTCGTGCGTAGGTTTTGGAGAAGGGTCGCGCTTTAGGGTATATATTGGTTTCGTAGAGCTTTAAACATAAGGTGTAGTTGGCTTTAGAGAACAAGTCTGTTTGTTATATTAAAGGTCCTTATTAATTTGTTAACATATTATAGCAAATTTAGGTAGGTCCTTTGGCAGTTTCCTGCCTACTAACTATGCTTTAATTTCATCTGAAATAGCTTGTTAAAGAGCAGCAACTCTAGCGGCTTTATTCCAATCTAGTTCGCCAATAAGGCCTAAAAATTCTAAAAAGAAGCTTATAAAGTCTTGGTTCCGTTATCATAGGTTTTTAAGTTTAGTAACAGCAGTATGTTCATGGCTAGTGTTATTATACGTTCGTTTTAGCAGAGAGATAAAGGTTTCGAAATTAATAAATGTGCTATTATAGAAGAATAGGTCCATGGTTTATGCAGCATTTTTACTTAAATAAGACATTCTATAGCTAACCTTGCTAGCTTTAGTAGGGTATCGGTTATGGTTTGTTAAAAGTTTAAAACAGAGCTTAGTTATAAAGGGATATAGGTTGTTTTAATTTCCATTAAACATTAGAGGGTTAGAAAGCTTTTTTGATTTTATAGTAGGTACTAGGTTTGTTATAGGTATAGGTTAAGCTACCGTTACTAGTTTAGGGTTCGTATTTAACGGGCCAGGTTTAGATACAGTTATATCGATTTTGTTTATAGGCGGTGTTAGGGTCTCTAATATAAATGCTTGGATATTATGGAGTTCTTTGTAGAGTGCTTCTATTAATCGCTAATGCTAGGCTTCTAGTATAGCCTGCTACTAAGCTAAGGCATCTGTAAAGGACTGTTGTATTATAGTTAACTGTTCCCTAACTAGGGACATAATACTTATGGTTATTGAAGAGGATTTAGGTTCGTTTGCTATTTTAATAGTAGTTATTTTTTAACGCAACGTAATATAAGGGCGCGAAGAGGCTTTGGGGAAGATTTAAAGGAATAATATAAATTCTATCTAAATCTAAGGGTATATAGCTTTTTAAGAGAATAAGACGTTGCGTAAAGAAGAGAAGGGAATAACCAGAGAATCTTATAATTAAATAGTTAGGGGTCTTGGTTGATGCGTGCGCACGTGCGCACGCGGACGGACTTCGGTAGAATTCGATTAATCTGGTAGAACTTGGCAGAAGTCGATCAAGCTGGCAGAATTCGGCAGAATTCGGTCAAAGCGTCAAGTTTATCTTGTCGAGTGTTTTACCGAGACATTCCTACTGTAACTAGGCTAGTCCCGTTACATAATCTACCTGGCGTTGGAAATATCTTAACGTATAGTAAAATATAAGGTAACGTTGCTTTACTATTAGGTATTTTATAGAAGGGGAAGTCCTCCTTTTAGAAGAATAAGGATTGGCTCTATGCTAATAGAAAGGTGCGTAAGTAATCTAAATATCTGCTATCTATACCAGAAGCTATTTATAGTGCGGATATAATAAGTCTAAGAAAGATATAAGTAATAGACGTATTAGTAAATAGATATAAAGACCTTTTAAAGGGGCTGATTTTTCTTTAGTGGGGCTAATTTTTGGTAAGGCTAATTTCTGGTCGGGTAGGGGCTATATAACACTGCCCATTTCTAAGAACTGTTATTGCACTAATGCGCGTCTAAGCATTAACGCGCCTTATAGAAGAGGTGCGGGCGACTTATAAAAATTGTCTTAATATTTATAGGTGAAGAGAATGTACTATAGGGCGTATATAAATATATATCCTCTAGTCTTGTATAAAGAGGCCACTAAACCTCTACTTCCGTCGTTATCCTTACCTAGCACTTTTATCTTAAGAATAATATTATAATAAAGCTGCCGGAAATTATAAAGGACAATTTAATTTTTAGACCAAATTATCCTCCTATTTCTCCTTAAGATTTTCTATAGGGCTTTAATAAACCTAGTATAGATTATAACGGTATTAAAGTAAAAGATACTATATACCCTTTAGTTATATTAGTTTAATAGTTCTATAGGTTAAAGATATTTTTGCCCTCTACTATATACGGCAGTGCTAGCAATATAGCCCGCACCTATATTATGGCGAACGTATCTTTTTAGGAATATTTAATTCTAATAGTTTAGTAGTTAAACGCATAGTATTCTTAGGTAATCTCGTATATATAAAAGGCGGGCTAGAAATAATTAAATAGGTAAAACGTAAGGTAGAGAATAGAAATAATTGGCTTTAGATAAAAAATGCTCTATCTTCTTAAAAATTCTTTAAATAGGTCTCCTTTAATAACAAACTTAAGCGGGTTAAGATAAATATTATAAATAATATGGCTTTTTATAAGTTAACAGTTTTATAGGTCTTAGATATAATTGGTTTCCGCCCTACTTTAAGCGCTTCCCCCCTATATAGGAGATGGTTTACCCTACTTAGGATTTTTCTTTTAAACGGGTCGCAGAAGCTAGGCAAAGTGCTATTAGATATAGTTAAAAAGATAGAAAATAAAGAGGAAGCTATAGAATAGGTAAAGCGTAAGCTATAGTGTTATAAGGATAAAGACTTAGCCGGGCAGATATTATTTTTCAGTTTTATTTAGCTAATGCAAGAGCTACCTTTATAAGGAGGATCTTAAAATATAGAATCTAATATTACTAAATAGAGTTAGTTATATAAGCGGGCTTTTATAGCAAAAAGTAATTTACTTTTAAGATTTCCGTATGGGGCATAAACCTATATACTTACTTGCTCCTATAATAACAAGGCTTATATAGTAGGCTATAGCGCGGGCAAATTGCTAGTAGACTTAAGAATATGAGAATGGAAGCCGTAGGGTATTAGTTCCCGTAGGGGAGAGGAAAATATAGCTATAGGCTTCTATAGGGGAGTTAAAGCTATAGGGGATTGGTTTCTATAGGGCGGTAGAATATATAGGCATTAGTACCTATAGGGGATTCGTTAGTGTGGGGGATTTATTAAAGTAGGGGACTAAATTTTATAGGGGATTTATTAGTATAGGGGATTCGTTAGAGTAGGGGACTAGATCCTATAGGGGATTTATTAAAGTAGGGTACTAGTTCCTATAGGGCGGCAAAATATATAGGTATTGGCTCCTATAGGGGATTTGTTTAAGTAGGGGACTTATTTAAGTAGGGGATTAGTTATAGTAGGGGATTAATTTTTCTATAGCCTCTATTTGGGCGGTATAAGGCGGCTTCTAATAGGCTAGGGAGTAGATTATATATTTTATAGAAAAATAAAGCCTATATAGGATGGTAGGGTATAGGGACCTAATAATCTAGCGGAAGATTAGGTTATCCGCTTTCCTAGGTTTATTTAGTCTACCCTACGCTATTTTATATATGTTTTAACTAAGGCTGCTGCCTTACCTTAGCCGCCTAAATCTTTAGTCGTACTATATAAGAGTATAGAATAATAAAATATTATTCTATCTACTCTATTAATACCTTTAGATCCTTTTATACTTACTAGAGTATTATCTTTATCCTAGAATATAGCTCCGGATTATCCTTTTTCTGCTTTTTACTATTTAGAAATACTACTTTCCGGAGTCTATTAACCTAGGGTTTTAATAACTGGTAGTATAGTATAAAGTACTCCTCCACTATTTTAATAAAATCCCCTTTTTTAGCTCTGCTAGCTCTTTAGTATCTATATAATTCCACTTTTCAAACCTTAGAATAGGCTTGCGCTCTTTATTTAGACCCTTGTAATAAATATACATCTAGAAAAGCACCTAGAAGAACGACTCTAAATTATACCTAAAGAAGTATTTCTTGCCTAGAAATACTCCTATAGCCATAAATGCACTTATACCGGTCTTGCCCTATATTTTTAAAGGTCCTTCTTGCTTCTCTTTAATCGCAAAATTGAGATCGATTAAGAATGACTTCTAGGAGAGATTGTCGTCTTCCTTATTTATTAAGAGGTTGCCTATTAAAATGTTATGTTAAAGGATGCCAGCCTACGTGCATAAAGACTTATATCCTTTAATGCCACCCTTTAGCGTAGTAAGCATTATAGCTAAAAAGCTTGCTTTATAAAGAGCCTTTTTATAGTCGTAAGTAATAACGCGTTAATATACCCAATTCTATATAATAGGGCGCTTAATTAGAGAGCTTAAATATAGGCGTTTATTGGGCGGTAATAGGGCGTTAGTATAGCTAGACGACCTCTTTCTGCTAGTGCTTCGGCCTTTCCTTACACTGCCTTATACTCTAGCTACGCTTAGAGGTACTATTAGGCTTTTATACTTATAGTTTATCGCTTTAGTAATATCTAGCCCCTTATAGATATTAAAGATATTATTATCTTATCCACCCATATAAATAGTTCTATAGTAATAGTACCTGGCTATATTAATTACTCCTTTCTATACTGCCTTACGCAGCAGTTTACCTTCTTCTTTACGCTCTGGGTACTGTTATAAATCTTTAATAATAAGAGGTATCTTAAAGGTATTACCCTTATAGTGCGCTTTCTAGTAAGTTATTGCCCAACTAGCAATATAGGATGCCCGCTTTATAAGTTTATTAAGAATAAGACACTCGGTCTAATTATTACACATAACCTTAATATATTGTTTGCCGTCTAATATTAAAATAGTAGGGTTAAACCCAAGCTACTCTTTATTTATTAAGAGAACCCCTAATATTACCAAGGTAAATTATAGTCCGTCTTTTTTAATATTAAATGGTAATAATATAATGCCTCCTACCCGGTTATACTCCCATAGCCATATAATAGATCTATAAAGGGTAAAACCTAAAACAAAGCGATAATTGTCCTAAGCGGCGAAGACTTCCCTTATATATTTCCCTAAAGCAAACCATGCCTACGAGGCTATATTAGTATTTAAATTACTCTTTAGCTCTCCTAGTACAAGTATATATAACTAATAGTATTAAGAGCTTTTACTGGCTATTGGATTATCTATAAATCTGTCACAGTACTATAATACAGGTAGGCTGAATAACTACGTTGTGGTATAAAGAGGAGAAGAGGCGAAAGGGGTATTATATACAAGTAGTAGGGCCAGGCGCCAAGGCGCTAGTGGTGGGCCGGTCAATAGTAGGAAATAGTACGAGACAGTATGGAACAGTATGCGATAGGTCAGTGCCGTGACAAAATCCAATATCTAGCTTTTGCTTTGCTGTAGACCCTTATAAAGGCTGCTTAGTATATACGACGAGCTTTTATTATATCTTTAGGGCGGACCTATACTCCTCTACAAAGTCTAAAAATAATTTAATTATGTTATTAAACCACTCTAGGATATTACCTTGCTCTATACTTTTAGGCCAGTTACGCCAGCCGCCCTTATTGGCGTATAGTGGATTATCCCCTTCCTTGCATTTCTTAAAAACGGCGGCGCTTGCCTCTTTAAGACCTTCTACTTCCTAAAGAATGCTTTATATAAGCCAGGAATCCCTAACTAAAGAGGGCCTAGCTCCTCTTTAAAACATCATCTACGTATTTCCTATATCCGGACGAGTTAGCGAAGCTGTTTGTATTGTGTAGATATAGGGTTTAAACGTAGAATGGTAGTGGTTAGGGGGAAGGCGTAGACTCTATAATAGTAGCATATACCTTTTCCTAGATAACCTTGTTAGGTTTAATCCGAAAGATCGCATTTAGAAGAGGCAGGAACCGTTTAATATTAAAGTTATTGGAAATAACTGCTAAATTAAGTCTTAATAGATTACTAAGGAGGATTTTGTTGCTACTGTTAGATGGCAATAAATAAGAAGTAAAAAGGCTCTGCAAAGCTAGTATTAGATTAAGTAAAATATCCTTTAGTTCTGTAAGTATTAAATAGAAACTTATAATAGGTATATTAGTAATTACCTTTGTTACCTATTTAGTGTAACAAGTCTAAAGAGCTAGAGATATCTAGATCCTAATAAGCCAAGTTAAATAAATCGCGAAAGTTATTTAATCCTTCTCTAATAGGTTTTGTTTTAATTATCTCTAATTAGAAGAGATTTGCCATTGTAGGTAAACGCGCCAAGAGCTATATTAGGAGGGCCGACATAGTAGGCGGGTAGGTAGATAAGGGGAGATTAAAGAGGCTAGCATATAACGGATAGTATAATAGTAGATAAGTGTAGGGAGGTTAAGTACATGTTAGGCGCGTCTTGCAATAAGGAAATAACTAGGGAGAAAAGTATAATAAAGAAAGCAAGGTGCTAGCAAACGTAGGTTACCTTGGCAAGCTTAGACCATAGAATTAATTAGTGGATATCGCTAACCTTTTTTATTAAAAAGTTAATTCTATAGTCTAAGGGACTTTGCCAATATTTATTAAGCGAGTCGTCTAAATTTATATATAGAGCAGTTATCTTTTTCAACGAAATTGATTTACATCCCTATAATAGCTCTTATCTTAATAATAGTGTTAAATTAATCTATAGAACTAGCTCTATAATTAACAAATTTTTAGGCCTTATATATACGCCCGTTACGACGTTATAACTAAGTCTTACGCTAAGTCTTGCGTTAAGTCTCGCTTTGTCTAAATTTATATAGGAGCTGTATATAATATTTAACAAAATTATTAAAGCTACCTATATAAGGTCTAGGGCTATATATAGGCTTAAATATAATTATAAGAGCTAGATCTATTAACGATAGATTTTTGGCTCTTATATATATATTTATTGTAATATTATAGAATGTTACTGTGTTTAACAATAGGTTTTTTTTTTGCGAAAATAATCTTGGCGTTGGGCAGCTGTGGGCTAATTTAGACCCAATATTTATAAAATATTAGGTCGTCTCTCTAATCGATTAACTTTTAGTAGTATTTTAAGCCGTTATAGTTAAGCAATTCGACCGCGAATATAGGGAAAATTATAAAATACGCTGACGCGGTTTATAAATGTTAGAAAACACCCTTAGACCACATTTTCGATTTTACGTAAAGCGGATATAAAATTATTCCAAATATGTGGGTTAAGCTTACTAAGGTAAAAACGCAGGGAGGATTGAAAATTAGGCGCGGAAAAGTCAAGTAGATCTAATATGGCTTAGACTAAGGCTTTATAGGGCTTAGTTAAATACTAAGCCATAATAGCCCAAATACGGGTATGTAGCGTTTTCTGGTCTATAACTTATTATACTTATTAGTTTTAGTTTATTCTATAATATATAAAGCTCTAATATAGCGGGCTCTTATATAGCGAGGCTGAAGAGCACTAGGTAAGGCGCAGGTGGAGAGAATGGGTTAATTATAGGGTTGATCCTATAAACACCTATAAATAATTACGTGGCTAGTCCTAAAATAGGCTAAACCTAATATGCCAATTATAGATACGGTTAACCCCTTTTTACGGCGGTTAATTAACCTAGTTCCCGAAACTAGGATCTAGTTCTTAAAACTAGATCCCAAGCGCGCCCTTTTTATAGTAGTTAATTAACCTATCTCCTAAAACCCGAGTTAGGATCTTTTAGCTTAGTACTAGCTAACTAGCCCGTTTCCCAAAAATAGAATCAGGATATAGTCTCTAGAATTAGAATATAGTTTTTAAAATTAGATCTAGTTCTTAAAACAAGATTCTATTTTTAATAACTTAAGCCAATATTAAAGGATATATCCTATATTTATTCTTAACATTCCCACCTTATTAATATAAATTTAGAGTTAACCCGTACCCTACTTACCACAAAACGCCAAAAAGTTATTAGTTAAAGCGAGCTATAAATAAGAATTTTTAAAGGTAAAGAAGACCTCCTTAAATAAAGCTAATAAATTATGGTGGCATTATTGGGCGGATATATATGTTATAGCGCGGCGTAATAGTTAATGTTATATCTAGTTATTTATACATCTATAAATTAGCCTTTATGGCCTCTAGACCTAGAAACCCTTATAGGCCCCCTTTTCTTCTATTATTCTATAAACTAACTTCTATTTTAAAGATAAATTCTATTCTCTACTAGTAAAGAAGATACTAGTAGAGAGCGACTAGACTTAAACACGTAATAGGGGAGCGTGGTTCTGCTTGCTTTAGATACTAAGCTTAGTTAAATCTGCTAGCTTATTGCTAATTAAGCATATAAATATAGTAAATACTTACCATAAAGGGCAGGGCTAGTTCTAGCTTAAATCTAATATATAAATTTCCTTTAATAAGCAAATAATATAATAACTAAAGAGCGTACCATTTAAGCTAATAAATTTCCTCCTTAATTCTGTAGACTTCTTTATCTTTAGGCTAAGCGTACCCTTTTCCTCTTAAATGCCGTAATCTTATTTCTAGCCTTTGCAACCCATTTATCTCTATAATCTAAAGTTTTATTACCGCCTCTCTTAAGAGTATAGATTTCGTTTTAAAACCGCTTAATAGTATCTCTTATTTTTTTCCTAGTTACTTCTTAGGCTGTTAATCTAATCGTCAATCTTTCCTAAATAGCCTATAATATAGCAGTTAGTTTTTTTAAGGCTACTAACTTTCCCTTTTAAGTTGGCTAAGCCTATAGCTAAGTTAATTAACTAAGCTACTTAGTCTCTCTATTACCTCTAATAGAGTAAGCTAGGGGTTAATAAGCTTTATTAGAAGGAGTTACTAAGCGGACTATATTAAGACAACTTCTTTATCTCGTTAGTGCGGGGTAAATATTTCTTTATAGTTTCTTCTGCATTAGCCTCGTCGTTCTTTAAATCATTCTTGCGTTCCGGTGCTAACTAAATATCCTACTTATATTAGTAAGCTAGTAAATAGACAAAACTATAGGAAAGTAACTATTGCATACCTGCCCTATTATATTAACGGCCTTATCGGAGCCCTTAGGATTAGAAGTAAGTAGTATATCCTAGCTTTATTAGCGGTATCCTATAAAAGAATTAATGTTTAGAGCGTACCTTAATCTAATATAATATGGTATCCACTATTGTGGCGTCTAAGTTGTCTAAGTTGCTTATTATTAAATAGATACGGCAGCTAATAGTTTAAGTATCTTTGCGAGAAAGTAAGGAGGGATTTCCTTAAAGGATACTATACTTAATATAGGTCTGGTTAAAGAATATAGAGGCCTTTTATATCCTGCTCCTCTCTGCCGCTTAGCTAATAGGAGAGCTAATAGTGGGCTCCGCTTTAACTATACCTTAAAAGTTAAGCCGATTTACTAACTTAGGGATACTAGCACAGTATTATAAATACACTATAATACAGTTATGACAGGAGTATAATCCTTCCCCGTCTATACCCCACTTTACTATATCTCTATAGAAGGGTTATATTAAACGACAAGGGCTAGTATTAACCCCTTTCTTCCAATTATCTAAGACGGCGATATTAAGGCAGCTAGTTAAGCGTTGCTTTACATAGCAATGCCTATCTAGTTATATAGCTTTACTTAAGCTCTATTATATACCTTAACGTAACTTCCTGTCGCCTTAATAAATTAATAGCTAATAAGCCTAGCCTAAGGTTAAGATAAGGTAAATAGGTAACTTAGCTTTTAGACAGCCCCAACAATATAGGGTTTAGAGACGTTTGCATAAAGTTATAAACTAGAACTAGAAGCCAATAATAACCCCCTAGTAACGCCTTACCTAGCAGTAATAGTATTATATAATCTACTTCTAATGCCCACTCTTTATAGAGTAGGACACTGCTTAAGTAGGAGACTTATCTTAGCCAGTTAATCTTATATATCCACTCCCCATCTATAGTAAAGGAGCTATTAGTACGTTACAGGGTAGTTTAATTAGCATTCTAGCTAAGCCCTTTATAAGCGTTCTGCATTATATAGGCGGTATAACAACTTTTATTAATCTGCCTTGCGTTAAGGGAGGACTTATATTTAAAACGCTAAGCAGCAAGTACTTAGAAGCATACAGACTTATACCCTTATTTATATATTCTACTACTTTTAAGCATACTCCTTTTGTAAAGGATATTATATTATATTAGACATTGCTAAAGTAGTTATTATTATATTCTATATCCTAAACAGCATCTATTACAACTCCCCTTTAAGTAATACTATATAATTCCCAAGTACCTCCAAGTGCAGCATTTCTAAATTATTAGCGAGTAAGTAGGCATTTATAAATAGAGAAACCGACGGCAATATAGAGGCGTTAACTAGTAGGGAAAGTAATATTAGTAATAATAATGAAGACTAGGATGCAAAGACACTATCTAGTAGAGAAAATGGCTTTAGTATTAAGGATTAAGAAATAGGGGTGGACATTAATAAAGAGATGTTAATCGATAATAAGGCTAACGCTATTAACCAAATATAGGCAACGATTAAATACAGTGCCCTTAACTCTATAGCCTTAAATCTATAAGTATAGGATATAAATATAAAGAAGAGTTCTAATAAAAGCCAGTAAAAGGATTAAACTTTTACGTCCTACTATGCCCACCTTAGCCTCTCTTTACTTGGCCTGTCGCGAAATAAAATAATATTTTGCCATTCCCACTATAGTCTCTACTCGCTTAACTTATAGCAACTTATAAAGCATTTGCGAGGATTTAGGCCTTTCCTTAAATGAACTTATTCACTACCTTAAAAGCGATAATAGAAGGTAGATCCATACTAATAACTTAGGATTTTTTAAATTTCTTGCGGACTTAGAATATATACTACCTTAGCGACTATTAGTTGTATTTAAGACTAAGGTACTTATAGATTTATACCTTAAGAATATAAATGCGTTATTCTATAGTATTTTCTCTTTGGTTAAATTATTTCTCTACTTATTATATACAGCGGCTGTTTATCTATTCCAGTGTATTAGGGTAGGGTGGTTAGGTTATATAAAGGGGCTTGGACTTATAGCTACGCTTATAGGGCTGTTTACGTGGGAACTTCTCTAAGTATATATAAGGGGGCTTTAAGTTATTGCAAAGTTTATAGGAGTCTTTATATGGGAACCTCTTTAATATTTCTAAATCTAGGACTTATATATTTCCATTTTTTATAGTTCTAATATTTTCCTAATATTTACTTCCTATTTATAAGCTAGGCGTTAATAGAGGGCGCTAGGTTAGATCGCCCTACTTATATAATTACCTCACTTATATAATTACCTAGCTCGCAGGATTGCCTAGGTCCTATAAGCACTAGGCTTGCATAATTACCTAGCTTATAGAAGTGGCCAGCTCCTATAGGTATCTAGCTTATAGAACTACCTAGCTTATATAATTACTCAGCCTATATAATTACCCAGCTTATAGGATTACTTAGCTCGCAGAATTAAAGCCGCAAAGTTATTAAACCTATTAATACCCTATTTATACGCTAGGTATTAATTAGAGGGCGCTAGGTTAGACTACTCTACTTATATTATTACCTAGCTTATAGAATCCCCTAGCTTCTATAAGCCCCTAATTCCTATAACCTCCTAGCTTATAGAACTAAAGCCACAGCCGCTAAATTCGTTAAGATCCTAGCTATATATTTAAAGGGCGCTACGCCTAACTACTTAGCTTATTCTTTTTATAGAATTCCTTAATTAATTAATAGTGCCTATAACTAAGCCTAAAGCCCTTCCCGCCTTATGCCTTTATATTCGCCTATATTTACAACCCTCGCTAAAATTAAACCCCCCTCCCTACGCTCTCTTCTCCTAGCCTTGCCAAAATACCTAGTATAAATATACTTCTTTCGTAATAAAGATAGAAAGGCTATATAGAATTAGTCTTTTAAAACCCGATGCTTAATTTTGTAAACTATATAAGTATAGCTAATCTTGTAAGCTAGGTAATTATACGGGTTAGGAAATTATACAAGCTAGGTAATAGTAATAAGTTCTAGGGGATAATTAGATAAGCGTTTAGTAGTGCGATCTATATACAGCTATTAAAGTAAGCACTTATAATATTATTAGGTTAGTATAAGGGTGTATATAAAAGATAGGCCGGTATATAGGATGTATTAGCATATAGCTAGGGAAAAGGTAGAATAGTATAATTAGCGGGCCGGTACCAGGAATATAATCCTATTTAACTTTACTTAATATGGCTTAGAGGAGTATAAAGCCTTAACCTAAGCTATGGGAACATATCCTCCTACTAAGCCTCTATTATATAACTACTAACTACTTTTAGGCGCTGCGGCTATATACCCCATAACTTACCCTTCCTAAAACTTTAGAAGTTACACTAGTCCTTTGTTACGGAACCCTACCGCAGGGGCCCCTATAGGAGAGCCCCGTGCTCTCGCGTATACCTTGCATACAGCTTACGTCAGCTACGCGTAGGTATATCACCTCCTTACGCCCTCGACCCTTACGATCGATCGCGCAACGTCTTGTAGACTCCTTGAATACATACGCTTTGTAGCCACTGCCCCCGTCCCGTGACATTATACTGCGCCTTTTTACCACCGACGCTTAGCCTACGACCAATTCTACGTCTCTGTAACACTGCAGGCGCTGCCAAAAGCAGCGTGTCTATAAGTTACCTTTATACTTCTAAGGAACCTATAATAGTAAGACGATATTCCTTACTAGCTACTATATTAAACACAAAGAACAACCTAGTACCTACACTTAACCTACGACGCCAATTAATCCTAGGAGAATTTGATTTATTAGCCCTAGCCTTAACCCCTAAGGAGGTGGACACCAACAATATCTCATCCTTTATTAACTATATAACTACGGATAAGCAAGCGGAAGGGCTACTACCTATTAAAATTAAAATACGAGACGCCGAGACGTTTGCAAAAATGGTAGTATAAGAACCCGATAAATACTACCGCCTTCTATAGAACTACTACCTAAAGCTTATATAAGCTAAGATGCGTACTGCCTAAGACCGCAATATCATCCAAGACCTATAATCTTGTAAGGCGCTTGCTAATAACACGCGCTAAGAAACCAAAGACGACCTCCGCGTGTCTAAATGCGACGTCCAACAGTTAAAGAAAGTTAAGATTACACTTATTGCTATAATCACTAAAAAAGAAGGCATAATTAAATACCTATATTCCCAGCTTAACAAGCATATCTATAATAACACTAGATACCTCTTTACTGTATATAACGCCACCTAAGCCTTTACACCCCCAGTAACCTTACCTACTTAACGCTTAATAAAGGGCTAATACTAAGCAGCTTTACCTAACAGGAACCCCTACTAAAGCAGTAATAATAAAAGCCATAACAATTAAACCTAAGCTGCTACTATAGGGTCTAATACACGTTACCCTAATCCTTTAGTCTTTTAAAGGGACCGCAAGGAATACAGCCACTAGAAGATATAAATCCATAAAAAACTAACCTAGAGCGCCTGCCTTTTTCCTACGGAAGATACTAAGATTAGCTATATCATCGAGCGAATAAAGGGTATACTATTTAACAGACTCTTCGCCTAGTAGGAGACTAATAGCCCCTAAAAGTGGCAGTCCTATTAAGAAGTCCTTAACAATCTCAACCTAATATACCACAACTCTAACTTACTGGCCACTAACTAAGCTAAACTATATACCCTAAAGATGAGCCCTACTGAATTATTTAATAAGTTCTATATTAAATTCTAGGAATATACCGAAGCCCTTACTTAAGACAACATTAAAGACTAGGAAAATCTCCTTAAAAAAGTTACTTATTACCTTAGTTACGCAGCCGCCAGCCATAACTATAATAATATTTATAATATAGTAGCAGCCTTATAGAAGATTAAACAATAACTAAATTAGATTGCTACTGCTAACCCTTACCTAAAGACCTCCCTATAGAAGCCCCCCAGACCTACTAAACCTATATATACTAAGCCACCAACGACCACTACCTTAAATACTACTGGAGCTAACCTTAACCTCTCTATACTAACCTTTCCGTAAAAACTTCTAGATGGAGAACGCAAGCTACTCTAGAAACTAGGATGCTGCTATAGATACTATTAAAAAGGCTATTATTGCGATAACCTAAACTGCCTAATAGTTAGGTTTAGTAGCAGCCGCCTAATAGCTAACCTAGTACCCCAAACACTAAATATATTATTATACGCCACTACCATATAAGACAAAGACGTAGTAATAGCGGTAGGGTTAGATATAGAAGCGGAAAACGCTAAGTCCTAGCCCTAAGTTACGGGTTAGGACGCCCTAATAATAGAGGGATCTATATATTAGCCTGCTTAATAGATAACTTAGTAAAGATAAATAAACAGAAATAGATAGTTTTACCTATAATAGGAACTACTGCTAAAAAACAATATAAAAGCCGTTCCATAATTAATTACGGAGCTACTAATAAATTTATAAATACCTAATTTATGCGTACTTATATCCTACCTACCTTACCCCTTACTAAAACCCACGCCCTATAACTCGCTAATAGTAGTTGTACCGTACAGAAGAATACCTATATAGTATAACTTTACCTAGACATAAATAGGCACCAGAAAGAGCTTTAGGCCTATATTATACTACTTGCCAAGTACCATATTATCCTTAGAATAAACTAGCTTAAATAATACAACCCCACTATTAACTAGAAAAAGAGAGAAGTAACCTTTAACTTTAAATACTGTAGAGAGACTTGCCTAGGACATAGCCTAGCCGCCTCTATTTACTCCCTAGGATATTAACCTAAGAAACCCCTTATTACCCTCCCTATAACTAACTATTACTACATAAGTGTCGTGGCCTTTTACTGCATAGCATATAGGAAAGGCTAGACCGCTGCTATAGCTTTCTAATTATAACTATATAAGCTTAATAAAGAACAGGACTACGTCCTCTATAGTAATAGGATAGATATAGTTAACCTTTTAAAAGATAATGCCCCCGTGGAACTCTACGGACTTTTACTTTTAAACTTTAAGAAATTTATAAAGTTTAAAAAGGGATTTACTAATAAGGAACTCCGTAAACTCCTCCCTAAAAAATACTATAACTTTATTAACATGTGCTTATAAAAGGGCGTAGATATACTCCTCCTATATTAACCTAATAACTATACCATTAATATTAAATAAGGAAAAACGCCACTCTATAAGAGACCCTACCTAATATTAAAAGACGAACTTCTAGTTATTAAAAAGTATATTAATAAGCACCTTAATAAAGGATTTATTTGTCCTAGTATATCCCTAGTAGCTGCCCCTATCCTCTTTATTAAGAAGCTAGGAGGAGGTATCTAACTCTATATTAACTATAGAGGACTTAATGCTATTACAATTAAGAACTAATACCCCGTACCGCTTATATATAAGACTCTTAAGCGGCTTAGCCAAGCCAAAATCTATACTAAGCTTAATATTATTGCCGCCTTTAACCGCCTCTAAATACGGGAGGGTAATGAATGGAAAACCGCATTCGCATCGCGCTTTAGCCAATTTAAATATACTATTATGCCCTTTGGCGTATATAACGGCCTAGGCAGCTTCTAAAGCTATATTAATAACGCCTTATAGGACTACCTTAATGACTTCTGCTCTACGTACCTAGACAATATACTTATTTATAGTAATAACCCTTCTAAGTATACTGAGCACGTTTAAAAGGTCCTATAGCGCCTTAGGGATATAGGACTTTATATTAATCTAAAGAAATGTAAATTCTTAGTTATAGAAGTAAAATACCTTAAACTAATTATTACTACTAAGGGTGTCTATATAGACCCTAAGAAGGTACGTATAATTACGGAATGGCAAATCCCTAACTATATTAAGGATGTATAAGCCTTCCTTAGTTTCGCTAACTTTTATATTAAAAATTTATATATAACTTCTTAGGTATTATAGTACCACTTACAGCAATGATATAAATAAAGGGCCTTTCTGTAAAAGGAAGAAAAATATATCTATATTTTATCTAGACGCCTAAATATGAGAAGGCCTTCTAAGACTTTAAAAATGCATTTACTAAAGCACCTATTCTAGCTTATTTTATACTAGGACAACAACTCTATCTTAAGACTAACTCCTTAGACTACGTTAACGCAGGCGTCCTCTTCTAAATAGGTAATAACGGTTTCCTCTACCTAGTCGCATTCTACTTGTCTAAGCTTATACTATAAAAATGTAACTATAAAATCTATAATAAGGAACTCCTTGCAATTATATAAGCGTTTAAAGAATTCTAGCCGGAACTCTTCTTAGTAGAACCTAATTAGCTAACTAAAGTCCTTACGGACTATCGCAACCTTAAGTACTTTATAACTATAAAATAGCTAAACTAACGCTAAGCACGCTAGAACGAGTTCCTTTCTAGTTTTAACTTTAAAATCGTATATAGACTAGGAGTATAAGATACTAAGCCTAATAGCCTAATACACCACTTGTAAGACCTTCCTTAGTCTAAAGATAACCTTTATAATTAGTTCTAATAATAGACAATTCTAAAAGTATAAAATCTAGCCCTAGGTATACTACCTATAATAGAACTAACTGTACCTTAGCTTTATACTATAGAACTAGAGTTACCTCCCGAAATTAATAAGCTTATTACTGTAGTATACGACACCTCTATTAACCTATTACTATATTAACTTATTGCCGCAAAGACCGCCGGCGCCCGTACGCTGCCTACTAACCTTTAAAGCTTAGGCCAGATCAATATGGCGGCCTTAGAAGTAAAAGAGAATAGGCTCTATTATAGAGGCCGTCTATTTATCCCTAACTTAGAAAATCTACAACAGTAACTAATCTAAATGGCCCATAACCTCTGATTAAGCGGCCACTTAGGTAGAGAAGGAACCTATAAGCTTCTTAGCCGATACTACTTCTGGCCAAAAATAATAGACTTAGTTAAATGCTTTATAGGCGCTTACCACAGTTATAAGCGCGCTAAGGCCTTCACCCTCTACTAGTACCTATATAACAATGGGCAGATATCGCTATTGATTTCGTTATTAACCTACTACCCTATAAACGACATGGCTATACCTATAAGAACATCCTTATAATAATATACCGACTTATAAAAGAGCGCCACTACGTCCTAACCAAAGGCGTAGCCGTTAGCAACGTTACTAACGCCTTCCTTCGCGAAATCTACTGACTATATGGGTTACCTAACTTAATTACATCTAACCAAGGTATATAGTTTAACTCTAATGTATAGAGACAAATCTGCTAACGCCTTAGTATCTCTGTTAAAATGTCTATATCCTTTTACTATAAAACTACTGGGTAACCGGAAAATGCTAATGCTAGCATAAAAGCGTACCTATAATAGGTAGTCGCCTATAGTTAGGATAACTGGGTAGATTACCTTCTACTAGGTAAATTTACAGCAAATAACCACGTCTTAACTATTATAGGACTTACCCCGTTCTATATAAATAAGGGTTATTACCCCTAATCTAGTATAGAGCCACCAGAACCTATTAGTTAGAAACTGCTATATAGAAAACGCCTTAAGATACTACTTACTAACCAGTATGCAGACCGTATAAAAAATCTACTCGACTACTGTAAGGGAGAAATGGCCTAGGCATAAGCAAAGTAGGCCTACTTCGCTGACTATTATAGAACGCCACTACCAAAGATGCGTGTTGGCGACTAGGTATAGCTAGATGCATGTAATATCTCTACGCAGAGGCCTATAAAGTTACTTAATTATAAAAACCTTGGCCCCTATCTAATTAAACGAGTTATTAATAAGGGAGCTATATATAAGCTAGAGCTCCCGCCTACCCTAGCCACCTGCGGGATATAGCCTATATTTTACCTATAGCTACTACACCTTTATTAGCCTAACTCCTTACTAGGATAGATATAGCCTAAACCCCTACTAGTACTAATCTAAGACGAGAATAAAGACAAGAACTATGAGGGGTGGACTATTAAACAAATTATTAATTCTAAATACTTTGGCAAAGGTAGAGGACGGCGGCTTTACTATAAAGCTATCTACGTAGGATTTAATATAGATTAGCCAGAATTGTAACTATAGGAAGACTTTAAAAATGCAAAGGATCTAATTAGCGACTTTTACTACGCTAACCTACAGAAACTGGGCCTAAGTAGAGATTTTATGCCTAACCCTTTATGGGAGCCCTTATAGAGTTAAACTGTTGTATATTGCTACGTAAGGGCAAATTACCATCAGACTACCGCAGATTGCTATTATATAACGGTAAAGTGTGATTACATAACTAGAATATCGTTAAAATGTCCAGGAACTTTAACCAGCGGTTAAAGTTGTCTAATTGGTTAAATTCTTAGGTGCTAAGCCTTATTACATAACATTATTGCAAACCTTTAGTGATACCCCCTTTTTCTTTTCTTTCTTCCCTATACCTTAAGTGTCCCTTTTATATGTATATAGTAACCACAGCGTCGCCAGAGCTCCACCTCTATAGAAGGGGGGGGTAGTATTACGGAACCCCACTGTAGGGGCCCCTATAGGAAAGCCCCGTGCTCTTGCGTATACCTCGCGTATAGCTTATGTTAGCTACGCGTAGGTATATCACCTCCTTACGCCCTCGACCCTTACGATTGATCGCGTAACGTCTTGTAGACTCCTTAAATACATACGCTTTATAGCTACTGCCCCCGTCCCGTAACATCCTTAGTTAAGTAATTAACGTTTAAAGCTCTAACTAATTAGCTAAATCTGTTGCAGATTAGACGAAGCTAATAACAACTTCTTAATATATATATAGAGGCTCTAGAGCCACGTTTAATAAAAAAGCTCTTATTCTTAATTATCCTATTTAACACTAAATTATACTCATAAATATTGCTTAAGATGTAGTTAAAACTAGAACCAAGAAAGAAAACTAACCAAATATATTATTAAAAAATGTTCTACTTGGCTTAGCGCAGCTTATAGATAGTGAGAAATATAGCGACTTAAAACTTATATGCCAGGGGCTGGAGTTTAAAGTCTATAAAGTAATTATATGCACCTAATTACCTATACTTGCAGCTATTTATAATAGAGGCTTTTAAATAAAAGCTAACTAAACGTCTAGTAGAATTAACCCTAACTAGAAACTAACTAATAGGTAGAAGGTGGCAACTAATATTATAAATATTAATAAGTTCGATTCCGGCACCATTAAGAAAATGATCTAATTTATATATAAGAGGGACTATAACAATAGCGAGGAGGAGTAAGGATTTAATATTATAGGTATAGAAATGCTCGGCCAAGGTAAAGGGTATATTCGCACGCTAATCTAATTTATCCGTACTTAAACTTTAATCTATAGAATTAGAGGTAGCGTAACTTAACGACGCCGATACCTTATCGCCATCTAAACTAGATAATAGTGGTGGCAATAATAAAGATATAATAACACGGCTAATAACGGCCAATATTACACTTCGCCACGTCTACGTTAATGCAATTGCCGATTACTATAATATACTATAGCTGAAAGAGCTTGCAAATATAAAAATCTAATACATTCTAGAAACCAGCTGGTCCGTAAATAGGTTTCCTAATATTATTAAAAATGCCTTTAGCCTAATAGGCGACTTAGTATTATATAATATAATTACCTTAACGGCGGCTAAGTATATTAAAGAGCTTATTAAACTTTAGGACTTCGCAGAGCTGGACATTATAGGCAATTTCGCCATCGGCATTATACGGACGGCAATTACCGAATCTAAGGATATAGAGGAAATTTTTATATAGAAACTTTAAGCAGTCTAATCTTAGCTATAATAAATAGAATTACTACTTTAATCCGCTAAGGTAAGGTGCGCCGCGGCTAAGCGCAAAAACAAAAACATTAATAACTGTCTTAATACCCTTTGTAAGACCAGGACCTATTATAATATTAGTTATAACACCGAGTTTATATATTATATTAAGGACAGCAGTTATCTATCTAACCCTAATTACCCTTATATACTTCGTTACTTAAAGTGCCAGCGTTATATATAAGTAAAGATACATGGCTTAGGAGATTAGCTTAGGTAGAAAGTTATTATATAATACTTCTCTTCCTTTCTCTATTCGGGTTAATCTAAGAAATTTAAATATATATCTCGTCTATAGTCGGTCCGTTAGATATTATATAGCAACTATATTATCTATCTCCCATTAGCCACCCCTTACCTTACCCCTTACCTTACCCTTTATCTTATCTTTTACCTTACGTTTACCTTACCCTTACCTTACCTATTACCCCTTACCCCCCTAGACGAATTATAAAATCCCAGTCATTATATCTATTCTATTAAATACTAGAATAGGATTAGATAACAATAAACTAATAAAATAAAATAAAAAGTGATAAAGAATAATAAGATAAGTGCGCAATAACTAGGAAAAGGTTCTATATATACTAAGCGCATAGTTCTAAATTTACCAGTTATATGCCTTTTTATTAGTACTAGAGGGTTAGTATAGAATTATTATATAAGCAAGGCGACTTACCTAGCGGTGCCTTTTAATTGGATGCTATACGCCATACATAAGGGTTGCATAATTTTTGAAATGCTTAAGTCCTTTAATCTACTCTAAACAATAAAAATGCTTATAGTGTAACCCCTACCTAAACACTCCTTCTATAACGTAATTATTAAAATACTTCTATAGTATATCCTTCTTTATAAATAGGCGGGTCTGCCTTAGCATTAAGAGTTAGTTATCGCTAATATAGATAAAACTGTAACAGGACTAGCCCAGTTACAGTAGGAATGTCTCAGTGAAACACTTGATAGATAAATCCCGACGCTTTAACCAAATTCTATCGAATTCTGCCAGCTTAATTAACTTCCGCTATGTTCTGCTAGATTAATCGAATTCTACTAAAGTCCGTCAAAGACCGCGTGTATATATACGCACGTATCGACCACCAAGACCCCTGAGTATTTAATTATATAATTCTCTTATTGTTCCTTTCTCTTCTTTACGCAATATCTTGTACTCTGCAAGAGCTATATACCCTTAGATTTAGATAGAATTTATATTATTCCTTCGAATCTTCCCCAAAGCCTCTTTACGCCCTTATATTACGTTACGTTAAAATAACTACTATTAAAATGGCAAACGAACCCAAATCCGCTTTAATAACCATAAGTATTATAACCCTAGTTAGGGAACAGTTAACTATAATACAATAGTCCTTTATAGACGCCTTAGCTTAGTAGCGGGCTATACTGGAAGCCTAGTATCAGCAATTAATAGAAGCACTCTGCGAAGAACTTCGTAACATTAAGGCACTTATATTAGAGACCCCAATAACAACACCTATAAATAAGATTAAAATAATTATATCTAAACCTAGCCCCTTAAACGCAAACTCTAAACTAGTAATAGTAACTTAACCTATAGCTATAATAAATTTAATACCTACTACTGTTGGTCACACAGGGTGACTCACCAATAACGACTACTCGAGTAGGTTACAGTGATGTTGGTTAATATGCTTCTTGTTTTATTAGGGGAGGGCGAGGAGCTTAAGGCTCCTCGCCACGCTAGTGCCGCGGCGGCACGTAACAACACGTAACGACCACTTGCCTCATTCCCGACACTGGCAACTCTTCTTTTGTGGTTGTCGTCTATATATATATATCGCTTGGCTAGCGGAACAAATACCAATCCTCTTCACTTACTATTGCCGTTGTAATATAAGTCTCACTGTCCTAAAGTTTGCCTTTTAGCACGTGGTGCTTCTTGCTTAGGTGGGCGTCGTATCAGGGCCGCCAAGGCGCTAGTAGTAAGCGAGCCAATGGCGATTTTCTATGCCGGGTATAGAAAATCCTAATTGGCTAGTTAAAATTAGGGTCTGTAGAGCGTTATATTCTTACTTCCTTTTAACCCAACCTTTAACCCGTATATGTAGAGTATTTGTATTAACGAATGTTTCTAAAGCCTTATTTGGGTTTGCCTTTGTCATTGCATCTACTGGGTTGTCTTGGCCATTAATCCATTAAATCTTAAAGAGTTCTTGCCGTTCGTAGGATTGCCAAAGTGCCATAATATCGATTATAAGGCGCTTCTCCTTTGTGGTACTAAGCTTAACTAAACACTTATAAAGGGAGTATAAGTTAGTACACACGACTATAGGGATAATAGAAAGTCTAAGTTAATCTATAATTATCTTTAGGGTAGTTCTAATTGCAATTACCATATTAACTCCGCTAACCATTCCATATATCTCTAACGCTAGAACGCTTCGAGTGATATACTTACTCTTGGTTAAGCTCTAATGGATAAGATTACCGTAGATCATAAAGTTATTCTCTCTAGTAGATTCGTTTGTAATAATAATCTTATATCCTAGCTAGGAGCTAAAATCTTTATTATTTGCAAACAATCCATTAACAAATACAAAGAGCTTAGCGGTAGGAAGATTAATAGGTATATAGAGTAGTCCCTAATTAAGATAGTTTATTTACTAGGAGAGACACTTATTTAGGGCAAGGACGTTATCCTTAGTTAGTTCCTGGTGTTAGGCAGCAATAGAGAGATCAAATGAAGCCTTAGGTTAACAGATAGAAGCAATATAAGCTCCACAAGCGCGTTGCTCTATATATTCTTATTTTAGAGAGTTGACGTTAATAACGTTAATCTTCTTGCCTTAACCCTTCTGGCGCAAAGCAATAGAATCCTTGTTTAGGGAGAGGATGCATCCATTAAAAAGTAATAGTATTATTAAATTAAGCTTTTCCTTTAGCTTTGCTATAAGATTTACCTTTACTAGCTTATCTTCTTTAAGAGCTAAAAATTAGTCGTCTCCTAAAATAATTGTATTATTAGTTTATATACTAACGATTCCAAATAGGGTTCCCATAGTTGTAATAAAAAAGCATAGATTAAATATAGAAGTAGTTATTAAAAGTTTCTCTTTATAGTGCTTACTATAGGTAGCCTACCAATAAGTTCCTGCCTCTGCAATTCTATATAATGGCTTAAGCACAACCATGATTGTATCTTTAGGATATTAGTAGCGAATTTGCTCTAGAAGGTATGCTAATATTAAGCGCTAAAGGTACGTCTCTAATTAGGTGTAGGCCTAAGTAATATCTCGCAGATAGACCACCATTCCATTCTTTATTAAGGAGGGAGCTAGCGCAATAATAACTCGCTAACTAGCTTATTAAATTATAGGAGATTGCGTAAGAATCACCTCCTTACTATTATCGTTGTAACCTTGGATAATAAGCCTTAATTTCTTAAATAGGGCGTTAGTAGCTTTACCTTTAATCTTATTAACCATTCTTAACTTAAAGATGCGAACTTCGTTAAACTTAGTAGGGTTATACTTCTTAAATTTAAAAACTCCTCTTGCGATAAGGCTATTAATCTCCTGCTTATTAGATGCTTAGAAAGGAGCTTCTAGGGTTATAATACAACCTTTCTTTTAGAGCTGTTTTATGAGTTCAAAGTCAGCCTTCTCCTTAGCTGTTATAAAGGCTATTAATAGCTTAACTCTATTTTTAATAGTAGCAACAAATTGCTCTTCAAAATTAATAAAATGTTGGCAATTTTATAATCCTTTTAGGCAACCTTTACTGCGTTATAGTTGCGGCGTATCTGCTACAATTATATTAGAATCGTGGTCGTCTTCTAGAGCTTATTAATCGTGGCTCTCCTCTAGGGTATCTTCTATAGTATCCTACAAAGGTTTAGAACTGTTATCTTTATAGTAAGGCTTAATAACAGTTAAACGGAATTAAGTGGGTCTATGAGGCATCTAAATAGTGCAAGTTTAACCATTAATTGCAATAAGTTAATATAGGCCTAACCACCCTCCCTTTTTACGCCATACGCGTACCTTAGACTGGAGTGGCAGATTAAGCGTAGTTAAGGTATTTGGGCCATTTCTTATTCCTAGTGCGTCGTTGACCTAACGTGTAGCATAGAGACATCAGACCTCCTTCATTGCCTTATAAATAGCCTTAGCTCGTTACACAATAGAGGGAGATAGTAGAGAATTGTTAGTTATTTAAGGGTAGGCGCCAAAGACTAGCAGCGTGGGTACAAGTCTATCCGGGCCAGCGGAATCGTTAATAGCTTTAACAGCTATTTGCAAGGTAAGTTCTTTGCTAGCATCCTCTAGTTCTAAAGAGATAATCTTATATACGCGGCATAATAGCGCGTAATATTATTCCACTTTTCCAACGCTATTATATACCTTAATAGGGACTTCCTTAACCTTAATTGCTATTGCCTTTATCTATTGTTAAAACTCTGTAGATAAAAAGTTCTTTCCTATATTATAGACAATTTAATTAGGGGGTCCTAGGTAGATATTAATCTAGCATAATTAAAGGGTATCCTATACATTTCTAGCTAATATATCCTTTAAGAAGCGTGCGGCTTAGAAGGAGGTTAAGAAGTCAATAACTTAGAGTACTGGCTTGCCGCTGAGATACATAACGTTAATGATAATATAGAAGTTGAAGTTATAGTCATCTTTAAGGGTAAACTTAAATCGGCCAGGGGACTTCTGGTTTATTTAGCAGTAATAATAGTACTTTATAAGATGCTTAATTGCCTTAACCTTAACTTTATAGCCTACTCGCTAAAGAACCCTAAGCAATCGGTAAACGGATAGGTAGCTAAAACAATAATATAGTTAACGTAACTCTAACTTAGTTAAATGGCTCTAAGCAATACTCTTTTCTAGTTAATAAAGGAGCAACTAGGGGTGACCCTACTTACATATAACAGGCACCTAATTATCTCCCTAAACAAGTATATTCTTGAGGTTATTAAGCTTAACGCCTAATTTATCTATATCTCTAATGCAAAATAGAAATGGGGTATTCGTGGGAATAATATAGAAAGTGATACACCCTAAGGGGGTTCGGACCCTAATTGTGCTAAGAGAGATTGTAGTACCCTTGCCAAAACAAATCGTGTGTTGGCCTACCGTTAAATAGTTAATCTAAACAGAGCTATTAAGCTGCTAAAGAGCTTGAACTTAAGGTTCTCCTACTATAAATACTTCTGCGGCTCTAGTATCTGGCATAATACTATAGAAGACGTTCGCCGAGTATCTATCATTAAAGGAGAATATGGAACTCTCCTTTAGCTCATTAAAGATATCTAACTTTGTAATAGCATGGAGCGTAGATTAGTCATTAAGAACAGTAATGGTTTGTGTACCATCTACCTCACCATACTCAGTGAAGTATTGGTTGGGAGAGTAGTCCTCAATTTCTATATCTATAAGAAGCTGTTCGGCCTTGTTAACCTTACCCTTAAGATCTTCTTCGCCTTTATATTGAACCAGGAAGCTTTAGAAGTAGGCTATAGTAACCTTACAATTTCCGACGTTTTATACACTCTGGCGAAACTTATTATATGCCTCCTTTCGTCTATTAAGAGGGTGCTTAGTTAACTAGCAATTTAGCTTCTTACAAACATAGCATTTCTTCTGTTAATTGTTTTGAGATAAACCTCCATAAGGACCTCTACGGTTGCTTTATAGTCGACGTTGATTATACCCTCTGCCATATCCCCTACCCCGGCCACTATATGTTCGATCAGTCCAGTTATAATTATGTTGGTCAGTCGGGTCGATCGAAGTAGGTTAGGGTTGGGCGTTAAATTGCTATACTTCTTAAGAGCGTAAAGCGGTGCTAATAGAGGATCTTAATTAAGCATACACTCCTTCATAAGTATTTGCAGGATTAAAGAGAGTAAGATTACATTCTTTAACGCCTTGGCATGCGCTAATGACTTAATCGCGTAGGCTAAAATCCTCTTAATATAATTCGGATAAACCACGCTAAATCGTCTAAAGTTAATTAAAGAGCTTTTAAAGATAATTAAGCCGAGGGACACCTAGGTTTATAGCAATAATCCTTAAAAAGGTAGTCTCTCTCCATTCTAATATATACTGCTACTTATTCTCTTCTGTTTTGAAGTAGTATCTTAACTTATATATTATACGGTTAAAATTATATCCTTTTTCTACCAAACAATTATAATAGAAGGTACTAGCTCGACCCTTAAGCATAACGGAATAGACATTGTAGTATTAATTAGACTCTATTCCTACCTTCTAGTAACAGTTATAGAAGATATATAGTTTCAAATTAAGAACATTATATAATTCCCCACCAAACTTCTTCTCCTAATCCGAATAGAGCTTCGCAAGCTCTGTAAGCAATTTTGAACTACCTCTAATTTGAGATTAAGACGGAGGTGGGGTTTGCATTACAGGCTGTAGTAAGGACGTAGGTCTGGTCAGTGGAGTCTAAAGGCTATTAAATTATAAAGTAATAGGATCCTGTGCCTGCTCTTATTGGGGTGTAGTATTCGACGTTAAAGTTATAGGTTAAATTGGATATAGAGGGGTTAAAGGCGGAGGTAGATTCGTCTCTAGAGGTGTATTACCTAGGTTCCATCGTAAGTTAAGCTTCCTCATAGTGCGTAGTTAGTGCTCAATTTCTTATAGGGTCCATTCGTGCTCTTTTTTTACGTCAATAACCTGCTCCTAAATATTGTCTCTAATAGTACCCCTATCCTTAGGGACAAATACTCCATTCTCCCAAAGGAAGTTATGGAAGTCCCGTACGATATCCTTGTTCACGGGGGCCTATATTTCCTTTGTCTATCTAACAAAGTCCTCCTTCATATATTCCCATAGCGCGGTATCGTTGTATTCACTGTCCTTATAATGTGCTATACGGTGTAATAAAAATCCATTTAAGTCTTGTTTATTAGCGTTTGCAAGGTTAATTATGGCTTTGTTCTATATCTTTGGGTTAATATCTTCCTCATACTTCTTTAGGTAGGTTAACGCCATAGTAGGTATAGAATCGACAGGGTATCGTACGTCGAAGGTAGGTAGGATTTTCGGTTTTGTAGGATCTCGTAGGTTTGCTATCAAACGGTAGGCAATTTAAGATGTAGTCGACGCGTTTCGGATATTGACTTGGGACCTTAGGTTTAGTAACACTTTTAACCTAAAGTACTTAACCAAATCTTCGTAAACGTGGTTATTCTGCGTAATAGACGCAACTTAGTATCTCCTAGTACTTAGTAACACTTCTGTTACTAGTTTTCCGCAAGTCTAAGGTAGCACAGTATCGCCGGGATCCATTCCATATAAGCGCATATAGCACCCCTGCACGAGACTGTCTTTTCTGTTCGAAAACCTAACTGCTCTATGGTTGACTATGTATTCAACCACTAATCAGTATTGGTCACACAAGGTAACTCACCAATAACAACTACTCGAGTAGGTTACAGTGATGTTGGTTAATATGCTTCTTATTTTATTAGGGGAGAGCAAGGAGCTTAAGGCTCCTCGCCACGCTAGTGCCGCGGCGGCACGTGACAATACGTGACGACCACTTGCCTTATTCCCGACAACTACTAAATCTAAAAAGCTCCCTAATCCTCTAATGTTTAATAGAAATTAAAATAACCTATATCCCTTTATAACCAAGCTCCGTCTTAAACTTTTAATAAACTATAACTAATACCCTACTAAAGCCAGTAAGGTTAGCTATGGAATATCTCGTTTAAGTAAAGACGCTATATGTACTATAAATCCATTCTTCTATAATGGCACCTTTATTAATTTTAAAATCTTTATCTCTCTGCTAGAATAAATATATAATAACACTAGCCGCAAATATATAGCTGTTACTAAACTTAAATACTTATAATAATAGAACTAAGACTTTGCTAGCTTTTTTTCGGAATTTTTAGGCCTTATTAGCGAACTAGATTAGAATAAAGCCGCTAGAGTTACTACCCTTTAATAAGCTATCTTAGATAAGATTAGAGCCTAGCTAGTAGGTAGAGAACTACCAAAAAACCTATCCAAATTTGCTATAATATATTAACAAATTAATAAGGACCTTTAATATAATAAATGGACTTATTCCCTAAAGTTAACTATACCTTACGTTTAAAATTCTATAAAACCAGTATATATCCTAAATCGCGATCCGTCTCCAAAACCTAAAAGCCCTACGTATAACCCTATGGACCTTAATACCGCTCAATTCTATATACCCTTAAAAACCGATAAACAAAGAACCTAAGCCATAAATAGAGAATACTTTAGATGTGGTAAAAAAGAATATATTTAAAAGCATTGCCGAACTCACCCTTTTAAAAAGGTCCGCTATAGTTCCTTTTAATCCTTAAGTTATACTTATTCCTTGAATCGCACCCGCTCCATAAATTATATTCAGTCGCTATAAAGTATCTCGCCTTTAGTTAACTTGGAAAACGAATCGTCCTAAGGCTAAGTTGCGCCTTAAGATAAAAAGTGGAAGAGTATAAGTATCTAGACTCTTCCAGCGCTAATATATAGCATAACTCCCTTAATATATTTAGTAAAATTTAAATACTTAAAAAATAGAAGGAGGTATAAATACTAATAGACAGCAGAGCTACTAGCATGGGCTTTATTAATATAAACTATATAAAAACTTAACGCCTAAAATTAAAGAAATTTAATAAGCCCTAAGGCCTATAAGGCTTTAACAGCAAACCCTTAATATATAGCGAAATAACGCACTACGCCCTAGTAAAAATAAGGATAGGAGAATACCTTAAATATATTTCCCTGTTTATAATACCCTTAAAGCAATATAAAGTTATACTTAGATATAGATGGCTAAAGCAATACAACCCCTTAATTAGTTAGGTTAAAGAAACACTAAAGTTCCATATAACTTACTACTAAAGTTATTACTTAAAAAACTATATGCCCTACAAACATATATACAACTATTTAAATTTAATATAATATAAATTACCCTTGCCACGAACCTTAAGCCAATATAATAAATCTATAACAGCTAATTATAGTAAAGAATGTAAAGATGTTACGTTAAAACCTCTTAAAATTTATATAATATAGGCCGCGCCTTTTATCTTATTAGCAAAAAGACAAAATTATAAAATCTTTGCTATAACTATAGAAGATATTAAGAAAGTACTAGAACCGAAATAATATCCTAATTCTTAACCTCTTGTGCCTAAAGAGTACTATAACCTAATTAACAAGTTTAAAAAACAATTTATAGACTAACTAGCCCCATATCAAGAGAAATATAATTTTAAGATAGAACTTAAGCCTGGTATAATACCAAATTTTGGTCTACTATATGGTATATTATAAGAAAAACTACTTATAATATAATAATACCTTAACGAGCATCTAGAAAAAGGATTTATTCGCCCTAGTTAATCTCCATTTACCCTACCTATACTATTTATTAAAAAGCTAGGAGGAGGCTTAAGATTCTATATTAATTATTAAGCTTTAAACGCAATTATAATTTAAAACCAATATCCAATTCCTTTAATTTAAGAGACACTTAACTATTTAGTAAAGGCACGGTACTTTATAAAGCTTAATATAATTGCCGCCTTTAATAAAATTTGTATATATAAAGGAGATAAAAAGTATATAGCTTTTTATATATAATAGGGACTCTTTAAATACCTAGTAATGCTATTTAGCATAAAAAATAGTCCTAGTACATTTTAATAATATATTAATAATACGCTTTATAAATTCCTTAATATATTTATTACTACGTATATTAATACTATCTTAATTTACTTATCTTTGCTTTTTAAATATTAGAAACATATTAAAATAGTCCTTAAACGCTTATAAGACGCGGGCTTATAATATAATATTAAGAAATGTAAGTTCTACGTATCTAAGGTTATATATTTAGGCTTAATTATATCCTATAACAGAATTAAAATAGACCCTAAGAAAGTTACTATAGTTATAAACTAGAAAAGCCCTAGCAACGTATAAGATTTTTAAAGATTTTTAGAATTTGCAAATTTCTATTATTAATTTATTAACTACTTTTTAGAAATTACCTAGCTATAAGTAAACCTAATAAGGAAGAATATAAAATTTAAATAGACCGCTAGATATAAACAAGCTTTTAATAATTTAAAATATTACTTTATAACTACTTTAATTCTTACTTACTTTAACCCTAACTTTAAATATACTATTAAAACTAACTCGTCTAATTATATACTAGGAGGAGTGTTATTGTAATATAATAAAAATAGCAAACTGTATCTAATAGCCTTTCTCTTCTAAAAACTCGCCCCTATTAAATTAAACTATAAGATATATAATAAGGAACTACTTATAATTGTTAAATGCTTTAAACAATGGCGCCCTAAGCTAGAAGGATTGTTATTTCTAATACATATATTAACGGACTATAAAAACCTATAATACTTTATAACTATAAAACAATTAACGCAGCGCTAAATTTGTTAGGCTAAATACCTCTTATAATTTAATTTTAAGATTATATATTAACTAGGCAAACTTAATTAAAAGCCTAATACATTAATATAACAATTATAGGACCTACCTATAAACGCTTTAAATAAACGGATTATAAATTAATTATAGATTTTACTGCCCCCTAAATGTTTTAAAAAACTACATCCTATATTTTTAGATACGGAACTTAATAGAAATAAATTAGAAGTTAATAAATAGGAAATAGAAATTAATAAACTAATAGAATACGAATATAAGAATAATTTATAGATAGTAGATGTAATAAAGGTAATCTAAATTAGAAAACGATAGTATAAGGATATTATACTCGCTAAATGCAAAATTTAAAATAATTAATTATACTATTAATAGAAGATGGTAGTTCCAAATTCCAAACCTTTATAATTTAAGATACTCAAATTCGTATATAACTCCCCTATAATAGGATATCCTAGCCATATAAAGACCTATAAGATTATTTAATAAGTATACTTCTAGCCTATAATATACAACTATATATAAAAATACGTTTAAGCATACAGAATGTGCGTGCGTGGAAAGACCTCTTATATAAAGAAGCAAGGAGTACTTTAACCGCTACTAATTCTAATGCAAAGATAGCATAATATCTTAATTAACTTTATAGTCGACTTACCTAACAGTAATAGGTTTATAAATGTTATAGTAGTTATTAACCGCCTTATAAAAATGCAATATATAATTCCCATAGACTTAATTAATGCAATATTAGTAGCTAAATATTTTGTTAAGTATGTCTTTAAGCTACACAGATTTCTTAACTTAATAATATTTAACTAAGGAAGCTAGTTTGTTTTAGACTTTTAATAAGCTCTATATAAATAATTAAGCATTTAAATATAACTCTTAACTGCATTTTATCTAGAGATAGATGGCTAAACCAAAATTATAAACACAATTATAGAATAATACTTATAAATATACTGCTTCTACCTGTAAGACAACTAGGAAAAATGGCTATCTTTAGCCAAGTTTACTATAAATAATACAATAAATATATTAATAGGCGTAACACCATTCTACGCGACCTATGGATAAGACCCTTAACTTGGATTTAAGCTATAACCTAAAATTAATATAATAGGACCCACGATTAAATGGATTTAGTTAATTAATATATATAACTTCGCTAATTAAATAAAGTAGTTAATGGAACTATTATAAAATAAATTAATATATACTTAAATAGTATAGGAATAGTATATAAATAAAGAACGAGCTCTTATATAGGACTTTAAGGAAGGTAATATAGTTTACCTAAATATATAAAACCTATAAACTTAACAGCCCTTAAAGAAACTTAATTAGAAGTTTATAGGCCTATACTAAATTAAGAAGAAACTAAGCCTATATATCTATAAGCTTAAACTACTAACTAAAATAAAAATATACCTAACGTTTTATATAAGCTTATTATAACCTTTAAAAAGATAATTTTATAACTTATAAAGTGCCACCACTATCTTCTATAATTATTAATAACGGTAATAGTTCTTACTTTATTAACTTAATTAATAATATATAATGGAAAATGTAATCTAAACAATTTAAACTTCTTATTAAGTAAAAAGGATATAAAATACAAACCTAGGAAACCTATAATTAGATTAAGGCCAACGCACCTTTCTTAGTAAAAGAATTCTATAAAGACTATTCTTTACGGCCTAATTTAGCTAAATAGAAATAATATAAAGGTAAATAACTACTACCTAATATAAATACATGAAATATAATAGCAGGAAACTTAAAATTAAAAAGAACTTAAAATATATTATAACGCTTATAACGCGGTTACGTAACACGCAAGATATTAAGGAACTTTAACTAGCGGTTAAAGTTGTCTAATTAGTTAGATTTGCCTTACCAAGACCTACTATAAAGATATTAGTTCTGCTTACCGCCTTAACTAAACTAATAGCGATTTTCTATACTGGGCATAGAAAATCCTAATTAGTCTATTTAACAATTAGAACTGGCAAAACTCTATACCACCACTAGACGTAAATATATAAACGCGATAATATAAAAAACGACAATATAAAATATAATAAGTTATAAGTCTTAACTAAATTAAATTGTTTTAGACCTTTAACTAAAGAGGGGGTATTATAACGGGACTAGCCCAGTTATAGTAAGAATATCTTGGTGAAACACTTAATAGATAAATTCCAACGCTTTAACCGAATTCTGTTAAATTCTGCCAGCTTAATTAACTTCCGCCATGTTCTGCTAGATTAATTAAATTCTACTAAAGTTAGTTAAAGACCGCGTGTGTATATACGCACGTATTGACCACCAAGACCCCTAAGTATTTAATTATATAATTCTCTTGTTCTTCCTTTCTCTTCTTTACGCAACGTCTTGTACTCTGCAAGAGCTATATACCCTTAGATTTAGATAGAATTTATATTATTCCTTTAAATCTTCCCTAAAGCCTCTTTACGCCCTCACAAAGACAAATAAGATTAGTAAACGTTATAGGATATAGCAGCTATATTATCTTAACACCCTCTTCCCTAATTAGGACCGCGCTTTATATCTTATTTAGGTTTTCTTAAAAAGGTAAGTCTAAGCTAATCTGTTTTTTCTGCCGCTTTGCCTATTATTAGGTACCAGTATTAGTGTTGTACCTCTTTTTACGCCTATTATACTTTAGTCTACTTTAAACCTAAGTTAAAATCTAATAGCCTTACTTAAGATCCCATTCTACTAGCTTTTTTATTAATTATAATACTTAACAAAATTGCGGATAAACTTTATACGAAGTTTTATAGCGTGCCCTTTTTTAAGCTTATTTAGCGGCTAAGACAGTAGTTTAGCAATAGCAGTATATTTGCGAAATTTATACTATATAGCTAAACGGGTAGGAATGTCCGTTTTAACGCTACTACTAAGCTAAGCTCGGACCCCTAGAACTCGGTTACCCTCTAAACTCGGACAGGTTTCCTATACAAAACGCCGGTTTTCCACCTCTATAAAAACAGTATTAGTAATATATTATTAATAATATAAAGTTTTAAACTTAAATCTTATATAGTCTTAAGTAAATTTATA